>TARA_R110002020_G_scaffold475604_1_pt1 | contig 40376 bp, 38 predicted proteins | sample TARA_R110002020 | Tara Oceans TARA_R110002020 (sample SAMEA4396489) | marine metagenome | biome: Westerlies Biome; feature: [MES] marine water layer (ENVO:01000295) within the mesopelagic zone...; material: water (ENVO:00002006), including particulate matter (ENVO:01000060) such... | reverse complement strand
CCGGCCCCTTTTCCATACGCGTGGTGGGCGGTTTCAGTACTTGAGGTACTTCTGGCGCGCGACCTGATAGGGCAGATCGACCATCTCTGTCCGCTCGCGCAGGATGCCCAGTGCCTCGACAAAGCTTTCTGCGGTTTTCTTGACCAACGGATCGTCGCTGGACAGCAGCTCGCTGACAACTTCCTGCGAGGCTTTGGCGCCTGCTTCCATGATGTCATCGGGGAACTGGCGCGCGGTCACGCCGTGGTCGTTGATCAGCGTGCGCAGGGCGCGTGGATCGTTGGCGTAGAAGTCTGCCGAGACCTGATCGTATTCCGCCTGAGAGGCATCCTTGATGATGGCCTGAAGGTCAGCGGGCAGCTCTTGGAACTTTGCCTTATCGACGACAAGCTCGGTCGCCAGACCGGACTCTACGAAACTGGTCACATAGTAGTTTTTGGCAACCTGATGGAAGCCCAGTGCAAGATCGTTGTAGGGGCCAACGAACTCTGCCGCATCCAACGTGCCGGATTGCAGAGCCTGGAAAATCTCGCCCGCCGCCATGTTGGTGACTGTGGCGCCCAGCTTTTCCCAGACGCGACCGCCCAGACCGGGGGTGCGGAAGCGTACGCCTTGCAGGTCGGCCACACTCGTCAGCTCGTTCTTGAACCAGCCGCCGGCTTGTGTACCGGTGTTGCCTGACAGGAAGCCTTGAACGCCGAACTGGTCATAGACTTCGTCCCAGATTTCCTGACCGCCCATGTAGCGGATCCATGCGGTCAGCTCGGGTGTGGTCATGCCGAAGGGAACACCGGTGAAGAAGGACAGGGCGGCGGATTTGTTCTGCCAGTAATAGGCGGCGCCATGGCTCATCTCGGCGGTGCCGTCAATGACACCGTCCAGCGACTGAAGCGGTGGCACCAGCTCGCCTGCCGAGTAGACCTGCACAGTCAGGCGGCCACCGGATGCGGCTGTGATGCGGTCGGCCAGACGCTGCGCGCCAACGCCGAGGCCGGGGAAATTTTTTGGCCATGTGGTGACCATGCGCCAGGTCATGTTGCCCTGCGCAAGTGCCGGAGTGGACAGGCTGGCGGCGGTGGCGCCTACGCCCGCGATACCGGCTTTGGTGATAAATGAACGACGATCCATGAAGACCTCCCGAAAAAAATGACATACTGACGGGACGTTGTGTCCTCTGTCGGCATTGCGGCCAGTTTGGCCTGCGTGCGCAGCTAAATCCCTCTGGCAGGTATTGTCCAGACGGGGGGATGGAAAAAACAACCGGAAATTGTCGGGCTGGATCCTGCCGGTTGTGCGCTGTCTCCTTTGCTTTAACTGCTCCGGACACATGGAAAACTGCGGCCAATTCCGGGCAAGCCACGCGGGGGCTGGCAACATTTTAAATTGGTCTCCCGAAAGTCTCAGAAAGCGCAAGAACACGGGAATATGTAGAGGGCTTTGCATGTGGCCAAGCACAGGCATGGCCTTGATTTGGATTGCCACAAAAGGAAAGCTCGCATTGAACTTAAACGGAGCAGATCATGTCACCCACACCCAAAGCGAAGAAATCCGCACCTTTCCGAAGCCGGGATGCGGCGCGGACGCAGGCGGAAATCCTGTCAGTGGCAGCCGACGAATTTGCTGAACACGGATTCCATGGCGCGCGGATCGGGCGGATCACGCAGGCCGCCAGCTGCAATTCACGCATGATCTACCATTACTTCGGCAACAAGGAGGGGCTGTATATTGCCGTGCTGGACAAGGCATTCGCGGACATCCGCAGGCAAGAAGCGGGTCTGAACTTTGAAGAGGGAGATCCGTCAGAGAAAATCAGGGAACTGGTTACATTCACCTTCGACTACTTCGTGACCAACCGGCATTTTCTAAAGCTGACACGCAATGAAAACCTGATGAACGGCAAGTATATCAAGCGCTCTGGTATGGTGCGGGACATGTCCCAACCGTTGATCGTGGCCCTTGGCAAGTTGCTGGAGCGCGGCTTCGACAGCGGTGCGTTTGCCTGCAAGCCGGACCCGGTGCAGCTTTACCTTAGCATCGTGGCGCTCTCGGCGCATCATTTGAACAATGCGGCGACACTGGGTGTGGTTGTGGGCCTCGATCTGGGTGACAAGGAATGGCAGGCACAGCGTCGCGTGCATGCTGTTGACGTGATCTCGGGTTTGCTTGGCGTCAGGAACGTCTAGCCCGTCACCCTTCCGCATCAATTTTGCGCAGATGAACCACGGCGCGCCGTTTTTTTCAGCGGCTGCTTTCTAATTCTAAATTTTTTTACTTAGTTTCTTTGTGTGGCTTCGGGTTTAACCCTTAATCGAGAAATGAAACATGAAATCCAACATCCCGTACCCATCGAAGTTGTGGCCAGCCCCGGCGCAACTGCACCACGCGCTGCGGTACAATTGCAGGCTGCTTCCGTTGTCTTCGGCAGCGGTGAGCAGGCGGTCACCGCACTTTCTCCGACAACGTTGGAGATGGAGGCGGGGGATTTTGTGGCCCTCGTCGGGCCGTCCGGCTGTGGCAAGTCCACGATCCTGCGGTTGGTGAGCAATCTGATCACGCCTTCTTCGGGCGTGGTGCTTGTGGGGGGGCGTGAGGCCTCGGCCAAACAGTTGAGGATCGGGATGGCGTTTCAGAATCCGACCATGCTGCCATGGCTGACGATCGAGCAGAATGTGATGATGCCGCTCAAGATCGTGGCGCCCTTCAAATCGACCTACCGTCAGGACCGCAAGGGCGCATTCCGCGACCGTGTTCACGCGCTGCTAGGGCAGGTGGGGTTGAAGGATTTTGCCAACCACTATCCATGGCAACTGTCGGGCGGCATGTTGCAACGCTCCAACCTGTGCCGTGCCCTGATCCATGAACCTGACTTACTGCTGCTGGATGAGCCGTTTGGTGCGCTTGACCAGTTCACCCGCGAGGAACTTTGGCAGATTTTGCAAGACCTCTATCTTGACCGTAAGCCGACGGTTCTGCTGGTCACCCATGATCTTCGCGAGGCGGGCTTTCTGGCCAAACGCATCTGCGTGATGAGCGCACGCCCCGGTCGCATCATCTCGGATCAGGCGGTCAGTATCCCTCAGCCGCGTGATATCGGCATGATCTACAGTTCCGAATTTGTCGAAATGACCCAAGGCCTGCGCGAATTGATCGCCCAGGTCCGTACATAAGAGGCGTAGAATGACCGAAGCCAGACGCATCAAGATCATGTCCTATGGGCTGATCATCGGTTTTTTCCTGACATGGGAAGTTTTGTGCGTTCTGTTGAACGTGTCCGACCTCGTGCTGCCGCGCCCTTCCGAGATCCTCGTGACGCTCTGGGTCAAGTTCCCGATCCTGTGGCCGCATATTTTGCAGACACTCTATTCCACCCTGATCGGTTTTGTTCTCGGGGTGGGCATCGGTGTGGCGCTTGGCGTTCTGGTGGGGACATCCAAGGTCGCCTATGCGGTGGCCTACCCGCTGCTGGTGGGCTTTTCGTCGATCCCCAAGGTCGCGGTTGTGCCGATCTTCGTACTGTGGTTCGGCTCGGGTACCACGCCTGCGATCCTCACGGCCATGGTGATCTGCGTATTCCCGATTGTCGTGAACATCGCTACCGGACTGGCCACCACCGAGCCTGATCTGGAAGACGTTCTGAAAACGCTGGGCGCGTCCAAGCGCGAGATCCTGTGGAATGTCGGCCTGCCGCGCACCATGCCTTATTTCTTTGCCTCGCTCAAAGTGGCGATTACCCTGTCCTTTGTGGGCGCGGTTCTGTCAGAGACGGTCGCGTCCAACCGAGGCATTGGCAACGTCATGATGACGGCGTCCTCCAACTTTCAGGTCTCGCTGGTGTTTGCCGGGCTTATCATCCTCGCAGTGCTGGGGGTGATCCTCTACGTCTTCTTCTCGGTGCTGGAGCGCCGTGTGACCGGTTGGGCAACCCGTGACACCGATATCGCCATTACCTGAAACCTCCTCCCCACATCACTCACAAGGATCAATGGATATGAAGCATACCCTCTTTGGCGCGGCATTTGCGGTCTTGACCGGACTCGGCCCCGCGCTGGCTGAAACGACGGATATCAAGTTCACACTGGGCTGGAAAACCCAAGGCAGCGACGCGCCGTTTCTTGTGGCCCTGAACGAGGGCTATTTCGAAGAAGAAGGGCTGAACGTCACCATTGATCAGGGCGAGGGCTCGGCGGCAACGATCACGCGGATCATGAGCGGTGCGTATGACGCGGGGTTTGGCGATATCAACGCGATCATCCAGAACGCTGCCGCCCGTCCGGGCGAGGCGCCGGTGATGGTGTTCCAGATGTGGAACCGTCCGCCTTTTGCGATCGCTGTCCCGAAAGAGCTGGGGCTGACATCACCCAAAGAGCTTGAAGGAAAAACACTTGGCGGTGCGCAGGGCACGCCGACAACACGCTTGTTTCCAGTGTTTGCGCGCCTGAACGGCATTGATGCGGAGACGATCAAATACGAAAGCCTCGCGCCCAACCTGCAAGAGCCGATGCTGATCCGCGGCGAGATTGACGGCGCGTTTACCTTTACCGTCAGCAGCTGGTTCAATCTGATCGCTAACCGCAAGGATCCGGCAGCTGATTTCGACTGGTTCAACTATGAAGACTACGGCATGGACCTCTATTCCAACGGCATGATGGTCTCGCGCGAGATGCTGGCCGAGAACCCCGAAGCGGTGGCAGGGCTGGTCCGTGCGGTCACCCGCGCCACGATGGAGATCACCAAGGATCAGGATATTGCGGTCAAGGCGATCATGGCCTTTGACAACCTTGTCGATGCAGACCTCGAGCGCGCGCGGCTCGAGTTTGCCTTGACCAAGTTGATGAACGCCCCCGAAGTCTCGGAAACCGGCATCGGTGATCTGGTCGATGAACGCCTCACACGCTCCATTGCCATCATCGCCGAGGGCTACGGACTGGAGACGCTTCCCGAGGCATCCGAGATCTTTGACCGCTCTTTCCTGCCTCCAGTGGAAGATCGTGTTTTTTCGGTTACGATGAACTGATCCAGCAGTATCACGGTGCGCGCCCGCCTGAGGCGCGCACCGCTCTCCCAACGACCATACCAAAAGGCTGCAACATGAACGTCAGAACCGATCCCGCGCAGGCTGCCAAGGCCATCGTCGAAGCCTATCTCGAACGCTCCATGGTGCCTGACCCGGAAGGGGCTGCGGCCTATATCGGTGACGATTTCAAGCTGGTGTTCACAGGTGGACGCCGGTTCGGCGGTCCGGCGGACAGTGCGGCCTTCAATGCCAAACGTTACGCTTGGGTCAAAAAGCGATTCTTGCGCACGGACGCGGCGCTGGATGCGGAGACTGGCGATGTGCACGTCTACAACACCGGCTACCTCTACGGTGAATGGAAAGATGGTACGGCCTTCGAGACCAACCGCTATATGGATAAATTCGTTTTGCGCGACGGCAAGATCATCAGCACCGATGTCTGGAACGACAGCGCCGAGATCCTGTTACACAAGGCAGGGCTGGCTGAGGCTGCGCTGTAATGCTGCGCGATCACGGGCGCTATACCTACAGCGCAATCACCAAACGCGCGGATTACAGCTGGCCCGAGGGCAAGAGGCTGGCAGTCTATCTGGGCCTTAATCTTGAACACTTCGCGTTTGGTGAGGGGCTGGGGGCAGAGCTTGCACCCGGCGGGCCACAACCGGACGTGCTCAATTACGCGTGGCGTGATTATGGCAACCGAGTGGGGGCGTGGCGCATGCTTGAGATGTTCGATGCCCTCGATTTGCCCGCCAGCATCATCGCCAACAGCGCGATGTACGGCTATGCGCCGGAGCTGATGGCAGCCTTTCGCGCCCGTGGCGACGAGGTGGTCGGCCATGGCCGCACCAATTCGGAGCGTCAAAGCACCCTTGGACGCAACGACGAGGCTGCGCTGATTGCGGAAGCGACGAAAATTTTGTCTGACGCCGAAGGGACCGCGCCGCAAGGCTGGCTGTCGCCGTGGATTGCAGAAACTCATGCCACGCCCGATCTGCTGGCCGAAGCGGGTTATGGCTACACGCTCAACTGGTGCATGGATGACCAGCCTGTGTGGATGCAAACCACGGCCGGACGCTTGCTCTCGATCCCTTATCCGCAGGAGGTCAACGACATTCCGTCCATTGTGGCCCGCAAGGATGGTGCTGGTTATTTTGCGGATATGATTATCGACAACTTTGACGAGATGCTGGAGCAATCTGCCGCGCAGCCTCTGGTGATGGGCATTGCGTTGCACCCCTATCTGGTGGGGCAGCCCTACCGGCTTCGCCACTTGCGCCGTGCGTTGACGCATATTGCGAACCACCGTGATGAAATCTGGCTTGTCTGCGCTGGTGACATACATGCGTATTGTCGTGATGAAATTCCGGATCTCATTGTGTGATCACTGGTTCTCTGGGTGCGCTTTACCGCGCTTCCAAAATTGCATTGGGCTGATCGGGAAGGTTGCCGCCGCATAGCGTTTGGGTTTGCAAAGCCTGACGGGGAATGGGCCACACAATGCAGGCCTGAATGATGGTAAAACAGCCCCGCGCCCTCCGTTAGAGAGGCGCGGGGCTGTCGTTGGTTTTAGGCAGTCAGATCGAAGCGGTCTGCGTTCATGACCTTGACCCAAGCGGCTACGAAGTCCTTCAGGAACTTCTCGGCGTTGTCGTCCTGCGCGTAGACCTCGGCATAGGAACGCAGGATCGAGTTGGAGCCGAACACCAGATCAATGCGCGTTGCGGTCCATTTCACTGCGCCCGAGCTGCGCTCGCGGATCTCATAGGTTCCACCTTCAACCGGGTGCCAAGAATAGGCCATGTCCGTCAGGTTCACGAAGAAGTCCGGCGTCAGTGCGCCTACACGGTCCGTGAACACGCCATGCATGGTGCCGCCATGGTTTGCGCCCATCGCACGCATACCACCGATCAGAACCGTCATCTCCTTGGCGGTAAGGCCCATGAGTTGGGCGCGGTCCAGCAGCATTTCTTCGGGGCTGACCACATAATCCTTCTTCAACCAGTTGCGGAAACCGTCGGCGACGGGCTCCAGCGGCTCAAAGGACTCGGCGTCGGTCATCTCGTCGGTTGCGTCACCGCGACCCGGCGCGAAGGGAACCGTTACAGGGAAGCCAGCTGCCTTCGCGGCCTGCTCGACGCCCAGATTGCCTGCCAGAACGATCACGTCGGCAACGCTTGCGCCTGTCTCCGCAGCGATGCCTTCCAGCACGCCGAGAACCTTGGCCAGACGGGCAGGCTCGTTGCCTTCCCAATTCTTCTGGGGGGCCAGACGGATGCGCGCGCCGTTTGCGCCACCGCGCATGTCGGAGCCACGGTAAGTGCGCGCACTGTCCCAAGCGGTCGAGACCATTTCGGCCAGCGTCAGGCCTCTGTCGGCAATCTTCGCCTTTACAGCTTCCACGTTGTAGTCGGTGTTGCCTGCGGGAACCGGATCCTGCCAGATCAGATCTTCTTGCGGCACATCGGGGCCGATGTAGCGCACTTTGGGACCCATATCGCGGTGAGTCAGCTTGAACCATGCACGTGCGAATGTGTCCGAGAAGTAGGCCGGATCCGCCATGAAGCGTTCACAGATCTCGCGGTAGATCGGGTCGACTTTCATGGCCATGTCGGCATCGGTCATGATGGGGTTGCGGCGGATGGAAGGGTCCGAGGCATCGACAGGCTTGTCTTCTTCCTTGATGTCGATCGGCTCCCACTGGTTGGCGCCTGCGGGGCTTTTCTTCAATTCCCACTCATAGCCGAACAGCAACTTGAAATAGCCCATGTCCCACTTTGTCGGGTTTGTCGTCCAGGCACCCTCAATGCCGCTGCTTACAGCGTCGCTCGCCTTTGCCGTGCCGTTGGGGTTGCTCCACCCGAAACCCTGATCGGTAACATCCGCGGCTTCCGGCTCCGCGCCGAGCGTGTCAGCGTTGCCGTTGCCGTGGCATTTGCCGACTGTGTGGCCGCCTGCGGTCAACGCCGCGGTTTCTTCGTCGTTCATCGCCATGCGGGCAAATGTTTCGCGAACATGCAGTGCCGAGCGGGCCGGATCGGACTGGCCGTTTACGCCTTCAGGGTTCACATAGATCAAGCCCATCTGGACAGCAGCCAGTGGGTTTTCCATGGTCGCAGGATTTTTCAGGTCGCCGTAGCGTGCATCACTATCGGCAAGCCATTCTTTCTCTGAACCCCAATAAGTATCGGTTTCAGGGTGCCACACGTCCGTCCGTCCAAAGGCGAAACCGAACGTCTTCAGGCCCATGGACTCATAGGCGATGTTGCCTGCAAGGATCATCAGGTCAGCCCAGCTGAGCTTGTTCCCGTATTTCTTTTTGATGGGCCACAGCAGGCGGCGTGCCTTGTCGAGGCTGACGTTGTCCGGCCAGGAATTCAGCGGTGCGAAGCGTTGCGTCCCTGTACCGCCGCCGCCACGGCCATCGGCCAGCCGGTAGGTGCCCGCAGAGTGCCATGCCATGCGGATCATGAAGCCACCGTAATGTCCCCAATCCGCAGGCCACCATTCCTGACTGTCGGTCATCAGGGCATGCAGGTCTTTCTTCAACGCATCGACGTCAAGTTTTTTGACCTCTTCCGCGTAGTCAAAATCCGAATCCATCGGATTGGTTTTGGTGTCATGCTGGTGCAAAATGTCCAGGTTCAGCGCGTTCGGCCACCAGGACATCACTGATGAGCTGCTGGCGGTGTTCCCGCCATGCATAACCGGGCATTTGCCCATTGAGCCGTTGTCGTTGCCGTCCATTGTTGTTTCCAATCGCTGTTTGTAATTCCGTTTGCCGAAAAGACTGTTTGTTTAATGGCAGCCCTTCTTCACCACGACGACCCTACCGAATCCAGTGCGAAAAAGTGAACAGTCTTTCCTCTGGAGAGATCCTTACACTAACCCAGTGATATGTAGAAATTGCAATTTCTAATAGTTGTGATAACCTCTTCTTATGATTGATATCACCATAAAACAGCTCCGCTACTTCGAAGCGCTGGCCCGACATCGCCATTTTGGCAATGCGGCCGAGGACTGCGGCATCTCCCAGCCGGCGCTTTCGGTTCAGGTGAAGGCGCTGGAGGACATCCTTGCAACGCCGCTTGTAGAGCGGGGCCCGAAACACTTTCATTTGACAGGTTTTGGCGAGACATTCCTTGGGCGCGCACGCGAAGTGCTTCAGGCGATGGACGAGCTCGGTGATCTGGCGCGGGCATCGCAAAAACCGCTTTTCGGACGCCTCAGGTTGGGTATCATTCCAACTGTCGCACCCTATTTCCTGCCGCATCTGATCAAATGTCTAAGCCAGGATTATCCGGGGCTTGATGTGCGTCCGCGCGAAGCGGTCACACAGAAATTGATTGAGGGTCTTCTCAGTGGCAACCTTGACGTCGCCGTCGTCGCCTTGCCGATCTCCGAGCCCTCCTTGCACGAAGAAGGTCTGTTTGCGGAGGAATTTGTCCTTGTGCGATCTGATGGTGATAAGGACAAGCCGGTGCCCAACTCCGATTTGTTGCGTGAGATGCGACTGTTGTTGCTGGAGGAGGGGCATTGCTTCCGCGATCAGGCGTTGTCCTTTTGCAATGCTTCATCCGTCCTTCCGCGTGACTTGATGGAAGGCAGCTCTCTTTCAACTTTGGTCCAGATGGTTGGCGCGGGAATCGGAGTGACCCTCATTCCAGACATGGCGGTCCAGATTGAGACACGTTCCGCGCCGGTGGCAGTGGTGCGTTTGCCCCCGCCAAGGCCGACGCGAACCATTGGAATGGTGTGGAGGAAGACAAATCCGCTCGCTGGTCAGCTGAAAGATATCGCACAGACGGTTCGGGAAACCTGCCCGCGTGCATGATTGGTTGAGGCGTGAATGTGTTCTAGAAGGTCGAAAGCCTGCAGGTGGCGCGTTTGTCCCGCTGTGCTGGGCCAATAAGAGGAGCCCGCGCGCGCGGATGGTTGCTGCGCTTGGGCCAAGGCAGATCTTAATCCGGCAAAGCCGTAGCAGATCAGTTCGTTACGCGCATATGATTGCAAGAAAGGTCTTAAGGGTCTTGGGTGTCCGAGATGACTTCAAGCCTTGGGCCTGCTGATGGTGGAGCGTTTTTGTTGTGATGTGTTGCGATGCCTAAAAAATGTGCAACGAGTTCAAGCACAAGAGGATCGTCATATCCTGCTTCTGGGACAGTCAAATCATCATAAACCAATAGCACTTTCATCGTCACTCCAACCCAACTGCGGCATTACCAATTGGGTGCTTATGTCTAAAGAATGAGGTGGGAATTAGGCGGAGAAGGGGAAATTTTTCTTAAAACTAGCCTGTTTTGCCTCTTCAGCGCCACAAGTTCAATACACTGCCTCGCGTGTGACGCCTGACCAGCTGTCGAGCACGCTTGGTCCAGGCGCGTCTGCGGGGCCAACGGCCGATTCTGGATCCGCGATTTCAAAGCGCTGTATTCGGTTTTAAGCCAGCATCACTTTCACGCGACATTAAGTCAGCGTGGTTTCCCTGCGTCATGCGTCCCGCTCAAGGCCGCAATGCACGTGCAGACTGTTGCGGAATTGGAAACAATTGGTTAATGATTCTCGTATAAAGGGAAATTTATTCCCTCAATGAGGGAATGTCTTGGAAATGTCACTGACGAAAGTTGATAAACCAACGCCAACAGAGAATTTGCAACAAGGCGGTGGCGCCGGATTTACAAATTCCTCCTCTTCCCAAGCTAACGCCCGAGTGTCAAAGCCAGTTCCGATGAGTGTCGAAGTGTCTGACAGATCGGCTCGTCCCGATTGGAGCGCCTATGCGCGTGCTTACGATTTGCTATCGGAGCACAATCCCGAATACCAAGCCATACTTCGGGACTTTGAGGCTTTCCTTGCGACCATAGAGACGCCGAAATTGATCTATGACATCGGCGGCGGCACCGGAAACTATACCCAGATTGCGGCCAGCGCCTTTCCGGAGAGTGAGGTACACCTCATAGAGCCCGACGCGGGCATGATCGCGTCGGCGAAATCGAAGCTGCGTGATCGAGGCAACATCAAATACCAAAGCCTTGCGCTTGAGGATGTCAACGCAGCCGGCACCGCGGATCTGGTCATCTGTGTCCACGCACTTTACGCGATGCCTGCGCAGGAGCAGCGTCTGGCAGACCTGCGCCGTTTGCTGCGTCCGGGGGGCTGGCTCTACCTCGTCGATCTCGGTCGCTACATGGATGTTGCGGATTGGCGCAGCTACCTGTTTTCGAGCTTGAGAAAAGAACACGGATTGCTCGGTGCGTTCCGGATTTTCTGGCGGGGCCGAGAAATTGCCAAGCAGAACCAGTCCATCAGAAAGGCGCAAATGAACGGCGTTTACTGGACACATACCGAAGCAGAATTCGCATCTGCTGCCACTAAAGCAGGCTTGGAGATCCACAGACAGCAAACTGTCTATCGCGGGTACAGTGACCTGCTCGTCTGTCAAGCAAAGCCTTGAAGGCGCAAGGAGCGATCATGAACAAGCGAGTCCTAGAGGCGCTGAAGCGCTCACGCTATAAGGTAGTGACCGACAGTCGGGAACTCGATGAGATTTACCGTTTGCGGTACAATTGCTATCGTGCCGAACAGTCGATACCTGAAAACGAAACCGGTATGATGACGGATGCCTTCGACAGAACCGAGAACTGCATTCATGTTGCTGTCGAGGTGGATGGGGAATTTGCGGCCTCCGTGCGGATGCACCTTGTGTCAAAGCTGTCAGTTGCATCACCTACTCTGGAAGTGTTTCCTGAGATTCTGGATGATGTCGCACGCGGACAGACAGTTCTCGACTCGACACGCTTCGTGATCAGCCCTGCAGCGCGCAAACAGCTTGTGGCATTGCATTTTCTTGTTCTGCGTATTCCTTTTCTCGCTACGATTTTCTACGATATTGACTTGGCACTTGCTCCTGTGCGGGCTGAGCACACGGCGTTCTATCGCCGCTACCTCGGTTATGAAGCAGTTATGGAACCACGCAGCTACCCGGGGCTGGAAAAACCAATTCAACTCCTGACCGCAAAAGTTAAGGAACAGCGAGAAGCAGTCTTGGATCGCACACCGGTTTTCGGTTTGGTGAGTGAGATCCCACATTCAAACATTGCGTTTCCGGACCTTGAGGGTGTTTACGCGCCTTCAAAACGTAACGGCTCCGAAGCTGCCTGACTGGCGGATCTAGCCTGTGTTCACCGCACAACAGACCGCAAGCGCGGTTTGTTGTGCGTCATTTAACTTAGCGGGCTGTGTTTTTCTTCTGAAGTTTCAACTGAAGCTGCCTAAAGACAACAGATTTCCTATCGTTTCTCTATTGCCATATTTTCAACAGATTTGAGCTATAAGTTAAAAACTTGCGTGTTATACGTGTTCCCTTGCGTGTACCCGTGGAGACGAGCATGAAAACCCCTAAAGAAATATGGGCGACCCGGGGGGATTGGTTCACCTCTTTTGGCCGCGAGCAGAATATAAAAGACTACATATCGCTTTCCAATCAACTGGTTTGGAAGCGGCAAGGAAGCTTTTTGGCTTCTGCTGCGCTGACTGCGTTTTACTTTAACCCTGTTTCAATCTTTTTGTGCTACATTCTTGTGGCCTTCACTGAAATACTCGACATGCTTCTTGGGCGTCAGTCCAAAGCATGGGATGGCCAAGATCCGGTTCAGGGTCGATGGATCCTAAAACGCATTGCTCTGAACACATGCCTGAGCGCGACGGCGATTAGCGTTTTTCTCATAAACATAGCTTTGCAGCAGACGACCGCCGGGCATTTCACGCCGCTTTTTTTCCTGTTCTCGGCATCGGTCTTTGCGGCGATGTACAACAGCCAGATGATCGGCATCCTGTTGTTGCGTCTTTCTATATATATGCTTGCGTTTCTATTCATCGCGTTGATCGACGTGGTTCGCTACTTACCGCCGCTCAGTTCGCAGATCTGGTTGGAGTTCTTCACGACCATTTTCGTCCTCTACTTCATCGGCGATATCGCCTTGAAGTTCTACCAAAGCTATCAGGAACGCCTGGAAAAGATGAGGTTGATCAATGAAGAAAGTGAGCGCACGAAAGCCGCACTTGAGATCAAATCGAGGTTCCTCGCGACCGTAAGTCACGAATTACGCACGCCGCTGACGTCGATCATCGGGTCCCTAGAGATCATCAAGAGTGGCAAGCTCGGTGAGTTGCCCGAGGGCCTCAAGCCCTTGATCCGTATGGCAGCGTTGAACGGTCAACGCCTCGCCAGCCTGGTTGAAGACCTCCTCGACCTGCAAGCAATCGAGGCAGGCGAGGCGGCTTTCAAATTCGATGAAGTCGATGCGAACGACCTTGCACACGAAGCAGTGGACTCCACCGCAGGCTATGCAAACAAGCTGGACATCCATGTATCGGTGGCCCCCTGCGTTGATGAGTGCGTGATCTCGGGCGACCGCCAGCGCCTGATCCAGGTGATGAGCAATCTGCTGTCCAATGCGATAAAGTTCTCCAACGAAGGCGGTGCGGTTGAAGTGCGTGTCGAGGCCGTCGGCGGGCGCGTCCGTATCTCGGTGCAGGACGAAGGCATAGGCATTCCGGACTCCGCCAAAGAACGGGTATTCGGACAGTTCAGCCAATTGGATGCGTCAGATATACGCAAGATCGGGGGCACTGGTCTGGGCCTCAATATTGCCAAGCTGATCGTCGAGCGCCACGACGGCATGATAGATTATGTCAGCGAACTTGGCGCAGGGTCGACCTTTTATGTCGAATTTGAAAATTTGAAAGGTGGAGATGCCCCGCGCGCCGACCACGACCCAATCAGGAACGTGGGCTGAAGGCGCAGGGGCTTACTGCGCTCTGGTCTGTCTGGCGAACAGTTCTTGCATCAAAAATGACTGAAATGGGCAGATAAGCCTAGCACGCGGGCAGTTCGCACGGTGCAGGATGGCAGGCTGCGCCGCTGCCATGCACTCGAATACTGCACTGGTAACCGTTTGACGTTGCCTCTTTGGGCGGGTTGGGCAACAGGGGCTGGCGCGGAACTTTGCGGATTGCGCAGCGTCAGGCCCGGTTGCGGGGTGAAGGTCTGGGCGAACGCGGCAGGCGTCTGCCAGCCGAGGCGCGAATGGCGGCGTTCAGTGTTGTCGTCCCTGCGCCAGGCAGCCAGCATGATGCAAAGACGGGAACAGCGTTTCGTTCAGGAGTGCACCCCGCAAACCGCCGTTGAAACTTTCGATGAAGGCATTCCGGGTCGGCTTGTCCCGCTGCATGGCAGCGCATGTTTACACGCGTGAGAGGGGCGCGCGATGTAATGCCAGTTGATCGGCGCACCGCTTACCCTTCACCTCGCTCACATCCACCCTCGGGACATCGCTGCGCGATACCCTGTCAGGCAATGCATGCCGCCATATTTGGCTTTCCATTGATAAGCGGTGTCATCGCTGACACCGTCCTTGCGGCACAGATCAGCCACAGAAATCCCGGCCTCATGCTCTTACAAGATGCCAATGATCTGATCTTCGGTAAATCTGCCGCGCTTCATCTCTGGTCCTTTCGGTTGGGCCAGAGGCTATCTCAGACTGGATCAGATCCAAGGGGCAACACCAGCGGGCATCTGCAAAGCTTTCAGGGGTACGTGGCCGTGATCTCGACCTGAGAAGTACCGCATTCGCAAGCTGCTCTTGCCTGGCGTATACGCTGCGGACAACCTTACTTGAGGTTTGCAGGGCAACCGAGATTCTAGCCTTGGTCAGTCTGGTGATATTCCTGTGTCTATAGTGTCCCAGCTTTCCAGAAACTCTGCTTTCTTGTGCGCGTCGAGAAAGGTCAGCAGGCCCGGTCCGAGCTTGATCGGCAGGAAGCTTCCGGCAAAATCACGCAGTTCGCTACGTCCGACTGCAGAAAAACTCGCTGTCGGAAGAAGCGGGATCAAATCTGACTCTTGCGCAAGGATTGTCTGTCCCTCGGTCAGAAGAAAGGTGATGAACAGCCCTGCAATTTCAGGGTGCGAAGCATATCTTGGCACGAAGGCGGTTCTGGACATGACCAAGTTGTAGTCGCTCATCAGGTGAATACCGATGCGCTTGTCTTGAGCGGCAGCCGCCAGTGCATAAGACCCGATCGTGTTCATTGACAAGGCAAGATCGCCCCGTGCTGTCGCAGCGATCATCTCGGAGGTACAACAGAATTTCTGGACATTGGCGCGGGTCAGAACCTCGGTCATGCGAGAGGATTGCAGACCCTGCACAACGTCCTGCGTCGCAAAAAGGTACCCGATGCCCGAACGACGCAGATCATAAATGCCGATTTTCCGGTTGAAGCGAGTCTCGTTGCTGCGGATATAATTGATGAGTTCCCGATGCTCCAGTGGTAGGGTGCCGGGCGCAATCAGATCCACGTTGTAGACGATGGCGGCAGGTTCAAAGGTGAAACCGAACAGCTCGGACCGCCAGACGGCCCAATCGGGTAGGTCGACGGTATCGGGGATCGACACCGGCAGCGCCAGCCCGCGATTGACCAAGTCGACCTGCAAATCCATGGCTGAACTTATGACGATGTCTGGCATATCCGTAGAATCGGAAGCCATGATCGACTCGTAGAGGTCAACGGTCTGGTACTCCTGATAGCTTGTCGTAACGTTGGGATACAGGCTTTCGAAACGGTTGATCAGCGGGGTCATGGCAGCCGTGTCTGTCGCGCTGGCGATCCGCAGGACTGTCTTTTCCTGTGCTGAAACGGGAATGGGAACGATGCAGACGGCAAGCAACAACGTCGTGGCGGCAATGACGGCGCGGGCGGTCATCTGCGACAGCAAGCGCGGAAACCTGATTTCGGCACGCAATCCCCCTGCAGGTGACGTGCCCAGCACCAACCGGGCGTCGTGACTCTCGGCGACGGCGCGCACGATGGATAGACCCAGCCCCGATCCCGCCGTATCCTTGGCGATGGAGGTGAAACGCTCTGTTGCACGCGCACGGTCAGCCGCCGCAATTCCGGGACCTGCATCCTCAACGATCAGCGAAACGTGGTTTGGTTTAGTGGACTCGAGTGTGACATCGATGGTGTTATCGTCCGGTCCGTGACGCCGCGCGTTCTCCAGAAGGTTCGATAGCGCCTCCCGGATCGAGATCGCATCGCCACGCACCAGGTCGTCGCCTGCCACAATGCTATCCGCGGACAATGTCACCGTGACCCCGCGCATGTCGCTGTCCCGTAGCATGTCGGTCATCATGTCGGTCACGATCGGCTTTAGGGTGACGGGGCGCAGGGCACTTGTTTCGGAGCGATGCGTGACCATGGCATGGCTCAGCAGCTGATTGGTCAGGCGCACGGTCCGCCGCGCCTGATTGTCGGCCTTTTGCACACGCGTGACCATGTCATCAAAAGAAGTCGCATCCCCCGCGAGGGACAATTGCCCCTGAAGCGCCGACAGCGACGTACGGGTCTGATGTGCTACGTCTGCAATGAAGGTCTCGGTAAGGGAACGGTTGGTGTGCAGCCTGCGCATGAATGCATTTATGGCGTCGAACAGCCCGCGAATTTCGCGCGGCGGTGCGCCTTCGATCTGCGATAGGTCTGCGGGATCGCGGTCTCGCAGCGCCTGAGCTATCTGGCGGAGGGGGGACAGCGCGGCGCGAATAGCAAGCCAAACAAACACCAGCCCGATCAGCGAGACGACAGCGAGCCCGACCATCCCGTTCACAAAAAGCGAGCGCTGCTGGGCTGCACGCCCCGCCCGTGTCTGACCGATCTGCACCCCGACCCAGACCCGCCCTGACGGGGTCGTCAGCTGTCGGCCCTGTTGCACGAAACGGAACGGCGTATCTATATCTGCGTCGTAGAACACAGGTGCGGCGCTGAGCCGGGTGTCACGTGGGGCAGGCAGGTCGGGCGTCCCGGTGATTTCGCCGTCACGATCGGAAAACACGCGGTATGTCACCCTGTCTTGTGGCGCAAGGCTAAGGATCTCCATCGCGGAATAGGGCAGGTCGACCGTTATGCCAGATGGCCCGGTCGAGACGCGGTCTAGGATGGCAAGCGCAGCACCCACCAACAGCAGATCGTAGGTGCGGTTGGCGGCATCGCGCGCGTAGTTCCAAAGCAGGATTGAAATGATAAGCAGCAATGCCATGAACCCCAGTGCCATGGAGGCCAGCAAGCGACGTTGCAGCGAATAGGCGCGATCAGTCTTCAGAGACATAGGCCATGTATCCCAAGCCGCGTGCTGTCTTGACCACCAGCGGCGTACCTTCCAGCTTCTTGCGCAGGCGTGCTACTATCTGTTCGACGGCATTCAGGCTGGGCGCTTCGTCAAAACTGTAGAGCTTGTCGGCAACTTCTTCCTTGGTCAGCATCCGACCAAGGTTTCCGATCAGAATCTCAAGCAACTGGACCTCGCGGGCGCGCAGTTCCAGATCCTGACCCCGGACGGTGGCCCGCTTCGCACCTCGGTCAAATATAAAATTACCGGCGGTAAAGACGTTGCTGGCGTTTCCTGCCCTGCGCCGGGCCAAAACGCGGCAGCGCGCCGAGAGTTCGCGAAAATCCACAGGCTTGACCATGTAGTCGTCGGCTCCTGCGTCAAGCCCAAGTACCCGGTCGTCGATCTGGCTGCGTGCCGTCATGATGATGACGGGAGTCTGATCATCACGCGCCCGTAACGAACGCAGCACTTCATATCCACTGCGACCGGGAAGGTTGATGTCCAGCAGGACGATATCGAACTGCGCGTGGCGCAGCAGGCTGTTTGCCTGATCGCCGTTCGCCTCACGGTCGATAGAATGACCTTCCGCCCGAAGACGATCAATGATCGTTTCGGCAAGGTCGTCGTTGTCTTCCACCAAAAGCATCCGCATGGGGGCAATCTACAGGTTTGTGAGTGTCGGGGATAGTCATGCTGAGGCATGTCAGCTTCGTGTCAGGAAGAGGTCAGGTTGGCAAAAGCCACGCCACAGCAGAGTGACAGGCTGACACGTTAGGAGGGGTCAAGGGCGCCAAGCGTCCCGTTAAACACGTCTCAATGGGAGGAGACCCCGATGACCCTGAACCGTTTCTGCGGCGCCGCACTGCTGGCCGCCAGCCTGACCTTGCCAGCCTTCGCTTTTGCCGAAGTCGATAGCCCCGAATGCGTGGCACCTGCAAACCCCGGCGGCGGCTTCGACCTGACCTGCCGCGTTGCACAGACTGGCCTTGCACCGCAATTTGACGGGCCGATGCAAGTCACATTCATGCCAGGCGGGATCGGTGCCGTGGCATATAATCTTTTCAACACGACACGCACCGATGACGCTAACGCCATCGTCGCATTTTCGACCGGATCGCTGCTGAATATTGCTACCGGTAAATACGGGGCATTCGACGAAAACGATGTCCGCTGGGTCGGCTCTGCCGGTGCGGATTTCGGGGCGGTCGTTGTAAAAGCTGACAGCAAATATACCTCGCTCGAACAGCTTATGACCGATCTCGGCAATGACCCATCAAGCATCGTGGTAGGTGCTGGTGGCTCTGTCGGATCGCAGGATTGGATGAAAGCCGCTCTGCTGGTTCGTGAAACAGGCGCATCCCCGATGGCCATGCGCTATGTCGCGTTTGATGGCGGCGGCGATGCCATTGCAGCCCTGTTGGGCGGGTCGATCGAAATCTACACCGGCGATGTTGGTGAAATGGCCTCGCATATGGAAGCGGGCGACATGCGCGTTCTGGCGGTGATGGCCGACGAACGTCTTGACGGTGCCTTTGCCGATATCCCGACTGCGAAAGAGCAGGGCTTTGACGTCGAGTGGACGATCATGCGCGGCTTCTACATGGGCAAGGATGTATCGGACGAAGATTACAACACCTGGGTAGATGCGTTCAACGCGGCTTATGCCACGCCAGAGTGGGAGCAGGTGCAGGCCGAAAAGGGTCTTTTGCCGCTGAACCTTGCCGGTGACGCGCTGAAAGCACGTGTGGACGCCAACATGGCGACGCTGCGCGAGATCGCGACCGAAGCCGGTCTGATCCAGAAGTAACGCGTCACGGGACGGCGCCTAAGGCGGTGCCGTCCCTTTTCATTTTCTTGCTATAAAAGGTGCTGCCATGGCTGACCGGATTTTTGCCGGCCTTCTGTTGCTGGTCACGCTGGCCTACGGGTACATTGCGTTTACCATCATCAAGGCCCCCTTCCAATACGACCCTCTTGGCCCAGAAAGCTGGCCGCAGATCCTGTCTGTTGTCGCGGTGCTGTGCATCCTCGGCATTCTGCGTAAACCGGATGTAGACAGTATGCATGTCGCGGGCAAAACGTGGTTCCGACTTGGTGCGATGATCATTCTCTTGTTCACCTACGCAGAGCTCTACGAGCCGCTTGGCTTTATCGTGTCGACGATCCTCTTTGGCGCGGTTGTGGCGCGGATGCTGGGCGCCACGTGGATCCGGTCGGGTCTGTTCGGTGTGGCCGCAGGGGTGTTGGGCTGGGTGCTGTGCGTCGAAATCCTCGACCTGAACCTGCCGGATGCCGAACTGCTGTCGCAGGCTTATTCTCTAAATGAAGGAACGATCTGATGGGCGAAGTCCTCTCGGGGCTCGCGACCGGTTTCGGCGTCGCACTTATGCCCTTCAACCTCATGCTGGTCCTGCTGGGCTGTTTTGCCGGTACGCTGATTGGTGCGTTGCCCGGTCTTGGGCCGATCAACGGCGTGGCAATCTTGCTGCCGATTGCCTATGGCCTTGGATTCCCGGCTGAAAGTGCGCTGATCCTGCTGGCCGGTATTTACTACGGTGCGGAATATGGCGGGCGCATCTCGTCGATCCTGCTGAACGTACCGGGCGATTCCGGTGCGGTGATGACCACGCTTGATGGCCACCCGATGGCCCTGAACGGCGACGCCGGGCGCGCCCTGTCCCTGTCGGCTGTGGCAAGTTTCATCGGTGGCACTATTGCCGTGGTGCTGATGTCGCTCTTCGGTCCGCTGCTGGCGCAATTCGCGGTGACCTTCAGCCCTGCCAACTACGTCGCTTTGATGGTCTTTGCGTTTGCCTCGCTTGCCTCCCTTGTGGGTAAAAGTACGGTCAAGACCCTGCTGGGTGCGCTGATCGGCCTTATGCTGGCGACCATCGGCATCGACAGCAACACCGGCGTCGCGCGCTATACCTTCGGGCTACCGGACATTCTGGCCGGTATCGATTTCCTCATCGTGGTTGTGGGCCTTTTCGGGATGGCAGAACTGCTGCATCTGGTTGAGCAGCAAGTCAGCGGCAAGCTCAAGACACTGCCGGTCGACAAGAGCTTTGTCCGCTGGGCGGATCTGGCCAAGACCAAGTGGACCATTCTGCGCTGTTCGCTGATCGGTTTCTTTATCGGGGTGCTGCCTGGAACCGGCGCTTCAGTCGCGTCTGCTGTCGCCTATGGCACGGAAAAGCGGTTGGCGGGTGCGGAGGGGCAAAAGACCTTCGGCACCGGTGACGTGCGCGGCCTTGCCGCGCCGGAAGCGGCCAACAACGCCGCTGCCGGTGGCGCCATGGTGCCGATGCTGACGCTGGGTATTCCCGGCTCTGGCACCACAGCGATCCTGCTGGGCGCTTTGCTGATGTTCAATATCCAGCCCGGCCCGCTGCTGTTCACGCAACAACCCGAAATCGCATGGGGCCTGATCGCATCGATGTATATCGGCAACGTGGCACTGTTGATCATCAACTTGCCGCTGGTGGGCCTCTTCGCCCGGATGCTGACAATCCCGCAGCACTACCTGACACCGCTGATCGCAATTCTCGCTTTCGTCGGTATCTATTCCATCGTCGGCAACCCGTTCGATCTGTTCATGATCACATGGCTGGGTATTTTCGGATGGTTCCTGCGCAAAATGGACTTCTCGCTTGCGCCCGTCATCCTCGGCTTCGTGCTCGGTGGTCTGTTCGAAGGCAACTTGCGCCGTGCGCTGTCCATCTCGGGCGGTGACTGGATGATCCTGATCGACAATTGGAAAAGTGTTTTGCTGTATGTGTTGGCGTTGCTGGTCGTTGCCTTCCCTATCTGGATGGGTCGCCGCGCCCGCAACATGGCCGAAGGCGACCTCTAAGCGTTCACCGGCACATGATAAGCGGGCCGGTTCGGGCAACAATTGAAAGCGGAGCGATGAGAGACATGGTCAAGCAATCACTGACCGCAGGTCTGATCGGAACGGGCGGCGCATTGTGCGCCGCCTTTTTGGGCTTGCCCGCTGCGGGATTGATCGGATCCAGCATCGCGGTAGCCATCGCAGCAACCTGCGGCGTAAACTTGGCGATGCCGCAGCGCCTGCGCGACGCGGCCTTTGCGATTATCGGTATATCCCTCGGCGCGGGGGTGCAGGCAGACGCATTGGCTCAGATCGGCACATGGTCGGTCAGCTTGGCTGTGCTGGCCCTGTCGCTGGTTGCGACATTGCTCGCGGGGGCAGCTCTTTTACAGCGCGTCTTTGGCATGGACGCCGAGACGGCCCTGCTGGCCAGCTCGCCCGGTACCATGTCGAACGCCGTTGCCATTGCGCTGGACGGACGCGGAGACGTCACGACCATCACCATCCTTCAGGTTATGCGCCTGTTGGTACTGGTCGCTGTCGTGCCGCCCATGGCCACCGCTCTCGATGCGCAGACAGATCCTGTTGTGGTTCACGCGCCTATGGGGCTGGTCACGCTGGTTGTTATTCTGGTGGCCACACTAGGCCTCGGGATCTTGGCTGCACGCTGGAAAGTACCCGCCGCCTGTTTGCTGATCGGCATGATCCTGAGCGCAGTGGCCCATGTTGCCAACGTTGCGCAAGGTCCGGCACCAGCTTGGGTGATTTTCGCGGCTTTCGTGGTGACAGGCACAGCCGTCGGCATACGGTTGACGGCCATCTCGTCGCGCGCCTTGCTGGGGATGGTGCGCGCTGGGTCTGTGCTGATCGCTACGACCGTCGCCATGTCATTGGTCTTCGCCACATTGACGGCGCTGCTGACCGGTCTGCCGTGGGGCCAGATCTGGATCGCCTATGCGCCCGGCGGGGTAGAGGCGATGGCGGCCATCGGTCTTGCTCTTGGGTATGATCCGGCCTTTGTCGCCATCCACCACTTTGCCAGGATCATTGTTCTGATCAGTCTGGTGCCGCTGCTTTTAAGGCGGAAAAACGAGCGTGCCGATTAAGGGGCCTCTGGCGCTGATCCAATTCCATAAAGGCGTTGTACCGCTTTCAAGTCTGATTTCCCGCCCCAATTCCCGCAAAAATCCCTAACCTGCCGGTAGTCCGATATATGCTCGTGTTGGGTGTGTGGCCAATCACTGCCCCAGACGGCATGATCGTCAGGTAGAAGCGACAAAAGGCTTTCGGCATGGGGGCGCACGTCGAAGGGAATGCGGTAGTGCGCCGCGAGCTTGAAATAGAGGGTAGAGCGATCTTTCAAGCCAATGACAGCCTGTATCAACGGGTCGTTTTTTGGTAACGGATCGCTTGGTAAACCAAAGTGATCCACGACAAGGGGCACGCCTTGATCGGCAAGCTCGGCCAAGTGGGGGGCAAGCCGTGGACCTTCCAGATGTACTTCGAGATGCAGATTTCGATTGCGCAGCTTCTGAAAGAAGGCCTGTGTCCGCTGTTCCCGAAAATCCGGTATTTCTGCGCCCCGCACAAGGTTCCATCGCACGCCACGCATGCCGGCGCGATCCAGTTGGTCAAGTTCGTCATCACCGATATCCAGCCCAACCACTCCGACCCCGGCAAAGTGTTGCCTGTCGAGCCCCGCAAGGGCGGCGCACATTTCAGAGTTGTCGGTACCCAGGAAGCTAACCTGCACTATGACACCACCACGCAACCCATGGTCGCGCTGATGTTTCAGCCAGGCGGAAAGCGGTGCAGTCGTCGCAGGGACGTAGCGGGCACCGTCAACAGCCGTGACCGTTTCGTAAACATGAGCGTGGCAATCATACTGGATCATATCATCTCCCTAATTCATATATATGACTAGTTGACTAGAGAGGTCAAGATACGTTAAGTCTGCTAGTGGGAGGACTATTTATGGCTGATGGATTCGGAGCGACTGATATTAGGCTGCCAGCCTATGCCCGGCTTCGCGACACGCTTACGTCGCGTATCGCACAGGGCCTTTGGACCCCAGATCAGCCCATTCCATCAGAGGCGCGGCTGGCGCGTGACTTTGACGTTTCGGTCGGCACCGTGCGCAAGGCGGTCGACGGTCTCGTGGGCGAGGGGCTTTTGGAACGGCGGCAGGGCTCAGGCACCTTCGTGCGGGCTCCGTCCTTCAATGCCACGCTTTTCCGGTTCTTTCCGATGCGTGAAAGTGACGGCTCTCCGGTATCGATACCCTCTAGCAAGATGCTTCTGCGTGCGGTGGTCAAGGCCCCGACCGAGGCGGCGGATGCGCTTGGCACAATGGATGTGATTAAGATTATCCGGATGCGCAGCCTATCTGAACAATCCGTTCTCTTCGAAGAAATTTACATCCCCACATCGCGCTTTTCCGGTTTCGAGATGTTGCCCGACAGCGCCTTGGGCCCGCTGCTGTACCCGATTTATTTCGAACATTTCGGCGTCCTCGTGAAGCGTGCGACAGATGAGGTGTCCTTCGCCACGGCGTCGCGCAGCGTTGCCGAGAGGCTCAACCTTCAGCCAGACGATCCACTTGCGGTGATCCGGCGCACTGCCTTCGACATTGAAGACAAGCCAGTGGAATGGCGCATCGCCAGCGGTAGCGCGCATGGGTTCCGGTATCGCAGCGAAATCCACTAGCCAAAAAATATCAACAGGGAGAGAGACCATGAAATTCAAGACGACACTCATCGGTGTGACCACCGTTGCGGCACTGGCGACACCCGTCCTTGCCGAATACCCCGAACGCACGATCGAACTGACAATTCCGGCCGGTGCCGGCGGCGGCACCGACACCAGCGCACGCAAGCTGGCGATCCTGCTGGAAGAGGCGCTTGGCACCTCCATCGCGATCCTGAACGTGGGTGGGGGCGGCGGCTCTGTCGGGGCATCGCAATTCATGCAGGCCAAGCCGGATGGCTATTCTCTGTTTGCCACCTGGAACAGCCCGCTGACCACTGTGCCACAGGTCCAAGACGTGGCCTATGCGCTGGACAGCTTCACCCCCATCGCATCGACATCAGAAACCGCCTATACGCTCTGTGTCAAATCTGATTTTCCCGCTACGACGGGCGAGGAGTTTTTGACCGAACTGGCCGCCAATCCTGGCAAATACACATATGGCAACGATGGCATCGGCGGCACCATGCAGCTTGCGGCCGAGCGTATTTTCCAGGCGCGAAACATTGACGCCGTTGCGATCCCGTTCGGCGGAGCCGGCGAGACGCTGCAAAATTTCCTCGGTGGCCATGTCGATATTTATGGCGGGTCAATTTCAACCGTGCTGCCCTACGTGGAAAATGGCGAGGCCAAGTGTCCGCTTGTGACATCTGCAAATGACGTTCCGGCGCTGTCCGGTGCCTCGGGTCTAACCGCGCTTGGCATGCCGGAAAAGGAAACGCTGCTCTGGCGTGCGATCCTGGGTCCAAAAGACATGGATCTGGCGATCGTCGCGCAATTGGCCGATGTGATCGACGCGGCGGTAAATGATCCCAGCTATGTCGAGTTTCTGGCGACCAAAGGCGAAGTGCCAAATGTGGTAAAAGGCGACGCACTGGGGACGCGGCTTGAGGAAGAATACGACGCGCTTGCCGAAGTATCCAAGAACCTGGGCCTTTGATCTATGGAGAAGCGTCAGGATATCGCGACCGGCCTGCTTTTTATCGGCATCGGAATTGCCGCGGCATGGATGGCCACGGAATATAGAGGGGCAAGCGGGAATTATCCCATGGCTCTTGGCCTGATCCTGACGCTTCTCGGTGGGACCGTGGCGGTGAAAGCCGTGCGATCCCCTCGAAACGAGCTACGCCCGCTGATTGATGCGCCCTCGAAGATGATCACTGCCGTGATTGTCGCGACTATCTATGTGGCGGCAGTGGTGCCCTTCGGGTTCTACACCGCCTCGCTCCTGATGATGCTGGCAATGCCGCTGGCCTTGGGCTTTCGGCAGATCGTCTATGCGGGGGGCGTGGCAGCGGTGTTCATGGGCCTTGTCTACATGGTCTTTTCGGTCCTGCTCGAAAAACCGCTTCCGCGTGAAGCGATCCTGACCCTTTTCGCGACAGGCGGCTGAAATGGATTTTTATGTCAATGCTCTCAGCCAGGTTCTTGCGCTCGGCCCGCTGACCGCGATGATCGGTTCGACATTGCTAGGTGTTTTCATCGGTGCTTTGCCTGGCCTTAATCCAGTGATGGCGATTGCCCTGCTGTTGCCGCTGACTTATTCGATGGATCCCCTGGTAGCGCTTGGCATGGTTGCGGGCATTTACAATGGGTCAATGTACGGGGGCGCGATCCCCGCGATCTTGCTGCGCATTCCCGGCACACCCGCCTCGATTGCCACCACTTTCGACGGTTTTCCCATGGCGGACAGGGGCGAGGCATCCAAGGCGCTGAAAGTTGCATGTTGGTCGTCGGCCATCGGAGGCATCGCGAGTGCCATCGCCCTGATGACCATGGGGCCTTTGCTGGCCCGCGTTACGCTGTTTTTTGGTCCGGCGGAATACTTCTGGATCGCGATCTTCGGCATGGCATCGGTCGGTGTCATGGTTGGCTCTGACCCGGTCAAGGGGATCATGGCGGCGGTGCTTGGCCTGCTGATCGGGACCATTGGCATCGACAACCTGTCGGGGCAGGCGCGGTTCACCTTTGGCCAGACATGGTTGCTGGGCGGTCTCGATCTGATCGTTGTGCTGGTCGGGCTTTATGCCCTGCCTCCGGTCCTCCAACTGGCCGAAAAATCCGATCTCAGAGGGTTGTCGGCGGCGCAATTGAAACTGGCTGACGCGCCGTTCGAGAAGGGCGAAATCCGTGGTCTCATTCCGACCTGGATCCGTGCCTCCGGCATAGGTATCGGCGTCGGAATTCTTCCGGGTGCGGGGGGCAACATCGCCGCGTTCCTAAGTTATAACGCGACCAAGAACGCCTCAGAAGATCCTGACAGCTTTGGAAAGGGCAACCCGCAAGGCGTCGCAGCGGCGGAATGCGGCAACAATGCCGACAATGCTGCATCCATGATCCCGGCGCTGTCGCTTGGCATACCCGGAAACGTGATCGCGGCGCTTGTTCTCAGTGCGCTGACCATACACGGTCTGCAACCGGGGCCGCAGCTTTTCCACCAAAATCCGCTCCTCGTGGGTGGGTTCATGATGGAGATGCTGATCACGTCATTGCTGATCTTTGCCCTCGGTGGTGCCGTGGCCACCCGTGTGTTTGCCCAGTTCCAGCGTCTGCCCGGTGTGTTGTTGGTACCGTCCATCCTGATCCTGATGTGCGTTGGTGTCTACGTGATCAATGGCAGGCCGGTCGACCTTTGGGTCATGCTTCTGGCGGGGTTCGCGGGTTATTTTCTCGAGAAGGTCAACGTGCCCCTCGCGCCGATCATTCTTGGTATGATCCTGGGTCCGATGGCTGAGCAAAGCGTGCGCCGCGCGCTGCTGATAAGCCGTGGCGACGCGACCGAACTTCTGACCCGTCCGATCTCGGCGGGTCTGGCCATTGCGACTATTCTGGTCATCGCGTGGCCTATCGCCAAAGCCATGCGACGACGGCGGCGCGTCTCGCAAGCCTAAGACACTTTCGTACCCATTGGCTCGTTTAGCACATCCTGTCCGCAAATCTTCCAAAAAGATGTATCTGTTTCGGAAAGCCCCAACTTGGCTACAGGTCCTGCGCCCCTCTGAGGAACCTTCAGCAATTGAATGGAAAGACGACGCGAATGGCGCATGTCCGGTCGCAAGAACCAGCAAGCGAATACCAGTGTGCGAAGAGGTTGCTGCCATCCCAACAGGAATGATGATCGCCAAAGTCGAATGGCTGGTCTGGTGACAGTGCTACGCAGAAGATAGAGCATCGATCAATGTCGGCTTCCGGAACGCGCCCCGCGTCGATCAGACGGCGCGCCACATCGGGGGCATGGCGCCATAGGTCAGCGGCTCGGCCGAATAGCGGGCCATGTAGGCATCGACATCACCCTGCGCATCGGCCACATCGGCAAGGATGATCAAGCAGGTTGACTGCTTTGCGCGCCGCACGGAGTCTGCGGGCGACGAGGACAGGCCGAAGCGCTCATACCCGGCCAGCTCTTCGGGTGTCGGCAGCGGGTCGGCCCAGGCTTTGGTGATCTGTTTGAGATGCTCCGACCCTTCCGGGCCAAGTGCCTTTGCCGTCTCCGGGATGATGCCTTCAAATTCGCCATAGCCCGCATCGGCGACCGTATCGGGAATCCGCTCGGCCAGCGTCTGCTTGTTGATCGTGACCCGGGGCGCAACCTGCCCGATCATCGTTGCCGCCTCGCTAAACACATCGCCCACCAAACCGTTGCTGTCGTCGCTGCGCTCATGGATCGACGGGGCGAGCTTTAGGAAGGCCAGAGAAGCTCGAACGCCTCGTCTGCATTCTGCGGCGCGATCACCGTCTCGATCTGGGCCAACAGGCTGTTGAGATCCTTGACCAGCGCACGCTGCTTGCGCCAGTCGACATAGCTTCGCGACCGAGGCAGAGATGCAAACCGCTTGCGCAGATCCGCGGTCAAATCCTTGGGGCCCTTGTGCTGCACTCAGTTCCATGCGGGCGCGGCGCTGCAGGGCCGCGGACCCCTGCACCAGCCCCATCACCAGATCGGCAAGCTTGGGCGCACCAAGCCTTTCGAGATTGGCTTTGTTCAGTGTTTTCCTAAACATCGTGGTCACTCGGGATCTGTTTCGGAAAACCGTATCCGCAAACCGCTTGTGATGACAGAGCGCCCGCCGTCGAGCCGTGGCGTTGATTTCATTGAATATTTGTTGTGCGATTCGCCGAACGTTGACGTGGCGTTGACATGAATTGCACACAAGCAAAAAGCTCCGCTTGATGCGAAGTCTAAGGCTTTGGTACTATTTGGTAATTTTGATTGCGGGAGCTCGACTTGGGCACTCTTTTACAGGTTTGAGTGAAATTCGGATTTATCGGCGAAGCGCCTGCTCGCTCAACGACACGTAGCGTTCGGCCCACAGCGGTCATTCGACCGAGACGAAGGGAATGTCGGCTTTCGAAGAAGGTTTATAATTCACGCGACCAAAAAATTTCTTTTCCAGGTTCTTAGTTCATCCCAAGAAGTCGATGATCGGGCATTCCGGTCGTGTATCCCCATGACAGGAAGCAACGAGATGAGCCAATGCATCGTGTAACGATTGCAGCTCGGCTTGTTTGATCTCAATTTCTTCTAACTTCTTGCACGCGATCCGTTTGATCTCGACGCTTGTCCGGTTACGCTCTTCATAAAGCGCCAGAAGTTTACGACATTCTTCGATGCTGAAACCAAAGGCTCGGGATCGCCTTGTAAATATGAGCTTTTGTACGGCATCTCGATCATAAAGCCGGTAACCGGTTTCAGACCGTGAGACAGCCTCCACAAGTTCTATGTCGGCTAATAGCGGACTGTATTGACGGGTAGTCCGGCTTCTTTTGCAGCGGCAGAAATATTCATGCCACGTATCCTCAACCTTCCAGCTACTGGGATGGCTAAGTCAGTGTTGACAGCATTTCAATCCTGAGAGCGAATCGAAGGAGTTCAAACACATTCCAAAAGATGGATTCCCAAAAATAGCGACGCTCTACCGAATGGTGGTGCCCGACCATCTCTGTCTCTATGGATTGAAGTCCAAAGATCTTCTGGAGCGAGAGGGGCACGAAGTAGACGACCACCACCTCACGACACGAGAAGAAACGGACACCTTCAAAGCGAAATATGATCTGAAGACCACGCCGCAGACATTCATCGGCAACGAACGCATCGGCGGCTACGACGACCTGAGCGCACATTTCGGCAACGGCCCCAAGAAACAAGACGCAACGACCTATCAGCTCGTTATCACGCTATTCTCCGTCGTTGCACTGATGGCAATCGCCGTGACTTACCTCACTTCGGAAACGGTATTTTTCGGCCGGACAATCGAATGCTTCATTTCGATTGCAATGATCCTGCTAGGATTGCAAAAAAATTTCAGGACGTCGAAAAATTCTCAACGATGTTTCTGAATTATGACCTGCTGGCGCGACGCTGGGTGCGGCATGGCTATATCTACCCCTTCCTCGAAACCGGAGCCGACTGCGGATGATGGTGGGCGTGTTGACATGGGTGTCGGCCCCAGCGGCATTGTTCGTAGCCTGTATCGGTGCCGTCAGTGTGTTCAAGGCGGTCTATATCGTCAAACGCGAATTGAAATGCGCCTGTGTCCGGGGTGACAGCAACGTGCCTTTGGGGCTCTTGTCCTAGACAGAGAATCTCATGATGATCGGTATGGCGATCTGGATGATGGCGAAGATGCTCTGACCAAGACCTGTCAGGGCATCTAAGCGTTAGCTTGATTCTACCATCAAAGGAGCGCTGACCGTCGTCAAGGTGGCAGTGGCAAGCAAAATAAGCGCGACCAGAGCGATCTCGACCAAGACCGAGCGGCGCAGACTTTGCGCCGCTCCCTTGTCCTGCCGCAAAAGTGCTGGAGTCAGGCGCAATTTGTTCAACGCGGCCAATCCCAACAGCACAGTGAAAGCGGAAAGCTTCAGGACAAAAATCTGCCCATAAGCGGTCCCCAGGGCGGCAATAAGATCCTTGGTGAGAAGCCAGAGCGCTAAGCTGCCTGAAACTGCCAGAGCCCCCACACCCCACAGGGCAAGCTTCCCGAATTCATGGGCGACAGTTCCCGCGCCCACGCCATTCTGCCCTGCCAGCCGGTAAAGCGGTGCAAAAGCGCCTATCCAAAAAGCAATTGTCAACAGATGTACCGCCAGCAGCAGGCCGAGAATCATACGCGGTTCGGCCAGCGCATGGCCGCGAAAGGTAAAGGATGCCGCGACCATCAGAGCACCCGTGGCAGCCAAAACAGGTCCGATCGGTTTTGGGATCAGGATTGCCGGGACAAGTGCCAATCCAGCCAGTCTGATTGCGATGCTGGTGCCCAACGGGCTTTGCCCGACCATCGTCAAGATCATCGGATTAAACGCCCCGTCCCACGTACCCCCCATCAGAAAACTGGCGCGCAATGGCAACCGTGCAAGCGACAACATGGTTGCCGCTACGGTACAGACCAATGCCAGGCGGATCACCCACGCGCGGTCGCCTTGGGGCAAAGATCGCAACGCAACGGTTGCCAGGATGCTGCCAGCCGCGGTCAGCGATGTTGCATAAACCAGCGCCTTGACCACAATCGCAACCTAGGTGAGTGTGTCTGCCGCGGCCAAGGCGTCGATCACGCGAGGCTACTCGGCAATGTCAAGGCTGAACTGGCCCTGCATCGGGTGCCCGTCTGCGGCCAAACCGCGCCATTCGACTGTGTATTTTCCCGCACCAAGCGCAGGCGCGGTTGCGCTGAAATCACTGACGGGCTGCATATTGTCTGTCCGCGTCAATGCGTGATCTGCGCCTGCGTCATCGCGCAAGGCGATAAGAGTGACGCGCAGGGGCATGTCAAAATTCATCATGATCGTATCTGGCGATGCGGTCAGAATGGCACCGTCCGCGGGCACGGTGGCCTGCTTTTTTGAATGTGCGGCAACTGATCCAGCCGTCAACGCCAACGCGACGACAAGCGCAGATCTAAATTTTGTCGCGGATGTCATATTAATTTCCCTTCTGTCATCAGTTGATGTCGTTGGCACGTTGAACGGCACGAACATAGGCGATGATGTTGCCGATGTCAGCTTGTGTCAGTCCCTCGACGGCTGCCATGTTTCCGAAATTCCAATGGTGCGATTGAACACCGTATTGGACGGCTCTTTCAAACGATATGTCGGCGTGATGGCTGGGTTCATAGATTTTGTGAATAAGCGGTGGGCCCATTTCGCTGCGCCCCGATCCGTTTTCACCATGGCACGCCGCGCAATTTGCATCAAAAGTCGCTTGACCATTCTGTTCTTGTTCGGTGAATGACGACGGCAGGCTGACCGCCACAAGCGGTGCGCCCGTCTGCATGTCACCGACGGGGTTTGACGTTGCGGGCCAAAGCAGCCATCCAGCTCCAAGGCCGACAAGGGCTGTTATCATCAGTGCAATAGTTACGCGCATATCGGTCTCCTGAAGTTACCAAGGGGCGCTGGCCGAAACGCGTGTTCCGGCCAGTGTCGTGTTTTTTATTCCGGCATCATGGCGCCGACGGAATACATACCGTCGTCGCCCTTGATCAGCATCAGCACGATTTCATCACCTTCTGCGACACCTTCGATCTTGGCATCTGCCGTCAGAGGCATGTCCATGGTCATTGCGGGCCAGCCGATTTCAGGGATTGGCTCGTGGCTTACATTCACGGTGCCGTCGCCAATGGAATTGACAACGGCTTTTGTGTGTACCGCGCCTTCCATTTTTTCTTCGCTCATCGCCATGTTGGAATGGTCCATTGTGGAATGGCTTGTCTGCGCAATCGCCATTGGCGCGGCGGCTGTAAGCGCACAGAGCGAGAGAGTTAGAAGTTTCATAGATCGTCCTTTCAGGTTGGGTTTACTCGGCGGGTTGGGTTGCTGGCGGAACATCATCCGGCTGCAACAAGCTGCGGTTGACCCGTTTCAGGGACAGCCGCTTCCAGATCACGAAGATCGATGGAATGACAAAAAGGGTAAGAAGGGTCGCGGTCGCCATGCCGCCGATCATCGGTGCGGCAATGCGCTGCATGATTTCGGACCCGGTGCCGGTGCCGTACATGATCGGGATCAGCCCGGCAAAGATCGTGGCGACGGTCATCACCTTGGGCCGCACACGCAGTAGCGCACCCTCGAACACGACCTCTTCGACGTCGAGCGGGGTCATCTGGCGGGCTTCGGCAGCGGCGACCTTGCGGCGTTTTTCCCAGGCCAGGTTCAGATAAAGCAGCATCACGATTGCCGTCTCGACCGCGACACCGGCCAGGGCGATGAACCCGACCAGAACCGCAACCGAGATATCGAAGCTGAGATACCACAAGAACCACACGCCGCCCGCCAGCGCGACAGGCAAGGCCGCCAGAATGATGCCGACTTCGATCACGCGGTTGAAGGCCATGAACAGCATCAGCGTGATGATCAGCAAGGTTGCCGGAGCAACCAGTTTCAGGCGTTCCTGCATCCGCTCGATGTATTCATACTGGCCAGACCAGGTAATCGAATAGCCCGGCGGCAGCGTCACACCGGCTGACACGGCGGCGCGGGCTTCTTCGACATAGCCGCCCAGATCACGCCCTGCGATGTCGATGAACACAAAACCCGTGCGCCGCGCGTTTTCGGACCGGATCATACCCGGACCGTCAACCACACTGATCTGCGCCAATGCCCCCAGCGGCACATGCGCACCCGAAGGCGTCACCACTGGCAGGTCGCGCAAGCGTTCGGGGCTGTCGCGCCAGTCCTGCGGATAGCGCAGGTTGATCGGAAAACGTTCCAGCCCTTCGACAGATTCTGACACCTGCATGCCCCCGATGGCGGTCTGGACCACGTCCTGAATGTCACGCACGCTCATCATGTAACGCGCGGCGGCCTCCCGGTCCGGGTTGATTTCGATAAACCGCCCGCCGACGGGACGCTCTGCATAGGCGGATGTCGTGCCGTCGATCTGCGACGTAAGACGTTCCACTTCGATCCCGATCTTTTCGATCACGCCCAGATCTGCGCCCGAAATCTTGACCCCCACCGGCGTCTTGATGCCCGTGGCCAGCATGTCGATCCGGTTCTTGATCGGTTGAATCCACACGTTGGTCACGCCGGGGATCTGCACCACGCGGTCCAGCTCGGCGCGGATCTTGTCCATCGTCATGCCTTCGCGCCAGTCCGCTTCGGGCTTCAGCTGGATTGTCGTCTCGATCATGGTCAGAGGTGCCGGATCGGTCGCCGTGTCAGCGCGCCCGAGTTTGCCATGCACGGTCAGCACTTCGGGCACCGTTGCGATCAGGCGGTCCGTTTGTTGCAGCACTTCGCGGGCCTTGCCGATGGACACACCGGGGTAGAGCGACGGCATATAAAGGAAATCGCCCTCGTTCAGTTCGGGCATGAATTCGGTCCCGATGCGCTGCAAAGGCCACCACATCGACGCCACCAGCATCCCCGCCAAAAGCGCCGTAGCCCATGGCCATGCAACGGCGGCATCCAGGAAAGGGCGATAGATCCAGATGACCAGCCGGTTCAACGCGTTCTTGCGTTCCGGAATGATGCGACCTCGGACAAAATATCCCATCAGGACAGGCACCAGCGTGATCGACAGGATTGCAGCGGCGGCCATGGCATAGGTCTTGGTAAAGGCCAGCGGTTTGAATAACCGGCCTTCCTGACTTTCCAGCACAAATACTGGCAGGAAGCTAACGGCGATGATGGCAAGAGAGAAAAACAGCGCAGGGCCGACTTCCTCGCAACATTCGGTGACGATGCGCCACCGGTTTTTGTTGGTCAGTTTTTCGGTTTCAAGCCGTCGGTGCATTGCCTCGATCATGACAATCGCCGCATCGACCATGGCACCGATGGCAATGGCGATACCGCCCAGAGACATGATATTGGCGTTCACCCCTTGCAGCTTCATGATGATGAACGCGGCAAAGATCCCCAAAGGCAGCGACAGCAGGATCACCAGTGACGACCGCAGATGCAGCAGGAAGGCGGCGCACACCAACACCACCACGACGAATTCTTCGGTCAGCTTGTGTTGCAGGTTCTCAATCGCCCGTTCAATCACGCCCGCGCGGTTATAGGTTGTGATAATCTCGACGCCCTCGGGAAGGCTACCCCGCAAGGTTTCTATCCGGGCCTCGACCGCCTTGATCGTGTTCAGGGCGTTGCCGCCCCATCGCAGGATCACGACGCCGCCCACGGCGTCACCTTCGCCTTCGAATTCACCCACACCACGGCGCATTTCCGGGCCAAGGCGAATGTCCGCCACGTCCCCCAAGGTCAGCGCCGCGCCACGGTCGTTGACGATCAGTGGGGCTTTGGCGATGTCGGCCAGCTCGTCCACATAGCCGGTGGAGCGGACCATGAACTCCGCCTCACCCATCTCGATCACGCTGCCCCCGGTCTCCCGGTTGGCGCCCTGGATCGCGTCACGCACCTTTGCCAGAGGGATGTCATAAGCGCGCAGCTTGTCTGGATCGACAACCACCTGATATTGCTTGACCATGCCGCCAATGGTGGCGACCTCTGATACGCCATCCACGGTTTGCAATTCGTATTTCAAGAACCAGTCCTGCAGCGTGCGCAGCTCGGCCAGATCATGCCCGCCGGTGCGGTCGATCAAAGCGTACTGGTAAATCCAGCCCACGCCAGTTGCATCCGGCCCAAGCTGGGGTGCGACCCCTTCGGGCAGGTTCGCGGTGATCTGGCCCAGATATTCCAGCACACGGGTTCTGGCCCAATAGAGATCGGTGCCGTCTTCGAACACAACGTACACATAACTGTCGCCAAAGAACGAAAACCCGCGCACGTCACTGGCCCCCGGCACGGCCAGCATCGCCGTGGTGATCGGATAGGTGATCTGATCCTCTACCACCTGCGGGGCCTGACCGGCATAGGATGTGCGCACGATCACCTGCACATCTGACAGGTCCGGGATCGCATCGACAGGCGTGGACCGAATTGCCCATATTCCCGTCACGGCCATCATCAGTGCCAGAGCGATGACAATCACACGGTTCGCGATGGATGCCCGGATGAGCGCGGCGATCATTGTGTGGCCCCAGTCGCCTTGGCAAAGCCCACCAGCGTCATCGAGAAATCAGGATTGCGCGTGAGAAGCAGGTTGATTTCCTGATCCATCGGCAGGGCCGCCACATCGACCGAGGGATCGATTGCGAAATCCATCGTCATGCCCGGCATACCTATATCCATCATTGGGCCGTGCGTGATGTTGGCCATGTTGGTCGCCAGATCAATCGCGTTGATCGTACCTGTCACCTCGGTTGGCGGGGTCAGCTCCTCCGCCGCAGACAAAACCATGGTCATGCCATCGGGGCGGGCAAAGGTCAGGGTCATATCGCGGCCCATGACAAACGTTTCGGGATCAACTGCCGGATCCACCGCAAAATCCATGGTCATGCCCGGCATACCGATCTGGTTTATGGGGCCATGGGTAATCGTGGCCACGCCTTTTCCCGCATCAAAGGCGTCAATTGTCCCGGAAACAACAATCGGCGCTGCTGCCGCCTCGGTCTTGGCCTCTGGTGGGGCAGGTGCGGACATCTGCATTGCTTCCGTCATGCCTTCCACGCGCAGACCGACAATGGTGAACATCCCGTCCTCCCCTTTGGACAGGTCAAATTCGACAGGTTCGTCCACAGGCACACCGGAGGTGTCGATCCCGGCGACAGGCATGTCCATCTGCATCGCAGGCCAGCCAAGGGCCGGGATCGGATCATGCGCCATGGTCAATTTGCCATCCCCTGTCACCCCCAGAACACGGCCCTTGCCCGTTGCCGCGATGCCGTCATCGCCACCAAGGGCTGTCAGGCTAAGCAGTCCGTCAGCACCCCGCGCTGCCTGAAACGCAACCTCCTGACCGACGACCAGCCGATCCAGCATCACATCAGAGCGCACCGCAAACCGCGAGGTCATGGCGGGCCAGTCCAGCGCTTCGAGAACACCGTGCCGGATCGTCGCGATCCGCGTATCCGCATCAAGCGCAACCAGCGTGCCCGTACCGCCTGCGGGTTCCGCGTCGGTCGGGGCCATGCGCATCAATCCCGCACTCAGCGCGCTTTCGCTGTCGATCAGGAACTGCGCAGACGCCACGACTTCTTCTCCGGGGGCCAGGCCCTGAATGACTTCGGTCCTGCCGCCCTTGTTGAAATTGTCACGAAGACCAGTGGTGATCAGACGCGGCTTGAACGTCCCTTCGCCGGTTTTCAGAATAACCCTCTCGGCTGAGCCTGTGCGAATGATCGCCTCGGTCGGGACGGTCAGCGCCATCTGTGTTTCTCTCGGCGTCAGTGTTACTTTGCCGAACATGTTGGGCCGCAAAAGCCCTTCAGAGTTGTCAAACCGCAAACGTACAGGCAGCGTGCGCGTCTTTGCATCAAGCTCGGGATAAACATAGTCTATCTGTCCCTCAAAGCGCTTGCCGCTAAGATGTTCGAATTCGGCCACGGCCAGCATGTCGTCCGTCAGACGTGCAATGTCCCGCTCAAAAACATCGACGATGACCCAGACGGCGTTCGTATCGGTCACGGAAAGCGCCCGAACGCCGGGCTGAAGGAACATTCCCTCAGCCGCTTCGATCGACACGACAACGCCATCCTGCGGGGCAAGCACTTCGATATTGCGCGCAATCTCCTTGCTCGCTTCGATCCGCGCAATCTGCGCGTCCGCCATGCCAAGGCTGTTCAGCTTGCCGCGGGCCGCTTCTGTAATACGGCGGTCCCCGGCTTCGACAGCCCGGATCAAATCACCCGAAGACGACCCGATGATCTGGGAAAACATCTCGAACAGGACGTCGCCCTTGCGCACCGGATCCCCTATGGCCCGGACATTAAGCTTTTCGATCCAGCCATCGACGCGCGTATGCACATGGCTGGTCAGATGGTCATCGTACCGCACGAACCCCACTGTCTGGATTTTTCGGGCGATCTCGGTTGATTGCGCAACGGCAGTGCGCACGCCGATGGCATTGATTTCGGCGCCGGACAAAGTGACCTCAGCTGGATCACCGGACGGCTCCTGACCCGCCATGACGGGGATCAGATCCATTCCCATTGGCGACTTGCCTGGCCCCGGCTGTCGGAAATTCGGATCCATCGGAGCAACCCAGTAAAGGATTTCGCTTTCCTCTGCGCCCGACGCGTCAGAGGCATTCAAGTAGAACCGTTCCAGAAAAATACCGCCTGAAATTCCCGCTGCGAGAGCAAGAACACTCAGGGCTGAATATCGTCCACGCATGATGATACCTCGACTGCGGCCACACTCAGCGCGCCGCTTTTGATAAATCACGAATGTGCAGACCTCAGATTAGGGACTGCACCCGAAATTAATCAAATCTGTTGAGGAGGCCGATCTTTGGTCGAGCGCATGAATGAAGGCAGATGGTTGCGACGGTCCATAACCAGCTCGTTGGCAAGGTAGGCATCGGATGCCACAAGCGCGAAAGGCACCGAGGCTTCCTGATAGCAGCACGCAAAAGACATGCAGTGCAAGGAACCATCATGGTCTTCATGATCAAGCTGGGAGCTTTGCGATGGTGCCGAAGCCGCGTGCCCCATACCCGCATGGTCCATATGTGCATGATCTACCATATCGGACGTCATCTCATATGGAGTTGTCGTATTGGGCGCTGCCGTGGCAATGCTTGGCAGAATAGCGTTCAACAGCAGAACAGACACAAGAAGCAATGTCCTCGCCCCTTGCGACCCGGCCCAATAACGCCACTTATGCAAACCGCTGTTCATCACATAGTCATCTATTTGAAATGCATCGGCTTCAAGTCAGAAGTTCGTGATAATGCTATTTCTGGAAGGAAAAATAAACGTTTCGATAGCCCTACCTTTAGAAACGCGCTGCCCAGCGAGGATGGCTTTCGTCGATGACCATCGGATGGCTATGCCTGCGATGCCCGTTCAGATCGGGGTGATCAAGGGGCAGGTTATCGTGTGTGTGTTCAATTTGAACAGGGTCTCCGATTTGCCAGAGTTTAAGAGCGGCTATCATTCCGGCGGCAGCGAGGAACCCGAGGCCGATTAGCGCAGGAACGACGCCATAAACTGTCAACAGCCAGCCCGACAGCGGATAGGTCACCAGCCAGCAAGCGTGCGAAAGTGCAAACTGCGCGGCGCGGTCTTCGGCATGGGCTGACCGGCGCAGCAACCGGCCGGACGGGGTGAGGACGGCGGAATACCCCAACCCCACCATAACCCACGTTCCCAGAAGCAGGGGCCAGCCAAGGTCGGTTACAAGGGTCGTCAATGCCAGTCCTAACAGTGCGGCGATCATCAGGGCAGCACCGGACAACGTCACTTGCTGGTCCGGCATCGCATCCAGAACACGCGGGAGCACCAGTGCAGTCGTCATGGAGCCCGCGCCAAAGGAGAACATTGTCCAGGCCTGCGCGCTTTCCGACAGGCCAAGCGTGCCCCGAACCAAAACCACGGAATTGACCAGCACCATCGCCCCGGCCGCCGCTGCCCTCAGGTTGAGTGCCAAGAATCCGCGCAAGCGGGGCGTGGCAAGGTAGATGCGGATGCCGCGGGTGGTCCGGTCATAGATATCGCGTGATTTGGACGGGCTGGGGCTTGGCAGTAGCACCGAAACAACGAGAAGCGCCGAAGCGGTAAAACCGAGGGCTGTGCCAAGGAATAGCGAATTGTAGGACATCACCGCGAGCAGAACTGCCGCCAGCGTAGGACTGACGATGTTTTCCAGATCGTAGGCCAGCCGCGACAGAGACAATGCACGGGTATAACGCGCCTCCTCGGGCAGGACGTCTAGGAGCGTCGCCTGGAAGGTTGGCGTGAAGGCGGCAGACGCGGATTGCAGCAGGAAGATCAGAAGATAGACCTGCCAGACCTCGGCGACGAACGGCAGCGCCAGCGCGACACCCGCGCGCAGCAGATCGAGCGTCACCAGAAATGCCCGCCGCGGCACGCGGTCGGCGAACGCTCCGGCGATTGGGGCGATACCCACATAGGCCACCATCTTGATGGCAAAAACCGTGCCGAGGACCAGCGCCGCCCCGCCACCCGCAAGGTCGAAGACAAGTAGACCGAGGGCGACCGTCGCAAGACCGGTTCCCAGAAGCGCCACGACTTGCGCCAAGAACAGGTGGCGGTATGTGCGGTCAGAGAGGATATCAAGCATGGTGGGCCTCAGAGATATCGGGCGATCGTCCGCAACTCGGCACGGTCCGTTTCGGAGCCTTCGGCATCAAGACAATGGTCCATATGGTCGTGAATGAGGGCCCACTTCGCGTTTGCGATCGCTTTTTCGACCGCCTGCATCTGCTGCGCGATCTCAAGACAAGGTTTGCCCGCCTCGATCATCTCGATCACGGCGCGCAGGTGACCGTCAGCGCGTTTGAGCCGGGTGACAATTGCGGGGTGACTTGCATGGACATGGGGATTTATCATGGAAAACGTTTATCCCCCCGTGGGATCGAACAAGATGGTGCTGCGATACGCCACGCGAAACACAAGCATGCAGGCAAAGCTTATGGCTATGATACGGACACTCGGAAAGGCGGCGTTCGCGACGCTTCTCTGCGCAGCCGTGCTTGTCTGGTCCGTGATGCCCATAAGTTCGCATACGCCCGCGATCCTCGACGTGCTCGAGGAGCATTCACAAATAGTTGCAGAGCATGGTCATTCGTATGGTCTGGAAGAGGACCTGGCCTGGGCCATGCACGGACACAGCCACGACAGCGTCGATCACGATCACAGCCAGGCAGTCGTGCCTGCGCGCAATCTGTCGCCGCATCCGCTCTATATTTACCGGACCGCTTGGCGACTGCTTCCAGCCAATTCGAACACTCTGCGAATAGATCAGATTGAACGCCCGCCACGCGTCTGATGGCTCCGCGCCATCGGCGCGTTTCAGGCAATCATCAGAAACACAGGCGGAGTGTAATCCATGACCAAAGTCTATATGGGCTGGTCCGATCCACGCATATGCCGGATCACCATCCCGACCCTAATTACGCTGTCAGCACTCTTTCTGAGTGCGAGCCATGCGCTGGCCCATAATGTCACCGAAGGTGACGCGGGCTACATTCAAGAAGTCTGGGGGGGACATTATCCCCTTCATGTATCTCGGTGCCAAGCACATGGTGACGGGCTACGATCACATCCTGTTCCTGCTGGGGGTCGTCTTTTTCCTCCACAAGATGACAGACATTGCCATCTATGTTAGTCTCTTTGCCTTGGGTCACTCGACCACGATGCTTGCCGGTGTGTGGTTCGGCTGGGGCATCAATGCCTATATCATTGATGCGATCATCGGCCTTTCAGTCGTTTACAAGGCGCTCGACAATCTGGGTGCCTACCAACGCTGGTTCGGTGTCCAGCCAAACACGAAAGTCGCGACGCTGATCTTCGGGTTTTTCCATGGCACCGGTCTCGCGACCAAGATACTGGACTCTGAGATTGCGTCGGACGGGCTGCTGGCAAATCTTCTGGCGTTCAATATCGGCGTCGAACTGGGTCAACTGATGGCGCTTGGCGTCATCCTCATCGTGATGGGCTACTGGCGGAAATCGCTGAAATTCTTCCGCCATGCTGTTGATTTCCAATCAGAAGTGACCCGGGGGGTGCGGACAAAAACTTGGACTGTTTTCAGGGCATAAGGCTGAGGCTTTTACGGTATTCGATTGGACTTTTGCCACCAAGGGACATCTT
>TARA_R110002020_G_scaffold216353_4_pt1 | contig 40406 bp, 31 predicted proteins | sample TARA_R110002020 | Tara Oceans TARA_R110002020 (sample SAMEA4396489) | marine metagenome | biome: Westerlies Biome; feature: [MES] marine water layer (ENVO:01000295) within the mesopelagic zone...; material: water (ENVO:00002006), including particulate matter (ENVO:01000060) such... | reverse complement strand
GTCTCGCTAAATGTAGAGGCAGATGAAGGAATGAAGGGTAACGTGACTGAATACATGTATCACTACGACTGCGACGGGACCAGAAGCAGAGGACAGGACTTGAATGCAACAGAGGCATCCGAGTGGAGAGAAGTCAAGAAGGACATAGTGGCTTGTAGGAAAGCCGCAGAGAAAGGCGAACTACATGATGACATAGTCGAGATTGAGAAGGTCTGGCACAATGTGGTTAAGGAACACCACTTCAATGCACAAGGGGAGAGTTACTTCCAAGAAGAGATGTGGTGTGGGACCGCTTCGTTATTCGAGTGGGCTGACTATGGTGGGACAGGTGGTGATTGTGATGTGCCTGATTGTAATAACTTCGTGCAAGAAGGACAAGGTGTATCTACATTTGAGGATTGGTCTAACTGTTGTGACGAGTGTTACGAATCGTATAGGAACGGGGATTGGGTTCCTAATTATGAACAAGTGAGGGGATTCTAATGAATAACATAGAGATAGAAACAACATCCGGTAAAACCAGCATCAGACTATGTGATGTGTCTGCTATAACACATACAGTTGAGTCGAAGTATCTGGTAAAACACACCATACTAGACATTCACATGTCTAATGGGACTATATTCACATCTAAACCTATGAAAGCAGAAGAGGCTATCCTCTTTCAGAACGAGGTATGGAGTAGAGAAAATGGTCGTGGATACAAATGATTGAGGATAAGATAAGGGAGATTGAGGAACAGGCAAGGCAGATGATAGAGGAAGGTCAGAAACTGGCTAACCTGAAAGACACTCTTCAGAAGTTAGAACAATGCATGGAAGTCGGCCACAGTTGGCAACTAGGCATGGGTAATGTGACTGACATGTCACCAAATGGTGGGGTGCAAGGAAACATATCCGATGTATTTGAGATACCAATGTATTGCACCAAATGCGGGGCGAGAGTCGTGATGAAGGATGGCGATGGGGCAGAAGTTTACTACGCTATAGGTAACAAAGTTAGTGATTTACTAGAGGGGGATGAAGATGATAAACAAAAGGAGTGAGAGAGATGGTAAACGAAGGTGGGAAGCCAGAACAGGGAATAGGTAAGGCAGACATACTCAAGCAGACTTACGAGACTCATGTTGAGGATGCCACTAAGAAGATAGCATCAGCACTCGAATTACCATTGAATGTAATAGTGCTCGCTACCCTCTTACAGGGAGAGGTGCAGGCACATCCTCTTTGGGATTGTAGGAGAACACCACACGCTTTGTTTGTGGATTGTATTTACATCGTCGCTAAGAAAGTGGGGGTGAAGGTGACTTCCAGAGGTATAGCATCAAAGACGAAGAGTGCATTGGGTATTGGAACACAACCAAGACCTAGAGAGTGGTCTGTTCAGTTTGATTTCCTAATCCAAGAGGTTTTAGGATGAACTTCCAAACTGCTTCAAGATTATATGAATCAATCAGACTTGGTAGTGACAAGAGAGAAGTCTTGGCCTCAATCGAGACAGAAGAGGCCGCCCTTGATTTTTACAGACTACTTTATCCACAGAAGAAACTTATTACGAGAGGGGCATTGTCTGCTCTCTTCGCTAATGAGGTAGGTGTGTTCATTGACGTAGTAATGGACGTATTAGGGGAGAGAGAACTGTCACTAGCGTTAGCACAGGAAAGTAATGTTAGCACATCACAAGGGTGGTCAATCAAAGATGCGAATAGGATGATGGAAAGTGTATCTCTAGGCGCAGTTAAGGTATTAGACACAGCACACAAGATGGATGAGATAGAGGCTAGATTGTTCTGGGGTCACATATTGGGGAACAAAGCACCCATCACATCACGTGCATTCGTGATACACTTAGGAGTCAGCAGAGGTATCCCTGCTGATGTTATGAAGAGACATGCTTCTCTGAAGGATGCCACAGAACTTATTCAAATGATATTCAAAGACCCTGAGGGCCTAGACATACCTGATAGATGGTATGAAGAAACCAAGTTAGCCCTTTCTCCTAGGAGATACACCCCTTTCCACCCACATGATTCAGTGGATAAACTTGTAGAGTTCAATAACTCTCACTACCAAAGAATACCCGACAAGGGTTCCACTAAGATGTTGTATGTGATTAGAGAGCATGATGGAGTTCGCTTCGTCTGGAGAGATAGAAGTGGTAGGATTGTATCAAACGGTAAAGCACCCGATGTCTCATGGTTACCCAACACCCCAATAATACTGGAGACTGTGACTGATGGTAATAACATACATGTGTTTGATGCTATATTCCCTAGGTATCACCATCTAGGTCTCGCTGAAAGGATGATGAAACTAGAAGAGCACGTGAAAGACACACCTATGATAGTTCATCATCCAACACATATAGGTAGTATGGCTGACCTAATTAGTAGTCTCAATGATGATGAGGCTATTAGATTTCCAGATATGAATCCATTTAACCCTCTTTCTGAAGGAGGTTATGTTTTGATGTCATCTCTTTCCAAGTTAATACTCAGACTTCATTCTGTGAAGACAACACAGAATGCCTTGTCTGTGAAACTCTCATGCGTTGATGGTTATGATGATTACATTGTGGTGGGTGAGGTTGATGTCATTCTACAAAAGAATAATCTTAGTAGCACCTTAAACAGAATGACCACCATCATACCCTCTGGTGAGTGGCAGGATTTACCTGATGAGATTGTTATACCCATTGAGGCCATAATCCCCAGTATATTGAAAGACCCTCTCTCTATCCCAGATGCCCTTGTCTCCTCAATACGTGAAGACCTAGGGATAAGTGATGTTACCCAATACGTTGATATTTTACACACGAGTTGATATTATGAGTTTACACGTAGATGATTTTTGGTTTGGGTTAGGATGGTTATGCTCTGATATGAGATTCAAGTTTACCATGCAAAAGAGTGCATCTTCAGTAAATGGATTCAGGATACTGCGCTCCATCTCATTTAATTCATATTTAAAGCAACAACAAGCCAAAAGTGAAAATATATTCTTTTTTCTGAAGGAGGTATTGGAGAAGTTTGGTTTACCCTTTCAGAGTAAGATAACTAATCAGAAGGACTTGGAGAAATGGATGACTATGATAAGACACTTCAAACTAGAGGAGAGGTTAGCAGACAAGCAGGGCTATCTCCAACTGAAATGGGTCATGGATAACCCCCCACCCTCTGGTTATGATTCATTTGTAGAATGGGTGAAAATAGCAGATGAGAGCCTTTCCCTTATAATGGAACAAGAGGTGTGTTATGATGAGTAAGTCATGGAATGAGCGTGGGAGACCCACCGAGTTTGAGGAGATAGTGGGGCAGAAAAACTTCACTGATGATGCTAAGAACTGGCAGTCTAATGACTCCTATCCTGAGGCTTTACTCTTCGTAGGACAAAGCGGTGTGGGTAAGACCACTGCTGCTCGTGTGATTGCAAAACAGATGCTGGGCAAGGCTATTGATTGTGATTTCTATGAGTGTAATGCAAGTGATGAGAGAGGCATTGATTTTATTCGTGTGTTCTTGAAGACTGCCGCCCAAACATCTCCATACATGGCAGACAGGAAAGTGATACTGCTAGATGAGGCCGATGGTCTCACTCCTGCCGCACAGGATGCCCTTAGACAGATTGTGGAGAACAGCACATCGAATTGTCTATTCATATTTACAGCCAATGATGAGAGTAAGATACGCCCCGCTATCAAAAGCAGGTGTGTCATATACAAGTTCAAGGCTGTAGATAGCGAGGAAGGGGCGAAGCATCTCACTAACGTGTGTGAGAAGATGGGAGTCCCTGAGAGGGTGTTGAGTGAGTGGGGAGAATACTTCCCAAGATTAGTAACTTACATGGGTGGGGACTTGAGGGCTTGCGTGAGCATACTTGAATCACTACACATGCATGACCTCTACGCTCTCAAGGATAGAGTGAGTGACTTCAGTGGGACTAGCCAAGCGGCTCTCAGTGCAGTCACATGTGAATGGATGAACATGAGAGTTCAATTCCACAAGGCCTTGTCTCACGGAAGAGACAGGTTCTTCGTCATGCGTTCCTTCTATCAGAATCTATCTTCTTTATTCGATATGGATGAAGATGACAAAGTCTGGACGGTGCTAGATGTCTATGGTGATATGATGACCAAGATATACGAGTGGCCTGACAGCGACCAAGCATTCCTCGATTACTTCGTAGCGAAGTTGAGAAAGGAGATGAAACAAAATGAATGAGACAAACGAGTATGATAACGAAGAAGACCAACCAGAGAAAGCCACGCCGATGTCATTACCCGAAGGGGTAATCGAACGTATGGAGAAACATGCAGAGAGGACTGGAGATAAATTACCTGATGTAATCAAGCACTTCCTTTCCTTCATTTCTGATGAACACTCTTGCGATGATTGGCAAGATGAAGACGAGGATTTGCTCATTGATTGGGCAGAGCAATGCTTCATTCAACTAAGGAGAAGCACAGTAGGTGGAGGGGCAAATACAGTTCCCTTTGTCGGATGCTTCATCGGTGTTGATGCAAAGAAGACAGACCGTAGGGGCGGCATGGTTAGCAGAGCAACGAGAGAATACATTACCAACAACAAGGAAGCCATTGATTCTGGTGTAGTTGGAGAGTATAAACAACAGGAGAACTTCTGGGGTATTAGAACTGCTAACGGGGTAATAGAAACTAACGAGCCTATTGATTCAGAACCCGCTATGGGATTCAAGGTTGAAGGTAAATACATCTGCCTAATGGGGAGAACCACAGGACGACCTATGTATCCTTCACTTCTAGGAAGGAACTACTACTTCTTGGGTAACCACGAAAATGATTTCGATAAGGATATCAAACTATGGAGAGTAGATGCTCTAGGTGACTCCGCTGATATGCAAGTAAAGGTTGGAGAGTCATGTCGAATACAAGTGAGACCTGCGAACCCAGATGCGGCGGAGGCTTACAGAGATGTCCTAGGGACAGGTATTGGATTCCATGAGAACATTCAGTATACTACTGACTTCGTGGAAGAGGATGAGGTAAAGTTCCTACACCCACACAAGTTCCTAGCGTCTGATACCTTCCATGAAATGTATACCCCACTTGAATCATTGGCTGATGCCTATGCTTCTGGTAGTCGCACTTTCGAGATAAACGGAGAGACTGCAAGAGCGGGACCAATTGTAATAACAAAGGGAACTGTTAGCAGACTATCCACTGAGGGAAGAGAGAGTGCCTTTGATGAGAGTGGAAGAAACTTCAGCCTCAATCTAACCAACGTATCATTACAGAGCCAGTATGGACAGAAGACACAGTCTGAAGTTGCTTGTTGGATTAGTGGTGCGTGTCATGACAACAGCAATCCATTCGTCGCTAGAAAAGGCGATGAGGAAATACCATGGGCAGAGAAGTCCACAATCCTAGTGATAGGTAGAGTTGGTATGAGTATACGAGACGGAGTAGAAAGCCCGAAGATAAATGTCTTTGGTATCTATGCTGACCCAAGGAGAATCCGAAAGAGAACACAAGGTGGTAACACTAACATGTCTCAATTCATTGAAGGAAACAAGGATGAACAGGATAAGGGGGAATGAAAATGACAGAAAAGAAACTAACTAAGAAAGAAGTAATGCAAGAGAATGAAGAACTGAAAGGCCAACTGGCCGCTGTGACAGGAGAGGCTCAAAGAATCTCTGAAGCGGCCCAGCAGATACAATCACAATCTGCTCACAGGCTGATGATTATCAGATTACTAGAGAACTTCGTGAACACTGTGAATGGAAGCCTGCAACAACTACAGAGAGACCTGCAAGAGATTCAACCACAGATGCCACAAGAAGAAGCGAAAGAGGAAAGTGAGGACTGATGGCCGGATTTGGTAAAGCAAAACAGATGGAAGCGTCGAAAGACACACCGCCTGAACTACAGAACACCTTACCTGTAAAGCAAAATAAGGCTAAAGGGACTACACCACAACCTACGGGTCAGAAGGCCGATGCCTTCGCAGACCTAAGAGCGGAGTTGACACACCTTCATGCTAACAGACCTAAGACACACATGTTCGTAGGTATAGCAGGGCATGAGAACACAGGTAAGTCAGCAATAGTTTTGGATGCATTCGTCAAGGATGAGGAAGCGACTAAGAGAGGGGACACCCTTGAGATTGTTGACTTCGATGGTGGCGGCTCTGCCTCTGCTAGTGCATTCTATTCAGACAATGAGAACATTCAATGTTGGGACCCTTGGGTCATGCAGTCTAATGATAGGACTGCATATGATTATCCAGAGACACACAATCGTGTCATGAAGATTATGCAGTTCGCTTTACAGAGAGCGAAAGAACAGAATGCACCTGACTACGAAGGCCCTCGATTGTGGGGGGTGTTAGTAACTGGTGTCGATTTATGGGACAGCGTCTGCATTAACAACATGCGTATCGTGGATTTGAATCTCGCTAAGGATGGTATTGAAAGTGCTGACTGGAACGTCAAGGTAGGCCACCAGTGGGATTGGGCAATTCGTAAGACTCGATTCCATCAGTTGACTGCTGTGTGTAAGGGGTTAGTCAAACAGGGAATACGTATTTTCTGGGAGACCCACTTGAGAATCACCAACTACTCTTTCGGAAAGAATGAGGAAGCGGCTAAGTGGAGACCAGACTGGGAGAAGGCGAGTAACAACTTCGTCTTCCAGATTATCACTATGAATAGGGAAGACTCCTATGATGACGAGACGGGTAAGTTACTCAAGAGTGAGTATACTGCTACCTTCGACAAGTGTAAGACAAACGCACAACTACAAGGACAGAAGAGAACTGTTCTAGTGACAGAGATAGGTAAACCACCTGTCTTCTTAGGACTACCCGAACTATACGACGGAAGTCTTTGAGATGACTAACTTAACTCTTGATAGAAAGAAGGCGATAGCCTTCCTATCATCATTCGGAGAGCATGTGGAAGACCTGATGGTCATGGTCGCAGGTGCTAGGATAACTGGCACAATAGGATTCGACACACATTACCTACGAAGGCATATGCTTGTGCCTCATGATAACATCAAGAGTGAAGGTAACTTAGGAGTATCTGATTTGAAGAAAGTAGTGCAGTTCTGTAAGAAGGCTAAGGGAAGTGAGGTTAGTTTCTCTCAACAAGACATGGGTAAACAACTCACTGTCAAGTGTGATTCAATGACTCTCAAAGTTCCCACTATGAGTAGCATCAATAGTTATTCCAAGGTTCCCTATGTAGAAAAGATTCTAAGGGATACAGAGAAGAGTATGTTCACAACTTACAAGGATAAGGAATTGGAAGGTCATGGAACTATAGACATCGCTAACCTGAAGTCTGTATCTAGTTTCAAGAACTTCTTCTCCTATCCTAACTTCATGATTTCAATACACCCTGAGGAGAATGAGTTCTTTCTCAGGGCAGGTAAACAAGGCACTATGCAGTTGACTATAGACATAGAACTAACTGACTCAGAGGGACCGAACAAAAGGATAGAGTCTAAGTTTGGTAAGTGGTTGATGGATTGCACTTCATTGTTGGAAGATGGAGGTGCAGTTCTTCACATGGGGGAAAGCACTTTCTTATTCATTCAACAAGAAAATAGTTTCCTCGTAATTAAAAACGAGGCATGAAGATGATTGTAGATTGGTATCATCCTGACTTTGATAGGTCTGAACCCCCTCATATTTATGAGAGAACTAGAGGTAGTGATGGTAAACTAGTTGAGAGATTCATCACACCAGATGATGACGACTACGTTAAGCCATTCTGTTGGGTTAGGAAGGACGTAAACCCCAGACTTCAGTCAAGAGTGTGTGCTGATTTTCCGGGCACTAGGTTTCACTTTGATGAGCAGGCTGAGGGAATAGACGGTGTTCCTATCATCAAGATGACGACAGTCTCACCTGATAATCTATGGAACATCAAGGATAGAATACCAACCTATGAAGCCGATTTAGATTACAGAGACCAATACATCATCAACAATTATCCTGATGGTATACCTGAGTTCGTCCCACGCATCTGGTATTATGACTTAGAGTGGGACCCTAAAGAGGACTTCACTACAGTCATGGCCGTTGTTGATACCCTTGAAGAACATCCCGTAGTCTTCGCTTGGAAAGAGGGTGTGCAATACTTCTCCACTGACTGGATAGATAGGGAGGGCGGTTATGTGTTACACCTGTATGGTAGTGAGGCCGCTATGCACGAGGGGTTCATTCAGTATCTAGATGAATGTAACCCAGACATCATGGTAGCACACGCTGGTAACTGGGCTGACTTACCACACTTGACTAGAAGGTTAGAGGACATGAACAGACTAAGCCCTCTACATTACATGACTCCACTCAGAGAGGGTGGACAGGGATTCTATGATGACACTGCTCAACCAATTAGGGGTAGGTTAGTCTACGACAGTGCGGCGCGTGGTATGACTGGTAGTGGATTTGAGTCGATATGGCAGAAGTCTGGAAGAGGACAGATGTCTAGTAGGAAACTAGATTGGATAGCACAGAAACTAGAGTTGGGTGAGAAACTCACTAACAGGGTAGAGGGGATGACTATTCACAATGGATGGAGAGAATACTTTGATGAGTTCGTAGACTATTGTTTAGTAGATACAACTCTTCTTAGAGATATAGATGAGAAAATCCACGCTATAGATTTCCACTTAGCCATGCAGAAAATATGTGGGGTATCTTTTCCCAGCACTAACAAAGTAACTAGATACTTCAGAGGTCTCATAGCAAGACGAACAGAATACAAAGCACCATCTGGTAGAGCAAACTCAAGAGAGGAACTACAAGCGGCTTTCATCCCTGACCCTAAACATGGTAGACATGAAGGTGTTGCGCTAGTGGACTACGCATCTCTTTACCCAAACATAATCCTTAGTGACAATTTATCGTGGGAGACCAAAAGGAGACACTCTGGTGAGGGTATCAAAAGTGTGGGTAATGGGACATACTGGGACCAATCTAAACAAGGCCTTCTGCCTAGCGTAGTAGTTGAGATGCTGGCATTAAGGAAAGAATACAAGAAGAAAATGAACAACTCAACTGACCCAGATGAGAGACTGGGATACGATATGCTACAGACAGCAACGAAGGTTGCTGTAAACGCCCTCTATGGTATGGTAGCAATGCGAAAGATAGGGGGCATGTGGTCTGACCTAGACATTGGTAAGACCATTACCTACAGAGGTAGGGAGAGTATCAAGTTCCTAATGACGGAGAGTGAGAATCAGGGCTACAACGCCTTGTATGGTCACACTGATTCCGCATTCATACAAGTTCCATTCGATAAGGCAGAGGCCTTAGCAAGACATCTAACCAAGACTGCACAAGAAAAATTAGACATGCCTTATCTTGATGTAGAGTTAGAGGCTTACTTCGATTTCTGGATATGCACTAAGACAAAGAATAGATACTTTGGTATTAAGACATGGCCTGAATCAGAGAGGGGAGAGATGAAGGTTACTGGTTTTGAACTTAAGGCAGCAAACGCTGCCCCCATCACTAAGAAGGTGCAAGACATCGCCTTCAATTTGATAGCCACTGGTGCTTCAGAAGATGATGTCAATGCAGCAATCAGACCCATAGTGAACTCACTGAAAGATGGCTCTGTGAAGATAGAAGATATAGCCACCTTCGGAAGAGTCAAGAAACCTTTTCACCAGTATACCACAGTCGTTCCTATGGCTGTTAGAGCAGCAAAATACTACAACGATAACATGCAACCTGATGAACCATTCAAACCGGGAGACGGTGCACAATGGGTATACATTACCAGCACGCCTGAATCATTACCTAATCAAATTGAGTTCAATAAGAGGAAACCTATGTGGGCTAAGGTGATAGCATTCAGGGATGTGTCTGAGATTGAGAGTTTTGATATAGACTATGATACTATTACTAGTAAGATGATTCATAAGAAACTAGAGTCAGTTTACGATACTATGGATTGGAAATTAGATTCTCTATCAGGTAGCATACCAGAGGAGTGGTGATAATATGATATGTGAATGTGGTAGACTATTGAATCTAACAGATTGGAATTATGGTAGGTGTATTAGTTGTGAGAAAACTATTGGCTACAAGACATGGAAAGTAATAGGAGATGCAAACAAATGAGTAGAATAGAAGATGAAGTATGCAAGAAGATGCAAGGCAGAGCGGCAGTAGGTAAGGAGAAGTATGGGGTAACAATGGAGTCTGCCCCACTTACTACTCTAGAGTGGTTGACACACGCACAGGAAGAGGCCATGGATTTGTCTGTCTACTTACAGAAACTCATAGAGAAAAATCAACAACAGAGGAGAGATGTCTGTTGGTGGTGTGGAGGCAAACTCATTTGGCAAGCGGACCATGATAAGGAAGACTTGATGGATGAAGAAGGTATAGTAACACACTTACAATGTTCTTCATGCAATGCATCAGTTGAGTATATTTCACAGGAGGAAGAGTAAATGAAAGAATTAGAGTGGTGGAGTGAGAAACACTTCGCTGAGTTAGCCTTCTGGAGAACAATGGCAGCAGCATTCAACATCTTACTTTCAACTATTGTTATAGCAAAATTATTTGGGTGGATATGATGCAGCGTTTGATTAGTTGCTTTTGTGGTTGGCAAGGATATAATGTGGTAAGTAGTGGTGGTAAGCCAATACTCTGCCCTTCGTGTGGAAGAGCCATACAACCTATGAATTGTGTAGGAGGGTGTGGAGAATGAGATTCAATCCTAATGAAGACATAAAGGTAGACCGAACAGAAAGGGTTGACTACCCCTTTGATGACATGATAGAATCATACAACAAAAGCACATACGCATGGCAACCCGGTATGGTGGTTGATGGTGTAGAGCAAATACTGAGAGTGACTAAGAGTAGTCTAGGAACTTTCGGCTTCTGCCATAAACAGTATGAGTTCCAGAACATTATGAAACTCCCAACTGAGGAGAAAGACCACCACATTAGAGGAACTAATGTTCACGACTTCACTGAATACTTCTTTGAGAAGATGTATGACCACTTTGATGAGGTGATGGAGTTACTCAATGCTGGAGAGACAGGGAAGGCAAGGGACATGATGCACTCTGTGATACCCACACCGCCTGAACCTTATTTGTATGGTGAGCCTGAGCAAATTACTACTTGGGTAGACTGGCAATTCAATAGACTGCTCGCTTGTGATGGAGAGAATTGGTTCCCGGCAGGTAATGAGTCAGAGATACACGGCACGAGAGTTGTCGAGGTAGAAACAGATGATGGTGAAACAGTGAGTGTGCCAATTCACATGAAGGGTTTCATTGATAGGATATTTGAAGATGGAAATGGAGGCTTCGCACTAATGGAGTTGAAGACTGGTAAGTGGAAGACTAGGAAGTCTTCTGATATGAGAGCAGAGATGCAGTTCTACAAGATGATGCTAGAGAACAGCCCTCACGGTGAGTTCCTTCCCATCACACATTGGGGATGGGAGTTCCCCGGAGGTAACATAAATCAAGGAGATGGGGTCCATTGGGATTACCATTCAACCAGCGATAGAAGTGCTAAGAACACTCCCGCAGTAGTAGAGCGTAGGCTGAAGAAACTAGTCAAGGCCCACCTAACAAAAACATTCCCCGCCCAGAGAAACGAGTTCAAGTGCGCTTGGTGTGACTTTCTCGATATCTGTCCAGCGTGGACATTGGAGGAATTAGAATGAACAGTGAAGATAATGAAGAGAGAAGAAAATGCGAGAGAATGCTAGAGAAGATACTCAATGGTATAGTAACTAGATTAGTGCCATACATGAATGTAAATGTGAAAGTGAAAATGTTAGGGAGAGATGATTTCAAAATCAGAATGTCTACACAAACCACATTACATCAATATGGTGACATAGGCGTAGAGCCTAACTTTGATGAGATGCATGATTACATGGACATATCAATTAACAAGACCTTATTGACTAACCCTGACATCGGTGATGTTGTGTCTAAATTGATTGACGAAATAGAAATAAAGTTGGATAGTAAAAGGCTGAATGGTTAGGATGTCATTCATCACATTGGACTTTCCAAGAGAAGTTCTTGAATTAGATTCTGAAGGTAACAAGGGTTACAGAAGACTCGTAAAGAATCCAACAGAGTTGGAGAGTTACTGGAAAGGTAAGAACGGTAGTGGTAATGTATATTTTACTGCTTATGGATATAGAAGTCTAACCCCTCCTAGAAATCATAGAGTCGATTACAACACACCAATCATACGTCACTTCGTATGTGACTTTGATTGTAAGAACTTCAGGGAGAAAGGTGTCGATGTCCCATTTGATGAGATGCACGAACAAGTAAGAGCACTCCATACTTACTTAAAAAGCAACAACAAAATCCATTTCGTATGGTTTAGCGGTGGTGGTTTTCATTTTTGGATACCATTGGGCAAAACCCATACACCCTCCACAGGTTATGATGTCGCTCTAATCAAAGAGGCTGGTAGGCTTCTTCTATCTGACTGGCACAAAGCAATGAACCTGTATTGCAATGACCCAACAGTAGCCTTCGATACTGCTGGTATGATTAGGATACCCAACTCCTACAATAGTAAGCGAGGTTGTTGGACTATACCTTTGACTTCTGAAGAGGTCATGAATTGTAACTATGATGAGTTATTAGATATGGCTCAAGACTGTCGTTCTGGTTTTGTAAGATATGGTGAAGAACCTATTAGACTACACGTGAAGAAGAGAGTCAAGAAGTTCAAGAGCAAAGAATACAAGAACATAGACTTACCAGAATTATCAATTGACAATATGATTATCCTCCCCTGTCTAGCACAGTCGGCAATGGGTGGGGGCAACCCCACACACAAGGCAAGGGTTCACTTCGCATCCTACTTAGCGGGTAGACTGAGATGGTTCTTTCCACCAGACTACCCATCAATAGAGGAAAAACAAACACACGTCAAACAGATTGTTGAAATCATCAGAAAGCAAGAGTGGGTTGACTTCGATGAAAATGTGACCACGCATCAAGTCAAGAGCATAGTGGTAGGGAGTGGGGGTAACAACGGATATATTCCTGCTACCTGTCGCACACTAATACAAGACGGCATCTGCACTGGAAGGTGTAGATACTATGATGGCACAGCGGAGGAGATATAGATGTTCTTTAATGATAGGAAATGCAAGGAGTGTGGTATAAAATTATCAACTAGAAACCTCACTTCTAGAAGTAAAGCATTCTCTAATCTATGTCAGAGATGCTTTACACACCCAAAGTCAGAACATAGATGTCATGCTAAAACCACTTTGGGTAAAAGATGCAAGTTTAGAATTACAGGAGATTCTAAGAAACTGTGTAAGATTCACAGTAGTAGGTTGAGAGAATGAGAAGACCGGCCATGGTTGTGGATAGCAACGAACGAGGCACTCTCTGTGAATCAGTGCTAAGGAAGGCAGAGAAGGCTGGTCTATCAGTCATAAGAAAACCTCTGGTGGTTGGTGATTATCTTCTAGGTGAAGCGTGTGTTGAAGCGAAGAGCATCAATGACCTCTTCCTATCTAGTCACAGCGGTCACCTATGGAGACAACTAGAGAACATGGATATCAACTACCAGAGATTCTTCTTAGTGATACATGGTGGTATAGATAAATATGTAGCCATGGCTAAGAAGAGTGGTAAGAAGGTTACATACACTAGAATACAGAATGAACTCACAGGCACAATAGCCAGAATTATGAGTGACTTTGAGTGTCAGGTTTTCTATACACCCAACGTGAGTGAGGCTGCTCTATTCATTACCAAACTTCACAACAAGTTGCACAAGCCAGCATCTAGCCATGGTGCTAGAACCATTCGTAGAGTGGCTTCCAATGATGTCAGAGCAGACATGCTACTAGCGATTCCCGGCATAGGTAAGGACATGGCAGACAGGATTCTAGAGGAGTGTGGTAGCATAGAAGAGATGTGCTTCCCTGAATCACTGAAGAAAATCAAAGGTCTAGGTGAGGTGCTGCGGGGGAGAATCATACAAGCACTCACATCTGAAGAGAAGATGGTAGTAGAAAGAAGGGTTAGAAAATCTGTATAGTGTCCGACTGTCTTGTCTATACATAGCACATATTAAGTAGTGACCCCCTCTGGGGTCAATTATGCGTCATTACTCCGAGTATCAAGCAGTGCAAAAGTTCCCTCTGTTCAAGGGTTATCTAGAACATTTTAGACAGACATCAATGGAGAACGACATACCCGGTATGCTCTCCTTCTTCTTCCTTCAAGGACAAGTAGCGGTGCCTTACGTAAGGATACCATGGGGTCCTAGTCACTTAGACCCAAGAGTGCACGTCTTCTGGATTCAACCTAGTAGGTCAGGTAAATCTGTGTCGTGGGAGTTCATAGGTGGTATCTGTAAAGAGGCTGAGATACCAACGGAGATGTATACCACAGGAACTGATGCCGCACTCATAGGTGGGTGGGAAGAAGAGACCGTAGATGGTGAGACTGTAAAGCATCTCAAAGAAGGTCTACTAGATGGTCGTAAGGCCCTCAACTTCGATGAGGGTTCTATCATACTCAATCCCAACAAGCACAGTCAGGAGACCGTGTTGTATCTACAGTCTGCCTGTAACCCCGTAGGAAGCAACAACAACATACTCGTTAAACACACAAAGGCGGGGAGGATAGAGACCGAGTCACTAGTGTCTATGTGGATTACTACCTTCCCTCCTAAGGGCGTAAAGGAATACGTTCTCACTAAGGGTATCTTCCAGAGAGTGCTTCTATTCTGGCAGGATTGGGACAGGGACAAGAGGATGGGTGTCAGTATGAAGAGAATGGAGATGGCCTTCAAGAAGATACCAAAGATGTCTGTAGAGCATGATGATATTGTAAATTACTTCAAGGGTCTCACCAAGAGAGTTAGGGATAGGATACTCAACATCAGCGAAACATCATTCTCAGACTGGGATAGCATGAGTAGGGAAAACCAAGAAGAGTTGTTGCAAGCCCACATGCATGAGATGTTTACAGCAGGAGAGGATTTCTATGCTGCTGCATACGATTCAATAGAGGACTACTACTCATTGCTTGATGGTCTAGGACCGGGTATAGGAGACGTGGTTGCGTCATTCATGCCTGCGGTGGAGAACTACACAGTAATCTTTGCAGCACACATGGCTATGTTGGATGAGTCTTGGGTAGTTACAGGTGAGCACGTTGATATGGCTAAGGATATATTGTATGATTTGACTAAGAATCTAATCCTATGGTTAGAGGATGAAGTTGAGGTAGGATACAAGAAGACTGAAGTAACAGAATACAAGAAGAGGTTCGCAATATCATACCAGAACACAGATGTGGTGGACTTTGATGACTCTAGAGGGGCAGGATGGCATCGTAAAAACAACGTGATACAGACCTACATGAAACTCAATTCAGTAACTAGAGGCACTGGTTGGAATCACTTTGGTAAGTATGCTAAGGATATGTTCGACACCGTAAAGGAGAACAAGGTAGTGTATCTCCGCATGAAAGAAGGTGTGAACGATGAGTGACATTTTATCATTAGACATTGAGACAATAAATTATTCTTGGGACATAGGTGGATGGAGTAATAAGAACCTATTCAAGATGAGTGTTATCGCTACTTGGGATGGCACTAATGGAACCTTATTTACTAATGAAAATATAGATTTAGATGGTGTAGAAGTATTACCATTAAATGCATCATATGTAGGAAATCATATAACAGAACATATAGAAAAAGGAGGTAAGATTTTGGGACATAACATAATTGGATTCGACTTACCTGTAATTAGAGATTCGTTAGACTGCTGGGCTGCTGGTGATATTATGTCTAAGAGTGATGATGCAATTATAGATACTAAGAACCTAGTTTCAAAAGCATCTAAAAGTATATCCCATAGGATAGTTACTTCACTTGATGTTCTTAGTAAATGCACGTTGAAGGAAGGTAAGTCAATGCAAAGTATAGATGCACCTGAACAATGGGCTTTGGGTAATTACAATGAAGTAGCAGACTACTGTCTCAAAGACGCACAACTCACATATGAGTTGTATGAATATGGAACCAGAAATGGTATAGTAAAATCACTTTCCCTAGATACGGGAAAAGAGATAGAGATTGAGGTGAACTGGATATGACAGAAGACAAAGGAAAAACAAACAATGCACAAGTGATGAATATACGAGCAGCCAAGGCTATAGTTGAGACTGTTAGGACTACACTGGGACCTATGGGAATGGACAAGATGATGGTTGATGGCGCTGGTAATGTAATAGTGACCAATGACGGCGCTACTATTCTGAGAGAACTGGATGTAGCACACCCCGGTGGTAAGATGATGATTGAGATATCAAAGACACAGGAGACCATCTGTTACGATGGAACCACAACCACTGTGGTGTTAGCAGGTCAACTATTATCCAACAGCGAGATGCTGTTTGAGAAGGGGCTACACCCTAATGTGATATGCAGAGGATATCGTGAAGCAGCACAGATGGCTATTGACTACCTACATAGAGAGGTATCAATTAACATTGGAAATGAAGTTCTACACGATGTAGCCAAGACAGCAATTACTGGTAAGACCGTAGAGGCGGCTACTGATATCGTCAGCACACTGTGTGTAGATGCAGTCATGGCTGCTGGAGATGTGGACAAGGTTAGAGTTGTGAGTCTACCCGGTGGTAGCATAGAGGAGTCTTACCTATTCAATGGGGTTATCGTATCGAAGGACTTCGTTTTAGATTATGACTTAGATGAGGAGACTCACGTCCTTCTTTTGAACACTGGACTAGAAGAGGAGAAGGGGAAGGATAACGTGCAGGTTCAACTGAATGCCGCCGACTATTCTCAGTTCCAGAAATCTGGAAGAGATGACTTACTAGAATGTGCACAACATATTGTAATGAAGATGCAAGGTAAAGGTGTGGTGTTTGTTAGAGATGGAGTGCACGACCACGTGTGTGCTTATTTGAGAAAGAATGGGATAGGTGTAGTCAGAAGGGTGCCGCAAAGTGTGATGAAGGCTTTGAATGGCTGTCTTAACATTAGTGTGGCTCAAACACCAGAGGAGTTGGAAGACTCTGCTTTCGTAAAAATATCTAGACAGAAACACAATGACGTTCAATACATATTTGTATCGGCTCAAGATGATAGTGACCAATCTACTCTAGTCTTGAGAGGGGCTACACAATCCACATTAGATGAGGTGGAGAGAGGTTTCGATGACGCTCTTGGTGTTGTTAGTCTAGTGAAAGATGACCAGAGGGTAGTGTGTGGAGGGGGTTCCTCGTTTGTGGCTATGGCTTCGTATCTGAGGAATCATGGCGCTAGTGTGGGTGGAAGACCACAGATGGCAATAGAGGCCTTTGCTGACGCTCTAGAGGTTATTCCTGCCACCATAGCAGAGAACGCAGGTCATGACCCACTAGATGTTGTCCTAGCAATGAGACACGAAATACAGAATGGTAACTTAAACTACGGTCCTAATGTAACAGACGGTGGTATTACAAATATGAAAGAGGCTGGTATATTTGAGCCTACCAAACTAATCAAACAAGCAGTGCTAAGTGCTACTGAGGTCACTACCGCCCTTCTAAGGATAGATGATATCATAGGAAGGAGTCCCGCTGAATAATGGGAAGGCTTCTAGACAAACTAAACGTGTCTTGTCGTGCTTGTAATCACAAGCATATACCTAGAAGGCTAAATGCTAGGTATCAAGACTCTGAAAAGAAGAGAATTAACCTTTGGCAATGTAAACAATGTGGGCACTTTTGGCAGGACTCAGTATACAAGAAGCCGAAACCATAAATTACCGTCGGTGCAGAATCTACACCACTATGTTGTGGAGATGGTTTGCGCGTAAACTCATGAGTGTTATGGGTAACGCATACGTTTGGTTGGACAAACGTGTAAAATACACGGATGAGGAAGTCTCAGAAGTATTAGGGTTAACTATAGATGAGGACCTAAGAACTAGTTCAAGATACGAACTATGTCGTATAGTTGAAGAGGAGTTCAAAGTGCCCAAAGACTCCTTCTGGACTTTACATAGCACACAAAAGATACGCTTCGCAACACAACAGATTCGTGAGATGAAGAAGCCTAACAAAATGGAAATGGGTTACTGATGTGTATTAGACCTGATTGTAATATGTGGTCCAGTAGGGAAGACACACTATGCTTCTACCATTCATTATGGGGTGATGAGTTATGATTGATATGTGGCTTGGTTTCATAGATGATATACCTGATACAGAAATACCAATCTTAACACCCATGGTAGTGATGATGGGTATGATATTATTCTCCACACTGTGCTATTATGATATTCAGGCAATGAGGTCACAGGAACCCTAAGATGTCATCTTCGGCTATTTCAATCTATGAGGTTAGTCCTAGAGACGGGTTGCAAAGTTTGCCCAGAGCAGTGCCGCTACGTAAGAAAGTAAAATTAGTAAGGAAACTAAAGAGGGCTGGGCTGGATAAGATAGAAGTTGGTAGTCTAGTCCATCCTTCTATTCTATCAATGAGAGATAGCGGGAAATTATACAAGAAGACTGGTGGTGACTTACTAGTAATGAATAAGAAAGGATTTGAGAGAGCAAGGAATCTAGGTGTAAAACACATAAATGTGGTAATTAGTCCATGTGAAAAGTTTATTCAGAAAAATCAAAAAACAACATATACAGAAGCAATAAAAACATATGAAAATATATCGAAAGAAATACCAATAAATAGACTATACATTAGTTGTTGCTTTAGCGAAGATACATCAGAAGAGTTAGTCTTAGAGTGTGTAGAATGGGGTAAGGATATAGCAAAAACAGTCATTTTATGTGATACAGATAGCACTGCTACCAAAGAAGATGTATATTCTCTGTGTTCTAAAGCATTACAGATAACCCCTAATTTAGGTATACATTTACATATGTCTAATTATACTATTGAATGTGTCAAGAGTGCTTATGATGCAGGTATCAGAAAGTATGATTCATCCATAGGTGGGTTAGGAGGGTGCTTCTCTGTGAAAGATGCCAAAGGGAATATACCAACTGAGATACTAGTAATGTGGGCATTGAGTAATAATGTACCCATCACACAGGATATTAGAATTAAAAAATTATTAGGCATTAGTAAATATGCTGTAAAATTAGAATACTCAAACACAGAGAGATTGGGTAAATGGGTCGCTAAGAAAATTGGATTACTAGTTTAATCCGGCCATTGCCATCCACCTATATCAGTTACTACAGAACCATATTTATCCTGTATTCTAGTGACATAATCATCAATGGTGCCCTCGTGAGTTAGCCAAGTATCGAACCACCCCACGTCATACTGACTCCCCTCTGGTGGAGTCCATGTGTCAATGTCATCATGTATTAGAGTGAATCTATCATCCTTAGCGCAGTGTTCCCAGACTAAGTCTATCACATCCTGTTCCTTCTCTACTATGGTAACACTCGTTACGTCGTCTGACTCAAGAAGCGGAATGTGAATCATACCTATCCCAAGACCAGCGAGTAGTATGTCACCTGACATACGTGACATTAACCAGTCATGCTCGTTATATTCCTGCTCGGTGTCTTGCATTATGTTAAGCCAAGAAGCAACACCGAACCTACGGAATAAAATGGTGTAAGTACCATCTGCTATGTTACGGTAGTTAGCGTAGTTCAACCAAGACGCTTCCCCGTCCATAGTGTCATAATGTTCTATCTTGAATAATCCACTCTCCCCCTTGGGGATTCCCGTTACTTCCCATCTCATATCTATCACACCGTTATTGTTACATCGACGGATACCGCCGCCGTAGTACCAGTACCATTAGTGGCTGTCGCTTCGATACGACACCCTATCCCATCACCAGTCTGACTGAGTAGTAAATATCCTCTACCACCAGCGTTATGGGTTACCCTAAGCAATTCCCCTATATGGGAAGAGGTACTATCCTGAGCAGTAGTAGCAGAACCTGAAGTTGTTATACTTGCTACTGCCCCATGTGTATCCTGCACTACATTTTCGTTTCTCATGTCCCAAGCGAAACTTGTTGCCCCAGTCGCCCTAATGTATCCAAAAATGGCGAAGTCTAAGACACCACTGTTAGAGAGCAACGCATTATTGTAAGCAGGGGCGTAGTTCAATACTATATCACCAGTGTTACTGCTAAAAGATGAGCCGTTGTTAGAGGCTACTACACCGGGGCCTGTAATACAATCAACAATCACTGCATTATCATAATTACCTGATGAGGTTGTGGCTATGCTGACACCTGTTGGGGCGCTCCCCGCACTATTCGTAGTAGCATTGGCGATAGATGACTCTGCCCCATCACCACCGGGGCTGGTGTATGCCTTTACCTTGTAGTAGTAAGTGGTGGATGCTGAAAGTCCAGTGTTGCTGTAAGAGGTAGTCCCGCTGACTGTGGTAATCTGGGAGTATGTCCCCCCAGAAGATGTAGCACGTAAAATCTTGAATCCAGTTTCAGTCCCTGTAGGGTTGTTCCATGATAGATTGATTTGTGAAGTTGATGCGGCAGAAGCAGAGAGACCAGTCACTTGTCCCGGCAAGGTGAAACTGTTAGCCTCACTTGAGTAAGAACCATCACCATCACCGTTGGTTGCTCTCACCTTGTAGTAGTATCTAGTCCCTACACTTCTGCCCGTATCGTTGTAGGAATTAGATGATGGAGTTGCTATCTGTGAGAAACCACTACCAGAACTGACTGACCTTTCTACCTTGTAACTAGTGGCATTTGTAGTAGCACTCCAACTAAGATTCAACTGGGTTGTTGACGCTGCTGCTACTGCTAAACCAGTTACCTGACCCGGTGGTCCAGTAGTCGTAGTGGCAGTAGCCTCTGATGAAAGGGCACCGTCTCCGCCCGGACTAGTGTATGCTTTCACCTTGTAGAAGTAAGCAGTAGAAGCAGACAACCCTGTATTGCTGTATGATGTGGAAGCGGTAGTAGCAATCTGCGAGAAACTACCACCTGAAGAACTAGCACGCATAATCTTGTAGCCTGCTTCTGTCCCAGTTGGGTTGTTCCATGATAGATTGATTTGAGTGGCAGAGGCAGCAGAGGCAGATAGCCCTGTGACTTGGTTAGGTAAAGTGAAAGAAGTAGCCTCGCTTGAGTAAGAGCCGTCACCATTACCGTTAGTGGCTCGAACCTTGTAGAAGTAGGCTGTTCCTGCACTTCTTCCGGTATCATTGTAAGAATTGCTTGAGGGTGTGGCGATTTGAGAGAAGGAGCCACCAGAAGAAGTGGCCCTCTCAACCTTGTAACTGTTAGCATTAGCAGTGGAGTCCCAAGTTAGATTCAACTGAGTGGTTGATGCTGCTGCTACTGCTAAACCAGTTACCTGACCCGGTGGATTGGTGCCCGCATTTGCATCCTCTAATTGCTGACAGCAACCATAGAATCCGGGGACAAAAGGCATCTCAATCACCCTATATGTGCTACGTTTCCATTAGATACGGCAACGTAAGTACGTGATGACTGATTGGCCAACACACCATGACCAGCAATGACTGCTGTATTGCTATTCAAATTGATAGTTAAGTTACCACCGCTGTCATTGACGACTACGAACTGCACTCCCTTCTCTATACTGGCTGGTAGAGTCACAGCACCGCCTGTGGCATACACCACGGAGGCTGACTGTGCATTAGTGAGAACTGTCGTCCCACTGGATACAGTTATGACATTCGTTTTGTTACCTACTGCTTTTACTCTGACTAAAGTGAGCATAGTACCGTCCGTTTGTATTCGGACGTTTTGACTTGTGTCATCCGCATCGTTCCTCCTCACTCCTAACTTGATTAAGTCTCCAGCAGCCATTTCAAGAAGTCCAGCGTAGTTCAGTTGTATATCGTAATCATATATGCCCGAACCACTACTACCACGAGAGTAGGAAGTCGCACGTGTGAAATCCCTCATGGCGTAACTGCTACCTTGGTGATGGTGTATACCAGCCTCTGCCACAAATCTGTTATCATCTAAGTTGTCAGTCCTAACGGAGTAGAATATCATGTATATTCCTGCTTCTGTGATTGTCACCACTTCGGAACTGCTTGATGTGCTATGAGTGTAGATAGCGTCTTTCTTTTGCTCATGCTTCCAACAAATAAAGTTCCATGTGTCGCTCGGACTACCAGTACCATTGTTGATGTTGTAAGTTGTGCCTGCATCATTAGTGTGGTCTGCAATACCGGTGTTAGCCTCGGCTAGGAATACATCAACAGTGCCTGCTCCACCAGTGAAAGCACTGCTGATGCCAATCTCCACAGTGCCGGGGTTGTTTCCTGCGCCCGCTGATGTGGTTATGTCTATTTCGTTGGTCGTTCCTGTGACTGCGAAATTATTGTCTAGTATACTCGCGTGCACATCATTTATCGTTTTTATCTCTGTACTCTTTCTTGCCATTTTTCATTCCTCCATCAGGACGGTATAGCGTCCATCTTCAATAATTCTGCTGACCACGCCACCCTGAACCCAGCAGCAGTTATCGTTGCACCAGTATCATTCTGTATAGACACTGTGACGTAATCGTTCCCACCACCCACATAAGTGGCCACTAAGGTTATTTTCTGGTCATTCCATGCAGAGACAGTACCACCCATAGCGGCATCCATTCTGTCAGTAGTGGATTGATACACAGAAGCGGGTCCAACTGCTATAGAAGTAGTCTGCTGGAAGTAAGCCGAAGTAGTAGTGTCTTGTCCTCTAATGAATATCTTACATGCCTGATACTTGTAGTAACTAGCGTTAGCAACATTGAATCGGAATAACTCCTGTGCGGCACCATTAGCCAAGTCCCCAACAGGGACATAACTGTATGCGAACCTGTGTGAATCTGCGTCCAACGTGGCTTTAACATAATTTGAACCATTGATTGCTACACCAACGGCAGTCACACCGGTTAGCCTGTCTACGTAGTGATTGTTATCAATGTTCAAAGTTGTTGATGTTAGACTAGCGCTTTCTACGTTACCAGAAGTAATGATTTTACCTGAAGTGGAGGATACACTAGAAGTCCCTAATGCCAGTGAATAGATGTATGAACCTGCTGTGCCCTCGGCAGAGAACTGACCCGCTACCAATGCATCATTACCGTTAAGGGTAATCTTGCTTGTACTAGTGCCTCCTACTGTGAGGTTATCGTCTATAGTTGTAGACCCAGCAACGTGTAATGTAGTGCCAGCAGCATCAGTGCCTATTCCTACATTACCACCGGAAAGAATCCTGATTCTCTCAGTGGAGTTGGTTCTAAGGGAGAGAAAACCATCAGCAACTCGGTTTATCAGATATGCGTCTCCGTTCTGCATAGCAACATCGAAGTATTCACCTGCCGCATCTTCTAGTCTTACGTTGGCTTGAGTGGAGTCGTATATGTGAAGACCGCCACCCGATGCAAATAGAGGTGATGATTCACCTATTCCGACATTACCTGAGAAGTAGTTCTTGTCTTCGTTATTGACGTAAATCCCGTATGCTGTTCCTACGTTGCCTCCATCCGTGTCATAATCGAAATAACCGAGATAGCCCGTTGCCGTAGTGACTGAGGTGTCATTGTGGTCTATCGTACTTCTAAGACCAAAAATACTCCCTGTTGAGATTGTGTTGCTGTTTGACCCCTCGATGTCTACTTGGCTGTAAATACCATAGATAGTCCCTACGTCACTCTCCCTGTCGTTATTGACCTCCGTGTATTGGTAGATGCCGTAGTTGTTGGTGTTCGTCCCTGTCTTCGCTATGTTCAGCGAGTGGTATGCACCATAGGAAGACGCTATCGTAGCGGAGGCGTGGGTCATTTGGGACAGCGTTGTGGTGTATATCCCTGCAACGTGGTGTAGGGTATGGGCGGCACTCATCTCGGCCTCCTGATAGACCTTGATTCCATCTTGGTAGTATGCGTTGCCCGTCTGCCTTTGGTCTAGATAGATACCGTAGTTGCGTATCTCATCTCCACCACCTACGCTACCTGTGGCACTACTGTCTTGGTCGATGTAAATGGCGACCTGTTCGTTATCCTGCCCTCCTGCCGCCGCCGAGCCGCTTGAGTCGTAGTTGATATGGAGGGCCGCGCTTGAGACTAAATCTATGTCACCCGTCACATCTTTGTCGATAGTCAATGAACCAGACGGACTCGTAGTGCCTATTCCGACTCGTGCATTTGCACCATCAATTACCAATATGTCGGAATCATCTGCTGCACCGAGATACAATTTACTGCTTGTTTGTCGGTCATAAACATAGGAAATTGTTCCCGACTTAGTTATTAAGAGCGAACTTCCATCTGCACTACTTTCATCAGTATCACTAAGATATATTCTAGGAGTTGCAGACTGAACATACAAATTGGTTCCATCGAAGGTTAGAGCGCTTTCTGCTACAATGGCGCTTGTTCCATTTCCTGTAAGAAGAGAGTTTGAGGTTAGAGTAGTAGCACCTGTTCCTCCACTTGCTACTACGAGTGTACTGGAAAGACCTGCTGCCGTACCGCTTGTGTTTGCGGCGTTGGCTGGAATATCACCTGAAAGCAACGAACCAATTGAGATTGTTCCATCGCCGCTAGTAGTCTTGACTATTCCGTTGCTCGTTGTGTTCAAGGCTGTTGCCTTTGCTGCTAGTGTTGCGGCTGCTGCCGTACCGCTTGTGTCTGCTGCGTTGTCTGGGATATCACCTGACACTAATAGGCCCCATGCAGGAACGGCGGAGCCAGAACCTGTGCCTGTTTGGGATAGGAATGCCTTTGATGCAGTAGTATGGCCCGCTAAGAGAACAGATGTAGCAGATGCCGATTGATATAGAATGGAACCAAGTGCACCACCCGCTACATGAGTTGCTGTTGTTGCAGATGTAGCAGATGTAGCATTACCAGACAATGCCCCTGAAAAAGTGGTAGCAGTTACTATTCCATCAGAAGTAATCCTCATCTTCTCGGAAGCGGTTTCCGAAGCCCCAGTAGCGAAAACCAATTCTGTAGGGTTGTTTGTCGCATCAAAAGCACCATCGGCTTCCGCCCAAATAGATGCACTAACGAGGAGAGCGTCTGCACCAGTTTCAGCAGGGGCACGGAAGTCTATCCTACCAAGTATATCTCCATCTACGACTGTCAATTCATCTGTAGCGAGAGTCAGATGACCCGGAGAACCTGCGGCCCCACGAATGTCTAGTTGTGAAGAGGGACTTGTAGTGCCTATTCCAACTTTACCCGCAGATGTAATTCTCATTCTTTCGTTAGTGCCATCAGTAAAGAACTTGTGATTCTGATAATCTACTGAATTAGCCCCATCGAAGTCTGCATAGTAGTTCATGTTGAAATCTGATTTGAGATATGTGTTGCTACCATCCGTATCTACTTTGAAATACCCCGAACCGCTTGTCAGATGAAGCGTTGAGACGGGACTCGTAGTGCCTATTCCGAGATTACCAGCAATACTGGAATCACCAGTGCCTTCGACTCGCAATCCCTTCTTTACCCTAAAATCCTTCTCTGACATTTCCTCACCATGATTTCACTATCCATCATATAACTAAGAGTGTTTGTTGGCTACGAATAATGTACGTATCGTTGCCCGCGTTGCTACCTCCGGTAGCAGTGAACTTGACTAGAATGTTTGCGCTGCTCTTCACTGCACTTATGTCCCCGCTGGCTACATCACCAGAGGAGAGGACTGCGTAGTTGGTGTAATGACACGCAGCACCTACGTTATCGAGTGAGGTATCATGACCATCCCACATTACCACTGTCTTGAAGAGGTCGGTCGTGTTGTCCGTGTCATTGTAAACAGTGGTAAGAATCTCAGCACCACGGTAAACGGTACTGTCTATGGTAGCAATAGTGGCTGTTCCTGCTACGGCTATCGTTCCAGAAGCCACTTGGGTGGATACGATATGAGAGTAATCAGTCTTTACCGTATCAGTTATGACAGCGACTGCCGTGAGGTTTCTGAAGTCACCAATGTCCTTGTTGCCATCTACAACAACGGCCTTGTTTGCAGCGACTGTACCATTGGTGATACCATCTAGTTTCTCTAGGTCAGTCTCATTGAGGTCAGCACTACCAATGACGAAGGAGGTGCTCGCTGTGACTGCCCCAGTCACACTCAATGGTTTGTTCATGTTCCACTTCGTACCTGTGTCAGTGTAAGTGATGGAAGCAGCAGCACCATCAACTGTTATTCCGGCACCATCAGCAGCAGCAGAATCAGCAGCACCGCTCGCTATCGTGATATTCTTGTCATCAACAATCAATTCTGTGCTGTTGATTGTAGTGGTGGTCCCGTCTACCTGAAGATGACCATGTATCTGTACTGTGGATGTCGCTGCTGATACACCTCCATTTATGCTCATTACATTCTCAATACCACCACTTGTGCTAGTAGCGACTGCAAATTGCAAAGAGCCGGTTTCGCTACCCGTAGCGATAGAAGTTACTCTTGTCTTTATGAAACCGAACGCTTGGTTGTTACCAGCAGAATCCTGACCATACCATTCCAAAGAACCTAAGTCGTCATTATTTACACCTGCCTCAGAACCAACCCTCTTTGCGTTGAAGCGTAATACAGGTCCTATCGTGTTGCCACCGGCTGATGAGTGAGTGCTAGTAAGGAAGAGTGCCTCTCCAGCAGTGTCTGATGTTGTTATTTCTAGTAGAGTGCTTGTATCAGGTAGTGCTCCTATTCCCACACTACCGCTTCTGAACACAGCAGCGTAGTTGTCATCGAAACTGTCTACACTAACATCCAGACCGTAACCAGTGGTTGTCCCAGTAGTAACCCCATCAACGTCTACCAATAGACCAGTGGCAGTCTTAGTACCACTAGCGTGGTTCTGTGCTACGTTTACATCGGATTTGAGTCCTACGAACTGCTGATGTGCACCGTCGTTGCCAGTGCTGTTGGATGTGAGGGTAGCCTCTATTGATTCTGTGGTAAATGCGATAGCGTCTGTAGCATCAGAGACGTGTGATACTTTCAAAGCAGCATCACCATTCAACATCGTGTGGAGGCGTAATTGGTGGTCAGCATCAGTTGCACTACCGACAGTGAAGATAGTACCATCAAAGGTCAAATCAGCCTCTGCATCGAGTTGTGTAGTAGTAGCACCAACTGTAACGAGTTCATTAGCAGTAGCATTGTTCAACGCTGTGACACCAATCAGGGGAGGGGTGTAAGTGAATACACCAGTACCGCTGGCATATGATATCCCTCCATCACCAGCAGCGGTTGCCTCTGTCCCGACAGACAAGTCAGTGAGGGCTATACCACCAGAGGCCGCAGCAGACCAACTCAGAACACCGCTACCATTGGTCTGAAGGACTTCTCCATTCGCCCCATCATCCACTGGTAGAGTGAGCGTGTAGTTGCCTGTTCCAGTCAGGTCTGCTGGTGCTTGAATCGCTATGTAGTTGTCCTCGGACTCACCAGTCTCGTAGAATCTGATTGCGCCCTCGCCAGTTATCTGAATCTTGGTCTTGGGTGCAGTGGCACTAGAATTACCCTCTATGAAATTGAACGTACCAGCGGCAGCAGCACCACCGATATGCGTGCCGATTTGCACGTAGTGATTACCACCCTCATCCATGACGTAGAGCGGTTGTGAGTCTGCTGCCCTCAGGTCGTTCAAAGGCGAGTTGGTAGTGCCCTTGGTCGAGTTATCCCAACCTTGTTTAGAACCTGCGAATCCTATGACGAACCTCTTCATGTCGTCTTGAGTTGTACCAATACCCCAAGTAGACCCAGCAGCATCACCACCGGGAGTACCAGTAGGCACATCGAAGATTATACCCTTAGAGCCTTGATGAGAGTTAGTGCCTGAGTTGCTGTTCTGTAAGACGAGGGCAACTAATTCCTTAGGATGGGTAAGGTCAGCCATCTCTGACTCAGTGACCCCTATGTGGAGTCTAACCTCGGTGTAGTCAGCATCACCGCCACTACTTCCTGCCCCTGTGTTGGAGTGCAAGGCTGCGTTAGCGCCACCATTGACTTGCAATGCGATGTTGTTGTCAGCCAGCGCAGTTCCACCGATGACTACGTTGTCCGTCCTACCGATGTGTATCACATCAGTAGTTCCAGTGCCACCAACTTGATTGGCATCTATATGTTTGATGAACATCGTATCGACATGTTTGATGTTGAGGTCGTTCATGTCCAAGGCCGCTTGAGCGTCTATCTCCCCAGACCCTTGTGGGTCGAGTGTGAGATGTATGTTGGTTTGAGACCCATCCGTGGATATAGTCGAACCACTGACTGTTATGCCGGTAGTCGTATTGGATGTGGCGAATGTGGGTGCTGTCGTCACGCCGGTGAATGTGGCAGTGGGGTTAGCGCCATTCACGGTGGCTTGTAGGGTCAATGCCTCTACATGGGCGTTAGAACCAGAACCAGTGCCCGCAGCGGGTGGTGCTAACTCAAACTTAACGTATCCTCCAGCACCAGTGCCTGTTCCTGCCCCGCCTTGTATGACTACGCGGCCACCATTCGTATCAGTGCCAGTAGCGTCACCGGGCAGTAGACTGAGGTACTTTCCAGCGGGAGTGGCGATTACTCCGTTAGTGCTTCCATCGCCTATCGTGACTGTGCCTACTAGAGTGCTGGTGCTGGATGCACCGAGGGTGGTAAACGAACCTGCGGCAGGCGTGTTTCCACCTACTACACCGTCTATTGGTCCTACGAATGCAGTAGAAGTGATTGAGGTTGCAGCAGATACAGTGCCTAGGCTGGCTATGGTCGTACTAGCAAACGTGCTGTTCTGACCGAAAACAATCTGCTCGCTACTATTAGTTGTGATGAACTTCATGTATGAGTTAGTGCTCTCGGTGATGTTGAGTGCATCTGCTAGATTGTCACCTAACGTCATTTTTGCTGTGGTAGTGTTTGCGCCACTAAAATCTATATTCAGACCAATTGCTGCATCTGCGATGCTTATGCTGTCCGCGTCTATGTCACCTACATTGGTGATGGTTCCATCACCCACATCAAGAGAGGTAAAAGAACCAGCAGCAGGTGTGGTGCCCCCAATTATGCCGTCTAATGCTCCTACAAATGCAGTAGAGGTGATTGACGTAGCCGCACTCACAGTACCTAAGTTCGCTATTGTTGTACTTGCGAAAGTTGAGTTCTTACCAAAAACAATCTGCTCGCTGCTATTAGTTGTGATGAACTTGAGATAGGAATTACCTGCCTCTGTTATGTCAAGTCCTGCTGCAACATTGTTCTTGATGCTGATTTTCATTGAGTCAGCACTGACATCGAGGTTGTCTGTGTCGAATACGATGTCACCAGCACCGTTAGGTGCAATCTTGATGTTACCATCAGTGGGTTGTGAGGATATTACTGATACATTAGGGGTGCCACTCACTGTGCTTAGTAGAATACCATCAGTGAGACCTAGTGTTCCAGCAGTCAGTACCACGTTCCCTGTGGTGACAGCAACGCTGGTTGCCGCTGCGGTCCCATCAACCACTAATCCTTTCCTTACACGAAAATCCTTCTCTGCCATTCATTCACCTCCCTATATTGCTAGTCCTATCCAATGTATATTGCTCGTGAAATCTTTGTTTGCGCCGCCAACCTGATTGTAGTCAATTGTGAGTTGCAAGTTGTCACCACTTAAAGCAACAGCATATGATGCTATTGCGGAAGGGGAGCCTCCTGCTCCTCCGCCTATCGTGACTGTTCCATATGCTGTGGATGCGACAGTACCACTTGAAGCACCGTTGTGCGTTACTAGAATCTCAGTAGACTCGAATGCTGTGTCATCATCGGCCTTGCTTGACACAAACACCTTCAATGACCTGAATTGAGTTCTAGTGCATAGAGTGACGACAGCGTTGCTGGTGCTGCTACCAGTATCAATAGATTGACTCTCCAAACCAGTCGTGGCTATCTGTAGTGATGCTATCGGTGTTGCTTGATTGATTCCTACCTTAGCGGGGTTGGTGGTATCTGTATCCACCACGAAGTCATTGGTATTGATAATCAAATCAGCAGTACCAGTTATGGTAGTGGCGTTGATTGTGCCCCCAGATAAATTACCTGAGAGGTTGGCATTGATTGTGCCCTTTGTACCACTGAACACGTTACTAGTATTGGTGGCCGCTGTGAGGAAGGTGAAGTTAGCGGCATCCTCGTCATATCCGAAGAACCCTATTCTGGCTTGAGAGTCATAATACCTGAACTCTATGCCCTTGTCCTTGGAGTCATTGCTACCGGGAGGGGTGTCTCCTCCTAGAGTGAGGATTATGTTGTCTGTGGTCATGGTGGTGCTGTTGATTGTGGTAGTGGTCCCGTTGACTGTGAGGTCACCACCAATCACCACCTCACCAGCGAGAGTGGTCTTCTGTGCTGAGTCTATCGTCACAGCAGTGGTGAGTGATGTGCCATTGTGTGTGCTCATGATGAGTTTACCCTTGGTATCATCAGCAGTTCCGTGGTGACTACCCTGTATACTTGCTAAGGAAGCATCTGCGTGGTCCTCGAACAGGATGTTGCTCTCAGCACCACCCTCTCCATTCTCAGCAACGCTGTTCTTGAGTGTGATTGTAGGACCGTCTGCGGATATCTGTAACTGTGTACCGGGCGCTGTGTCTCCTATGCCGAGTCTAGCAGCACCGCCAAGGATGAGGTCGTCCTGACTCTGGTCCCACAGCATGTATGCCCCAGCAGTATCACCGAAGAACTTCACATCGTAACCAGTCCCATCCACACCCACTTTTACTATACCGTCTATATCCAATGTGGAGACGACAAAGAGTGTATCAGCGGAAGAATCCCAAAGGATAAACTGACCAGCAGTCTCTCCATACGCTTTGAAATCTATACCATGGTCGTCAGCCCCTAGAGTCAGAGAGCCGTCAGTCTGGTCATCGTGGTCCCATTTCAGACCGACATGAGCAGCAGTAGCAGAGTGTAGTAGTAAATCAGCACCATTACCAGAAGCCCCTACTTCAAGAGTAGCGCCATCGAACTTCAGTAGGGCTTCCGCATCTAGTTCAGTTGTAGTGGACCCAATAGTGACAAGTTCATTTTCACTTGCACCATTCACGGCAGACACTGCTCCTGTCCCACTGGATGAAGCGTTGATGAGTACAGACCACTTTGGGTTACTACTACTGTTGTTACGGATGATGATTGCGCTTTGACCACCTGTAATCTGGTAATCCATAGCACTTGCCCCAATGGTATCGAAGTTGATTGGGTGACCACTTGTTGCGTTTGTATTCCTGATATAGACAATAGAGCCGGGCGCAAACTCATTGCTAGTGTTGTCTGGGTTCAAGGAACATCCAGCACCACCCGGCGCAACGATGAAGATATTGGGACCATCATGGGTAAAGTGGTTGACACCAGTAGGTGTCCCTGTGTGTATTCTATCAGGTGCTAGTCTCAGGGTCTTAGGAGAACCATCTGATTCATGCGATGCGAAGAACAACACATCGTCGCCCACATCACCTAATCTAGTGCCTCCTGCGGTGACCTTGTCTGTGGAGTGGGACATCCATACAGCACCGAATGGTGAAGAGGCAAAGTCACCAGCCTCGCTTTGGAATGCATCTAGGTCGCTGTGACTGTTGACTGAGTTCGCTGTATCCTTGTTCTTAGGAACACCTTTGGTTAGAGGGGTGATGAACATTGGTGATGGTTTGAGGAATACTCTCTTGTCATTTATTTCTGTTATTGTGAGTGCCAAACCATGGGTGCCAGTATTATCGCCAGACGCTGAATCATTGAATATCGCTCTAACTGTGGCTAGAACCACTGTCTCCTTGACTGATGTGCTGGTTCCATCGTCTATGAGGAATGAATTAGGAGAAGAGGGATAAACTCCTGTGCCTGTATCCACTAGACTGCTTTGTTGGAATCTGATGTGTTTGGTGCTACTAGAGTCATTGGCGTTCACGAAGATAGTAAACAGACATTCCTTGCCTACGGTTAATGCACTTGTTGTGCCTGTCTTGTGAATGCTGTTTCCTGTGAGATTTATAGATATGTCATCTGGAGTTCCATCGGTATCGTATCCATCTGCAAAGGCATACATAGAACTGTCTAATACAACATAGCCTCCTTGAATCTTTACCTGATGGCTAGATACCCCTTTGGTAACAGCACCCGGAAGGAAGTCTGGGTTGTTTCTATTAGTGCCACTTACTGCACCGCCCTCTAGCATGAGTATACCATTACCATGTATGCCCTCTAGGATGTTAGTGAATGACGCTGATAGTATCTGGTCACCATCTCTAAGACCATCTACTGCTGCTCCTGAACCCGCTGAATGAGCAGAGTTGTAATTAGCAGAAGTGTGTCCTGAAAGTGGATTGCCTGTTGTCCCCATTACCTCACCTCTATCAATAGTTGAATCTTCATCTCGTTACCGCTTGTCTTTGTTATGGGGCTTATTACATGTCTTGAGACTGGAACGAAATCACTGGTGCCCCTTGACTGTATGAAGACCTCCTTTAGTGGTTCAGAGAAAGAGTGTTCGGTTCCTAAGGTTCCTTCGACCATCAAAGTCGAGTCATCTATCACAGTCACAGTGGGCGTAATTGTAACCGCTGGTCTACCAGCAGCACCATCAGAGGGCGTGGCTGGTGTTCCATCAAACCCAATTATCATTTCGTTGATGTTAGATGCTATAGTATCCAACATAACTCTCTTGATGTAATCACTCGCTGGCATTACTCACCACCTCTCATACTGACTTCGCTAAACTTAGACATACCAATCACCTTTTGTGTGTTAGCCTTGCCTATCGTAGCCCTCCCAGCAGCCTTACCGATTGCAAACTTAGAATTGAGGCTTTCGACAACTCTGACTGTTATAATGGGAATTGTTCTAATTTCTAATGAAGAAAACAGAGAGAGATTCTTTTCAGTCTTCTGACTTATGATGTCTGGGTTATCACCCGCTGACGCTGAAACCATCCCCTTACTGATTCCCTGTAGCACACCTTCAATTCCTTTTTGTACGGAGACGAAGTTCATGTCTGTTAGCCTAGAAGATAATGTGTGTCTAGATTCAGTGATGAGTCTCTTCTCCCCTTGATAGGATACTACCTTACCGGGCCTTAAATCCCAAGAGTCGGGGTGTCCACTACTTCTCAGAGAGCCTTGTTGTAGGGAGTTGGCTTTCAGAATCTGTCTTGCAACCCTCTTGGCCGCCGCATTGGTCTTAACTGTAGCATCAAAGATAGGGGTTGTTGTCTCTTGTATGTCTGTATCGAACTTCCCTTGTTGTCTCTCTGCATCATCAACCACCACAGAAGCATTCTCATTAAGTGCTAAGGGAACCCCTTTGATTGAGATTCTATTTTCGTTGTGAGATGACGGGTTGGTTTCCTCATTCCCTGTTCTGATAGCAGCATCTAGGAATCTATTCGATGACGAGAATCTGAATGGTGTGTACATCAGATTAGCAAATCTATCGAAGTAGATGATATTTCCATCATGACGTGATGTGAACTTGAGTGCTGATATGAGGGGAATACCGAAGAAGTCCTCTGCAAGGAACTTACTGGTGTGTTTTCTCCTACCTTCGTTAGTATTCGCAGAGTGTCTCAATGAGCCTATCTGCACCGATGTTAGAGTAGATGATACATCTGAACCTAGTCTCATAGCCAAGTCGCTGGTTCTTAAGCCAACATCAATAGGGTCTCCAAGATGTACAGTACTACCTTTGAAACCTATATCCTTCAGGCTTCTCCCCTTCATATTCTTCATGTTGATTTTAATCCCCTCAGTGGAAGTTTCCGCTGTTGAAAGAGTAAGCCTCTCACTAGTGTTCTCCCCGCTATACATCAGAGTAGGTAAAGTGGAAGAGGAAGAAATAACACCACTTTCGTAGAATGGTGCTGCTTTGCTTGAATGGCCCGGTACACTCACATGAGTCAGTTGTACAGCCGCCTCCCCCTCAACCAACTCGTATCTCTTCTCGCTAAACACATTGTAGGTAGCATTGTTTCTATTCTCTATAGTCACCTTGTGTTTATTATCAGACTGTGATGAGAGAAGTGCATGGTGTACAGCATTGTCCACAAACACAGGTTTTCTGATATGCTGCATGATTTCATTGACGGTGTTATTGAACTTACCACCACTTGCTTTTAGATTGGTCATGAAGCATCACCACTGTGGTTACTGACGTTGAAAGTTACATCACCCTTGTGCCCCTTAGGATGTAGAGACTGGCTGAATCTAGGTTTTATGCTAAAGTCCATTCTTCTAACTAACTCATTTGATTCTTCCATTTGCCTCCTTCTAGCAGCATCTGCTCTGTAGTGTTGAAGAGTATTCTCACTCATGACCATTCTCGTCACTGGGCTAGTGACGCTAGTCTTGTCAAATCCGTTTACTCCTGTGGTTTCTGTTCCTAGAATCTTAGGGCCTTGGGATGTAGGGCTGACAGAACTGGATGCGGACATGTATACCACAGGCACGTATGGTCCGTTGGTATCAGATGCTGTTGACCTTGGGAAGTTATCAGTCGCAACTCTTGGTGTTGCTACATTGTATGTGAACAAACCATACTTCCCACCAGCAGTTGCTCTGAAGAAGTTTGAACCGGGTTGTGCCGTGCTACCACCCACAGCCGATAGTGGTCTGAACATCTCTACATGTTGTTTGTCTAGAACACGGACGGGGCGTAACAACCACTGTATGCTCTGGTCGTTTTGATTGTTCATCATGGTGTTTCTATTGAAATCGGTATTTTGATATGGATTTGTTGTGAATGCTGAACCAGACACACCATCCAGCCCCCAACCTGTATCATCAAAGAAAGCACCGTAACTCTTGGTCTCTAACACATAACTACCACCAAGAGGGTTGACGTTGTTAGTGTGGCTGAATCTGAGTATGTTGTACATGTTACTATTGAAGTTAGTAGATGTCAGGTCCAAGTCACCAATGGATTGAGAATTGGCTACTAAAGCACCATGAAGCACAGTCCTCTGCCCTACCCCTCTGTCAGTGTGTAGGCTGTGTGCCTCCGTATTGATTACTATGTGGTCCTTCTCAAGTCCCTCCATGTTCTCAGCATCTACCCCTATCCTCGGTGTGCTTCTGCTGATTGCGTCTTTGTGTGGTGATGTGCCTACTATCTGCTCTACCCTGTCGCTGACCACTGCGTCTGGCTTGAGTAGTCCGTCTTCCTCTATCTCCAATCTAGCACTGATTCCCCTAGGAATCTCATCGGCTTGCAGTACATCGTTACGGGGGCGTAACAATCCCGTTACGGCTGGTGGTTCTGCTGTGTTGTGACTTAACACTATACCAGTGGAATGTATTGGTTCTGAAAGTTCTGTGAGTATGTCTTCGTTGAATTGGCTTGGGTATCTGACCCCTCTACCGTTACCCATGTCTCCCACACGCATTGAGTGTGTGGGTGCGAATACATCAACTAGGACAGTGCTACTACCACCCAGTGATTGAGTACCACATAATCTCGGTGGGTCGCCGGTTCTTGCCCCTGAGGAGTTTATGACACCAAGAACATCGAAGATGGGTTTACCGTTATTGAATATCCTAGCGTGGGGAGTTCTTCCGTTGGTTCTGTCATACTCGTATGCATCACCACAGTCCCATGCTGGTCTGATGCCGAATCCACGCACTGGGGCACGCCTTACGTCCTCTCCACGCTCGTTACCCCACCAATCCACCAGATAATACTGAGCGGCCTCTGTGACGCTATATTTTGCTTTACCAAATCTTGAGTCCCCCCACCAGTCTGCAATCTGATTTGTGTTGGACGCTAAAGTTCTCAATGGTGCTCCGAACGGTCTTGTCATTCTTCTTCCGTCACTGTAACGCACTTGGAACTCAGGTCTGTCAGCGGCAAGCATACCCGCGAAGTTAGTCTGTCTCTCCATGACACCAACGTATGTTGTGGACATAGAAACATTAGACTGCGAGGCATCACCGCCAATGTAAGACCATGTAGTAGACTCCATCTGCACCAATGGTCCTGCCACGTAATCAGTGGTGTATCCAGTCTCTGTGGAGTTGTCATCCTCTAGTTTCCCTCTACCCGGTAGTATACCGTATGTGGGTTTGTTATACGCCTGTCTAACTGATACTCTCCAACCATAGGAATATCTGTTATCAGCGTGACTGCTATTCATTGCAGTGTACTTGATACCAGAGAGGTTCATGTTGTAACCACCATCTAGTAGGCTGTCATCGTCTTCCCAGTAATAGAAGTCATTTGCTGCGTATTTACGGGGTATAGTCCATGATACGCTGGCTTCGGTGTACAGGTCTAAACGACTGACTAAAGGCCCACCACGGCTACCACAAGGCCAGAACTTGCTATACATTATCTTCTGACTATCTAGGCTATCACCGCCCTGTGCTAGATAATCACTTAATCCCTCTACAACCGCTCCTGTGGCAGAAGCACCAGTTTTAGTATCGGGGTTAGCGGTTTTTATTCTTAGGCCCAATGGTCCTAAACTCATTGCATATACTGAGTCATGATAATGAATACTCTCGAAATGCTCAGGAAGGCTGTTGTATGGTTTCTTATCAACCGCTCTATCACTAGTTGGATTATTGTAAGTACGTGAACTATCCGAGTAGAATGTATATGGTCTACCTAAATTACTATTCCACATACATAGATATGCATCTGGTATATGTAAATTAGTAGTATCTCTAGTACCTTTCTCTAATTGTGAAATTACTTTTGCAAATATACTGCTATTATTATCTGTTAATACATTCTTGGAACTGTATATGTCGTATGGTTGTGATAATCTAATGGTGGTTTCTACCGTCAAATTGTCCCAAAAAGGCCCAGAAAGGGTACTTGACTGGATTTTATCAGTTCTATTTATCGCGTTTAATTGCAGTCCTGCACGTCTTGTGTAATCTAAAGTGCGTCTAATACCATTAGAATCAGTATATTCTAGTACTTCTCCATATTGTGGTGTCTCAGGGAACCTACTTGCATCATCTACAGTGATTGTTCTATATCCACCTGCTGCACTTTGGATACTTTTAACAATACATTTTGGGTTTAATGATGTATTTTGTAATACATGTGAATATATGTTTGGATATATTGAAGGGTATCCTGCAATTGTTAATTGTACTCCTATACTTCCAAAGGTACTTCTCTTGATATGGTAGTAATTATCTGGGCGATGATGGGCTATATGTTTGAAATGATTGGATGAGCCGTCGTCTGGAGCGACCTTGTGAAGGAAAGACCACCAAGGTGTGCTTACTGTGTATCCCGGCGTAGCATTTCTGAATTGACCCGGTGTGTATGGTAGTGCTCTACGTGTGAAAACGGGTGACTCCGTGCCTTCTACACCGAATGGATTGTACAAAAGGAGTGGTGGTATGTTAGTGAATTGGCTTCCGTGGTCTGGATTTATGTCCAACATTGCTTCATTTATGAAAATCTCACAACCCCTTACATCCGCTTGAGTGGCCTGTGCTAATGTGAGTGATACCGTACCTAGCGTGCTATGTGATACCTTTTTGCCTATTACGGTGTTTACCTGTTGGCTTGTTAATGATAGAGTTGAAGCCAACACATCACTATGGTATCCCACTAGTTGTGTTGAGAATGTGTTTGGTTGTATCACAATCTGGTATGCACCCACCTCAGCGGGGTCTGGGAAGTGTTTACCCAAAGTGTAGTTAGCGGCGGATTCTAGCAATATGCTATGACCACCTTGTTGGTTGATTGTACCTGCTGCTCCTGTAGATGCGAGAATACCGTAACCATCATATTTGATACCAGTCTCGAACATAAGCGTAAACGCACCCCCATGAATATCGCTGGGACCACTGGGGGCTGCGTTTACACCACTGAATGCTAACTCAGGGTCATGCACGTTGAACTGGTCTACTACTGCTCCTGATTCTAAAGCCTCCAACTCTGCTTTGTCCATGGTGGCGGTCACGCTATCAGCCAGTATGTTCTTGTCAGCAAAGCCTCGCAGTGATGCTCTTTCTGCTAAGTGTTTCCTGAATAGACCTTGGTATACTGGGTGCGCCCAATGACCCGGTAGCATAGGCATGGTTGGCGTGACGAAGTGATGACCCATGCGTGGTAACGGCATTGGTGTCAATACCTGCTTGTTGTATATGTTGTAAGCAAGAGTGTTTGTATCAATTGTACCGTATGTCCCCGTAGCGTATTCTGTCTTCGCCATATCAGGTGAGTTACCACTTACCTCTGCGTGGTCACGTAGCCTTCTGGATGCGAAGAATCGGTTGCTACCAGCCGGTATGTAATATGAGGGGGTGATGTTGATTGTCGTTGACGCTGGTGGGTTTGCCTCTAGGAAAGCAGTGAAATCCACATCTCCTATCACGCCTGTGAACGTGACTCCACTGATTGCTGTGTAAGAAACTACCACTGAGTCTGTTGTTGTGGCGAGTCTCAGGAAGCGTCTGTTGTCACTTACCTCTTTGGTTCCAAACCCTGCATCGTATATCGAAGCGTCCACTGTGCCTGATACTGTGAGAGTAGTGCCACTAAAACCACTGACTGTTAGACTCTGATTGACCACACCACCTGAATGAGTGTATTCTGTGGGGTATCTCTCGGTGCCGCTGTGTCCCATCTTAGTTACGTGGAAGTACAAGGTTCTGTCGTGCTGTTCGTAACTGGTCTGTAACGGTGCACTGTTGGTGCTTTCCTTCCATCCTGAGTTGGTGCTTTCCTTGGTGAGAGTATCAATATGCTCCCAGTTATGGTCTTCGTATGTAGGTCCTGTTCGTGGACTAGATACAGAATTATCAAACAAACTACCGATGTAGTTCTCGTTTAGGTCTGGGTGTATCATACCACCAGAACCCATTGTTTCGTTCTGATAAGCCTGCACTCTATCGAATCCAGACCTTATTACTATGTTACCCGGTATCGTATTAGGGTCAGGTAACTGTATCTTGAGATTAGGTGCTACTCCACTGTTAGCGAGAGATGGTGCCATACCCTTTGTTTCTCTATCGTTGACTTTTCTGAAACCTCTAATGATTGTACCAAGAGGACTACCACCTTCCAAGATGTGTTGTTGTCCTGAGTCATCAATGACTACCATTTCCTCGAACTGTAGTTCTTCGTTTGGTATGTCTAATACATTACTTATTTCTTTAGGGAACTTAGATGCTAATTGTGGGTGACTCAACTCCTGTGCTTGTAACACTGGTAGCATTGCACCGTTGGTAGTCTCAAAGGAGAATCTCACGTTTCCGTATATCTTCTCACCCATTGTGTATGCTGTACTTCCACTGACCCTGTTGACGAATGGAACAGCACCAAGACCGCGTGCATTGATTGCGGGTAGTGAGAGATTACCGCCATCCATTCTCTTCCATACTATATGCTCAACTGTGAAGTTCTTTGCTGGTGCCCTGTTGTACAAGTCAAATGCATTGACATCGCCTACCCAGAAGTCATCATGAGAAGGTGTGCCACCACCATCATCGTAGAGTTGTGTGAAGTCCTCGCCTGTGTAGAAGTCGTCTGCTACGTTTCTCTCAACCCCTGTCTCCTCAAGGAAGAAGGAACCTACCGAGTGGTCTAGGTCGAATATCAGGTCACCAGTCTTATGGAGGCTGGGTATTGCATTCTCTAAAGTTGTGTTAGAAGCAGCAGACCCATGGAAGAAGTATGCGGCGTTGAATGGTGAGGTGTCTAACACGTGGTCTGTTGTGTAGTTTGATACTGATGGGACAGTAGGAGTAGTGTGCACCATTGCCTCTACATTAGGCCCTGCGTTTGCTGGTGCGATGAATCTATCTTGACCGTGGAACCTTTCATCCCATTCTGTTGTGCCTGCGTAGTGAATAGGGTTTGATACGCTGTTCGCAGCAGCACCCTTGACTTGCAACCAGTCACCTAGACCTGTGATACCGTCTCTGTCATACTTCGCCACTAGTGCGCTCTCACACTCGTAACTAACCACTAGGAACGCTCTACCGAAGACACCCTGTGGGTGTGTCATGAAATCAGGTAGTGTGGTGTCTATGTATATCGGGGGTTTTGTATGAATGGTATGAGGTGCTACAAACACATCATGTGCTTGGGTGTAAGCGGCTTGACTATCGCTATTGACTCTAAAACCAGTGGAATTGCTGTATGGGTCACCTAGGTATGTCATCAGGTTTGCCGCGCCAGCACCCATTCCATCTACTGGTGGTAATGATTCAGGGCTATGAGGCATAGGGGCGACTACTGGTAGATGTCCTAATGCTGTCATTGCTGACGAAGCACTACCATATGGTGAGAAACCTAGCATTGGGTGCCATGCGCCTAGACCAGCAGCATAGCCCTCTGTACCCACCTTGAGGCTGTTGAGGTAGGAGTATCTCTCACCAGCCCACCCAACTGCGCCTATTGGCCTTGTTCTGTCTATTGCGTCTACTAGACCTGAGAAGTGAGTCTGG
>TARA_R110002020_G_scaffold14313_6_pt1 | contig 40428 bp, 28 predicted proteins | sample TARA_R110002020 | Tara Oceans TARA_R110002020 (sample SAMEA4396489) | marine metagenome | biome: Westerlies Biome; feature: [MES] marine water layer (ENVO:01000295) within the mesopelagic zone...; material: water (ENVO:00002006), including particulate matter (ENVO:01000060) such... | reverse complement strand
CCAACTGTAGAGAGTCAGTATGTCCCACACGCCGTGAACTTAGATGTTTATAAGAGGCTTGAAGACGAATTGGTCGAGACCTTGAGAGCCGACAACTTTAAAGAAAACAAAGATAAGTTCATTGTATTTTGGAACAATAGGAACGCTAGACGCAAAATGGGTGCTAGCCTGATTCACTGGTTTAAAGAATTTTTAGACAAGGTTGGTCACGACAAGGCAGTACTCTTAATGCACACCGATCCAAGAGATAAGGCCGGAACAAACCTAGAGGCTTCCCTAGCTGATTTGGGAATTGCCGAGGGACAAGTCTTATTTTCAAGAGAAAAGTTGCATCCAGAAAATCTAGCTGCCATATATAACATGGTTGATTGTGTGATCAACATTTCAGACGCAGAAGGATTTGGACTGGGAACATTGGAAGCCTTGTCTTGTGAAACGCCCATCATTGTTAATATGACCGGGGGCCTTCAAGAACAGGTCACCAATGGAAAAGATTGGTTTGGAATCGGCATTCAAGCATCTAGTAAGGCAATCATGGGAAGTCAGACCGTTCCTTTTATCTATGAAGATAGGGTCAATAAAGCCGATGTTGTTGCGGCCTTGGAAGAGATGTACGGCAAGAGCAAGGAAGAGCGCAGAGAGCTTGGAAAGGCTGGTAGAGAGCATGTAGAAAAGAACTATAATTTTGATAACTTCCTTAAGACTTGGGACGAAATCCTTACAAAGGTCCACACCGAACATGGCTCGTGGGACACCAAGAAAAGAACAAAGAACTGGACATTAAAGAAAATAGCATGAAAAAGAAGATTTTAGTAAGAGGGCCAGCTTTATCACAGACTGGCTACGGCGAGCAGTGTAGATTCGCCCTTCGTGCTTTACGCACAAGAGAAGATGTTTTTGATGTTTACTTGCTGAATATTCCATGGGGTGGAACAAATTGGATTTTTGAGGACAATGAGGAACGAAAGTGGCTTGACTCCTTAATTAATAAAGCGACACCGCTTTTGCAGCAGCAAGCACAAAACCCACAAGTTCCGTTGTTCGACATTTCGTTGCAAGTAACCATTCCAAACGAGTTACAAAGAATGGCACCACAAAACATTCTTTACACGGCTGGGATTGAAACCAATAAAGTCTCACCAGTGTGGTTGCAAAAATGCCACGAGCTAGCAGATAAAATTCTAGTTATTTCAGAACACGCGAAGAAAGGCTTCCAAGTGCCCATCAAGGCGCAGGATCAAGCTGGCAATCCAATTGATTTTACATTAGAGAAGCCAATTGAGGTTGTCCATTATCCAGTAAAAAAGATTGAAACAAAAGATTTAGAACTGGAACTGGAACTGGAAACTGATTTTAACTTTTTAACGATTGCCCAGTTTGGTCCACGAAAAAACCTTCCAGACACGATTGCTTGGTTTTGTCAAGAATTTCATAACGAGAGCGATGTGGGACTGATTGTTAAAACTTTCGGTAAAGGCAACTCGCGAACAGACAAACAATTCAGCGAAGGTGCTTTAAAACAAGTTTTAGAAAACTTCCCAGAAAGAAAATGCAAGGTTTACTTTCTTCATGGTTACATAACAGAGCAGGAAATTCACTCTCTTTATGTTCACCCGAAAGTTAAGGCTTTGATTAATTTTGGTCACGGTGAAGGCTTTGGCTTGCCTCTATTTGAAGCAGCCTACTCTGGTCTACCTGTGATCACTCATGAATTTGGAGGCCAAGCAGATTTTCTTTATGCCCCAAAGAAAAACAAGAAGGGCAAGGAAAAACTGCGTGCCCACTTCAGCAAAGTTAATTGGGATTTAAAGACTGTCCAAAAAGAAGCGCACTGGGGTGGTGTTATTGAACCAGATCAACAATGGGCCTACCCGAATGCTAATTCTTGCAAGGTTGCCATGAGAGAATCTGTAAAGAACTACGGAATGCTTCAAGGTGAGGCAAAACGATTAAAGAAGTGGCTAGTAAAAGAATTTGAAGAAAGTAGAAAGTATGAACAATTTACTAAAGCGATTTATGACCCCTCTGCTGAAGAGTTGGAGTGGGCCGACGCCTTGGAAGAGATAACGTTGCAGTAATGAGGATTTATTTTGTCGCCGACATGTTTAAAGAGCAGCTATTGGGAGGTGCTGAAAGTAACGACTCTGTGTTAATAAAAGAGTTACAGACCTTGAACCACGATGTTAAAAAAATACGCTCTCACTATTTGTGCGAAGAACATCTAAGCGACAAAAATGCGGTATTTATAATAGGAAACTTCATTAATTTATCGCAAGCTAATAAAAATAAATTAAAAAATAAAAAATATATCATTTATGAACACGATCATAAATATCTTTTGACTAGAAACCCCAGCGTATTTAAAGATTTTGTAGCTCCTAAAGATCAAATAATCAATAAAAGTTTTTATGAGAATGCTATAGGGGTGGTGGTTCTTAGCAAAATTTGCAAGGAAATTATAGAAAAAAATCTATATTTAACAAATGTTTATAATATAGGTTGTAGTTTGTGGAGCGAGAAAAAATTAAATTTTATTGAGTCGTTGCTGGGGACTCCGAAAAATGAAAAGTTTTTAATTTTAAATTCTAAAAATTTTATTAAAGGAACGCCAGAAGCAATAAGTTTTTGTAAAAATAAAAATATTGAGCATGATATAGTGGAACCTTGTTTGGAAAAGGAGCTTTTGCGCACGGTGGCTTCTTATAAAGGTTATGTGTTTTTCCCCAAGGTTTTAGAAACCTTTTCTCGGCTTGCAATAGAAGCAAAAATGCTTAATTGTAAGTTAATTACCAAGCCAAAATTATTGGGTGCCTCCTCTGAAGATTTATTTGAGTTGTCAGGGCGCCCACTTATAAGAGAAGTTCGTCGTCGAAACAGAGAGGCGATTTCGCTATTTGATTCACTTTTAAAATCACCACAAAAAATTGAAGACATTACGGTAATCTTAAATTGCTATAGAAGACCTCAATATTTAAAAGAACAAATTGAAGCCATAAAACGTCAGTCTTTAAAGCCAAAGCAAATTTGGCTCTGGGTTAATCACCACTCAGATAACGAAAAAATAGATTTTTCTCAATTTGAAGTAAATCGTGTAATAAAAAATGATTATAACTGGAAATTTTATGGGCGCTTTGCACTAGGGCTGCTGGCCGATACAACGTACATTGCAATGTTTGATGATGATACAATTCCCGGCACTCGCTGGTTTGAAAATTGCTTGAGCGTGATAAAAAAAAATGAGGGCATTTTGGGCGGTGCCGGCGTTAGAATTAAAGATGGTATTTATCGTGGTCATGAAAGATTTGGGTGGTCGTCTCAAAATGAGAAGACTGTTGAGGTCGATTTGGTGGGCCATGCGTGGTTCTTTAAACAAGAGTGGTTAAAGTACATGTGGATGGAAAAGCCGCCCACATGGGAGAATGGCGAAGATATACATTTTTCTTACTGCTCTCAGAAGTATGGTAACATTAATACTTATTGCCCTCCTCATCCTCAAAATTCATTAGCGCTACATAGTTCTCTTAAGGGATATGAACTGGGCGTTGATGAGAAGGCGACTTCACATGTGCGCAACCATTTTCTTTTTTATAAACAAAGGGATTCGTGTGTAAAAAATGCGATAAAAAATGGCTGGACAACCGTTTATGGGAGACAAAATGTTTAAGATTAAGAATAAAGATTATAGAGAAGATTTAAATTCCATCATTGAGAAATTGAAGAACAGGGAGAATTTCGCTTTTTCAAAATACGCCGATGGCGAATTACACATTCTAGCAAACAAGCCAGTAAACAATGGAGAATTCTGGTTTATTCCAGAGGAAAATTCAAAACAAAGACAACAACTAATAGATTCATTAAGATTCAAAAATAACAATTATGCGGTCGGGATTTCTTGTCCCTGCTGTATTGGTGGCACAACAGTTCATAACTGGTATAAAAAACAAAGCGGCCAAGAATTGTCGCACCTTACTTGGGCTAATTTATTTGTCAATGGTAATCACACTTATTATTTAAAAACCATGGTTCCTTTATTTTCAGAATATGAAGTAGTCTTGGTTTCAAATTCAAGTTCAAATTTAGATAGGCTCCCATTTAAAGTAAAAAAACATTTTATGATAGGTAAAAATGCTTGGGTAGATGACCATAATATGGTGGATGAACTGAAAGATTATATCAATAATGAAAACATTGAAAATCATTTATTTTTATTCTGCGCTGGACCCTTTGGAAACCTCTTGGCCCATCAATTATTTGACTTTGATGAAAAAAACACTTATCTTGATATTGGATCCACACTAAATGTTTATTTACTCGGCGCCGCAGGAAAAAACCGAGGATATCTCAGAGGAGATCCTTCTTTAAACAAGATTTGTATTTGGGGAGAATAGTGATTTTAATTTCTCATCGAGGTAACGTCGCAGGCTCCCGCCCTGAGAGGGAAAACCACCCAGATTATATTTTTGATGCTTGCATCGCCGGGTATAATGTGGAAATAGATGTTTGGTTTATTGATAACCAATGGTTTTTGGGACATGATGGCCCCCAATATCGCATAGATGAAGAATTTTTACTAAATCCAAAATTTTGGTGCCATGCTAAAAACATTGAAGCGCTGCAAGCGATGAGAAATATTGGCGCACATTGCTTCTGGCATCAAAATGATGATGTTGTTTTGACATCTAAAGGGTTTTTATGGACCTTTCCGGGTAAAAAATTATATAATTTGTCCATCTGTGTTCTGCCAGAAGCTGCTAACTATACACTTGAAGAGTTGTCTGTTGGTGGTGGGATTTGTAGCGATTTTATAGACAGGTACAAGAAAAATGAATAAAAAAATAGCACTGATAACTTGGACTCATAATGAATATCGCGATCTTTGGCCCATGTATTTTGGCAGACTAGACAAACACTTAAATTATAATAAGAGTTATATATTTTTAGACAAATATTCAGAAAAAATTAATAAACAACACCAGCAGTTAGTCAACAATGATAAAGATTTAATTTATAAAAGGCTTTTAGAGTGTTTAGACAGAGTGGAAGAAAAATATGTTTTGTACTCCCAAGAGGATCATATATTTTACGGTGATTGTAATGAAGAGCAGCTAGAATATGCTTTTAATTTTTTAGTGGATAGTTCTTTATCATCTATAAGGTTAATAAAAAGTGGTGAAATGGGAGGGAATAAGATTGGTGAAAATATTTTTTTAATTTCTCAAACATCTCCCTATCTTTTTTCACAACAAAGTTCAATTTGGAAAAAAGATAATTTAAAAAATTTAATTAAATTTTTTAAACCAAAAACCTATAGAGACATGGAAGGTTTTGGATCTATTGCCATGAAGAGTCTTAAGATGGGGGCCTGTTATTATTATTCTGGAGAGCCTAAAAGAGGAAGCCTGCATTTTGATAGTTCAATTTTTCCTTACATTGCAACAGCGGTTTGCAAGGGCCGATGGAATTTAAAACAGTACCCTGAATTATTGAAAGGCGCATTAACAGAATATAAGGTGGATCCTACATTGAGAGGGATTTATGAAATATAAATTGATTATTTTTGATTTAGACGGTGTTTTAGTTGATGCTTGTGAGTGGCATAGAACGGCGCTGAACGCGTCTTTATTGGAAGTATGTAATTACCAAATTAGCAGGGAAGACCATTATAGGTCCTTTAATGGTCTTCCAACGAGAGTAAAATTACAAAAATTGTCTCAAGAGGGCATTGTTCCTACTGATAAGCATGAAGTAATTTATAATTTAAAACAAAAAAAAACAATAGAAACGATTATTCAAGAAGCTCAAATTCGCAATGAAAAAATAGAACTGCTATCTTATTTAAAAGAAGATGGATGTATTGTAACTTGTTTTACGAATAGCATTAAGAAAACGGCTTTTTTAATGTTAAAAAAAACAGGAGTGTTTAATTTTTTTGATATGATTGTAACAAACCAAGATGTTAAAAATCCCAAACCAAGCCCAGAAGGTTATGAAAAAATTATTAAACATTTCAAAGTGGACGTTTCAGAAACTTTAATAATAGAGGATTCTCCGAAGGGTCTTGCCGCCGCTCGTAAATCTGGCGCTATAGTTCTTCATGTAAAGAGTCCCGACCAAGTTAACTTAAGTATGTTTAAGGAGATACTATGAATATATTAATTCCAATGGCCGGCGAAGGCAGCAGGTTTGTCGCGGAGGGATATACTTTTCCCAAGCCGCTAATAGATATCAATGGAAAGCCCATGATTCAAAAGGTGATTGAAAATCTCTCCTTTGATGCGCGATACATTTTTTTAGTGAGAAAAAAACATCTAGAAAAATATGGTGGTCTATATGAAACTTTAATAAGAATAAGTAATAATAATTTTGATTTAGTGGAGGTAGATGGATTAACTGAAGGCGCCGCCTGCACCGCGCTGCTGGCTAAAAAATACATTAATAGTGGTGAAGATCTTTTAATAGCCAATTCAGATCAGTGGATAGATTATCAGCCTGAGAATTTTAAAATGCTAAAAAATCTGGCTCGCGTTGATGGGGTGGTGTTTACTTTTAATGCCGTTCATCCAAAGTGGTCTTTTGTTAAAACTAACTCTTCCGGGCTTATAATTGAGGTGGCAGAAAAAAAACCCATCTCCAACATTGCTACTTGTGGAATATATTGGTATAGAAAAGGATCCGATTTTGTAAAATATGCTGAAAAAATGATCGAAAACAATCTTAGAGTAAATGGTGAATTTTATATTGCACCGGTTTATAATGAAATGATAAATGACAAAAAAACATTAATACCTTTTTATGTAGACAAAATGTTTGGCCTTGGAACACCTGAAGATTTAAGGCTGTTTCTTAACACGAGGGAAAAACAATGAGAATAGTTGGCTTGGCTTGCGGCGCCCACGACACTGCTTATTCCATAATGGAAGATGGAAAAACGCTAGTACATGAGGAGCTAGAGCGCTTTTCTAGAATTAAGGAGCAGCAAGGGGATGTATTAAAATTCTTTTTTGATAGAAACCCTGATATAGGAAAAGTAGATTATTTCACTCACTTTGTTATGAGGTGGAGGGGGGGGCTACACAATCAATTTCCGGAATCTTTTCAAAAAATGAAGAAACACCTTTCTGAACATGGCGGTCGCTATATAGAGATTTCTCATCATAAGGCACATGCTGCAAACGCCTTCTTTTCTTCAAACTTTAAGGATGCCATTATTATAACCATGGACGGCGGCGGCGAAGAAGACGAATCGGGTAATTATAGTACTACATGTTTTACAATTTATGAAGGAAAAGATAACCAGATTAAACTACTGAAACAATTTCCTTTTCAAGTAAACATTGGAGGATTTTGGAGTGCAATAACAAAAGAAACTTTTGGATACTCGTCAGGTCCCCCAAAAGGAAATCAATGTGGTACTGTTATGGCCATGGCCGCTTACGCGAAAGATCCCAAAAAATATTTGCCTCAGATGAACCAGCTTTTAAGAAACTCTGATTATTCTTCTTTCAGCGCATGGGCGCCCCTACCCTTTGATGAAAAAATAAATATTGCAGCAGCGCTACAGAAGGCCACAGAATTATATGTTTTCGAGCTAATTGCGCCCTATGTGGCCCGTAGCGCTGCTTCTAATGTGTGCTTGGCCGGTGGCGTTGCTTTAAACAGCGCACTGACGGGTAAAATGTATGATTGGTTCGATGAAAAAATAAAAAACATTTATGTGTGCCCGGTGCCTTATGATGCTGGCTTGGCGATCGGCGCTTCCCAGTATGTTTGGCACTGTATAGAAAATCGACCAAGAATATATAGTGGTACAAATTTTACACCCTTTTTGGGCAAGTCATACTCATTTAAAGAAGTACAACAAGCAATATTACATAATGAATTAAGTGTCGAAAAGTGTGATGATGCTGAAGTTTTAAGAAGGTTGAAGAACAAAAAAATTATTTCTGTTTTTAGGGGAGGATCTGAATCGGGGAGAAGAGCGTTGGGGAATAGATCTATTTTAGCTGATCCCACCCATTCTGATATGAGAGATATTTTAAACAAGAAGGTGAAACACAGAGATTGGTTTAGACCTTTTGCACCTTCAATCTTAAGAGAAAAGGTTGGAGACTGGTTTGTAAGAGATATTAGTTCTCCCTATATGGGGTTTGTAATAAACTTTAAAGAAGGGGCAAAAAAGAAAGTCCCCGCCACTGTTCACGCCGATTCCTCTGGGCGCCTTCAGACTGTGACAGCGAGTGATAATTTGTGGTATTATAATTTTTTATCGCTGTGGGATCAGATGTATGGAGTCCCTATTTTATTAAATACTAGTTTCAACGATAGGGAGCCAATTGTTGAAACGCCAGAAAACGCAATTGATTGTTTTTTACGCACGAATATTGACTATTTGTATTTTGCAGATTACGGCTTGTTGGTGAGCAAAAATAATGAAAATTAATCTTATTTTTCCAATGGCTGGGGATGGAAGTCGTTTTGGGTTTAAATTTAAACCATTTATGAAGTTGGGGGATCAAACCTTTATTGAACACGCCGTTGAACCTTTTTATAAATGGAAAAAATATATCGATAAGGTTTATTTTATCTATAGACAAGACCAAGAGGAAGAGTTTGAGGTAGAAAGTGTTTTAAGAAAAAATATCTTATTTGGCGCAGAACAGATTGTACCAATCTTGATGCCCCATAAAACAAAAGGGCCTCTAGAAACAATAAATTATGCTTTAAAAGAAAGATCTATTAAAAATGGTATTGTATGTGATTGTGATCATAAAATTAATGTTGACCAACTTTTTAAAAAAATTATTGAATCTGAGTTCAAAAAAAGCATTGTGCCTGTCTGGAGTATTGACGAGGCTCAAAGCAAAAATTGGTCGAAAATAGTTATAGATCACAATAAGATTATTAACATAGTTGAAAAAGAGGACGTGGATTTTAATAGACATCTCATATGGGGGATGTTGGGGTGCATTTATTTTCCTACATTTGAATATTTTGTACAAACAAAGGGCTTTTACGTCTCTGATGTCTGCCGGCACATCTTAGAAACAGACAATAATTTATCTCTGTGCGAAATCAAACAAGCCTATTTTTTCGGCGATCCTGCGATGTTGGCCGATTGTGTTGAAAAAAGAAGAGGGGAATGTTCGGTGTTTTGTGATATTGATGGTGTCCTTTTAGAACATAAAAATCATTCAACAACTGATACAAAAACAAACATTCTTCTTGAGGGCTTTGACAAATTAAGACTTTTGTCTAGACAAAATCACACAATAATTTTAACCACTGCCCGCCACAAAAAGTTTCGAAAGAGGCTGTCGCGATTGTTGAAGAAAAAGGGAATTTATTATGATGAGTTGATTATGGGGTTACCTTCGGGACCAAGATTTTTAATTAATGATCGCAAGCCCAATAAGCCATTTACTAGGCAGGCCGTGGGCTGCGAGGTAAAAAGAAATGGGGGTCTTGGTTTATTTGATTTAGACGAGATTGTTGATAACAATAAGACCAAAATAATTTTAGATTTAAGTGAAAACTCTTTTGCTAAAACCTTTCTTTTGGAAAATAAAAATAAAAGGTTTGTAAGAAAGCAGATTTTGAAGAGCATGGATCCAAAGCATGTGGATGTTTTAAAAAGGCAAAAGCGGGATTTAGAGCGGTTTAATTTTCTTGCGGAAGGCTTGTGTCCTCAAGTGTTTGGCGAAAATGAAAATGAATTAGAATATTATTATGACATGGAGTATCTCTTTAATCATACCCCACTATCAAATTGGGATGACGAGGCTGTTCAAATAAACGCAATTGCTTTAACTTTGGCACATTTAGAGAAATATATATATTCTTTGTCCAAGCCCACGGACGGTACAGCATGGTTAAAATCTTTTTTGAATGAAAAAATTTATCCTAAATTTGATAAATTTTCCTTACTAAATGATGAATTTCGCGCTATAATAGAAAACGACACACTTTTAATTAATAACAAAAAGTATTACGGCCTAAGAAGACTTTTTGAAATTTTGCCATTAAATGATTTAGTGCCTAAAAACATTTCCGCAATTCATGGTGATTTAACTTTGGAAAATATAATGTACGATCAGAATTCTGATAGTATCAAATTAATTGATATGGACGGGTCGAGGCTTTTTGATGCAAAAGAATTAGACTTGGGAAAGTTGTCACAGTCTATTTTGTGTAAGTATGGTTTGTGGAAAAACGTGGATGGAGATGAATTGGTAAAGGACTATAATGCCAAACACAAAAGCTTTGGTGTAATGCCTAAATTTTTTGAGGCTAGCGGCACTTTACTAGAAAACGCTTTATTTGAAAGTTGGCAAACAATTCTAGAAGGATCAAAACAAGAAGTCAAAAACAAGGCTGTTTTTTATATGTCAACATATTTTATAAGGTTTGTACCTTTTAGGATCCAATTGGGAAAAAAACATGGCATTTTTGCTTTGTTGATGGCAACAGTGTGGTTAAACAAATTAATTGGAGAAAAAGGTGAATATTAAAATTTTTTATGATGGGTCGAGTGTAGCGGAGTATTGTAATTATTCCAATGTCTGTGGTGTTACAACAAACATTTCATTTTTAAAAAAAGCGGGCGTAAGGGATTATAAAAGCTTTGCTTTAAGCACAATCCCTCTGATGTGCGGCCGCCCAATTTCCTTTCAGGTCTTTGACCCCACACCAGAAGGGATAGAGGCGCAGGCGCGAGAAATAACCTCGTGGGGAGACAACGTATATGTAAAGATTCCGGTTGTTTATCCCGATGGCTCTTCAACTGTAGGTTTAATCAAAAGGCTCTCTGATGATGGCCTTAAGATTAATGTAACGGCTGTTTATACAAAGAAACAAATTGATGAAATTTTTAATGCGGGCCTTGTAAACACTTCAATTGTATCAGTATTTTGTGGAAGAATAAATGATACTGGGGTGGATGCCATGGCCATAATGTCTCATGCGAACAGGGCCTTTTCTGATGATTTAAACATTGAGACTTTGTGGGCCGGCTGTCAAAGAACTAGAGATATTTTAGATGCCGCCTCTATTGGAACAAACATTATTACTGTTCCGGAAGGCCCGTTAAAAAAGATGGTAAGAATTGGGAATGATATACACAATTTTTCCGTTAGGACTTCAATAGATTTTTTTAATGATGGCGCTGAAATGTTCATAGGAGAGTGAGTGCCCTTTTTTAAGAAAAGGGCTGTTATCGAAGTGGGATAAATGATGAAAATAGCTTTATGTTTATTTGGATATCCAAAAGGTAGCACAATTTATGCGGAAGGAGCTTATCAACAAAAGTTTAAACACCTTTTCGAAAATGTAATGATCCACTCTCCAGATGTCTTTATACATTGTTGGGATAAGTCATTAGAGCACGAGCTTGTTACTTTGTTTAAACCAAAAAAATATATATTTCAAGATCAAATTGGTTTTGAGACAGCGACTGCGCAATTGAATTTGGATAGGTTTAGGGGGAGCCGAGGAGATATTTTAAAAACTTTAAGTTTTTTTTATACTCGACAAATGAGCAACAAATTAAAAAAAATGCAAGAGGAAGAGATCGGCAATAAATATGATTGTGTAGTTTCATCTCGGTTTGATGTGGGATACCATAACTATAGAAAAAATAAAACAAGCTATATTAAATTTGATCCGACCTTGGATTTGAGTTGTGTTTATTCTGCTTATTGGGATCAAATAAATGCCGGCATTTCAGATCATTGGTTCTATAGTAATTCAGAAACTATGGATAAAATAGCCAATATAAATGATTGTGTAATTGATTATTTAAAAAAAGATAGTGAATACTGTAGAACGATGGCCACTGGTTGGCTGGATTCTAATAGCGAGAAGGAGTTTTCTAACGAGTTTTTGAAAGAAGGCCGGGTTGAAAATCTAAAAAAATATCCTGATCACTATTGCCTTAATAACCACTGTCTTTACAAGTGGCATTTTTATGTGAACAGCTTATGGACTAAGGATAAATGTCGCTTTCTTAATGAAGGGTTGTGGAGATAAATAAATGATTTTATTGTGTTATGGTACCAGACCAGAGTGGATAAAAATAAAACCCCTTATTTCTGCTTTTGAGGGCACCATAGATTTTAAAGTTTTGTTTACAGGGCAGCACGAACAGATGAGGGGCTTTTACCATGACCATTTTCTTAAAGTAGAAAAGGGCGCCAACCGACTAGATTCTATTTTTTCTTCAATTGTTAATTTAGATTCTTGTATTTTTAATGGCGTTGAATATGTTTTGGTGCAAGGGGACACCGCCTCTGCTTGTGCCATGGCCTTGGCCGCATTTAATAGAAATGTAAAAATTATTCATTTAGAGGCCGGTCTCAGAACTCGTAATCTCCAACATCCCTACCCAGAAGAAGGCTATAGGCAAATGATTTCAAGACTTGCCTCAATCCATTTTTGTGCTACTCAAAATAATAAAACCAATTTATTATTGGAAAAGTGTGAGGGTGAAATTTTTGTTGTTGGAAACACAGTTCTAGATAATTTGGTTGGTGTCGAAACTGAATATGGAGATGAAGTTCTGGTGACGATGCACAGAAGAGAAAATCACCCTATTATGCGCGAATGGTTTAATTCTATTAATAATATAGCTAAAAACAATCGTGATTTAAAATTCACAATTCCTCTTCATCCAAACCCAAGCGTAATGAAGCATAAAAATTTACTGTCTAGCCTTAACGTTGTTGCTCCATTAGAGTATAATGAAATGATAAATAGAATGTCAAAATGTAGATTTTTCATTTCTGATAGTGGTGGCATTCAAGAAGAGGGTTCTTTTTTGAATAAAAAAGTTATTGTTTGTAGAAAATGGACGGAAAGGCCAGAATCGATTGGCACACATAGTGTTTTGTGTAAATCTCCCCACGACCTTGCCCGCGCCTTTGAGTCGGTGAAAAATAATTATGAAATTAATATAAAATGTCCATATGGCAGTGGAAACGCATCAGAGATGATAGTAAAAGTAATTTTAGGAGTAATATAATGAAATTATCAGATCAAGCACTAGGAGCCGTAATGATGGCTCTACAAAAGTCACTACTGGAACAATCAGATATTGTACCAGTTCTTAAAGAATTCAATTTTATTTTAGATGGGGGAGAGTTGAGCGTAACTAATCCCCCAACATTTAAAGTTGAGGAACAACAATCAGAATTTGTTTATGAAGAAAGTTGATAAACCATGGGGACATGAGGAAATAATCACTCATACCGATAAATACATTATGAAGAAGATCTTTATCAAAGCTGGCCATCGACTTTCTAAGCAATTTCATTTAAAGAAGGGCGAGACAATCTATGTGGAGGATGGTGTTTTTCTTTTAGATCTCTCTCAAGAAGATGGGGAAAGTAACATTATCACGCTCCACAAGGGGGGCGTTTGGCACATTCCGCCAAAGACAATCCATCGTTTCACAACCCCGGAGAATTCCAGTGCTACTCTTATTGAGGTCTCTACACCCGAGCTAGAAGACGTTGTAAGGCTTTCTGACGACTATGGTAGGACCAATGCCTAAGTACCGATTTGAATGCGAGGAATGCGCCCGTACATGGTGGGAATGGATGTCAATGAAAGATCCGTTGCCTGAAAAATGTCCCCATTGTGAGAAGGGTAAGCCATTAAAATTATTGTCTAAGTTTGTTACAATAAAGAAGAGGGCAGAAGAAAAGAAATCTGCCAAAGACAATGTTATCGATCACATAGAGGAAAACCGCGAAATTCTCAAGCAGATGAAACAAGAGACGAAGAACAAAAATTCATGATAATAATTTTAGGAATAATAGCTGGCCTAGTGTCAGTCATGCTGGTTATATCTTTATGGTATATCCGTGGCTTATTACAAATCATGCATCAAATGACTTCTGATGTTCAGGAAATGCAAGACAGGATGATCGATTTTTCGAAACATTTAAAAAATCTCTATGAGATGGAAATGTATTATGGCGATGAAACATTGGATCAGCTAGTCCGCCACTCAAGGGAAGTGGTAGATAGCATAGACGATTTTAAAAACCTATTTGAAGTGGAAAATGAAGAAGAAAAGACGGAAGAGGACTAAGCGCCTCTATTTTACGAAAGTACACGAAGAAGCAATAATAAAATACACATTAACTAATGATCGGCATGAACGAGATGTGCTTTATGGCACCCTCATTCAACCTGCCTTCAATGAGATGGTTAACAAAATAATTTATACTTATAAATTTAATTCATTGCCGAACATAGAAAACTTGAGTGAGGAATGCCAAATTTGGCTCACCACTATCTTAAACAAGTTTGATCCCGCAAAGGGGCACAAAGCTTTCTCTTATTTCAGCGTTATTACAAAAAACTGGTTCATCCAGAAGGTAAAGAAAAACTCAAAGCGACTTAAAAGAGAAATAAATTGTGAGGACGTCTATAATCAAATAGAAAACGAGCAATTTGTTACAAAGAATCATTATGAGGACGACCGGGAACAAAGAGAGTTTTGGTTGGCCTTGAGATCTGAAATAGAAGGTTGGAAAAAACTTCAATTAAAGGAAATAGAGGTAAAAACCATCTTGGCAATAGAAGACTTAATCGCCAACATAGATAACATTGAGATTTTTAACAAAAAAGCTATTTACTTATATCTGAGGGAAATCAGCGGTTTGAACACGAAGCAATTAGTAGCGAGTCTATCATCAATAAAGAAAAGATATAGAGAGTTCAAACAGGAATGGGTAAATGGTGACGAGAAATGGCGTTAGATCCAGAGTTGTTGGCAGAAGAAGCAATAACCAATATTCGAAATGATCGCGGTAAGGCCGACGTTCTCATAACTAAAATTTTAGAAGACATAAATGATGGTAAAACTAACCATCAAAGTGCTGGCATGGTCCTATCTAAGCATCTAGAGACAATGCAGCGCGCCAATGAACAGCTTGTTAAGCTAACATCACTTTTCAAAAAGACAGAAAGTTCATTCAGCGGTTTTTCAGATTCCGAGAAAAATGAAATCTTTGATGTAATTAAAGAGACAAAAAAGGAAACTGATGAAGAATGACTACAAGCACCAATAACGTCACTAGTAAAGGTCAGCAGAGAGGAAAGAGGGGCACTAGCTCCGATAGAACAAAGATCCTCAATGGCTTGGCCACATTAGACGATGTAGTTTATAATTTAATAGAAAAAGAACTTGAGCCAGACATTAATGCTGGTAAAAATTACTATTTTGCCGTCGTGACCAAGGTTCTGACGGCAAGTGTGGAAACTCCCAATAGAAAGATTTTAACTGACCTGTTTTTAAACCAAGAATATGCCATTCAGAGAGAAGAGAATGCTTCTTATGCTGAAAATAGCAACAACTCAATAGTCTTTTTCCACATCCCCTCGCTATTCTCTTACATGACTAACTTTGCCAGTCGTGATTTGGCAAAAAATGATTTGACTACGTCAGATCTTTTTGTTTTTTCGACTTATACTTCGTTACCGCTTGTTCCTACAGACGTAGTGCGAGTAACTTTTGATGACTTGCAAAATTTTACCAATCCAATTATTTTAAAACCGAACGAATCGGATAAGAAACTTAAGGAAAAAATCACCCCATCGGTGAGTAAAAAAATAGTTGAGTTAATGAAGAAGGTTGATACTTGTAAGGAATTACAACTTGAGACGCCCACAGGCTCAAAGATCACTCCTAAAACATTGCTGAATCCGGGCAATCCCATTGTGGGTTATGTTGGACTCTTTTCAGATTTAACAAACAACGTCTTAACAGCAGAAAATTTACGAAGAAGGCTTATCCTTACAAAAGGAACGGCGAAATCTAAAAGTGATTTTATAAACGGACCAGTTGTCCCCTTGGAGAGTGATAAAATAGAGGATATCTTTATAAGTGAGTCTTCATATGTAAATTTTAAGGTGGAAATTTATGTCGGCGATCAAAAAATTAAAGACTTGATAGAATCTCAGCAGGCAACAACGCCATTTAAGAATTTCGAAAGCTTTGTACCAAAATTGGCAACCAGTGATATAAAGGCCAATTTTAATTTTTCAGATGATGAAGACTCAAAGAAAAAAGCGAGATCGATTTATTTAAAACTCGACCCAATAGACCCTACCAAACAGGGTCCAAAATCAAAAATAAAGAAGCCATCAGAGATTAGAGAAGAGATAATAAAAACGCTTGAAGGTTATTTGAGTGGAGTTGTTCAAACAACTAAATTTCAATTTTTAGATTCAAATGTTGATGGCGGGGATGATAATGTCTTTTTATTGGATATATTTGGTGTTACGCCATCTGCCGACCTTGTTGATGGTGATGTTGATTTAGCGATTGATTACTCCAAAAGAAAATTCAGTTCGTCCGTTAAGAGTTCTGATTCGTTAGAGCCAATTGTTAAGTTTTTTTCAACAGACAAAAAAGCAACTAGCACTGATGAAGGTAAGAAAACAGCAACTCCCAAAAAAGAGTTTAATGATTGTGGCGATGCTAATTTATTGATAAACCAAGAACTTTATACCTCCTTAGAGCAAAACATAAAGAAGACAAGCTATCAAAAGGATAATAAGCTTTTCAAAACAATCTCAAAAGAACAGGTTGCCACGGGTGGCGAAACTGGTTTTTTAGAAGCGGCAATTTCTAAGGATTTGCCTGCTATATTGCCATCAACTGAAAATGAAAAACTTTTTTCATATGTAAAGGAGATAGAAATTATTTCCACCATTGACGAGGCAGCAATTGAAACAATCAGCAAACGCAAAATACCAGTGAAAAAGTCAAAGGGGGTAAAGGAAAAAGCAGCAAAGGTCAACAAACAAAAGAATTTTGGACGAGGAACAAACGGCCTAATCATGAATAGGAATGGGAAAAATCTAATTAAATTCGCAAAAGCATTTAGCAGCTTTATAGCGAAGAATGAAGGGGTTCCTGATCAAAATGTTTTATTCTTACCAGTTAGTGTTTTTAGAAAGTTTAAAAAAGTTAGAAGCGGCGGTGGAGTTGATGAAAATAGTCGGCACTTTTTTAATAGGGCTGTTGATTTCGTAATCTATATTAATAACGATCCAAGTTTTACTGGCTTTGAATCTCAAACCGCTATTCCAAAAAAGAATACATTCGAAATCCCCAATCAGATAGTTTATGTCTATCTTTTAAAATTTATCAAACAAAATAAAAAGCCATTTGGTACTTGTGGCATTGGACTTATGCAAAATTCTCAAAGAAGAAAGACTGGCTATATCCACTATGAATTCATGAGTGATTATTTTGAACCTAAAACACAATTAGGCTTTGCTACACCAAAAACTAAAAAGAATCGAAGATGGACTTCCAAGCCAAAAGAAAAAGACAAAAAGTCTGTTTATGCTCTCGCCTTCAACCAGCCCAACAAAGACAACATTATCTTAAGTTTTGTTATAAGGGACACAAAAACTAGGCTTGGTGGAACGATACCAGAAAAATTGATGAGGCTTTTAAATGGGTAAAATAAAAATCATACCAGCGCCAAATAGTAGTAAGCGTTCTGAAAGACAGCGCCTACAAGTCCATCAGGCTCTTCTAGATGCCGAGGTTAATAATGGACCAGTTAATCTAGCAGATCAATTTCCCGTGCCAGTCTATCAGACAGGGCTGAATACAAAACAAATTGTTCATCCCAATAAGCCATCTGCTATTACACTTGGTAATAGTAGGGAATATCAAACCAAGTCACAAATTAATATTGTTGCTGGAACCTTGGGTGCCGCATTAGCAGAAAATAATCCACAAACGGGAGAACCAGTAAAAGTCGCCTATCCAACTCCATTTGATGCTGCCTCGGTGGTTGTCACCGAGATGGAAGACTATGGCTTCTACAACGCCAGATCAACCGTTAAAGCTAAAGCGGACATTGTTTCGCTAGGAGCGACTGAACTGGTGGAGATTAAGGCCGGCGGGATTCCATACCTTTCGAATGGTCACGCTGCTACTAACAAATACGGCTCTATTCATCTAATCGCTGGTGGCAGTGTTGAGGGAAAGGATTTTGATTTACAACCGCTTGTAAAAGGAGATAACCTAACTGAATTGATAAAAGATTTAACCGGATTGATTCAAAATTTAGCTCAAGAAATAGGCAATCTTAATAAAGATGTGGTTAAACTTAAAAGTAGCTTAATAGCACACACCCATTCAGTTACTCCATTCAGTCCAATTACGCCAGTTCAGTTTGCGCTGCCGCCCCTTGGGACTTTGGGTTTAACACTACCTCCAACAATAGCAAAAACAAATGCCATTATTACCACCAATTTAGCAAGCGTTGACTACAACATTAGTTTGGTGAAGCAAAACTATTTAGAACCGAACAGTCCTGTAAAGATTTCTAGTAGATTTAACAAGGTAAATTAATGAAATTCAATAAAGAACTATACAAAGTAGCAAAAGAATTCTTTGAAGCCACGTTGAACCCCACCGTTTTTAAATCCAAGGGGCAGTCTACGGATATAAACTCAGCACAAAATTTGTTTGCGATTAATTGTGCGAGAGTTTTGATAAACAACAAGTCTGCTTTTTTAGATCCAATTGACAAAAAAGGCGATTTTCAAAATTTTGCTAGATCATTACGATTAAATGATTTTGTTGCCTCTGGTAAAGATCTGGACGCCGGCTATGGAAATGGATCTTCAAACAATCTTGTTTATCGTTTGGCAATTGAGTTTTTAAACAAACAAAAAGTTGATTTGTCAAAAATAAACAGCAAACTATCAGTTATTAAAAAGGCTTTTGAGGACCCTGAATTCGAAGCAGAATTTTTGGCCAATGACTTTCTAGACGATCCTAACACCTATGAGTGTATAACCAAACAAGCTTTTTATAAGTGGCATTATGATTTATTTGTAAGCGAAACACCGCAGGAAGAAAAGATCCCACAACAGAACCCGCTTGATGGCTCTACCTTGGGGTGGACAAATTTAGAAATTGATAACTTGACTTCCAGATCAGTTGGGTCTCCTGTAAATACTAAATTCTTTATTTCACAAAGTGGCGCCCCATTTAACACTGGCTTCCCTATTTTGTGTACTGTTTTTGAGGTTGGCGGCATTAAAAATTTTGCTGACTTTTTAAAATCAAAACGATTCAAAGAGATAGAAACTGAAATACAAGAACAGGTTTCGACCTTGTTTAATCGCGGCGCTCACATTCTCACTAGAGTTGAAAAAATCACTCATAAAAATTTGATAGAGAATAGAGACATTGTTATCGATGTTCAAGCATCAAAAGGCGGCTCAACATTAATTAAGTTTTGTATTGCCTACGACTATGCTGCCTTGGTTATGCAGCCAGTTGGCCCACCATTAGATAGGAGTCTTTTTGGAAAGATAAAGCTTGGCATTAGTAATAAAGCCCCTTTGGTAAAAACATTTAAATCAACATCGGAATTAAGCACAGATCAATTAATAACCGAACAATTTATGAACACCTCTCTTGTTTTAAACAAGAAGGACGCAGCAGTACAGCAAGGCCCTGCTCTGTTCTTTGACCTGACCAGCCCCACACTAAATGGAGTAAAGAAATCTCTTAAAAAAAGCGGCTTAAAAGATGAATCAATTAATAGTTTGTTATCTAGGCAATATTCTTTGAGTCTGGAAGCTTCTGCGAATTCGTTAGTAGATGAATATAACTTTTTAGTAGAACAATATAAGACAGCAAGATTGACAAGTCCTCTGTTTAAAGATTTTGATCCTAACAGAATTTCAGAAGACGTCGCTTTTTATTACGATGAGTCTTTTGAGTTATTGGCAATTTTAGGCATAAATAAAACACCAGAAACAAATAAGACATCACCAGAAATAATTTTAGAACAAAAGAACTTGATTCCTTTTGAGTATCAATTGGGAGAACCAGTTAAAAATTTGGAAGCAAGATTTTCTTTATTGCCGTTTGTAAAAGACACTGCGGATCCCTTTTCTAATTTAAGCGGAATAGATGGGGAAATTGCCCTTATAACAGAGAACTTTGCCAATGAATTAAAGCAAACCGATGAATTTAAAGACATAAATTTAAATGAAACGGGGATAGTTTTATCAAACAGTCATCATGATTTTACCATTTCAAGAAATAATAAACATCCAATTTCCATTATCCTAGCTTCTATTAATGGGTTTTTCTATAATAGCAATGAAATAATACTTTTTGATGAGGGTGTTGGCATTCGTAAAGAACCCGGCACATCTTTAATAGAGTTTTTAAAGAGTAAGGAGACTTTTGAGTCCTCCGGAATCCAAACTGTCATGGGGATAGATGAATTCCTATTAAAATTTCATTATCCAATCTTACAAATAAGCCCCTCTGTTGAGAAAATAACAGCGCAAGACATTAGCAGGGCGATTGTAAGAGTGCAGAGAGCTTTTACTGCCGCCAATATTGAGATTGCCGCTTTGAAAAAAGGGGGTAAAGAAGTTTCCCTTCAATCTTTAATAGAGCAGCGTGTTTCTGATAATCCATTTGCTAGCAAGGAAAGATTTACAAAAACATTGCAAAAAGAGGTTCTTATAATTGCCGCTGCAACTTCTAAAGAGCCTTGTTTGGGTGATTTAACCGCAATCCTTAAAAGGGGAGGAATAAATGCTGTCTATGAACATCTCCTTACCAAATTTAATTGGGATCAGATTTTAGCAAGAATTTTATTAAAAGCCTTGAATGAGGTGTCTGAACACTCAGAGGCTCTGGAAACTATTTCCGCTGCGACTGATACAGTTGCTAGTTGTCTAGGAACTTTCGCAGAACTTGGAGAAAGCATAGGTCTCTTTTTAGATTGGAAAGAGACTTATACTGAATTTAAAAAAGAACTAGTTGAAAAAACTCTTCCAAGCATTCCGTCAATACCAAAAAAACTACCTTATGTTTTCGTTTTAGATTTTGAAGCATTTTTTAGAAGAAAAATCGAAAGGTCTTTACGAGAACTTGGAACAGAACTTCTTAACTGGGTGATCAGCGCGTCAATGGATCAATTAAAAGATTTCTGTGAACTCGATGATCGTCTTAAAGAAGAATTAACAGAGTTTTTAAACAACGGAATTGGAAAAGACCCAATCGGACAATCAGCATTATTACCAGAATCTATTGGATCGGCCACATCAAACCTTTCTAACATCGCTAAACAGAAATTTACTATTGATATTGTTCAGATAATAATCGATAGTAACGTCGCACCATTAAATAATGTTTTGGGTGGCGCCGTCGATTTATTTCCTATTTTATCAGTAGAGTCGGCAAATTTGTCAGATAGGACATCGTTAATGAGGGAATATCTAGACGCCTTGTCTGAAAACATTACTCCGCAACAACTCAAATCTCTTTTAGACGGGGTACAAAGCAGAGATTTAATAAAGTTAAATAAGATAATTGTTGAAAATTTGAGCATTATAGGGGCTGTTAAAACAGAGCTATCTAATAGCACCAGCTTATCTATTCTTTTTGCTTATTTAGATGACTTCATTAATAGAGAAATCTTAGAAACAGAGATAGCCAATTCGGTAACTAGGCTTGTTGATGGTTGTTTTATAAAATTCAGTGCCGCAGACCCAGAACAAATTGCAGTTGTTAGAGACATCGTGGGTGAGTTTGCCGAACAAACACTTTTAGATGTTGTAAATGAAAAACTTGATCAAATTAACTCTTTTTGCTTCGAAGCGACTAAGTTTCTTAGAGAGGTAAATACAACTGCAACAATTCCAATCGTTTCCCAAAGATTGAGAGGTACGTTGGCTAGTTTGCTAAACAGCAACATTACGAACAGCACTCTTTTACAAGGCGGGATAAAAGAAAGTGCCAAAACCTTAATCCAAGGGCCACTTAAAGATTACTTTGATTACCAATCAGGAGAAGGTACTGTAACAAAAGAAGATGCTATTAATGCTATTAATAAAGCTCAAATAACAGCGGAACAAAAGCAATTTTTAAACGATACAATTGATTCGTTTCCAAAAGACATCTCAGATCTGCTGGACAATATAACGAGCAGCGCAGGCATTAATGTAAATTTGGGTAAAACTAAATTTGATTTCGCCATCGAAGAAAACAGAATCATCTTTAGCTTAAACGGAGAACCTGTTTTCATTTATACCTTCAAGAAAGAGAAAACAGAGGGCGAAAAAATAGGTGTTGAGTTCGATTTAAGCAAGATTGATTCAGGGAAAGACACACAAGAGAGTCTTCTAGGTCTTCTTGATTACTATGAAGTGTTGTTAAACCGTGCAGCCTCCAATGAAGAGAAGAAGGGAAAACAAGGATATGTTCTACAGACATATAATCCAGAAAGATTTGATTACGAGAATAGTGATTCTATCAAAGTTTTTCCACATAGAGGCGCTTTTTTTGAAATGTTCGAACAGAAATCGTTTGTGTCTGTGAGGAGATTGATCGCGTCCTTTGAATCAAAGGAGAAGATTGAAATTGAAAAAGTGTTTGAAGATCTGGACACTTTACAGGCGGCCTTTAAGGAGGACTTGGACCAAGTCCTTGATGAAAGCGGAAATGATACAAATTTTCATGTCAGCAATTTATTTAAAATGAAAGAGTTGATTAAGAAGGCCAAGGGATAAAACATGCTAGGTTACAGCCAATATTCACAAGTTTCATGTTCTTTGATAGTCCAGCAAAAAATAAGAGTTTTTTTGCTGTCGAAATTTATTTTTAACCGAGGCGTTATTGGATTTTTAAAGAATTCTTCATTGGCAACTGGCTCAATCCAACAATCAGTTGTCGATATCTATTATGCTCTGTTTGTTGATTTTTTAAAAGATAGTGGAATCTACGAAGAGTATTTATTCACATCATTATTGGTGGATGAGCCAAATTATGACTTTATTACAAACGAAGAGACAGCAACAATCACCAAGGCGGAAGATGCTTTAAAAGAAGTCTTCTTTAAAACATTTAAAGAGATCGTCGGCTTAAAGGGTGAACAGGAAGCTGATTCAAGCCCAACACAAAGCAGCATACAATTGTTTTTGTCTTCCCTTGTTGAAGGTGGGAGATTGAGATCAATCCCTAAATATGAAAATGGTGATGTGATCGATGTCAATTATGACCACAACGCGCCGGAAAATGCGGACACTTATGTGGGGAAGAAGGAAGAAAAGGCTAAAAAGTTAGGAGCGCGTAACCTCTATTTGATAAACTCTGAAAAAGAAATTAACGAAATGTTCAAACAGACGGATATAAAAGACGTTTTTTACTTAGAGACATTTTATAGAGTCAAAAAAGAAGCAACTGAAAAGTTGAGCGAAAATGAAATCAAAAGAGGCCAATTTCTTTCTATCACAGAAATAGTCGATTATGTAAAGGATAATAAAGACAGAGGTATCGAAGGCAAAGACCTTGTGTTGGGGATTCGTTTGATGCTAAATACTACCGGGCTTATTGATTTTAGTAAAGTTAATACGCAGGTTCAAGAACAAACAGTCTTAAAAGAAATGCCGATCGCTTACAAAGAGGCACTTTCTGCCTTTCCACAGTTCTTACCATTTCTCAATGGAGCGGGAGGTTGGTTCGGGAAAGAAAGCTATTTGTCTGCACTATTTCGTTTTGGCCTTCAACAACCGACCAGCACAAACTACTTGGCTATTAAAAACTTTGATAAGATGAATCCCTCTATGCATCTTTCGGGAGAACAATTCTTTTTGACTAGGTCCAAAGATGCGGTGGGAGACCCAAACTCTTTTAAGTTTTCGAAAAGCTTGATGGCTGTTGAAAAAAAAGAAAATCTTTTTTATGTTTATTTTCCAATTGTTTTGTCTGAATTTGTATCAGACAGCCTCAACGTAACAACAGAAAATTTATTAGGTGGTCTTGAAAAAACGACAACCCTCAACGCTCTTTTTGATCAATCTGGTGCAGCAAAATTTATAGGATTTGCCCCTGTTTTTCAAGTTATTTTAGATATTCTCTCAAAAGGACAAAAGGATTTCTTTTTATTAGACCCCAACAGTCTCGTTAAAAGGCAAAACGAATTGCTCGATAATATGTTGAAAGATCTAATTAATTTTGACAAGGAATAATAAATGGCCACAGGAATTTCAGTAAAATTACCCTTGCTAGTGACCGCCGAAGATGGTCCTTATGCCCTGCATAAAGACTTGATTGGAGTGGTAAAGCAGAATTTTAAAAATTTAGTTTTAACAACTCCCGGCGAAAGAATAATGGATGTTAATTTTGGAGTTGGAGCATTTGCTCTTTTATTTGAAAGCTATAATAGCGAAGTAAAAGAAAGATTTAGAACGAGAGTTCGACAACAAGCAAAGGCATACATGCCGTTTTTGCGAGTGAAGTCAATTAATTTTGATGATACTCAAATAGATTCAAACCTTATCGAGATAGCAATAAATTACTATATAACACCATTAAACTTTGTTGATTCTATCGTCTTAAACTTAAATGGAGATAGCGCATAATGACGTCACCAAAGCCCCCCATCAACTATACGAATAGGGATTTTAATTCTATTAAAAGTGCCTTGATAAACTACGCAAAAGTTTATTATCCCAATACCTACAAGGATTTTAACGATGCATCATTTGGCTCGATGATGATTGACATGATCGCTTATGTTGGCGACATTATGTCTTTTTATGTTGATTACCAAACCAATGAAACACTGATGGATTCGGCAATCGAAGAGGAAAGTGTTATTAAAATTGCTAAACAACTAGGATTTAAGTTTAACAACACTCCAAACGCAACAGGGCAAGCCGCCTTCTTTATCTCGGTTCCAGCAAACGATGCTGGCAGTGGCCCAGATACAGACCTTATCCCTATTTTGAAAGCAGGAACTCTCCTTTCTTCTGATTCCGGTGTCGCCTACACCTTGGCAGATGATGTCGATTTTGCCAATGCAAATGCCGTCGTCAAAGTTTCTGAAGTAGATTCTAGTGGAACACCAACTAAATTCGCATATAAGGCATTTGGTACAATTGTTTCTGGTGAGTTGGTAGAAGAGACTGTTGAGGTCGGCGCTTTTGAAAGATTTTTAAAAATAAAGTTAGACGGTGAAAACATTTCAGAAGTAATAAGCGTGATTGATTCAGACGGAAATGAATATTTTGAAGTTGATTATTTGTCTCAAAATACTGTTTTTAGATCGATAAGAAACATCGGAGATGATTCTGAGACGGTCCCTTATATTGTACGCAACATGTATGTTCCAAGGCGATTCGTCGTGGATCATAATTTAGAAAATGAAACCCATATTCAATTTGGGTTTGGCTCTGAAACTGAAATAGAGAACAAATCTTTCCCAGATCCGACAGCAGCAGCCCTTCAAATGAATGGTAAACAGTTCTTCTCCGACTCCACATTTGATCCTTCACAAATTTTGAAAACGGAAAAAATGGGTGTGGTTCCTATCAATACAACACTAACCGTCGTTTACAGAAAAAACACTATTTCAACTGTTAACGCCGCCGTAAGTGCGGTAAATACGGTAGTTGATGCCATCGTGGAGTTTAGAAAGAGTAGCATAGCAAAATCTACGGCACTGCAGCAAATTTCTGCTTTTGAGGTGGATAACGAAGAACCAATTGTTGGCAATGTTTCACTTCCCACGGCAGATGAGATTAAAGTTAGGGCAATTGACAACTACGCAGCCCAGAACAGGGCAGTAACAAAACAGGATTATTTAGCAATTATTTACCGAATGCCAGCTAAATTTGGTGGAATCCAGCGCGCCAATATCGTTCAGGACACAAACAGCGCAAAAAGGAATTTAAATCTTTATGTGGTGGCAGAAGACTCTGATAATAATCTAACAAATGCTTCAACGACCCTAAAAGAAAATGTGAAAGTTTGGTTAAATCGCTATAAAATGATTAACGACACTATTGATATTCTAGACGCAAACATTGTCAATATCGGAATAAATTTTGAAATTATTGGCGAATTAGACAAAGATTTTACACTTATTTTAAATGATGCTTTGGAACAATTAAAAGAAAATTACCAAACTAAATTTAATCTAGGCGAACCTTTTTACATCTCTGATGTTTTTACATTATTGAACGATGTGGACGGTGTAGTGGACACAAAATCAGTTGAGATCGTAAGGAAATCTGGAACTGGCTATAGTGCTTCTCAATTTGATATCTCCTCCAACACCACCAGCGATGGAAGACTAATTAATGTACCGGACAACATTATCCTTGAGATAAAAGATTTTGACGCCGATATTGTTGGGGTGATTAGATAATGGCTATAAAAAGGTACTTTGCTACAAAAGACAACACACTTACAAACGCGTTTAAAGACGGGCTTACAACGCGTGGCACTGGCTCAAACATGGGCGAGGCAGACATTATGGAAGTGTTTAGCATCTATGGTCAGGCCACCTCCGCTTCAAGCGAGTTGTCAAGAGCGATTGTTCAATTCGATACGACTACCATCTCAACACAGAGGACCGCAGGAGACATTCCGGCATCAGGCTCCGTTGATTTTTATCTTAAAATGTCAGATGCCGAGCACACTGAATCAACTCCAAGGCAGTTTACTTTAACGATCGCCGCCGTTTCACAATCGTGGACCGAGGGTACTGGCTTAGACACAATTAATTACACAGACAAGGGCGTCTCAAACTGGATTAGCGCGAGCCAAGGTACGGCGTGGACCAACGAGGGTGGAGATTTTCTAACCGGCTCAGGCGACTCTTTTATGTTTACAAGCAAGGCTTTTGACGGAGGAACTGAGGATTTAGAAGTCAATGTTACATCTATAGTTGAGGAATGGCTAATAGGGACAACCGGCAGTTATGGCTTTGGTGTCTTCCTGACGTCTAGTCAAGAGACTGCCACTGAATCTTATTACACGAAAAAGTTCTTTGCTAGGGGAAGTGAGTTCTTCCACAAGCGCCCTGTATTGGAAGCGCGCTGGAATGACTTTACTGGCGATGATAGTTCTAATTTTTATATCAGTAGTTCAAGAGCGCCAGCCACAGATAATCTTAACACAATTTACATGTATAACTATGTTAGGGGTCAGTTGGTAAATATTCCAAGCATTGGCGCCGGCGCCATTTATGTCAGTCTCTACTCTGGTTCTACCGGACCCACAGGGAGCGCTCTAAGCCTCCCTGTTGGCGGCGATGTAGCTTCGGCAGGGGACACTGCGGCAACAGGCGGCTACGTCTCTACGGGCATCTATAGCGCTAGTTTGGCTTACACTTCGTCTTCAATTACATCAGTTTATCCTGTTTGGCATAATAATGCTGGGACTGAATTTTTTAGTGGTTCTGCTGTAACTGTAAAGAGCCAAGAAAGTGCCGGAACGTTCCCGATTAAGGATTGGGTGATTAACATAACCAATCTAAAAACAACTTATTCTACAGATGAGGTTACAAAATTTAGGCTCTATGTCCGGCCTAAAAATTGGAATCCAAATCTTTACACCGTTGCACAGACGCAAATAGAAACTACTCCAATAGAGAAAGCTTATTATCAATTAACAAGAGTTATTGATGACTCAACCATCATTGCTTACGGCACTGGGAGCGGAAATGAATCTTATACCCAACTTTCTTATGATGCCTCTGGGAATTATTTCGACCTCGACATTGGGATGCTGCAAAGTGGCTACACTTATCAGTTATCCTTCCTATTTAATCTAGTGGGCGATTATTCAGAGCAGAGGACTAAATTTAAGTTTAGGGTAAGCGATGGCGATTAAAGATCTATTTGCTAAACAAAAGCAACAAAATGTAGAATTCAGAGGCGCTAATAAGAAAAGCGTTGATGAGTTCCGTGCGGATGTTGAATCCGACGCAGAAATCAAAGAGATAAGAATAGAAGACTCTTTGGTAATCCCAGATTTAAATTATGCAAGTGCGAGTAGTTTTGTAAAGTTTGGCTCTGCAACAAAATATTATGCCGATGCTATTAAAAGAATTTATTCACAATATCCTTACGATGGTTCAAGCGCCGAGAAGATTAGGTTCAAAAACGACCTTACTCAATTAGAACGTTATGTTTTAGATAACGAATATCCTAAAACAACCGGCTATGCTCTGTTTTCCCCTGCTGGCTGGGGAACCAACACTGGTCCGGTATTCAACGGTGGCTTCGGCAAGCCAGATACACCAGAATATATACAATTTAAATCTTTTATAAAAGATAATGTTTTTAAGGTCAGTGATGGCAGAGAAGGCAACCTTCATCTTAATTGGGAATCTGGAAGCACTATTGAATTCTGGATGAAGAAAGATGGCTTTCCTAATTTTGCAACTCAAACCGAAGATGAGGTAATTTTTCAAATAAGCGGCGGCTTGGGAGATAACACTGCTGGACATGAATTAAGTCTATACATAAGGAAAGGGTTTGCCGATAATGCATTTTCACTAACCTACGGAACATATTCGGGTGCCTCTTACACTGGAAAGTTTGGTGCAAACATAGTTTTAAACTCTTTAACAACGTTTGCTGATTCTACTTGGCACCATTATGCAATCGCTTTTAAGTTAACAACTTCGACAAATGTTCAAATAAAAACTTATGTCGATGGTAAATTCGATACAGAAGACAACGCTACAGTTTCAGCAATGCCCACTGCAATTAGCGGGTCTTTAATTGGAACAGTCGGCGCACTGGGCAACTCAAACGCTGGAACTTTTGGCACAATAGGTTACGGTAAATTATCAGCCTCACTTGATGATTTTCGTTTTTGGAAAGAAGAGCGAAATGGAAGAGACGTTGGTAGAAACTATTTTAGATCTATAAACGGCGGAACTAATACAGATAATTCAAAATACAACACTGATAATCCGGTGGATCTTGGAATTTACTTTAAATTTAATGAAGGAATTACTGGACAAGCGGCCAAAGATAGCGTTGTATTAGACTATTCAGGACGCGTCTCTAATGGTGCTTGGACTGGCTATTCTGCAAATAGTAGAAACACGGGATCTGCGATTACATTATCATCAGCAGGGACAGAATCACTAGATCCAATTATTTATTCAACCCATCCCGATGTTATAACTCTTTCAACAAACTTAGAAGCTTCCGGCACTCAGCATGATGCAGAAAATGTTGCGAGCCTACAGAACTCAATTCCGTTGTGGATGCTGGACGAAGATGCATCTACTGGAAATAATTTAGGAAACCTGCTACAAATTATGGGCAGCTATTTGGACAGTCTTTATTTACAAATAACGCAGATTCCTAAATTTCACGAAGCGGAATACCAAGATAATAATAACATCAACGCCAACCCTCACAACAGAAGGCTCTTAACCTCTTTGGGGTTTGATGTCCCAGAGCTTTTTATTGACAACGATGTTTTAAAAACGATCGCCAACCAAGATGATAAAAGAAAGTTTGAAGACAAATTAAACGAAATTAAAAATTTAATTTATAAAAACATCTACAATAACTTAACATTCATTAATAAATCAAAAGGAACTGTAAAATCTGTTAGGAATTTACTTCGATGTTACGGAATTGACGATGATTTATTTAACTTTAATGTTTACGCTGATAACGCACAATACTTTTTAGAAAATGATTTTAAGAATTCATCAATAAAGTTTGACTCTTTGGATTTGACACCATTTGCGGACACACAAAATACTAAAGGTGTTATTTATAACTTCGCAGAAACCGGAAATACCAACTCATCTCCATATATTTCAGGTTCTACCAACGATCAGCTTGGGTTTACCTTGGAAACAAACGCAATTTTTCCAAAGACGCCGCCAACTTATGATGATTCTATCGGATTAACAAGTCCCGCCATTGTAACTGCTTCTATTTGTGGTATTAGAAGTGCCGCAAGCGCTTCAAATACTGAAGTTTTGAGTCCAGACATCGCTAATTTTAGTATGCGTGTTGTTAAGGTGGACGACACTGCCAAATTTCAACTCTCCTCTTCAATAGGCTCTGGATTCTTGTTAGAAAGTGATAGATTCTATGATGTTTATGATAATTCAAGATGGAATTTGTCTGTTAGGGTGAAATATAGCAAAAATCCATTTAATGATTTTGCACCCGGTACCTATGATGTAGAATTTAATGGTTACAATTATATTCAAGACATCCAGCAGAACACTTTTGCATTAACGAGTAGCCTTTCTAGTGGAAATGGCGAGGCATTTGTGGATTCTAATAAGAGAATCTATGCCGGCGCAGAAAGAGCGAGCATAACTGGCACCCTTACGCACAGATCCAACATGAAGCTCCTTTCAGTTCTGGCTTGGGCAGACTATCTTGAAGACGCCGAGGTTATTTCACACGCTAGGGACGTCACTTCTTTTGGTAGAAACCGACCTTATAAGAATAGTTTTGTCCAGCAAGGCTCGTTAGATACGATTTATATTCCAAGAAGTGACACGCTAGCGATGCACCTTGCGTTCAACAATGTTACTTCTTCAAATGCTAGCGGTGAATTTGTTGTTCCCGACCTTTCATCTGGCTCAATAGGGCTGGTTACACGCTATTCACCAGACAATTACTCTAGAATTGTAAGCATACAAAACACAGCACAAGGCTCACAGTTCCCCGCATCCTCGGATGTTAAAGATATTCAATATTTAAACATCAGCACACAGCAAATTCCTGAGAATCTAAACACAGAAAACATGATTCAGGTTCTAGAAAATGATGATGACTTGTTCTTTTTAGACAACAGACCGATTAAGTTCTTCTTCTCTTTAGAAGCAAGCATGTATGATACGATTTCAAGAGAAATGTTAAAAACGTTTGCGGGTGTTTTAGATTATGGTTCAATGATTGGCTCTCCAGTTGTTGACTATCAAACAGATAATAGAGAATTGAGATTGGCAAGAGACAATTTCTTTGAAAAGGTGGAAAACAGTCCAGATTTACAAAAATATGTAAGCTTGTATAAGTTTTTAGACAGCGCCATTGAAAGTGTTTTGGCAAACATGATGCCGGCATCAGCCGATTCATCAGAGAGGGTGAGAACGGTAATAGAGAGCCATATTTATGAGAGAAGTTCTGTACCACGCCGAATGCCACCCGGTAAAAAGATTGATCCCGGCACAAAACAAAACAATAAGAGTCTTAATTATGGCCCACGAACCAGCGCTGGTGATGGTTTATCAACCAACTATTATGAAGCAACCGATGTCGGGCGCCCAGAAGATCCGGTCGGCACAGCAGTTTTTGATTTAATCACAAAAAGCTCTGCATTTGAGACAGTCGCAGATTATAAGGTTGAGAAGAGGGAATTCCCTGCTTTAAGAACTCCAAAAACAGATCAAGCCGCGAGAAAAGCCGAACAATATTTAAACCGCTACGCAAATAAAAGATTTACAGAGGCAGATGATTCCACTGGACTAAACTCTTGGTTTAAAGTCCAAGCAAAGAGAACTGAGGCGGGGCTTTCGTCTGCAACAACTGGCGAGCAATCAACTAGAAACTCTATTCAGAGTGCACTGCGCCGGTCAAAGGCGCTGGAAAGATCAAAGGCTGCCAGAATAAGCGGCGAAGTTCTTGTTTCACAAGTTGAAATGGAAGAGGCGACAACTAGAGACGGAACTATAATTGGACCAATAACACAAAGAGAAGATGCTTCCAACATTATAACTCTAACAAAGGCTAATGGTGTTGCACTTCCAAGCACCTTGGTCACGAGTTTTGTTAATTATGAAGTCGCCGTTTCAGCTTCCACTTCGGATGTTTCAAGTTTAAGCCTAGACGCAAACAATTTACGAATTAATTTTCCAAACGATAGCGCAGGGTTCTTCTTTGGAGCCACCAGCGGCACTATAAACGGACATCAAGTTGACACTTATTATGATTTGGAAGCTCCCCTACAAGGGCCTTTTACGGATCAGCACGTCGGAGGCTATAAGCACCGACACACAGAAGTCGGTCAAACTGCGGACAGGCCAGAGTTTTATAAAGTTCATATAAAAGATACGGCAACAGTATTGATCCACAGCCCACGCATTACTGATCCTGCTGGAACGCCAACCTACGATGCAGCCATTCCTAGAGTTAAATTTTCTAGAGGAGGGATGACCAAGAGGGTTTATAATACAGAAAATATTAAGAACAATACTAGTTCTCTTATTTTAGGAAACTTTGATAAGAATTATGAAATTGTTAATTTAAATGGCCGCGATGAAAACAATTTTGCCTTTGTTCAGCAGGGCGGATTTGCAGTAACTCAATCAGAATCAATAATAGTATCAGGTGTCCTTGATTTTACACTACCAACCAGATCTTTGAGTGATGGAACTTTCAATAAGACAGTAATAGTCAATCGCTTTTCTGCTCCGGGTGAAGTAGCGACCTTAAGCCCCGGCTATTTAGACGTTGATTCTGGTGAATATAGCCCCTATAACGCGCTCCCATTTAGAAATTTAGATGCAGTAAATAATTTAAATACATTCTTGTCTATCCCATCCGCTTGGGGTGGCTATGAATCAGGCTCCACAGTTACAGCCTCATTCCACCAAGTACAGCGAAACAGAGTGGATAGAATAAAAGTAAATGCATCAGGTGTAGAATTTACAGGTTCTTTCTTTGACAATGGGTTTTATAACTACCAGATTCCAAATAAAGAATTTGGTTATTTATGGATAAGTTCGTCGGCAATTCCAAGCCTTTCAATGGACGGACTTTTTGGCTTTTCTACAAGCTCTGACGGCGTGACATTCTTGAGCGCCAGTGAAGTTGGTAGCTATTTTACGACTGCTTTTAGCGGCGTTAGAATTTACCCAGTTCCAGAGGGGGAGTCAGCCAGCGTAACAGGACCTTCGGCTTTCATTCCAGACAATTTTGTAGGCTTAAATTATAATATTTATGAGCCAATTGATTCTGGTACAAATACTTTGGGTTGGCCAGCCGGCACTCCATATTGGGCCAGCGCGCCGGCAGACTCTTATCAAAATACAGCTTTTGTCGCCGCGCTTCTTGCCACCCGCGAAGCCGCACTATTTAACGGATTGGTTAATAAAAGAAACGGACCTTACACCTATCCAACTTGGAAGCAAATAAGAACCGGGGAGCAGCCAGTAGCAAGATTCTTAAATAAAAATAGTTATTTATTGGCTGACCCAAATGGTGGATTAAGAACAAAGCACCCTCCTGTTTCAACAAAATATAAGCCAGTAGTTCATCTATTAAAAAGTACAGAACGAGCCGGCGAGGATATAATAGAAAAGGAATTAATTTTAAATTACCCCTTTGGCTCTGAATTTGATTTTTATGGCGATCACTATGATTACATAAATAATAAAATAGCCAATCCATTCCCAAACAAAAACTTTAATTCTGTTGATAAGAAGGGATCCCTACTTTATAACATTTCGGGTCTTTACACTGGCGACACTGTAAGAACAAAGGTTGATACAATAAAATTAAATGCCCTGTTCTATAAAGAATCAGTATGGCCAAAAGAAACGAACGCCTATCTAACAAAGACAAGAGATCGAACCAACTTCTCATTTAATTGGCGGAATTCTATTTTTGATCGAGCAAATAAAATTACCGGGTCACAAAATTCAACAAATTATTCTTATTGGCCAATGGATAAAACTGACACTAGAACTGGCGAATTGATGGACGAGACATCTGGATCTCACGCCTCTTCGTTACAGGCACGCTTCGGCAGATACAGACTGTCTGGATCCACGGGCTATATCAATGCCACTGCGAGTTCACCACGAAACACGGTTCAGTTTGAGACGTCGGATTCTGCCGGCCAAGGTCCGTTTGATGACACCTATGCGGATTGGAATTCTGAAATTCGTACAATTGCGAAAGATCATGCGATTATTCCTGAATATAGAATTTCTGATCACATCGGGAACATAATTGACGCAGGCTTTGATGCGACAAATGATCTTTATCAAGTTTTATCTTTAACCGGCAGCCAATCCACTGAAAGCAACTCAAGGTTCTTAGAGGATTACGTCCATTCCGATAACATTCCGGCAATCGAGATTGTTAGAGATACACAAAACAAAGACGCTGATAGAATCTCAATTAATCTCAGCGCTGTAAAGAAATTGCTACCTTATGACGGCTTTTATCCTGTCCAGAGAACACTACAACTTTCAACGTTGTTTAGTCAATCTCTGGCACCGACAACTACGTTGACCGGCGCAGAGGCATCATTTCAGACTTTAGATAACGTGGTCTTTTCTAGATTAACTTACGGATCAATTAGATCCGGCATCGCAACTGATAGTGCTAACTGGATTAGTGGAACAGTCTATAATCCCGCCGATCCCGCTGAAATTAACCCAACGGCAGATAATTTAAAATGGAATAGGATTCCTTTTGAGGCAATTATAGATCCGGCATCCAATATCAATAGAACTTCTTTAATTATAGAAAATGATCTAGAGAACCCTTTTAATTCAACAGCCTCAATTGGAATAGTTGATTCAAAATATCCATTAGCAGCTTCCAACTTTTATGCCGGTGTGGTAGATACTTTTATCGCAGGTTCTAATTTGACAACTGTAAAAAGCAAGCCTCAAACAGAGTGGGTTTTCACTAATAGCGGCTTTAATAACTATTCTATGGACATTGTTGTTAGCAAAGACGATAGTTTTACAAACCACGACGATCCCGGCGCAAATGGTTTCCCCTATGTTACACATGCTAGTTTCTATCAAGCGTTATCTTCGTCTGCTGGGAATTATTGGGACGATTCAGCACAACTTTCTAATTCTACTCGTATCGGTGCTTATCCACCAAGCGCCTCATGGTCAAATAACGAGGCATATGTGACTATTAATTTTGATTACAGTCAATTTAAATCTATCGTAACTGATAGGGAACCAACATTGAATGATATTCTTTTTTACTCTACAAAAACTTTTAGAAACCGACAAATTTCTTTAACGTCTGAGTACGCAACTTATGCCACATCATCAATAAATGCTAGCTCTCCATTCATGACGATTGAGGCCGGCGTTGATTTATTTGCCAGCAATCCAGCTACAAATCAGTGGGCACCAAAAACACGCTGGGAATGTCCAGTCCATAATTTCGTTGGAGTAAGTGCCCTATTCCCAGATGGAACTGATGGTGGAACAGGAAATGATGTAGCAGACGCCATTAGAGGTGTTTGGCATCAATATTCTACAAATACCAAAAGCGGCCTCAAAATGTTTGTAAGAGGCCCGGAAACAGAAGTGGCAAGAACTACTGGCTCTTTGGCGCAAGCTTGCGGCTTTGAAATAGAACAAAAAACAATTAGTCAATTGGCCGCATCGGCAACGTTGAAAGAATATTTGGTGGCAATTCCATTTGTTACGAATGAGTGCGAAGAGGAAGTTTTCTTCCATTATACAATAGACGAATTTGAGCGCGCCTACGCCAAGATTGGTCAAGAGAGGGTTGGTAGTCTAACTGAGATGCTTACGTCGATGAGAGAGCTTATTTTACCCATTAAATTGAACTTTATGGATAAGAGAGATTCCGTTGGGCGAAGAATTGAGCAAGATGGTTATAAACCAATTCTGCCACCCTTCGCAATGTACATTTTTGAAGTCTCACAGGAATTAACCCAAGAAGATCTATCTAAATGGTGGCAGGGTGTTCTTCCAAGCGTGGGAAAGAAGGCTTCATTTGAAAACTTTAATATCTCGCATGATATCAAAGCTGGTGAGATTATTAGCCGACAAACATTAAACAATGATATATTTGGTGGTAAATTACCAAAAGAAATGAGATTCAAAATCTTTAAAGCAAAAAGTCGCTCTAACTTGAACTATGAGCAACTGAAAGAAAGAGCGGCAGGGGTAGAACCTGTCAAGTCGGTGCTTGGTTACAATTATCCTGCTGATTATTACTCTTTAATTGAAATGGCCAAAGTCGATCTAGGTTTAGAGTACCGCGGAGAAAGAGAGGGTGAGGAATAATGGCGGCTTTCTTTGATAAAAAACAAGAAGTTCTAGATTTCGTTTTGACCCGGAAAGGCAGAGAGCTATTCGGTCAGAATAATTTTAAGCCTGCCTATTATGAATTTTACGATTCAGACATCACTTATGACGCTGAGAACAGCGAGGAGCAGAATGATTCATCTGTGAGAATAGAAAACGGAATTTATGAAAAGGCTGCCGTAGCTGTAGAACACGCGTCAGAACAGGGATCTCCATTAGAAAATGACGCCAATGGACTTTTAACAAACCCAATGGGATCTTATAGAGTGGGAACACAAAGTGCACCGGCGTGGTCAATTGATTTTAATGAAACTGGTTATTTAACTGGAAGCAGCATCTTCTCAACTTCAGAGAGGAGTGTGGTTACAACAGACATAAATGACAACTTTGTTTCATCAGCAACCCTTGACGGGGTCAACACAAACGAAGAAAGAATTCCACAATTTTATGTAAATGTGAAATATCAATTATACAAGTTCGAACAAAAATTAAAAGACGGCAAAACAAAAAAGAGCTTATTTTCTGATAAGCAGAATGAAGATTTGTTTTTAACAATTTCAGAGGAAAATGCTTACGGGTTCGGGGAAGATCCGGAATTTGAAGTAGAATTGTTCTTAATTCAAGATAAGGGCGAGAATCCAACTAACAACAAGATTGTTAAAACAATGTTTTTTGACAAAGAAGATTTTGAAGATGTAGATTCAGTTGAAAATTACTTTAATGTTCTATTTGATGAAGAGGCCAGATTTGAAAGCAACTTCAAACAAAAGAATATTTATAGTGACATCGGCTCAGAAGATGACGAGAAGTGTGAATAAACATGAAAGAAATTACAAACAACATCTTTTTAATTAATAATGATATTGAAGTAGATTCAAGGTCATATGAGGTTGTTTCAAACAAGCAGAGCAGACAAATTATATCTTCATTCGCTTTAACTGACGTGGAAGATCTACCCTCTTTATTGGATTATAAAGTTTCTGTTGGATTTTCACGGATCGATCAAACTGATTTCACTTTTGAAGATAAAAACACGTTTCCTTTAGCTGAAGTTTATGACGCGATTACACGAACCATAAATATGAGGGTTTTTATTGGCGAACTTTCAGTTAGTAATTTATTTGCTTATGTTAGAATCTTCAACAGCCGAGAAAAAAGAGGGCTGTTCGATAAACAGTTCAGCGAACAAGTTGTTAGCCGAGGTCGGGTTTTAACAGAGAATTTTGTAGACTATAGATTAAATGAATCTGCCAATTTCATCTCACAGGAGAAAACAAGCACAGAATTACAAGATGCTTTCGTTCAAGAAAACATTAATGGAATTCTAAATTATTCTTATTTTACCGAACTCTTTTACTTCTTTAGGCGTGACAATCGCGTTAATTGTTTTTTTGGAATAGACGCAGAGAGTTTTTCAAAAGATAAAAATTCGATTGAGTTGCTAAACAATAGTAGAGAATTTAGAGATTACATAAAGAACAACAATCCAGTTGAAGGCTTAGTTGGTTATACATACGCCTTAAAAGAACACACTTACAACAATCCAACGTTGATTAACAACAATCTAATGGAAACAATGGGACGTGTTTATAGTTTTGATTTTCAAATTCCAAAAGATTTTGATAGAACAGAAAAGGTTGGATACGAAGTTCAGGTAGACTTTAAAGATTTGACAACTGAATATGTTTTAGATGTTTTGTTGCCTAAACTTAGGAACGAAAATAGATTCTTAAGAGAATTAGAAATAGAGGACGGTCAATTTTTGCCTGTTGCAAAAACCTTTATACAAACAACTCTCGACACATATCAAAATTATTTACAAACCATTGTTGATAACACAGAGAAAATTCTTACTGTTTATAACGGCTCGCAAATTTTGCCATTTAATGACGGACTAAGAAAGATTTTTTTACAGATAAACCTTGATTTATACGAACATTTAAGAAAGTCTATCGAGTCCAAGCAACTGATAACGCCTCCAAGCCAGACGTTAACTAACGATTTTGGAAGCGTCATCGACGTCTCAAATATAGATTATGGTGTTGAGGTGATGACTGCTCCCCTTTCAGAGGGAACTATTAACTCTTACACTGTGGCTGAATTGGCTCAAAGATCAGCAGAAGAGGTAAATAAGTTCTTTGATGGAACATCTGCGACCTTAAGGGGTCAAGATGGCCCAATCGATATTACTGAAACTTCGTCAGCATTCTTAACCTTGAAAAAATTATTTATCGAAAATAGAGAAATTCTTGATAATACGAAATCAATTAATAACGATTTTAGTTACGACGAGACTTTAGAGTTTTTGAATTCTTTAAATAAAATTATCAACAAAAACATTGATAAAAATGCAGTTATCTATCCTTTTAAAAAGATAGAAGGGTTGAGTGAACAAGAGGTTCTAACAGAAGACCAGACCGTCCAGAACAATTTTTCATTAAACAATTTAGTAATAACACAATTGCCAAAAGTTGGAACTGAAAGGCAGGCAGAACGTTATTTAAGTATTGTCAATAACATAACAAAAACATTTGAAGTTCCATCAACACTTAGGGTCGATGCCTGCGAGGAAGGAATTCCAATAACATCCCCTCAAAATGAAGCACTTTCTATTAAAAGCGTCAATAAAGAGAATTTTATAGGCAACAGCTTAATTTCGTTTGGAGTCTTAAACAAAATAAAGAGTCTTAATAATAATGATTTCTATGAGCCTTATGAGAAGATTTTAAAAACACAGCAAAAACAATTAGCCAGTCTGCCAGTTCAAGCACTCTTTCTTTATAGGTTCTACTCAGAAGGATTGACAGAGCCGGCCTTTTTACAGAAAGAAAACTTGTTAAATGAGATCACAAATTTTGGTTTAAATTATTACAATTTCAAGTCTATCTTTTCAGTGAAGATCTTCCTTCCTTCTGAAAATGAATTTGTTTTATTGAAAGGCGATGTGGTTTCTTCATTAGAGAGGGACAAAGACTACCTCTGTTTAATTGATCACCACTCAAACATTAATTATGGAATTCAAACACCTGAATTATTAAAAACTTCTATTTATAACAGGTATTTTACTTTAAGAATTTAAAATGGCAATAGATCTCAAACCTTTAATTTTTTATGTCCTGAATAATATAAAACTTCTTAAGAGTTTTAGTGAGGCGCCCCTATACACCGATAGTTTCATTTCAGATGGAAAAACTGTAACTTTTAGTGTCCAGCAACAGTTCGAAGCGCTATTAAAACAAATTGAAAATGAAAAGGATGATCCACACTTTCAGGATCTATTAAGGCTCGTTTTGGGTCTTGGGTTTGTTGTGGTTCCGGGTAAGTTTGGCATTTTAAGTGATCCAAAATTGCTTGCCCATAGAACAAATCTGTTTAATTCGACAACAACAGGAAAGGGTAGAACTAAGATTGAGTTGTCTGGCAACATCTCAGATGAAGATTCAAATGCCGTTTATAACGTTTTTAATAATTTGAAGCTCGATGGAAAGATTTATCAAGACACCAATTTTAAAGTTGAGAACATAGAAGAGTTTGCTGTTACTGTAAGAACGATAGCCAATTCATTAAACGAACTAGACATTTATAAAAACGATCTTCTCTTTACCAACGGTGAGTTGAACCCCAATAAGCAAGAAACGTCGTTGAAGTACGCCTACGCTTTTGAAACATTCGAAGCGCAAGGAACAAACGAGGTTGTGGTCAAAGAAGTCAAGTTGGCTGGTCAAGACTCGGAAACACTTATACAGGCAGCAAATAACGATAGCGATATTACTGTAATAGAGAAACTAAAAAACATAATTTATGATTCGGAAGAATCTATTGAGATAGAAAAGATCGTCAAGCAAGAAGACGCAGCAGAAAATATAAAAATTGAAAAACTCTATAATATTGTAACGATTCAAATTCCTAAAAAGGAATCAGAAAAGAGTATCATTGATTACATAAAAACTGATAAGAGTGATGTAAACTCAATAGATCTTATTAATTATAATTTCATCGCAAAAAAGGTTGCTGGGGGCTTGAACAACCCATCGAGAACCCCTAAACTTAATGCCGTTTCTGATTCCGATTACTTATTCAGTCTTATAACTGAATATGCTTTTATTCGCCACATTCTAGATTTGATTGATGGCGCCGTTGGCACCTTCGCGGCAACCTCAATAGACGATATTGACTTGTTCCCATATAAGCTACCCTTGAAGATTGATTCTATTGGACATGGCCGAGCCGCCACTTTAAAACAGCTTAGTGAGGAATTAGCCGGCAAGTTTTTATCAACACAAAACAATAAAGATTTTATAGAAGTAAAGAGTCTTCTAAAATCGATAGAAGACAGTAATTCAATTTCTACAGTTCAAACTGATTCACAACCAGAATTTATTAAAAAGTTTGCCAAGCCTAACGAGATCCTCGCCGGCGCTTCTTTTTACAACCTGTTAGCAGGGCTTTATAATAGAAGAGAGGTTATCAGACCAGACTCAATTTATGCAACTTCGAATGGCATCCCTAAAGCAGGTCCTTCAAATTATAACATTTCAGAAATATT
>TARA_R110002020_G_scaffold467027_4_pt1 | contig 40545 bp, 53 predicted proteins | sample TARA_R110002020 | Tara Oceans TARA_R110002020 (sample SAMEA4396489) | marine metagenome | biome: Westerlies Biome; feature: [MES] marine water layer (ENVO:01000295) within the mesopelagic zone...; material: water (ENVO:00002006), including particulate matter (ENVO:01000060) such... | reverse complement strand
TTTGCCGCCGCCGCCCCGGGTCAGCCTATGCCGGAGTGAAATCGACGAAATACTTGCCGCCGAGTTCGAAGGCTTCGAGTGCGGCCGGGTTGGTGATCGTCATCTTGATCTCGCCCTGCGGCGTCCACTTCGACCAATCCTTGTTGGCATCGTCATAGACAGGACCGAGCACCACCTCGCCGGCCTGATCTGAAGTCGGGTCGCCGTTGTGGTGGTTGATGATCTGCTTGACGAAAAACTTTGCGCGTACCTTTGACATGGGTCTTCTCCTTGTTGGTTGAACCGGGATAACCGCCCCGGCGGCGGATCAGTTGTTCTTCATGGCGTCGGCGATCTTGTGCAGGGTCTCCTGCATATCGCTTTGCCGCTTGTCCGCGATCGTGTCGGCCGAGGCAGCCAGCTTCTCGACCGCCGTGGCGATGCGCTCCAGACATTTCAGCGTCTGGTCCGCATGGCGCGCATCGTGGAATTGCACATCCTTTGTGATCACCTGGGATGGCGCTTGCCGCTTGGTCCGGAAATATTGGCCAAGCACCGCGAGCCCGAAGACTGCACCTGTGAGGATGGTGTAGAGAAATTCAGGGGTTATCTGGCCCATTCGACGCCGCCCTTTTGAAATGGTTGTCGATAATGGCGGCGTCAGTGATCGCGCGGATCACATTGTAGGCATCGAGCGCAAGGAGCACCGGATAGATGGCCATGCCGGTGCCCCAGATCTCCGACTGCGCAAACCCCATGGTGATCTGGAACCAGAAGAAGCAGGAAACAAACGCACCCCCGGCTCTCAGATGCGGCGTTCTGCGCCATGCGCCGTTGATCATAAGCACAACCAACCGCCCTGCCCCGGCAGAGCAGCAGACCAGCGCCCATGTATCCTGCGGCATGATTGCAGCGAGAGGCGCATAGCTTGGACGGTCGGCGAACAATTCCGGATTGGCAAAGAGCACGATCGACCAGTTCAGCAGCATCAGCGCAAGCGCCCATTCAGAGGCGCGCACGGCGAAGGTCTGTCGGAATGATCTGGAGATGTGAAGGAAGTCCATTACTGCGCGATCCCTTTTCTCAAATCGTCGTACCATCCGGCGCACTCACGGATCTGGCCGTTGGCGCGCGCGAGCGCCCGGTCCGTCTTGACGAGCGCGGCATCGAGCCGGTCTCCTTCGGCGACGCCAGATCGGTGTTCTCGGCGGCAGGGGTCGGGATACTCCGGCAGGGTCCGCCCGATCCGGCGTTCCTCGTCCGCGACAGAAAGCGCTTTCGAAACCTGCTCGGCACTTGCTCTCTCCCGCTCGGCCGCGATGAACCTACCGTCCGCGCAGCCTGCCAAGGAGATCAGGATCAACAGCACAATCACGGGCAACAGGGCGCGAAAGCAGATCTGCCAAATCGTCATTGAGAATCTCGTTTTCTGTCTGGATCGCGGCCAGCCGGGCCGCGAGGTTGGTCCGGGCATTGATCTCCACCATCAGTCGACGGTTGGCCTCTGCGGCTGCAGCGCCGCGGGCAGCGGCGATCTGTCTCTCCGCCTCAAGCCTGGCTTCGAGCGCGGCGATCTCGGCGCCGGCCACCATCTCCTTGACGCGAACCTGCACTGCATGGAGAACCGCGCTCTCCTGGTTGAGCCATAGCCATGCACCAGCGGCGGCCATGACGAAGAGCGGGATCGGCAGGGCGAACATCAAGAAGCGCCTTGCTTGAGGGAACCAGGCTGAGGCAATGATCGGCGCAAGCAGAAGGACTGCCGGGAGGCCCCATTTCAGGATTGTGACAAGGATCAACATCACGGCTCCCTGTCTCCGCGTTCCGGCGGCGCGATGTCTTTAGGCCATCCTTCGGGCACATGATCGGACCGAGGCTCTCGATACGGATGCCCGCTGCGCGTTCGCCAGATGGCCGTGACATCCTGCACAGTGGCAAACCCGGTGTATCCCAGCACCAGCGCCATGATCATGACCTGCCACCCCCAGGCGATGGTTTCATTGACCCGGGTGTCATCGGCGTCGATCAACAGATACAGCTGCCAGCAGGCCCATATCGTGACGGCATAGATCGCCATGCGCCGCCAGATCCAGGATGGCTCGCCCTTTCGCCTGGACATCACAGCCTCGCTGCCTGGACGTGCATCCAGTCGAAGTTCCGATCACGGCCGAGCGATACCCAGCCCTCTCGTTCCCATGCCTCCCAGAATGGGGCAGCATCGGCGTGCGACAGCCGCGCCTTCGGCTTGCCCCACTTGAGCTGATTGCGCTCCGGATCGAAGTCGATGGCGATCCCCCAGGAATGCATGGAGTAACGCGAGCCGCCGCGCATCCGCCGAACATTGAGCGACCCGCCGAACAAATCGAGGCCGAGATCCCGGCGCTCCCTGTCGCTGTAATTCTGAGCGATGGCCGCGAACGCCCGACCGGCACTCTCGATCACCTTGGTATGCAGCGTGATCCGGGTGACGGTCTGGCGCTTGTCCCAGGCGAGCTTCATCGGGAACGGAAGATCCAGCCGCCCCTGGGACGTGCCGACTGGTCCATAGTAGCGCTCGACATCGTTCTGGTGCGGCCATGGCCCGGAGGCACTTGGCTTGCCGGCGGCCTGGCTGGCCGGGCGCTCTGGCTGGCCGGGCGCGTTGCTGGAGCTGCGCCGCAGGGCTTCGACCGTCAGGGAGTCCGCCTCCCCTGAAACCGGCAACCCCTGCCCGCGCTGGAACGCCTTGAGCGCCGCAATGGTCTTGCCCCCGATATCGCCATCAATCAGGCCGCACGGATAGCCGTGCGCCGTCAGCCGGCTCTGGAGCCACTGTTCGAATGTCATAACGATGTCCTTGTGTGGTGATGGGTGCCCGCCAGCCGCACTGGAGAGCGGCCAGCGGGCGGGTATTGCCGGCAATGCCAGACCGGCAATCGATTATCTCGAGTCTGTCCCTGCGCCGCCGCCGGGCTGCTTGAGCTCCAGGCTGGTGCAATTGCCCGAGCTGCGGCTGCCGGAATGGGTGACCGTGACCATGCGGTAGGTGCCGTCGATGCCGGGCCGCGTGCCCGACAGCGTGATCAGGGCTTCGGCCTGGGCAGCCGGGTTGATGTCGATCGTGGCGCTGCCCTCGCCACCTTCGCGTTCGGCCTCGCCCTTGCGCGCCTCGCCCACCTCCTTGGCCTGGTCCTTGTCCCGGACTGCGCCGCGGATGATGTTCATGGCCTTGGCGGGCCGCGTGGCGGCGAAATCGATTTCCTCTTCCTCAAAGGCCGCCTTTTCGCGGTCGAGCCAGCGGGCCTTTGCCGAGGCAAAGAGTGCGCGGCCGGACAGCGGCGCAATGTCCCAGGAGATCAGGTTTTTGCCATAAGCCGCCGAGATGCCTGGCAGGATGTCCTTGCCGCGCTTGGCAAACACCGCCCTGTCGCCGCGCAGCTTGAAGGTGGCGTTCATTTCCCGCGCCAGCTTCTGGCCAACATGCAGGAAGGATTCGCTGTCGGCCGCCCAATAGTCGCGGAAGACGCTCCCCAGCTCCGGGTCGATCGTCAGTGAGAAGCCTGCGTTTTCAGCCACCTCACCCAGAAACTCCTCAAGCGTCGCATCGTCCTTGTGCAGCGCCTGCGGTTCTTTCGCCTTGCCCTTGGTGTCATAGCCCTTGGCTGTGATCGACAGCGTCAGCCCTGCCCCGCGCGAGCCCTGGCTTTTGACCTTGTCGACCGTGCCCTCGAACACGGGCACGCCATTGATCGCGGCCGTGACGGACGCGCCCTCGTTGGGCATGCGGAACTGCCCGCCGGCATCATCCACCGTGATGGACAGTGTGTCGCCCGCCGTGCCGTCCTTGTCGGTCACGGTGATCGAGATCAGATGGGGGCGCAGCCCGGCGGAGATGTCGGCCCCGTTGATAGAGACCGACCAGATATTCTCCCAGCTCATCGGGTCAACCGAACAGGGTGATCAGCGGCGCAGGCGCGCGCACGGCCTGGGGCATGGGCGGGATCTTCACCACCGTGCCCAGCGGCAATACCGGCCCGAGTGCTGCCAGGCCCGGATTGAGCTCAAGCGCCGCCTCGACCAGGTCCTGCCCGCGCACCCCGTGGATGCGCCAGAGCAGGAGATCGAGAGAAATGCCCTCCCCGCGGATTGTCACAGCGTCCATCGTCTCACCCGAGCGTTTCGAAGATCGAGATCAGCGCGGCGATCAGCCCGCTGCCGTCATAGTCCTGCTGCACCTTGCGCAGGCTGACCGAATACTGGACCGTGAAACCCACGCCGTTGCGCATCAGCTCGTCATGGCGCTCGGTCAGGCCGGTGATCGCATAGGTGCCGAGCCGCTTGCCGTCGCCGCGCATCACCGGAAACCGCGCCCCGGTGCGGCGCATCTCGTCGATCACATCAAGCTCGGTCAGCCCGCCGGTCTTGAACGGCAGCAGCTGACCGGTGATGGTGAGCGCGTCCTCGCCCTCGCCCATGAATTCCGAAGGCTGCAGGCCGCCCATCACCGCCTTCTGCACCAGGTCGGCAGACGCCGTGCGATCGAACTTGTCGGCATTGAACGGCCGCGTGTCCATCACCACGCCGCCCAGCACATAAAGGCTCATGCGACGCTCCATTCACGGTCGAACTGCCCGCCCGACAGCGCGTCGCCGGCAATCTGCCCGAGCGCCTCGTTGACGGCCTGGGCGATAGCCTGCGGATCCATGCCCGGCTGCGCGATCACCTGGATGGTCACGCCGCCCATGTGCACCGATTTGCTGCCTGCGCCTGGGGCAGCCGCGCCGCGCCTACCGCCCATCAGCGCCGATGTTGCGTCCGCGTCGTGGACATAACCAGACCGGGAGGGAGTGACCAGTTCGGGGCCGTATTCGCCGACGAGGTATGTGCGACCGCCTGTAATGGCGCCGCCAGCTGCGCGGGTGCCAGCGATGGCAGCATTGTCATTTGCTGGGCTCGGTGCACCCCCACCCATCCAACGAGGCAGCGAAGGCCACTTGATCAATCCGGAAAGATCAATCCGTCCGATCGCCGCGATGATTTTCGAGGGCAGAGATTTAAGCCAGGCCCACAGCGCATCGAACGCCTTCTTAATGCCATCGACCAGAGCCTGCCCAACGCGCTCACCAGCCGATCTGAATTCCCCGGTTGCCTGCTCGGTGTATTGGTTGATCGTAAAAATGTCGCGCACCCATCCGGCCAGCGCCGCCGGAATTGCTTTCACCGCCGCTATGATAGCGGTACCGCCCGCGCTGATACTCGCTGCTGCGGTATCGATTGTGCTCCGGATGGCTGCTGCGTCGAAGCCAAGCATCGCGCCGATGTCGACAATCCGGTCGGCAGCCCAGCCGGCGACAGCCTCGGCAATGCGTGCTCCAGCCCCTGCGATCGCCGACACTGCTTCCCCCAGGGCCGAGCCGACAACCGAGGCGAAGCCGGTAACGAACTCGGATATCGGCGTCCAGTAATTGTAGATCGCCAATCCAACGGCAACAGCGGCCCCGGCCAGAAGCCACATCGGCGCCGACACCGCAGCAACTGCAGCTCCAATCCCGGCCAAGGCCGAACCCACCGGGCCGAGGGTGGCCAACAGTCCGGAAACAGCTCCACCTTTGCCCAGCGCCGCAAGGGCCATATTGGCTTTCAGCAGGTTTTGCTGCGCCGCACCCGCCGCCAGCCCCGCCGACCTTACGCCCTTGGCCGCATCGGCGGCGGATGTACCAGCGAGTTTGCCTGCGCGCGACATGGCCAGAGCGGAGCGTGCCATGGCATAGCCCTTGGCGGTCGCGTCAACCTGCGCCCGCGCAAGCGCAGCTGCCTGCAACGCGGCTGCCCTAGTAGCCGTTGAACCTGTTCTCAGAATAGAAAACAGCCCCACCATTCCAGATGCACCCCGCGCACCGGCAATCGCAACGTCCAGCACCCCGCCCTTGAGAAACAGGAACGCCCACCGTGCTGCGAGGGTGGCAATCCGCAGACCGACCAGAGATGACACCAGACCTATGATCTGGGCGGTCAGCGCCGGGTTGGCTTTCACCCAGTCCGCGATTGCCGACAGCACCGGGGCCAGCGCAGCAGCAGTGGATTCTACCGCGGGTAACAAGGCCGTACCGATCCGGATCGAGACTTCCTTCACCTGGTTCTGCAGCAACTGCAGCGCATTGGCGGTAGTCCGGGCCCTGACCTCGAACTCCTGCTGCGCGGAACCGGCATAGGCCGCTTCGTCGGCGACCGAGACAAGGGCGTTCTCAAGAAGACCCGCATTCTCGATCAATGGCATGACCGCGCGAGCCTCATCTCCGAAAATATCCGTGACGGTTGAGGCGCGGAGGTGTTCCGGCAGCGCCCTGATTCGCTCGATCACATCATTCAGCGTGCCGACAGCGTCCTGGTTGAGGTTTTTGGCCACTGTCTTTGCATCGAGCCCCAGCGACTTGAAGGCCTTCCGCAACCGTGGCGTGGCACTTGCGCCTCGCGCCAGGGCCTTGCCAACATTCCGGAAGGATGTAGCCGCCACATCGGCAGGCGCGCCGGCGGCGATCATGGCTGATCCGATCGCAGCCGTCTGCTCCGCCGTGAACCCGTACTGCTTGCCGATCGAGCCGACCCGCTCCATGAAGTTGAGAAGATCCGGGGCGCTGGACGCGCTGGTATTGGACAGATGGTTGATCGCATCCGAAAGCTTGCCGACATCGGCCACCGACATGCCGAGCGCGGTCTTAATTTTGGCCAGACTATCGCCCACCTGGTTGGCCGGAAGATCGAAGGCGACGCCGATCTTTGCCGCCATTTCGGCAAATTTGAGCAGCTCGTTGCCCTTCATTCCAGCTTGACCGGCTGCAGCGACTATCGAAGCTATTTCAGTCGCCGCCATGGGGATCGTTCGTGTCATCGCAATGATGTCGTCCGACATTTGGCGAAAGCCATCCGGCGTGTCGAAATCCACCACCTTTCGCACGTCCGCCATGGCGCTCTGGAACTCCATCGCCGCCTGAACAGGCCGGCGAATGGCGGCCGACATTGCCATGGCGCCGGCCACGGCGGCCAGCATTTGACCCTGCATGGCATTCATCGCCTGCGCATTGGCCGCCGCGGAGGCCCGGAGGCCTGCGACCGATCGTGCAGCCGCACGCGCAGGTGCCGTTACCCGGTCGACCAACGACAGGATGAGGCTGGATGTCAGCGTTGCCATGAGATGTTCCTAATCAGGTCTGGACTTAGCGCCGTTCGCGGGCGCGGTTCTCGCGGGCGGTAATCTTGGCGAGCGCCCTGGCGTCGGCCAGAAACTCGTCCACATCCATCTCCTTGATTTCCTCAAGCGACGAATGCGTCTGCCGCGCCATCTGGATGATCAATTGCCGCCAGGAGACGGGCTCACCTTTTCGATCATCCCGGCCAGCCGCTTTCCCATCAGGGGAGCCACCTCCTCGCCAACCTTGGCCAGATCCTCGATATCGAGATCCTCGATGACGGCGATGTCGACATTGGCTAGCACAGCAAAGATGGCGTACCCGGCCCGGACCTCGCTCTCTATGCCCTCACCGGCCAACGCATCGCGCGCCTTCATGCGGCGAAAGGTGAGCGAATTGATCTCGCGTCCCTCGTAAGTGACGGGATAGTCGAGATCCACTGTCACACTCTTGAGCTTTTCAGTCATTGGCATTGTCCTATTGGTTGCGATGTTGAAACCGAAACGCGCCATGGCTTAGCATGACGCTCCAGATCACCATGGAGATGATGATGAGGTTTGTGTTTTTGGTCCTTGCGCTCGCCCTTCCCCCATCACCCGCTTTCGCCACTGATGACGCACCCGTAAGTCGAATGGTGCGCATCGCGGCCGGCATGGGCATCGATGCGGCGGCTCGGTCCTGTGGGTGGCGCTACGACGAGGCTGCCGTGGGACGGTATGTTGAAGGCAGTGAAGGGCCTTTCTCAGCCGATGAGCGCGGGATGATCACAGTCCTGTCCCTTGGCTTTTCAAACCAGGAGCCCATGAGCGCCGCCGACTGCGCCGGATGGAAAGCAACAGCCGACCGCGAGGGTTGGCTGTTGCCAGATTAACTACGCCCCCAGCGCCAGCCGGTCGGCGGCAAACAGGTCCTCGCCCTTGCGGCGGATGACGCGTTCCCAGAAGTCGATGTACCAGAGCTCCTCGCCATTGAGCAGGAACTCGAAGTGGGTGACTTCCTTGAAGGCATGGGTGCAGCCCTGGAATTCACCGGGATCGCTTTCATCCGGCTCCCATTCGGTCACCGCGCCTTCAATGATGCCGCGCGCCGGCACCGGCTTGTTGGTCTTCTTGTCGCGGTACGAGCCGGCAAAGGTCCACTTGTCGCGCACGCCCATGCCGCCAAAGATATCGGTGTCGATGCCCTTGACGGAAAAGGCCGGCTCCAGCGCCTCGATGCGCGGCAGCACGAAGTCGCCGCCCATCACCCCGCCGCCGGGGTTGTGACCGGCCGTCATGAACTTGATCGGCGGGATGGTGAGCTTCTCGATGGTGATGGCCCGGCTTGAGCCCGCCACCTCGGCGCGGCGCACATCCACCGCCGTCAGCATGTAGAGGTTCTGCATGTCAGTCTCCTTTGGTGTGCCGGTCAAGCGGCGGCGTTGAGACGGGCGATGATCTGTTCGACCAGACCTTCGACCGCCGGGCGGTAGCGCCGGATTTCGTGATTGGCGAGCTTGAACACCGGCGCCGGCTCGATGCCGATGTTGAGCGTGAGCGTGCCCAGGCGAATGTTCTCCGGCGAATTGCGGCTTGCCTTGAACATCTGGTTGCCGGGCGTGTAGCCGAGAATGTCGTTGGCCGCCTGGTGATCGCGCAGCATGAAGGCGATCGAGTTGATCCAGGCCTCGACCATGTCGGCGGTGGTCTTCCTGCCCAGGAACTGGCGGGTGATCTGCAGGATCTTGACCACCAGGTAATCGGTGCCGCGCACCTGGTGGAACTGCTCCCAGAGTTCGCCGGTCTGGGCGTTGTCGGTGCCGATGAAGACATAGCCGCCATCGCCCACCGCGCCGTCCACGCCCACTTCGCCCTCGGCCACGATCGAGACATTGGCCGCCAGCAGCTGCTGCCCCTCGGTGGATCCGTCGAGCAGCGAGAACGGGATCTTGCGCGACACCCCGGCCAGGCCATAGAGCGGCCGGTTGGCAATCGGATCAAACGGCTTGCCGAGGTTCTCGTTGTCGACCCGCATCATAAGCCCGCCGACACGCGGGGCCATGGGCCGGGTCACCAGGCTTTCGCCCTCATAGACGCGGGCGGCGACGCCGATCGGGATCAGTCGTTCAGACGACATGGTCTCGCGCGCGTCGATCGCATTGGCCGCCGAGGTGTCGTCGACATCCACCGGCGCGATGGCGAGGATCTTGCCGAGATTGGCCTGCAGCGCCGCGATCACCGGGTTGGTGGTATCGAGATCAGCGCGCCAGGCCGTGCGGCCCGCAAGCACGATGCGCGGCGTGGCGTTGACTGCCGAGGGAATGCTGGTGAGCCCGTTGACAATGGCCGCGATCGCCGCCGCCGTGGCCGCCGTGTCAGCACCCTCGGCCACGCGAACCACGGTCACGTCTGCGCCGGAATTGAGCCCGGTCAGCTGGTCGTTGACGCCCTTGACCATGTCGGCCAGCAGGCCGGTGCCGAGCGCCTCGACAAAATCCGGATCCGACGAGGAGCCGCGCACCGGCGTGTCGGCAGGGAAGGTCTCGGTGGATGCATCCGCCGAGGTTTCGATGGCAAGGATCTTCGAGAAATCCGCGCCGATGACGGGAACCGGCTCGTCCGCCGGGCGCGAAAACTGCATCCCGAATACAGGTGCACTCATGGTCATTCTCCATTCATGATGGGCCGCGCCACTGGCCGGTTTGGGCAACAAAAAACCCGGCCTGGACCGGGTTGATCAGAATTCGGTTGATGCGTGACTGCCGCTAGAACGCCTGTTCAGGCGCTGTCAGGTCGATCTGCGCCTTCTGCTCGGACACCAGCCTGAGTGTGAAGACGAGCGGCGCTCCACCTTCGGTGACCGGCGAGCCGGAGACCCTGATTTCGCGGATCCAGTCTCCGCTGTCCGCGTCCTGCTCTGCCGCTGTCAGCGTGACATCGGTAACGCCGGTGACCGCGATGGACTGCTGGGTTGTGGTGATCATGACGGCCATCCTGTGTTGATGTCGATTGCGTCAAGCGCGGAATGATCGGCGGCGGCAACAATCAGCGCGGAAATCGCCGCCTCGTTGCTAAAGCACGCCTGCACATGGGCCGTGATGGCATCGCCGATCGCGATGATGGTGGCAGCATCGAGAGCGCCCCATACACCAGGAGCGAACTTCCAGTTAGGGATTGCGAACTCTGAGTCCTGCGCAGCTTTCACATAGGCCGCCGTGACACGGGATTGGGTTTTGTCGTCGGTCGGGACGGACATCCCGGCAACCACGATGCCGCCGGTTTCGGCTTGCCAGCGGCGATTCGCGAGATCGGAAAGCTTGGTGGCTCTCTGCTCGCCAAATGACGGCAAATCAAACGCTGCGATCGGCCCGAAATCTCCGTCCACAATCCTCTCAAAAAGCTCACGCCCATGCGGCGTCGCATCGCTGGCGGAGGACGTAAACGGAATTGCGCTGCCAATTTCCTCAAAGACGACAAGGCAGTTGATGCATGTATTCGCAACATCAGCCCATTTGGGAGATTCTACGCTAACTATTTTCATGCTGGATACCTCCTAAACAGTGCGCAGATACAAGCCTAGCGAAAGGTTGCCGGTTGTTGTTTGTGTATGAGTCATGAGCCTCCATGTCCCGCTGAGGCTGAGTGATGCGGGTGTGGATCCCGTGTTGCCGCTAGTGCCGCCATTGATTGTTGTGAACCCGCCGCCAATCCATCGAAGCGTCGAACCTGCTACCAAGTCGCCCGGAGATCCGGGGCTGCCGCTTGGGAAGGCCGTAGAGCCGGCGATGACATAAGAGCCAACGGCGCCGTATGCGGGCACAGGAACGGAAATCTGTGACGGTGGGATTAGGCCATCTCCATCTAGTGAGGCATAGCCATTGGCGACACCTTTTTCGGATACTGCCTGCCCTCCCAGGTTTGAAAGTGCCGTTTCCGCTGATGAAGCCCCGGTCCCGCCGTGTTCAACTGCAAGATCGTCTCCGCTCCAATCGCTGTTGTTCACATTTGCTTTAACTGCGAGTGCTCCTAGATCCGCCGTGTTGGCCTTGAGCGCCAATGCGCTGATGATTGTGGCTGCGAAGTCGGCATCATTGCCAAGAGCCGCCGCGAGCTCCTGTAATGTGTCGAGGGCGCCCGGTGCGCCGGAAAGAAGACCATCAATCGCCGCCGAAATCGCTGATGCAATTTCCGCCTCCGAAAGGGTTTCGGTCTTCAGATAGAAGTGGGCTGGATTAAACGTCGCGGCAGCCGCCGCTGAGCCCTCCGCCGCAATACGATCCAGTCCCGTCTGAATGCGGTCCAGGCCGGTTTGCAAGCGATCCGCTGCGGTCGCGAGCGCATCTTCCGCCGCACCCTGCGCGGCGCCCTCTGCCGCAACACGATCATCATCGGCGGCATCGCGTGCGGCTTTTGCCTCCGACAGGAACTGATGTTGGGCCTGCACCGAACCGGCAGTGGCGACGACGCGCACGTCCGAGAATGTCCCTCCCTCGCCGATCACAGCAACAATGTCGACCACCAGCGCGCCGGTCGCCGCGTCGTAGGACAGCGCCTGCGCGATCGCCAGGTCAGTGGTGGTCGATGTCCTGGTCAATGCCACAAACGGCGTCGGCCGAAAGATATCGCGCTTGTCTTCCGCTATCAGAAGCGTCTGCTCGCCTTCAGTAAACTCGACTTCGGTTTCATCATCGATGTCAGCATCCAGAAACCCGCCGGTCTGATAGACCAGAGCCCGCTCGAAAGCGGGCTCAATCAGTTCGTTGACGCGGAACAAAGTCGTCTGGATCAACTGCGCGCGCGTTTCGCTGATGCTCTGCGCTTCTCCCAGCACTCGGTTCAGCGCCAGCGCGACTTCGCGGACAAAAGCATCCCAGAGTTCAGGTGTGAGCTCGGGATTCCTTTGAGTGCCAAAGCGCTCAATCAGGTTTATAGACATGCTGGCTCCTAGAAGGATATGTCGCGCCGCTCGGTCACCACGAAGTAGTTGCCCGTGGTGTCCGTTTCGCCGTCGAGCACGGGCGTGAAGGCCGATGTGCTGTCAGGCGCAAAGACCGCCACGAAACGGACCCTCGACGTATTGCTCGGTTCCGGGTAGGCCGTAACGCTATCCGCCGCGACTGGTGACCCGCCCACAACAATAGATGGCGTCAGCGTATGGGCGTCAGCGTCCCATCCCTGCACCTCGTAGTGAAGCTGGATGCTGGTTGATGCCGCATCGAGATCGCGCTCGACCGCCACATGCTTGAAGGTGTCTGCTACGCGACCAAGCTGGACTTCAGACTGGCTCACATCGAATCCTGGCATCAAGTCTTGCGTGCCGATGAAGACCGCGCGGAAAGCCACAAGGTTTGGTGACCCCGAGAACGCTTCCGGCTCACCCTCGGAAACCTGATACCATTTGCCGGCGCGCTGCACTTCCCAGATCAGTTGAGTGCCGTCAGGCTCCCTGTCGGCTGTCATCAAGCGCATTGTGGACATACCGCCAGCAAGTTCCAGAGACGTCATCTGCACTTCGATGCGCGTCTGGGAGAACGCCGCGAAGTTGAGCCCGAAGCAGAGATCGCCACTGTTCTGAATCGGCTGCCACGCCCCTGTGTCGTCAAGATAGAAAGCGTCACCCTGCGCGTAAGTGTTGCCGCTCTTGGTGCGAAGGAAATGGTTGCCGGAAGACACCAGAACGACCGCAAAATTGCGCCCGCCCTTGATGAACGTTGGATTGATGACAGCTTTGTTACGGCCCACGACCAGATCGGCGACTGCAACCGTGCCCCGACCTATCACGGAATCCAGTCTTGGTTTGCCGCCTACCGCATCGCAGATCAGAACACCCACATCACCCGACGCCGCAATCTGAGAAAGCTCAAACTCGATCGATGTCAACCAGCCGTCCGTTGCCAGCCTTGTGGTCTGGGAAACATGCGTACCGCTGGCCGAAGTGGTCGTCGTCACGGTGTCCCAATATGGCTCTTGTGACGTGATCTTGCGCACTCTGCGATAGTTGTAGATCGTGGCTCCATAAGAGTTCTGTGCGAAAACTGAGAACGATCGTGTTTCTCCGTCGGGAGTCCTAATCTCGAAAATCTTGCTGATTCCGCTTTCATGCACCTGCGCGGCAATCTCGCCGTAGGCAGCTTCATAAGCGTCCCGCCCTTCCCCGGATGTAGCGCCGCCGCCCTCGACCCAAAGTCGAGTCGTGACTTCATGAAGAACCGAAGTCAGGACAGGCGATCCGTTGCGGCCCTGGACGTTATTAAAGTCCTCGTACTCATAGACTGTTCGTGTGAGAAACCGTTGCACAGTGCTGCGCGTGGAGACGGGGTACTGGAGAATCGAAAGCTCACCGTCGCCGCCGGTCACGTTGACGCGCTGTTTTTCTGTCCAAGCCGGCAACATGATGTTGTTGACGGTTTTCACCTTTGCATCGAGCGGGTTCACCAATGACACCGGCTGTATAGCACTCGCCGCCAGAGGGAAGGTGAGTCCGAAGTCCACCTTCGCACTGTACCCTGAAGCCTCCGTGTCGCTGAAGTCCTCCGATATAAATTGATCAACGAAGGTTTGCACCGCTGTCGCAGGCCTTTTGGTCAAGTTCTCAAGCGATTCAATACGCGCCAGAATGTCAAGCAGCAGTTGGCCGATACGAGGCGGGATCGACGCCTTGACCGTGATCAGTTCCGACTGGATCGTGTCGATGATCTGGCCGATCTGATCACGCCACGTCTGGATCACCGCGATAAGCTGCTTGAGGCTTTCAACAGAAGGCAGCCGGTAATCAACGGCCTGCTCGATGCCGTTGGACTCGAGGACACCGTTGTTGTCGAGAGTGACATAGGCAACCGGGATCAGGCCGGCGTCGATGGTCGGCTTGACGGGGGATGCGGCGACCGCACCGGGCACAAGCTCCAGCCGCGCATAGCGAAGCCGCTCCATCGCAACCGACTGAGGCTCGAAGTTGCCTTCGTCATCGATCTGGAACGAGCGCTCCTGGACATCGGTGTCCTGCGTCTCGCCGGTGGTGACGATCGCGACAATGCGCTTCAGGCCCGAAACAGCCGGCAGATAAGCCGTGCCGGTCAGGAAGTTGAAGACCGTCGAGGTGGCACGCTGATAGACCGGCCCGCCGCCCCAATAGCGCCCCGGAGCGACGGTCACCTCGGCCTGGCCGGAGCGCGTGACACCAAAGCCGGTGTAGTAGCGCAGATTCGAGACAGCGTCGGTGATCAGTGCATCCATACTTTCGCGCGTGAAGGTCGCACCGTTGTTAAGGTCGGCAGTTGTGACGACCTGGTCGTCGCGGAAGATAACAGAGCGTTGCATTGTCAGTCCTCTACGTATGCGCCAAAGCGGATGCCGGCGGAAAATGGGATGCGATCGCCAAACTGAACTTTGCGGCGAGTGCGCGTGTTGATCTTGACGCGATCGCCAAGCAGGCGGGCCGCGTTGACGGCTTCGAGCGCGTCTGCTGTCCGGCTTTCATGCGCCCGGACAACCCGCCCCGGCGGCGTGCCGATCACGAATGTCCGACGCCGGGCCTTCGACCAGACCCGCGCCTTGATCTCGGCGGTGTGCGGCCGGATGCCCAGCCGCGCACGATTGACGACGCTGCCGGGCTGCCCTGCAGAGCGGCCCCGGTTGCGCGTCTGGTCGAACAGGTAGAACCGCTCATAGACATGCCGCCACGCCGGATCTTCCTTCGGCACGATCGAGGAACGGAGCCCCGTCGACATGCGCGACAGGACCGACCGCCTGACCGTGAACGTCTCGCGGATCAGTTCGGGCTGGATCGAGACCAGCCGGCCGGTTGGAATGACGCTCGACCACTGGTCGCGGGACACCGCGACCTTGCCCGGCCGGGCGATGGCGGTTCGAATGGTGCGGATCGCGCCAAGGTCGACGCTGGCGTAGATGTTGGGCAGGTGGTCACCCACCACGAAGCCGCCGCGCGTCGAAGGCAGCACGATCTCTTCGTAGTCATAGACCTCGCCGACATGGGCGATCTGTCGTGTCCGCTCCTTGCGCGTGAGCGTGGTTTCGGTGTCCGTCAGCGGATCGTAGAGCCTGGCTTCCCGCAGGAAGCCGTTGAGCTCCCGGTTGAAGCCGGTCGCAAAGATCCGGCCGCAGAAAGCGCGGGACCGGGCGGCGCTGGCAACCGCGAAGCCGCGGACATCGCGCGTCACCGGCACCCTGGGATAGATGCGGATCTGCTGGAACTGCGCAAGCCAGGCATCGCGCTCGGCCTTCGTCCAGTCGCGGCGCGGCACGAAATGCGCCGGCGCTGCGGTGTACTTGCGCATGCCGATATCGAGCAGCTTCAGATACTCGCCGTGCAGCCACTCCGAACCCTTGTGCCGGTGGTGCTGTTTGGCGCGGGCGACAACCGCACGCTTCTTGGTCTCCGGCCAGTCGTCGCGCCAGATATCGACCGACAGTGCCCGGGCCAGAAACGGCAGGAACTGGATCGGGCAAGTCCACGGATCCCAGAGCGTCTTGAGCAGGCCATAAGGCGCAGGATGCCGCTCGGCACTGGTCAGCGAGACCGCAAGTTCCCATGCCGTGGCATTGTCCGGCTGCAGTGGGATTGGAGTGGTCATGGCTGCCGCTCCGTCGTCACGGTGATGTCGAGCGACAGCACGCCATTGCGGCCCGGATCCAGATCAGTCAGCGGCTCATCCAGGAACAGCTTGACGACGCCGCCGACGCGGGCGGTGGCAATCAGTTCATCCGTCGTCAGGCCAGCGCCGATCGACCGCTCGACCCGTGTCTTGATCGCGAGCAACGCCGCCTCGGCATCGGCACGGATGGTTGATCCGATGGCGGCCGAACCGTGCTGCAGCCGAAGACGGATCTCGCGTTGCTTCACCTTGGCAAGCGAAACTGTCAGCGCTTCGGTTCCGCGCAGTTTCGGATTGCGCAGATGCGAATACACCGCACTGCGCATCAATTCGGCCGGCGCATCGTCGTCAACGAGGATCACGCACTGCACCACGCCGGGACCGACACGGAACGCAGCCGCGTCGACAATGCGTGGGTCGAAGCTCAGCGCATGATAGATGATCCCGCCCTCGGTCAGCGCGCCCGACAGAGCCTCGGAGGCGACCAGAATGCGGCGGGTGTAGCGATCATCCTTCTCGCCTGCCATGCGCGCGATGTTCGGCACATCTGCGTAAAACGTGGCCGCGATCCAGTCCAGATCGACGCTCGTTGCAAAACCCAGAGTGCGAGCCAGCGCCATGTCGTTGATGGACTGAAGGTCCAGCATCTGGCGGTAGGCATCCTCTTGCTGCTGGATGACAGCCGGATCGAATTCCAGATTGTCGACATCCCAGGGGATGTCCGCGGCTTCGAACCGGGCCTTGAGGCTCGCCAGCCGCTCGGCCAGCAATGGCTCATAAGAGGGATCGACAAGCGTCGGCTTGGAGAGCCGGGAAAGATCCAGCGGCGCGGCAATGAAGTCTGTCATGACACCACCTGCAAACCGCCGGCGCGAAAATTGAGACTGAAGCTCAAGACCCGCTCCACCGTGAAATCACCCAGATGCCCGCGCGGCCGGTAATCAACCTCGAACCGCATGCCCACCTGCCCTGCCCTGATTTGCTCGACAGTGCCGAGCGGAGTGATCTTGCGAACCCGGAACCGGGGCTCCCAGATGTCGATTGCCGTCGCGACCAGCTGCTGGAACAGCGCGAACAGCGGTAAAGTCACGGCACGCCCCAGGATCTCGGTGACGCCTCCGGCAATATGCCTGCGCATGACGCGGGTACCGATGCGCGTCGACAGGATCACCTCCACCGATTGAAGCGCATGGTCATAATTGCTCATGACCTTGCCGGTGCGCCGGTTGATCCCCGCCATCGGCTTCAGCCTTCGACATTCATGTCATCGCTGGACTGCTCTGGCTCTGGCCTCGGCTTCCTGGCGCTGACCCGGGACGGCTTCAGTGTGATCCGTCCGAGCGACTGATCGAACAGGGCTTCCCGCTCCGTCAGCTCGATTTCGCGGCTTGCCGGCACGGCTTTGCCGTTGATGGCCGGGATCCCCTCAGCCACCACGTAAGTGTGCTTTTCCATGATCTCTCCTGATCAGTTAGACAGGAACGCCGGTGAGCGCCGGGCCCGGCTCGACATCCCGGTGTTTGTGGTCACTGCCCACGTTCTTGCCGTCGTGCTCCTGGCGTCCGCCGGTCTGGACAAAACCATCACCGGAAAACCTGAAGGTCACGCCGCCAATGACTATGACCAGAGCGCCGTCGGCCACGGTCACCCGCACACCGGCGTCCTCGAAAACATTTGCGTTCATGTCGTCGTTCGGGCTCGGCCGCAGCCCGGAGTAGCCTGCCCGGAACATCACGCCCTGGCGCATGTCGCCGGACGGGCTGACAATCCCGACGATATCGCCCTTCCTGAGCGGTACCGAGGATTTGCCGCTTTCCGGATGTGCCTGCCAGGGTGAGAGGAACGGCTTGCCGTTGGTCTCGCCAAGTTTGATCCTGTAGCCCTTGACCGCATGGACTTCCTCGATCGGCCCGACCTTGAGCGCATTGCCGAACGCGCTGCGCAGCATCGCGATATCCGCGCTCATCGAGAGCAGATTGTCCGTCAGCTTCATGGCTCGCTCACTTCAACCGGCTGTGCGCCCTCGACCTCGATCACGCCGGTTTCCATCACCGGCGTGTCACGATCCTCATCACCCTCTATCGGCCCAAGGCCCACCGCGAGCAGCTCGCTGTTTGAAGCGAACAGGGCGGACTGCAGCTTCTCCCAGTCCTGCCAATCCGCACCCGACTCCAGGATTCCCGGCCACGTCTCAGCCAGCGCCGCGTAGGCCGCATCACCGTCACTTGCCATCAACGCCAGCCCTGCCAAGATTGCATCAGCAATCGGATCGCCGGGCAGTGGTTCCGGCAACGTCTCGATCTCGAACTGGGCAAACCGACAGGCGTGCTTTGTGCCGGTTTCCGGATCCGTCGCGCGGACTGTGCGTATGGGCCCGATGGAAACCACCAGATCCCGAAACACCATCGACCACGGATTGGCGTGGTCATGAAGCACCGCGCGCCACTGGCGATCAACGATGTTCAGCAGCGCTTCATAGGCCGAATCCGTTTCGCCGAGCACCGGTACGATCACCGTTCCCTGCCCGTCCGAGATTTCCTTGCCGGACGCCACCGCCGACTGCATCATGCCGGTCAATCGTCCACCGCGACCCAGAAAGCCGTCCGTCGCATCGTCCGCGTCCTCCACCGACTCTTCGATCGAGAAGACCAGAACCAGCTCAGCCCCGCCTTTCAAGAGTCCAGGCAATGTGTCCATCGCGCTATCAAACACATTGCCCAGCGCAATGGTGCGGCCGCGCAACGCTTCGACCACCGCAATCTGCACCAGCTGACGAACGATGCTCATCAGATCCTCGAAATCGCGCAAAGCACCACGGCGGGCAACGGATCCAGAATCCGGTCAATCCTGTAGAGTTCCGGTGCTGCCGTCTGCCGCTCGACATGGTCTCCTTGTTTCGGAACCCAAGCCAGATCGGCGAGCGCGAAGCTCACGCTCGCATGCGGTGAAATCACGTTGGCGCGGTTGGTTTCCGAGGAGCGGCCGCCGCCCATCTGCTCAAGCTCCGGCGCAAAATCGAAGCGGCCCCTGAGACCCTCTTGCACTTCTCGCGTAGGGTCAGCGCCGGCGCCGGCCATCTTGCCCTCGCGCATAGGCAGGATGTTGGCATTCTCGCCAAAGCCCTGGCGGGTCATCGAGGGCAACCCGGCCCGCACCGTATCGAGATCCATTGTGATCAGGCCTGGAGCTGTGCCAGTTTGTCTTGCGCATCATTCAGCATTGCCTCGGCCTCGGCTGTCGCCACAGGGTCCGATCCTGCTGCGGCAACCAATTGCTCAGCCTCGACAATAGCGGACTTTGCGGCAACGACCTCCGGCGAGTCCTGGGACGGCGAGGTATCGCTGTCCTTCCCGGTCTTGCCAGTACCAGCTTTCGGCTTCTTCTTTCCCTTGTCACCATCGGTGACCTCGACCGCGAAGCGGTCTTCAATCAGATGTCGGCCGTAGGCCTCCGGAACCGATACTGCCTCCATTGCGGCGCATGCCTGGTCTTCCTTCTTGCCAAGCACGGAGCCGGGCACGATGCCGCCTTGCGGAAATGCAACGCTGATGTTCTTGCTCATGGTAGGGTCCTTTCCTCTTGCCGGAAGACCGCTGCGGGCGGTCGCCTGGAAAAAGGAACCGGGTGTGAACCCGGCCCCCTCTTTCATGGCTCAGCTGTATGGGCCGGTTGATCAGGTCAGTGTCAGCTTGCGCAGCACTTCCGGGCGGGTGCAGATCGAGATCGGGTTGCTCTGCACTTCCAGGTCATAACCCTTGCCGTTCCGCTTCTCGACAGCCTGGCTGTAGAACGGCAGGCCCGGAGTGTTGACCGTCTGGTTGTAGTCAGCCGGCGCAAACCGGGTGATGTAGAGATCCGGAACTCCCAGCACTGCAACCCGCGCTTCATTGGCGGCGATGTAGGCTGCACCCAGATCCGCCGTCGCCTTGACACCGGTCTTGTAACGCTCCCATGTCGCCCCCCCAAACTGGAACTTATCAGGCACGTCCTGGCGCAGAACGGAAGCTCCGTCATTGTAGAGGAACGTGTCGCGCACCGACTTGTGCAGCCACATTGCCTTGTGGAAATCCCGGCCGGTAAACACGTGAATGCCTGAATAGGGCTCATCGAGCGAATCCTCGATCGAATAGACAACGTCCTGCCACAAGCTAGTGACAAGTGTCGCTTCGACATCGAGTTCGAGCGACACTGCATTCGGAACCGCGATGCTGAAGGCGTTGTAAAGATTGATCAGCGTCCTGCCGGACTTGGAGGTGACGATACCCTTGAGGGCACCCACGCGCTGGTGTTCCAGCGTCATGGTCAGGTCCTGAGCATGGCGCTGGGCCTTGCGGTTGACCCGGCCGATGACCGTCTCCAGCGAGCTTTCCTCGCCGAACTCGCGCACGTTCTGGACTTCGTCGGCCAGGATGCTGTCGTCGCGCTGGTAATGCGGCACATTGACGGGCACCTTGGTGCGGTCGTCATCATCGGTGGTCTCGCCAGGTCCGCCACGCTCCGAAGGCTCGATCAGACCGAGCTTGCCGTTGCGCCGCTCGATCGAGATCATCGTCGTGGTGACGCTGTCTTCCTGGAAAATGCCGGTCGCCGAGATTTGGCCTGGACGATACGGGACGGCGTTAACGGCCGCCGTCAGACTTTCCAGGCTGAAGGCGTCTTCGATATGTACATTGGGTGCGGGCATCGAAGTTCTCCTTATCGTGCCTTGATGCCCACCGCACGAAGCTGGGTCAGCTTCGCGGCGCGCTTGGTTGAATCGTTGACGGTGGCCGCGAACACCAGCATGGCGTCCTTGACTTCCGCGTCGCCGGTGATGCAGACGGCATCCACATCGGCGCTGGTGGCGTCGACCTCGTAGCAGAGGATTGCTGTCGCGGTTTCCGCACCCTCGAAATCCACCGTCTCGGCGTTTGGCGAGGCAATATGCTTGCCGCCGTCGGTGACCTTGCCGAGCACCGTGCCAGCGGAAAGCTTGCCGGCGCCGGACAAGATGGTGAGCACGTCGCGCGAGCGGGTGCCGTTTCCTTCCGACAGGATGAACGCGAGATCCCGCGGCGTTTCACTGAAACTGGTGGCCATGGTCATGCTCCCCTCTGGGTCGTGCGACGCGCGGCGAAAATGGCGTCACGATTGATCTTTGGACCAGCCTTGGCCGCTGGTTTGCCACCAGGCATTGCCAGACCGGCCGCAGCCATCCGCTGCTGTTCATATGCAGCAGGCGACGGGGCCGGCTTGTCCTGCTCTGTGTCGGCTTCTGCCGCCGTCGCAGACACATTCGCAGAAACGAACTTGATGACCGCATCGGCCGCCATATCCGGCGACGCATTGGCCAGTTCGACCGCTGCCGACATGCGCTTGGCGTCGCCCTTGATACTGTCGGCGCCGAGGATCGCGTTCATGCGGTCCATGGCCTTCTTGTAGCCGTCTGCACCACCGGAAGCGGCGGCTGCGACGGCGGCGTTGGTTGCGGCATCAGACTGATCTGCGCCGGCCACAGTCTGGTTCTCAGACATGTCACCTCCGGGGGTTGGTTTGAGTGGGTTGGGCTCCGTTCCGGCTGCGCCGGCGGTTGCCTCGTTTTCACCATCGACATCGTCGAGGCATGGGTTTGCAGCTCCGGGGCGCACGGCGGCCCGAATGCTGGAAAGAAGACCAGTCATGATTTTCTCCTGGGTTATCCCCGGTTCACTTCACTGACGAAAGCGTCAAACGCCTCCAGCGGATCACCGACTGCATCGACGAGACCCATCGCGACAGCCTCGCCGGCGTCATAGACGCGGGCCTCGGTAGCAAGAGCCTTGGCCTTGGTGATGCGGTTGCCCCTCCCCCTTGCAACTGCCGCGGCAAATTCAACGCGCATGGCATCCGCCTGGGTTTGCCATTTCAAAGCGATCTCGGCACCCAGCGGCTCATAGGGGTTGCCATCCGCTTTCTTCTCGCCCGAGCGGATGATGGTGAGCCTGATGCCCTCCTGCTCGAGTGCCTGCGAGTAGTCAGCATGGATCATGATCACGCCGATGGATCCCGCTCCACCGAAACGCGGCATCACGATCTGTCGGCTCTGCGCCCCCAGAAGATAGCCGGCCGAATAGGCAAAGTCGGTCAGGATCGAGATCGTCGGTTTCTCGCGAGACAGTTGAGACATCGCAGCCGCTGTTTCAAAGGCTCCGCTAACCTCGCCGCCGTAGCTGTCACATTCGAACACGACACCTTTGACCTGCGGCGACTTCCGCGCCATCGCGATCTGTGCCTGCAGCCCTTGATAGGACGTTTCCCCCGAATTGTTGCCGACCCAGCCGCCCTTGTGCACAAGCGTGCCTTCGACCTCAATGATTGCAACATTGTCGACCATGGCGAACGGCAAGACGTTGTGCCTGGTATAGGCTCGCTCAATCCGACCGCCGAGCTTGCCCGCCAGCGGACGGCCATCCGAGCCGGCGACGTGGTCAACGGCGCCAGCCGGATTTGCAATCACAACCGTGTCGCCGGTGACCCGGCTGCCCAGGCCATGCAGGAATGCCTCCGCCTTGCGCGGATCGTACATCAGCGGCGTATTGAAAACGCGCTGTGCGACATGTGCAAAACGTAGGCTCATCACAAATCCTTCAGTATCTCAGCCGCATCCGCCGCGACGGGCGACGACCTCTTGTCGCCTGCTCGCATGCCGCCTGCAGACGGGTCATTTCCGCGTCGAGCGATTTCAGGCTGGCCGGCGAGAACACAACTGTTTCCCGCGTTACTGGCGACTGGATCGAGTATTCGCCCGTCATCTCGCCGCTGATCAGCTTCAGCTTGACCAGGTAGAGCCCCTGGAAGAGGGCGCAGGGATCTGCCGAGTCGATCGTCACCCCACCGAGCTTGATCATCGACATCAGGCTGTCTCGCTTTCGGTTTGCCGCGCGTCGGCCTGGCTATCGTCCTTAGCTGCATCGCTCGGCAAGCCGCGCTCGAAGGGGGATTTCATACCCTCGTCGATATGGCGCTTGTGCCAGTAGAGCCGGCTCTGGAACACCTCCTCGGCGTCGCCGCCATCCTCACTGATTTCACGTTCAAGATCGCCGGTCCCGTTGGCGATGCGCTCGCTTGTGGCCTTGGCCTTCTTCAGGTCATCGGCCGATGGCTTGCTGGGTCCATTGCAAATCGCCCACAGGATCGCTTCACGGTTGGCGCGATAGGCCTCGATGCCACCCTTGAAACTGGTCAGACCCGTCTCGATCCGCTCGTCCATCCAACTGGAATAGGGCACCAGGTAGTGCGGCGCGGCGATCCGCTCGGTCCGGCGACGCGCCAGCGGCCACACAGACGCGTTCTCCATCTGGATCGAGGAGTAGGTCGCCTTCTCGTAGTCCAGCGTGTAGCCGCCATAGCTCACACCGAGCGCCCGCGCCGTCTCGCGGTTGAATGCGCCGGTCACTTCCGAATGCCGCGGCCCGGGCGCGGTGATGTTCTTGAAATCGAGAGACTCGCCCGGCGCCAGCTGCGAAATGCCGGCGCCGGGTCCCAGCCTGATTTCCGATTCCGCTGCGCGTTCGAGCTGCGCCTTGAAGTAGCCGATGAACTCGTTCTTCAGGTCCTTGCCACCTTCCGAACCTTCCATTGCCTCGAAGGCCTCGAAGGCTTCCGCGCTTGGGCGTTCGCTGGTCAGGATCGCGGAATAGATGGTCTGCAAGAACATCAGCTGCGCCGTGGCGTCGTCCGCATTCTCGGCCATCATGAACTTGCGGAAGGTCGGCGCCAGTGGCGACAACCCGCGCACGTCATCGCTTGAGAACGGGTCGAACGCATGCATAACGATCTGCCGACCCTCGGCATCGCGCGCCGGATAGTCGATCTTCTGTTTCCACCCGTCGCGCCGCTCCTCGAAGCGATAGGCGATCGGACGGCCATAGGCATCATGAATGACACCCTGATAGAGCCCCTCGACCTCGCTCGTGTCCTGCACCAGCTGCTGCGGCGATAGCAGCAGCATTTTCGTGCCGGTCCGTGTACCCGGCAGTCGCTGCGAGGCCGGCATGAACTGGCAAACCCCGACACTCTCGCCGAAGGCAAGCCAATGCCGCATGCCGATATCGGTCTGCTGCGGGATCGTCCACTTCGCCCGGAAATCGCATTCCAGCGGGTTCCAGGCATAGACCTTCCACTCGGCCTTGATCTCGCGCACCCAGGCAATCGCCTCTTCGCGCGTATATCCGAAACGCGACAGATCCGGCTTTGGATTAAGCTGCAGCTCGTTGCCGACAGCATCGACAAGGATCTGGTCGGCTGCTCCGCGCAACTTGCCGGAGTTCTGCAACAGGTCCATGGCGAGGCCCGCAGCCCTGGTCCAGACACGCCGCACCTCGTCCCGGTGTTCGCGCAGCGATGACGGCCGTGACGCCAGCACACCCGACTGGGTGTCGCGCATGTAGCCTGCCCGGACCTTCGGAACAGACGGCGCCCCGACAGGGCGCGCGGGTGCCGAGGTCACGCCTCGCCCGGCTTTGACCCTCATCCTTGGCTTAGCCGTCATGTGCGCTTTTTCCACTTGTCGATGCGCGACCGATCGGCCGCTTGTCCGCCGGCGTTTGCCTGCGGTCTGGTCTCGTCAGTCGATCGGCTGGCAACCGCCTGGACGCTGTGCGCCGCCGGCGACAGCAGATCGGTGTCCGGCGAAGGCAGCAACCGCGAGCGCAGCGCCTCCCATTCCACCTTGGTCATCCTGGTCAGACCCAGATGCTCGGCCATCGCCATCGCGTAGACACGGCAATCGAGCAGGTGGTTGTCGCTGCGGATCCGCTTCCATTCCTCATGGTAGCGACCGTTCTTCATCTTCTGCTCGAAATACTCCGCAGTGATCTGCTTGAAGTATTCCTCGCCCTGCCATTTGGCGAAGTGGCAGTAGCCCGGCGGATCGAACATCTCACCCGCCGCCTGCCCGGTCTTGTGCAGATTGGCGTAGAACTCGCTCTTGAGCGACCACGTACCAACCGCCCACACCCGAGCGGAGCCGAACTTCTTGCGCTTGCCACGCTTGGTCACCGACTTGTTGGACGGCACACCGATTGCCGGTACTCCGCGACCGGGCTGCCCCTTGATCGCGTATGTGTTCGGTCGCCGGCGGCACCACTCCATCACCTGGTTGGTGCGGCCGCCGTCGCCGGCATCCACCGCGAAGGCATCGATAAACCGCTCGCGCCCCCAGGCATCGAGCACCGGCCGCCGCCAGTAAGCGTCGAGTTCGAGCCACGCACCCGCCTGCGGATTGTCTGTGGCCCCCTCGAAGTAGACATAATCGATGGTCCAGGACTGCCGGTCTTCGGCAAATCCGACCAGCTCGACATAGATCCCCTTGTGCTGCACGTCGGCGGCGCCCGTCAGCAACAGGCATTCCGGCGGCATGACCCGCTGCTGGTAATCCTCGCGGCGCTCCATCAGTCGCTGATGGTCAGGCGCATTCCCGCGCATCGCATAAGGCAGGGCCTTGTAGAGGTTCGAGAAGTCCTTCGCCCCCGCCTCGCCCTTGCCCAGCGACGCTAGATAGTCTTCTGCAATGGCGCCGTAGCTCATCATCAGACTGATGAAGGCGTCCACATGAAACCCGGGTTCCCGGTCAGGGCCCGGAGCCGTGGCGATGTAGCGGCCCGCCCGAACTGCAACCACGCGCTCGGACTCCGAGATCTCGTGCGTGCAGTTCTCGCACTGGTACCGCGACCGGTGCGGATGTTCCTTGTCGACGATCAGGTTCTCGAAGAACTGGACCTGCTCGAACCCGCATTCCGGGCAGCGGATGTTCCAGAACCGCTGGTCGGACCGCTGGAAGTCCCGGTCTATACGGCAATGTCCCGGCCCGTCTCCGTCCTTCTCTCCCGTGTCGATCTCCGGCGTCGACAGCGCGAAGATCTTGTAGGACTTGGTCCGCCGAAACGCCGTGAAGCGTCCGAAGTAGAGCGTTTCCGGATCCGCGCCGTTCGGCAGTTCCTTCCATTTGCTGACCTCGTCCTTGACCCCGAACCGGCAGGTCTTCGACGACAGGTCCATCACCGTGTTGGCATTGGCCAGATAAATGGCGCCGCCGGCAAACTTCTTCTCATAAGTCGTTGACCCAATACCCGAGCGGCTGGTCGGCGGATAGATGATATTCTTGCCGGTGTGCTTCTGCCACTCGTCGATGAGCGGCTGCAGCTTGCCCGAGTTCATGTCCTGCAGCGCATCGATGCCGGGCACCGCGAACAGGATATTGTCCGGCGAAACCTCGGCCAGATAGAGCGACCAAGCCAGACCCAGGATCGACACCCCGGTCTGCTGAGCCTTTCGGACCGTCACATGATTGCACGGATGCTCGATCGACAGGCAATCCGCGATTTCGAGCAGATAAGGCGCATCGGCCGCCGACCACAGCTCACCCTTGAGCGGGCCATCCACCAGGATGATGTTCTTGCCCAGCCAGTTCCGGAAAGTTTCCGGTCTGGTTGGCCTGATAGCGTCGGCGAGTGTGGCGAAGGCCAGACGCTCGGCGCCGGGATGGCGAATGACGTGAACTGTCACGCCTCGGTTTCCTCGATTGCCGGATCATGCTCCCGCGCCTGGACAGCGAGATTGGTCAGCAGCTCGGCGATTTTCGTGTTCACCTCGAAGGCTTTCTCTCTGAGCGCCACCCGCAACCCGTGAGCGCCTTCCTTCGAGACCGCGAGCGCAAGATCGTCAGCCGAGTTCGGCAGCCGGGCCACCATGCTCTGGATCTCGCGGCCGGCCCGCGCGAGCGCTTCCGCCAGCATGTCGGCGCGGACCAGATTGCCCGCAACTTCCTGCTGACGCAGCCGCTCCCGTCCGACCTTGAGCCAGGCCTCCTGGCGCAACGCCTCGTCACGCGAGTTCGCTGTAGCCGCGGACGGATCCCTTGCCGTGGCAGCCGGTACCGAACCCGAGCGCGCCGCTGCCACCTTCTCCGATGAAGCGTGCCGTTCGCGGTGATGGTCGAAATGCGCCAGGCTGAAACGGACAATCCGCCCGCGCCCGTCACGCTCCACTGGCAACCCCGACTTCTCGGCCAGGTCGCGCACCAGTTTGGTGACCGCCTGCTTGGTTATCCCGTCACGCTCGGCAACATGGGCAGGCGCAACCATGATCTGATCCATGACGCCTTGCACCAGTTCCCTTTGTTCAATCTGACAACCCCGCCACCACAGCCTAACAACCCTGACAACCCAACTTTCCGGACAGCCTGACTGGCCGTTTTCCGGGAGCTTTCCCGCCCGCTCGGCGGTGGGGGGCCGAAACGGTCCCTAACCCCGGGGGGGGCCCGGCCTTGATGGTCAGCTGACGACGCCCTTGGTCAGGCGGGTGATCTCGTGGTCGAGGCGCTGGGGCAGCACGCGAGCGACCGTCGAGCGGAATGCATCGCGGGTCTCGCCCTGCACCATCTCATTGGGGATGATGACGCCGGACTTCTGCTTCTCGAACCTGTCCATTCCCGTTTCGGTTTGCGTCCCGGTCCGCAGAAACACCTGACCGTTCCAGTTGCGCTTGACCACGCGGTTGGGCCACCAGCCCGCTTTGATGAAGGTCGAGGCAAAGACCGAACGCTTGCCAAATGGGGCTGCACTCACGCCAGCAAATGTCTCGCGCGCACCAAAGTACCGCAGCGAGATGTCGCCGCCATGTGCGCTCATCCGGTAGACCAGCGTTTGTGGCGTGGATCTCGAAACCTTGACCGCCCTGACGATCGTCGGGCGTTTCAGTCCGGTCTGGCGCGTCAGCTTCTGGCGAACCTGTGTCCGCGCCATGTCGCCCGCGCGATTGACTGCCCTGTTTCCGGCCTGGCGCATCTTCTTCGAGCCGAGTGCCTTCAATGCCTTGTCGAACCGCTGCAGGCCTTCGACATCCTGCCAGGTGATCCTGAGCGACATGAGTGTTCGCCTTTCCTTCTCGGCAGAATGGCATTTCAAGCATGCCGGGCTTTAACCGGCGAGATCATGACCGCCTCCCGCACTAACGAAAAACCCGCCGGCGGCGTGTGGGCCGAGGCGGGTTGAACTTTTCCTTTTCAGGGTGAGATGACCATTGTCAACTTTTCGCTGCTTGTCAAAGAAAAAGCGACACGACGTGAGAGGGGTCCCCCCGCAATTCAAGCCCGGCCACAGCGGCCCATGGCGCCAGCGTGGGCACTTCGGCGGTCAGTTGGTGGCTCAAAAGCCGCCCCGCCACCTCTTGCGCCACATGCCGCGCCGCCAGCGCCCAGACTGTCCGGCGAAACCGGTCTTCCGCCAGCCCGGCCACATCCTCGGTCAGGCGGTATCTGCGATAGGCGCCCGGCTTTGGCCGGCGGCTGCGCGGATGCAGGCCCTCCACTTCGCACACGATGGGGTTGCCATAGGCATCACGTCTGGTTTCCTTGATGAACCATGACGGCTTGCCGCTTTTGGTGATCATGGTCCGGCCCGGCTCATCACCGCGCCAGTCCGGCTTGCGGCCCAGCACCGCGCGGGCGATCAGCATGGCCTGGATCTGCTCGCCGGTGATCGACAGCAGCCGCGGGCGGACGCGGGCCACGCAGGCGGCAACAAGCCCGTCAGTGTCAGCCCATTCGGGAAACGGCGTCCAGTCGTCGCCGATCGAGATCTGCGCATCGGCGAGCCCGGCCACCGCCTCAGCCACCAGAACCGCGTCGGGATGCGGTTCGCCCTCATCCATGAACATCGGAACCACGCCATAGCCGTTGATCGATGCGTCGATCACCGTGCCGAGCAAGCCATACTGGTCCACACTGACCCACGACGATGACATGGAAGGACCGATCCTGCCCCCCGGCCGCTCCGTCTTGGTCAGTTCATGCCGGTAAGCCCATTCGAGCAGCTGGACGATGGCGATCTGTTTCATGGCATTTTTTCCTGTTTTGTCATCTGCACCAGTTTTCACCAGTTTGCGATAGTTTATGCGATAGTTTTTCTATATATATTTCAATAGTTTGCACCACTTGCACCAGTTTTTGAGGGTCTATACGTATGGAGTTTTTTCTTTCGCAGATTTTTCTCATACGTATAGGGGCGCGACAACTGGTGCGGACTGGTGCAAACCATTGATTTCATTCCCCCAAACCCCCTTATTCAACTATCGCGGACTGGTGCAAAACTGGTGCAAACTGGTGCAGATTTGGCCTCAGATCGGCGGGATATCGTCCCAATAGCCGGGCGGACCTCCGTCAGTATCGCCCTCGCCGCGCGGCACATTTACAAGCGCCACCCCGAGATAATGGTTGGTTCGCCCCTCCTCGCGTTCGAATTTGCGCTTCATGATCAGCCCGAACCGCGTCAAGGTGATAGGTCTGCCGCCCTGATCGACGGTGTAATTGACATAGGCGTGATAGAATTCCTTGGCCGTGACCCGCGCACCCGGCTCTATCCGCACACAGGCGGCGCAGAAGGCTGCAGTCGGGTCCATCTCGTCGCGATAGTCCTGGGTGGCGCGGGCAACCGCTTCGGGGATCACAAGCCCTTCCTCCAGGAACACCCTCATGCCCTCGATCAGCCAGTTAAGGATGCCCGGGAACTCCGGCTCGAACTCCGCCATCACGTCTTCAAAATCGCGCTGTTCTTCGGGCCTGAGCTGCACCGGCCAGTGGATCACGCAGATGCGCCGCCAGATGCCGTTGTCCATGCCGGTGATCTTGGGATAGCCGTTGCCGCTCATATGCGGCGTGAACTTCGGATCGAAGTCGAAATAGCCCTGGTGCAGGTCGCGCGCGGTGATCGCCTCGCCGCCGGTCACCTCTTTCACCAGGTTCTCCTTCAGGTCCTCGCCTTGGGGCAATTCCTTGACGCGCAGAAAGCGCCGCCCGTAGAGCCGGGCAATATCGGGCGAGGCCGATCCGCCGGTGTTGCTTTCTCCGATGAAGGAGGTGGCCGGCAGCGTCACCGAGGCGGAGCCGAGCAGCCGGCAGATCACTTCCATGGCGACAGACTTGCCGTTGGCGCCGGACCCGTAGTGGAAAAACAGCTTCTGCACGGTGACCCCGACAAGGCCGAGCGCAAAGGCGATCTGCACCAGCTTGCGCACTTCCGGGTCAGGGAGCATCCGGGTGAGAAAGGCAATCCAGCTTGGACATCTGGCCTCCGGGTCATAGTCCACCGGCACCAGCTGGGTGATCAGGTCCTCGCGCTGATGTCCCTTCCGCACGTCGACATGCGCCCGCACCGCTTCCTCATCTTCCTGCGCATCCGACTGCGCAGGCACGATCACCGTCTCGCGGTCAAACCGGATCGTGTGATTGAGCGTGGCAAAGGAGTATAGATCGGCATTGAAATCATCCGGGCTGCGCATGATATGCGGCGCCAGACAGGCGAGCATCGAGGTCAGCCGCGCCATGTTCTTCGAACTCACCGCGTGATCGGCGCGCCGGCCCACCCGTTTCTGCCAGGCCTTGTTGGCGTCTTCCGCCAGCTTCTTGGCCTTCACCTCGGCCTTGCCAAGCTCATCATCCGCGCGCTCAAGGAACTGGCCTCCGGCATCCAGAGCCACCTGCTCCTGCGGCGTGGGGAGAATGTGTTCGCATTCAAGCCGGATCAGGTCACCGAGCTGCTGCGCCAGCGCCAGCGCTCTCGGCCCGCCATTGTCGGTGTCCCAGTGGGTGCCGGTCCAGACCGCATAGAACGGGCTCTTTGCCTTGGATTGCATCACCACCAGCAGATCGGAGCCGAAATGCGACCGCAACCGGACGGCGTTGTCGGTATCGGAATGATCGAGCTTGGCGCATTGCGCAACAATCTCCGCCAGGCTTGGCGTGGCTGTCGAGCCCGAAAAACCTGCCTTCCGCCTTTCGGCGTCACCGGATTTGCGTTTGGCACCAGTTTCACCACCACCACGATCGTCAAAAGGGGGTTCGGGGGATTGGTTGCCGCTGCCGGCCGCCTCATAGCCCATCGCATCGAGATGCGCCTTGACGACCGCTGGGAGCTTCACATGCTTGTTCACGCTGCCTCACCCCGCTGCGCAGTGACAATGATCTCGGCCCAGTCCTGCCCGCGCGGCGGCCAGGCGGTGCAGACATCGATGCCGGGGGCGATCAGGCCCGCGCGCGCCTCGGCGCGGGCCATGTGGGCGGCGGTCCAGACCGGCTCGGAATCGCCGTCGCCAAGATAGAGCAGCCCGCGCACATAGGGCCCGAGCGGGAAACCCTCGGTGAGCCGTTCCGGGTCGGGATCAGGGCTCGGCACCATCACCGGCCGAGACACGCCTTTCGCATCGACCTTCGTGTCGGTCGGATGGGCAAACCGCCCGGTGCGCGCGGCCGCGCCCGCGAGATTGCCGATATCGCCGGCGGCGGCATAGAAGGTCGAAAGCGCCGTCGCTTCGTCATCATCCAGTTCGGCCGCAAACCAGGCGGCGACGTTCTCGATCCCCTCTCCCACCACCCAGCGCGTGGCCGCCATCTCGCCCGCCACCGGCAGCAGCCCGCCCTTCTTGGAGCCGCGCATCTTCTTGGTAGGCAGCGCCTCGCCGGTGTCTGGGCAGACCAGATTTGGTCGAAACTTCGGAACTTCGCCCAGATCAATCCATGTCTGGTGAATGCCGATCAACTCGCCTGCAGCATCGATAAAGGGCAGCACCATGGCCGGCCCGCACCAGATGTCGCGCGGATCGCCGCGCTCGGTCCTGCCGTGCCAGTAGGTGAGCTTTTTGACAAAGCGTGCTGTTGCCAGCAGCGAACCAGCGTACGCTGTCAGGCCCGCCCGGGCGCGCAGATATCGCGCCGCGTCGGTACCTCCGAGCCCTGTGAAAGCCGCCTCATAGATGCCCCGGCACTTGGCCAGTTCCTTCTCGCGAAAATCGCCCGCCTGCCTGTCCCTTTCCGACGCCTCTGCCTCGGCCCGGGCTTTCAGCGCCTCGGCCTCCGCTCGAAGCTCGGCGCGGCGTTCCTCGCTGATTTCCTCGGCCCCGTCGGGCACAGCCTCGCCCAGCACCGCGGCACAGGCTTCCAAAAATTCCTCGCGGCGGCTCACCTCAAGCCCATGGAGATGGGCGGCCATGCCGAGCGCATCATTGCCGCCGATGGAACCGCCCCGACAGTTCCACTTGTTCTTGGCGGTGTTGAGCGCAAAGCGGTCCTTGCCGCCGCAGCGCGGGCACGGCATGGCCTGCTCGGCCGCCCGGCCCTTGAGCGTGAGCCCCAGCCGGGGCGCGGCTTCCGCAATGGTGACCTCGCGGGCGCGGGCAACGAACAGGGTAAGGATCTCGGTCATCTGAGTCTCCGCAATGATACAAGTGGAGCAGGAGCCGCATTCAGTATTGGGTGCATGCGCAGTTGCAACCAGTTGACGTGCAATTGCTGCAATGTAACCTGCTGGAAAGCCAAGATCGGCGGGACCATTATCTGATCCTCGGTTGGCCACAAATTCTTATTGAGAAATGCAATCAGTGAACGAGGAAAAAAATGGCTGGAGCAAAAGATGCCGGTATATTTCAACACAAAGTAGGTCAAAGAGAGTTTGTGGCGATACACAGAATATTTAATATGAATCCATATAAAATTGATGGCGCTCATGCTTTGAATGCAGCTAAGAGCATAGTTGAAGGCCAGGATGAAATTCATCAGATTTTTTTTCAGCGCCTCATCACAAAAACTAATGCATACACGCGAGACAAGAAGCCCCAAATTGAATCTATTATTGGCAAAATTATAAAATACAATTTTGAAAATGAACAATATGAATATGAACAGGATGGTGATTCTATTGCCATAAACTGCATGAATAATACCCCCATTTTTACGACTAACGATATTGATAAATTTTGGAAAGAGATTGGAAAAATTTCGGACATTCCATTTTTGGATTATGATTTTGCTTCTGAGTTTTTCGGAATAGTTCTTGCATACTATCTTGGAAAGACGCAGAGAACTGAAGGGAACTTTGCACCTATTCAAAATAGTTTTATTGAAGGCGATATCATTCGCATGACAGCACGCGCTGAGATCCTCCAGGCTCTCGATGATGGCCACTTGGCTACGCAATCCAAAATCAACAAACTGACCGCGGCGCTTACAGAGATCCAAGCCAAATTGGCTGAAGCCGCAAAAGAAATCGAGATTGTAAGCACGACTGCTGCGAAACTTGTAGATCAACAAGATTCTGTTGCGGTAAGTATACAGCGCGCCGAAGAAGATGTCATTACGCTCCATGATAGCCAGAAAACAGCACTCACAGAAATTAAGGAAAGCCTGAAACTCGATGAAGCGAGAAAACTTTGGAGCGGATTTGCCAATAGCGCTGCCAACAATTTTTGGACTTCTTTTGCGATAATTACTATCATATTGATAACATTTCCGGTCATTACATACTACCATAGATCTGAAATAATTTATTTCTTGAGTAATCTTGAGGTAAATATTGTAGCTGGATCGGGCGGCGATAGCGCAGTTGCGAGTACATTTACAGCATTTGGTCGCCTTCTTATTATAACTGCACCTCTTGGCTTTGTTGTCTGGCTCGTCAGACTTCTCGTTAGGTTCAACATGCGCTCCATGTTGTTGATGGATGACGCACGAGCACGAGTAACGATGCTTGACACCTATCTTTTTCTCATTAGCCAGGATGCAGCGGTGAAGCAGGATCGCGGGGCGATCCTTGAGGCTCTGTTTCGTCGAGCGCCCGGCCACGGTAGTGACACGAGCGAGCCACCGCATTTCACCGATCTTTTGCGTTATGGGCAGGAAGGTAAGGGTAGCGGCTAGTTTGCGGATATCTCTCACCGCACCACCTCCGCACTCTCGCCCCGCGCCGCTGCCAGATCGTCGCTCTGCGCCACCCGCAGCCGGCCGGTGCGGACCATCACGTCGATGGCCTGGTCGAGATCGAACACGCCCGGCATGGCCTTGACCCAGTGCGCGCGGTTGTGGGTGATGAATGGCGTGCCGGCGCGGGTGCCGCGCAGATGGTCGGCCCGGGTGATGCAGCGCACGTTCTCAAGCCCGGCCGGGTTGAGCCCATTGGCGAGCGCTGCCTTGTGGCATTCGGCCAGCGATGGCGCGATGATGTAGAGCGGGCGCTGGGCCGCATTGATCCGGGCCATCATGACGCCGCCCTCCGGCTGAGAAGCGCAAGCCGGTCACGACCCGGGGCCTCGATCGTCACCAGCGCCGGCAGGCCCGGGCGGATCTCGCGGGACACAAAGGTGAGTCTTTCAAGCTGCCGGAAGCGGCGGCGTGCGGTCTCAGGCCCGAAGCCGCAGGCCTGACACAGCTCTTCCAGCGTCATGTCGAACGCCTGCGCGCGGGCGCTGCCTGCCTTTGCCCTGAGCGAATCCACCGCCAGCAGCGCATCATCGAGCGCCCGCTCCACGGCCATCTTCGGCACCGGGCGCTTGCGCAGCTCATTAATCGCGGTGCTGCGCGTATCGTCGGGATCGCCGCGTGGCGAGATTGGCCTGCAGGCAGCGACCGCGATGGCCTCGACTTCGGCCACCTCGCGACCCAGCGCGTCGCCGATGTCGGCCCAGCCATAGCCGCGATCGCGCATGAGATTGATCGCCGCCTTCTGCTCGGCCCCGGCCATGGCCGCAAAATGGGGCGCGATGGCCGCCGGGTTGCCGAAAATGGATGCGGGCGTGCTCGCCTGCCGCAACATGCTCATGAGATCCTCCGTTCGCTGATTACCATTCCGCCCACGGCGGCAATCGCCGCGGCATCCGCCCCGTGCGCGGCCGACACGCGGCCATTGTGCCGCGCCGCCCATTCGGCCAGTTTTTCCAGATCCTCGATCGACAGGCCCAGGAGGTCGCCCAGCCCGCGCCGGTCGATGAAGGCCCATTCAAGAGCCGAGCGGAATTTGCGCGGCTCGAACCACGACCCGATCACCTTCGTGCCCGCGGGCAGCGATCTCACCTCGTCGATGCGGGTCACCACCCGGCACCAGGGCGGAATGAACCCGACACCGAGCACGGCCAGAACGGCGCGCTGTGGGTGATTGGTGATGATGGTGAGACGGGGGCTCATGCTGCGGCCCTCGCTAAACCTGTTGATCGGCACCGCGCGCCGGTTGTGTTCAGCGTAGAAAACGTGAAAATCGCAGAATGAAAATCTTTACTTCGGTTGGCTGGACAGTGTTTGCCTTCGCAGCTGGCGGGTTGGCAGGCTACTTGGCGACTTGGCTGGTCGATTACACGGTTATCCGAGACGCCTTCTGTCAACCGAATGAAGTGCACTGCGCGCGTGAATGGATCGCCGCGACCAGCGGATGGATTGCAGCCATCGTTGCCACCTGCACTATTCTTGTCCTGCTGAACCAGACCAAACTGCTCAAAGCTCAAACGGGTGCTCTGATCAGCCAAACGGATGATCTGAGAAAACAGACCGAAGCAGCGTTGGGCGACGCTTTGCCCGTGATCAGCGCTTATTTCTCTAATCCGCGTGAGAAGGACGTTCTGATCACAATCAGCAACATCAACAGGCACCGGATCGAAATAGAAGGAATTAGAGCTAGTAGTGAAAGCGAAATCGCTATTGGCCGTGTCGATGATTGGCAGGCGGACCGCGGCGACTCCGGCTGTCGGATTTTCCGTCCACCGAACACTGAACGAATCGTCGGTCACACAAATCGGAACGCTGCGCCGCCAGAAAAGCAGATGCATGCCCACGACCTGACCGTAAAGGAAGGTCTTGGTACAAAGCCGACCTACGACCTCGTTGTCGAAGTTGAAATTAAGGTTTGTGGACCCACTCACACTCGGCATACCCTTACGTCCAGAGTGAGCCGCCCACTTTCGGGCCAATAGCTTGACCATCACGCCACCTCCCCGAACTTGTCGACCTGATTGCCCCAGACGCTCCAATCTGACCGCTTGGTGCGGGCGAACATCTCGAGCTTCGGAACATTGCCGGTCAGCCGCGTGACGGCTTCAGCGAAATGCTCGGGTTTACGCGAGTGCTCGCGGATGCCTTCGAGGTGGACCTGCGCCTCGCCCTTGGTCAGTCGGTCATAGCCGCGGCCGCGCGTGGCGAGCCAGCATTGCTCCATGCCGGAGCGGGTGTGATAGCCCATTCCCTTGCGCACAGAGCCTGAATCGGCAAACAGGAATTGCTGGCCGGGCGCGCCCTTGATCTTGATCCAGGCGAAGGCCACGGTCTTGTAGGTAAAGCCCCAGGCCTCGATCAGCCTGAGCGCCTCGGGCAGCATCGGCCGGATCACCCAGAGAAACAGCGCGGCATCCCGGGCGGCAATATCGCCCACCGGCAGCGAGCAGATCGCGTCGAGATTCATGCAGTCATAATGCTGCACCGCCCCGCGATCCTCGCCCAGGCTCGACCACGCTTCAAACCGCCATGGCGGATCAGCGTAGATCACATCAAAAGGACCGGACGGCAGCGGGATCATCTCAGTGCCCTCATACTGTCGGCGGTCTCCTGCCCCGCCTTCCGGCCCGGCCTTTGCGCCTGTTCGCTGCGCACGATCGATTCCTGCGTGGTCACCCGGAAGCCGCAGGACACGCATTCGCGCCGGCGGCGCTGTCCGCCATGCACCGGGCGGCTGTCGAGCGTGCGGAAGGCGCGCTTGCCGCAGCCGGGACAATGCAGACCGGTGGGCTTTGGGCTCATGACGCAAACCTCGACGCCCGCGCCCGAAGAACTTGCGCCCTGCCCTCGACCGCATCCATGGCGACGATATCGGCGAGCGGCAGCCTGCGGCCCAGGCGGGCGAGCGAGGGCGGGCAGGCAAACAGGCCGAGGCGCGCAAGCCGCACCCGGTCCGGCGGCGGAGAAGCCCCAGGCCCGTCCCCTCCGCCGCCTTCCGTTGCGGGCAACGGATCTCCAACCGACCCGCAACGATCCCTTGAAACCTGATTGCCCATCACGCACCGCCTTCCCTGGCGGCCGGCGCCACAATGCGGATCTCGCCGGCGCGCACCTGCGCCAGTGACTGGCGCAGGTCGGAAAGCCCGCGCTCCAGCACCGAGACCGCGCGATCGACATTCATGGCTTCCGCCGGCGTCACCTTGCCGTCGGCCAGAGCAATCGCGCCGGCGCTCATCACCTCGCCTGCATGGCGCACTGTCTCGGCATAGGCCGACAGCACATCGGCGGTGCGGCGGACGGCTTCGGTCTCGTCGGCCAGCCTGCGGCCGTTGAGCTCCGCCATCACGCTGGTGATCAGCGCCACGCCGCAATGCTCTTCCAGCATCAGCACCGCGTTGATCGGCATCAGGTCGGTGTCCTGGGCGTTGTTCCAGCGCCCGACATGGCTCTTCGAGATCGAGGTGATTTCCGCCACGCGCTCGATGCCGCCCGACAGATTGATCAGATCGCGCTGCGCTGCCTTGATGCGATAAAACCATGCATTCTTGAGCATTGGGCAATCCTTTCCCGTTCCGGGAAAACCCGGTACTCTTTCCCGTGGTGGGAAGCGTTCAAAACTGGTCAGATCATCGGGCGATCAAGGAGGATCCGACGATGAAGAAAAGCTCCCCGCGCCACCAGGGCACACCGAGGACAGACTGGTTGCAGGACCCGGATTCGAACCGGGGACCTCGTGGTTATGAGCCACGCGAGATGACCTCTTCTCCATCCTGCAGTGTTTGTTTCGGGAGGCGTTCATTCGGCGGCCTCCCTTGGCTGGGCCGCGGCGTGCGCCAGGTCAGCGAGCGTGACGCCCGCAATGTCGCGAGCAGCCGCGGCTTCAATCATGCGAACCCAATAGCTGGCCGGGATCGACATGCGCCGGCGCATCGCTTTCGCTGTCACATAGGGCACGCCCAGATCCTCCGCAAAAGCGGACAGGCTCGGCCACAAATTGATGATGTCAGCGTGGGTCATGGCAAAGTGGTACTTTTAATACCACCACGTGTCAAGCGGCTTGGGCATGCAGAATACCACCGGCCAGGGGTATTTATTGCACCATGAGTGATTACGACAAGATCCGAGAACGCGCGGAGCGCGGTGAACGCCTGAAGCAGGCCCGGTTGCGTGCCGACACCGGGGGCGTCAAGGCCACAGCTGATCGCTTCGGCTGGGACCGCAACACATACAAAGCCCATGATTCTGGCCGGAACGGTTTTGATCCAGCAACTGCCGTGAAGTACGCCAAGGCATTCGGCGTATCTGCAAACTGGCTTATGTTCGGCACCGGATCGATAGATGATGATTATGAAGCGTCAGCACATGTGACGGACGTGCCGCTTGTCACTTGGGTGAGCGCGGGGGCCCTGACTAATCAGGATGCAATCACCGACCTGAGTGACTTTCCGACAATGCCGGTAACCGACCTCCCGGAGGGTGACTGGATTGCGCTCCGGGTCGAAGGCGATTCGATGAACCGCATTTCACCACACGGTTCCATTGTCCTCGCCAACCGCCGCGACCGACGACTAGTACACAATGCTTGTTATATCGTGGCAGATGAGACCGGGGCCGCAACCTACAAGCGCTGGCGGCAGAACGAGGGGTTTCACCCGGTTTCCACTGAAGAAATAAGCCCTCCGGATTTTGAGGGGGCGGTTCATGTGGTAGGCCGAGTACGCCGCTCGCTAATCGATATGTAACGTTACGGCTTGCAATTTTTCCTTGAAACACGAGCCAGAGCCCTTTTAGACTAACCTGCAAGAGGACAGGGGCTTTTCATGTTTCTACTATCAGGATTTACCGGGCTTCTCGGCTTACTTCTGGTCATTACAGGGCTGATCGGCCTGATATTCAAGCGCCTGCGCCGCCGCGCCAAGAAGGCGGCTCTTTTGGGCATATTCTTGTTTGTTGTAGGTAGCGTGGGCATCACGAAATACGATCCGGCCGAAGAGGAAGCCACCGAAAAGGGTTTTGCCAGCGCCACACAGATGCGGGAAGCCCTACGCGAAGGATTTGAGACCCCAGCCGAATTCGAGGCACATCAGCAAGCCCAGGCAGAAGAAGCCGTTGCAAAAGAACGGGCAGAGGCAGAGGAGGCCGCGGCAAAAGAACAAACACGCCTGGACGCGGCAAAAGCCGCGGGCTTCCCCAACATTGACACAGCCGATCGCGCCCGTGCTGCCGGAATCGAGACAATGGCCGGATGGAGCGCGTACCTTGCCGCGCAGGAGCGGGAAGCCGCCCTTCAAATATACAAGGATGCAATCGGCAGAAACCTGATCGCCATCAAAGAAGTAACGCGCATGGATGGCTCAGCACTGGAACTACACATCAAACCATCAGGCCTGACCAACAGTTTGGATTTTTATGGCATTGGACAAGATGTCGGGGATCTCGCCAAGGCGCTGCGCAAGCCGCCTGCTGCACCTTACCAAACAGTAATTGTAATGGTCAGCGTCGATACGATCGATAAATACGGAAACCCAGCCGGCTTGGCGGAAGCGGCCGTACTTACATGGGACATGGTCACTCTCGCGAAGGTCAATCTCGACTTTGGCCCTGATTTCCTTTTCCGCAACGCCCGCGATGTAGAGCTTACCCGGTTCGGGCGCGAACTCGCGACGGCATATTGCCAAGACCACGACCTTAGAGATCCCAGATACTGTCAATAGGCTGACAAACCCAACTGCAGCGACATGATGGATAGCCGAAGCGCCACGGATGCGCCGTGGTATGATTCGGACCGCTTTCACCTGAAAGCCTGAGCCACCAAACATGGTGGTACATTTCGTATCACCTGCCACTTGCGCCATGGTGGTATTTATTGTACCACTTGCTTCAACATCACCTGTTGGAGCCCACCATGATCCAATATCAAGCCACCACCCCACCCCAACCCGCGCCGTCTTCTTGCCACGCCTCGCTCGTCGACCGCATGGCCAGCGACATGCGCGAGATGGCCTTTGCCGGGCAGAATGTCAGCACCGAAACGCTGGTGCAGCGCGGCTGGACCCTGCCCACCGTCAAGCGCCTGTCTGGTGAGGCCATCGCCCGCGCCCGCCGCCAGAGCGTGCGGAGGCAGGCATGATCCCCGCCTCCCTCACCATCATCGACGGCACCCGCCTCACCCAGGAGCGCGCCCGCGCAGCCCGCGGCACCGACGCCCCGGCGCTGGTGGCACTTGCAGCCCTCACCCTGTTTTTCATCGCGGCCGGTCTCGTCGCGATCGCCATGGGGGCGTGACGCATGAACGATGGACGCTTTACCGAGCGCTTCGATGGCGCGGCAGCATGGGCTGGGCTGACTGACGAACAACGCGCACAGATTGGCTCGACCGCGCTGGAAGTCGTTGTCAATTGGAACGGCATGGATGCCTACGAAGACCGCGAGCAGTCGCGGCCCTTTGATGCAGCGGACAGCTTGCTTCTCGATAATTTGCACCATGCAGTGAACGAGGCTCTGCCGCACATCCTTGGAGCGGAGCCACTTCCGGTCCCTTCGCAGCTTGGCCCCGTTTGCCGGCGATGCGGATGCAGCGAGCAGGACGCATGCTTTCCGGCCTGCGGTTGGTCCGAACCAGACCTTTGTACAGCATGCGAGAGCCCCGTCCGGAGCGAAGCCGCCGCCGGCGACGACAGCGTGAGGACACACCAGTGACCGACCTCACCCGCATCTTCATTCCCGGGCCGAGCGACGAGGCCAATGCGCGGCTGTTTGCCGATGCGCTGGCCGAGGGCTCCGATGCCGCCCAGCGCGCCGCGCGCGAGGACGTGAGCCAGCTGGTGAGCATGATGGCGCGGTTCACCGAGATCTCGCCCCGGCTCTGGGCCGAAATGCGCGAGGACATCCGCCGCCTCATCGACGACGCGCGGTTGCAGCGCGGCTATGCCGACATGGCCGATATCACCCGGCAGGGTTATTCGACGGAGGCAATCGAGCTTTATCTCAAGGCGCTCGGCCCCGGCGAGGTGACCAAGGCGGCAGGCCCCGATGCGGACGAAGCCCGC
>TARA_R110002020_G_scaffold55309_1_pt1 | contig 40672 bp, 61 predicted proteins | sample TARA_R110002020 | Tara Oceans TARA_R110002020 (sample SAMEA4396489) | marine metagenome | biome: Westerlies Biome; feature: [MES] marine water layer (ENVO:01000295) within the mesopelagic zone...; material: water (ENVO:00002006), including particulate matter (ENVO:01000060) such... | reverse complement strand
GGGGTCGCCAAAGTTTACTTTAACAACGTTGCCTTTCTCGTTTTTGACATATACAGACATCTTCTTTGGCCCATCAGGTGTTCTAAAAGGTTTGTTAAGGGTGACTTTCCTACCTTGGTACTCGGCTGCTTTACTGTCTTCTCCCTTGTGTGACTTATACCACTTTCTAAATTCATTCTCGTCCTTGCCGGGAATGTAGAGAATAGTGCCATCTCCAGTCTTTGTCGTATGAACATTGTTACTTAGGTCATCAAACTTTTTAGCTATCTTCATAGCCTCATCTTTAGAAGTAAAGACATAGTCTTCCATAGGTCCAGCCTTGTGAGCCTCTGCTCCCCTTACCGGAATAAGGATTCTTCCATTTTTCTTGTACACTCCTCTTCTCTTGAAGTTGTATATCTCTCCAGTTTTTGGATCTTCATACTTGTAACTACCCGAGCTTGGGCCCTGATCTTCATCGGGCTCGGGAGCTTCCATTACTTGGTCTTTGCTTTTCTTTATGGCACGCATGTATTCTTTATGGCTTTTCCCCGGCATATAAATGGTCTTGCCCTTTTCGTCTTTATGGCTATGATGACCTTCTATGCCAAGATCTTTTGCTCTTTTTTCAGCATCTTGTGGATTGTCAAAAATATCCTTTTCTCCCACAGCTTTCTTCCAGCTTGGAGGATTGTAGCTCATGTGCTTGCGATACTTCTTTTTACTGTCCTTCTTCACATCCTCTGTTAAGGTTTTGGAATCTGATTCAGTCTTTTTTGGCTTCTGTGCTTTCTTCCAAGCGTCAGGATTAGGTCTGTCCGGATCTCCGGGTTTTGCTGGGCGGTATTTTTTACCCTCCCTTTCCTTTTTCTTTCTGATGTTTTCCCAAAGACCCGGCTTCGCTTCGGATATATCCCATTCTTCAGTCTCTTCTCCAAAGTCGATGTACTCAGATTCTTCTGGAACAACAAAGTTAGCTTCGGTAAGTTCTTCTACAAAGCCTTCCTCATTTAAGTGACTCTCTACAGCTTGTATATATTTATTCATTGGAGTGTATCCTTTAGATAATTAGACTCTGTATCGCCTTGCCTCCATCTACAATCTCTATAGGTCTGTCTCCCGGAGCCATCAACTCCTTATCTGCAACAATACCTAGTCTATTGTAAATAGTAGCTGCCCAGTCTTCAATACCGACTGCGTTTTCTTCTGGTTCGCTGGCAGTTGCATTTGAACTACCATAAGTAACACCTTGCTTAATACCTCCTCCAGCCATAATAGTGCTAAAGACTTTAGGCCAGTGATCTCTACCTGCTGTGCCATTTATTTTAGGGGTTCTACCAAATTCAGACACTACGCATACGAGAGTAGAATCTAATAACCCTCTATCACTTAAGTCTTCTATTAGAGCTGCGAAGCCCTTGTCAAAAGCTGGTAGCTGCCTGTTCATTCCATTGGCGATATTATCATGCATATCCCAACCACCATAGGTCAACGTAACAAACCTAGACCCGAACTCTACGAGTCTTCTGGCAAGTAGCATTCTAGAACCAGCAGTGTTTTTTCCATACTTGTCTCTAAGTTCAGAAGACTCTTTTTCTATATTAAAAGCTTCACGAGCGTTCTCATCTCCTATTAAACTATATGCTCTTTTGTAAAAAGAGTTAACCGCATCTATAGAGTCTGATTCTTGCTTTTGGTTGAAGTCTGTATTTACTATATCAAGGACTTTCTTTCTCCTAGAGAACCTATCTTCAGGAACTGGAGTTTTGAGATCACGGACTGCAAAATCCCCATTAGCTGGATCAGAGCCTAAGCCAAATCCAGAATAAGAACTGCTTAAGTACCCAGTCCCTGCAAACTCATTAGGCTGGTTGGGGATACATATATAAGGAGGCAAGTTTTTTCTAGGCCCAAACTCATGAGCAACTACTGAGCCCATAGACGGGTATTGCAATGCCGGACTAGGCCTATAGCCGGTAAACATGTTGTGAGTGCCTCGTTCGTGGGCAGCTTCACCATGAGTCATACTGCGTATGATAGATATTTTATCTGCTATCTTTGCAGTATTAACCATAAGTTCCCCAAGACGTATATCTGGAACAACTGTTTGTATGCTTCCAAGTGGCCCACGATATTCTATTGGTGCAAAAGGCTTTGGATCAAGTGTCTCTTGATGAGCCATTCCTCCCGGAAGATATATAAAAATTATACTCTTAGCGGGCCCCTCTACGCTTTTATAGAACTTCTGGTCAGCGTTAAGAAAAGGTAGTCCAAGCCCCCCTATAAGTCCAGCCTGTAAAAAGGTTCTTCTTTTCATTACAATATTACCTTTGCATTTCCTTCTAGTAAATATCTTGGCCTTCCTCCATTGTCGGTCTTTTGGATATTTTTATTTATACCAAAGTGGTCAAACAATGTAGCCTGAAGGTCAAGGGGGCCGACTGGGTTTTCTATTGGACTATAAGATCTATCGGCCTTACCTATAGTTCTTCCTGATTCATATCCACCGCCTGCCATAAGCATGGGTGTAATCGAGGGCCAATGGTCTCTGCCCCCATTAGAATTATACTTCGTTCTACCGAATTCACCAGTAACAACAAGTAATATTTTTTCATTTAAACTTCGATCCCAAACATCCTGAAGAAAGCCAGACAGAGCTTTATCTAGCGGCGGAGCCTTGCCTTTCATTGCCTTTGAGATATTGCTGTGCATATCCCAGCCTCCATAATGTATGGTTATAAACCTTGTCCCATTCTCAGCAAGCCTTCTGGCTAGTAATAGTTGTGCTCCGATATCATTTGCTTTAGTTGAGCCATAAAGAGCCTTCGTTGCTTCCTTTTCTTTGTCTAAATCAAAAGCGTCTTTAGCCGAGCCAAGTATTACGTCATAGGCTTGACCCTTGTAAAACTCAACAGAATCTGCACTTTTGCTCGAAACGTTAACGGCATCTAGCGAATTTAAAAGATCTTTTCTGTTTGTAAATCTAGGAATCTCTATCCTCGGTGTGAGATTGTCTTTGTTGGATGGATCAAAGGGCTTATACGCTCCGCCTAACCAAGCACCTTCGTCACCTTCAATCTTGCCCTGCTTAACGTAAGTAGGCACACCGTTGTGCGGGTCGTTCGGCCCATAGCATGAAGCAACGATTGAGCCAAACGATGGATGCATCGGCATAGAGGTGGTTGATCTTTCTGGGTTATAATGAGCTGTCATCACAAAGTGAGTACCTTGACGATGAGAGGAGTCTTTATGACTAAACGAATTTACTACGTTTAATTTGCTCGTATGCTTGGAAAGCTCTTCCCAATCAGAACCAAGAGAGACGTTAGTCTTTGAATCATATATCTTACCATTCACCGGCTGCCACTCAGAGGGTACATCATCTAGCGTTGCATGGAATGTTTCAAATTGAGTTGGGCCTCCCCCTAGCCACACCCACACCACAGAGCAATCTTTAAGATCTTGGGGTCGTTCTTCCGCAAAAGCCATATCGCTAAGGCCTATGGCTGACATACCAGCGCCAATACTTCCTACTCGTAAAAAATCCCTTCTATTCGCATAAAAATCTAACATTTCATTACCTTTTAACTAGGGTTTGGATCAGAAATCTCTATCGTAGCGTTAACGGACTCGGCGGCAGCTATTTTAGCTTGTTTTGTTTCCCAAGCTTTTACATGCTCTGCCAAAAACTCTCTTACTGTTCTGTGGGTAAAGTCCCCCTGTGTCTCGGGGTTGTCAATCATCTCTGGGATTGCGATTCCGTTTTCATCAACGGGAAGCACTTCTTCTCCCTCTTCATTGTAGGTGATAATGTAGGCTGGGTTTATTACTAAAGCGGCCCACTGATTATTGCCACAAACAGCATTAAAAACACGCTGCACGTCTTCATCTGCTATTTCTAGTTCAAAAATTGACATATTTATTTCTCCATATATTTAGATAAGCTCGCAGGCACCTCCGCTGCAAGCCCATTCTTGTTGGGGCTCTACGTTATCCTCTTCTTCAATAACCTCTGTATAGTCAACCTTGTTGTACTCTCTCTTCAGGTCTAACCATTCTTTCCAGTTATATACGTCTTTCATGCAGTAAGATAGCTTTTTAATATCTCCGTCCATATACTTCTCTGCAAATTTAATACACCGTTTTACCCAATCTCGCTTCGCTCCGCCCCTCGGAGACTTCCCTATTCCCAGTAAAGCGTCACTAGCGGCCCATAAGTTATCTTCCCATAAGCTAAGAGCAACCTCTATTAATCCACTAACGAACATAGCCCCATCTCCATAGTGCCTAACTTGTTCTGATGGAAGATATATGGCCGTAAAGGGGGCTTGAGGGTAGTCTTTATCCCCACTAATGGGGAGTAGGGAGATTCCACAGAAGAACTTTCTGTTTTTGTAAATAAATTTCTCTACATCTTCCCATTCATCAGGTTTAACATTTATAGTATTTGAAACATTATGATTTAGCCATGGTTTTGTGCATAGAGAATCGTTTTTCCCTATCATAACCCAGTTCTGTTGGGTGCTTTTAACACATTTAAGCAAGTCAATGGCTGACATTTGGTTTTTGGTTTTTGACCCAGCAGGAACTTCAACGCAGAACGATATTACTTCATCGCTATCGTTGGCTGACCACACGGATTCTTCGCAGGCCCTTCCGTTTATCTGTTTAAAATACGAATATATTTCCTCTAGTTTGTTAGCCTGAACTCTTCTAATGTATCTTTTGGCATGGTGCGGATGAATTCCAGAAGAAGTCCCGAGTACGCAGCTAGTCGTGCCCTCCGGCTTGATGCAAGTTGTTCTTGCGGCAGGATTTATCCCTATTTTATCGGCTATTTCTTTGTTTACTTTTTTGACAACCCTAGCTCCTTTTTTTTGTATCCTTGGGTCTAGACATATTTCGTGTTTTTCCATTATGCCTGTCATCGAAACACCCAATAGAGACTCTCTTCTTAGTATCTTTTCGCTTGTTTCTCCTAAATACGGTATGTCGGTAAAGCCAGCCTGAAGAGTTCCTATCAAGGAGGCTGCTTTGCAAGATTCGTAAAAGTCTTCCTCGTCCTTTATCTTCGCACAATTAATAGTGCTGAGGTTGCATGCCTGCCATCCAGATTTACCTGTTTCTACGTCAACTGGATACATGCCAATCTCAACGCATGGGTTTACTATGAGTTCTGTAGAATCTGACCATACAAATCCGGGCTCACCAAATTGCTTAACTGATTCCATTAGTTCATGGAATTGCTCTTGGTTTACTTTGTTTCTTACCAGTAGGGCAGAGTTGTTAGACCTTCCTCTTTGAGGGTTTTCGTGAAACCAGTTTCCGGTTTTCGCTTTTGCCATTTCTTCGTCATCAGGGCTAAATAGACAAATGGTAGCACTGCGTCTCACCCCTCCTGAGATTACGGCGTCTGCCGAGTGCATAATTATATCATATGCCTCTATAGGCTCTAAGTTGCGAATACTAACATCGCAAAATTCTAATTTTTTAAAAGCCTTATCTAAAACTTTCTTTATACTAGAGATTGCTTTTTTTAATGGTTCTGGCCCCGGAGCTTTCCCTGAGCTTGAACTGAGATAGGAACCAGCAGGGCGTATATTTGAATAGTCAAAAACTACAGATTTTCCTACATATTCAGGGAATAGCTCGTCCTGATCAAAATAACTAGAGATTAAAGCACCTACTGCGTCTGACCATCCTTCTATGCTGTCTTCAATTACAAACTTTTTACTTCCAGATCGGTTCTTAACTATCTTAGGGAGCTTGGCTATATGATGTTTCTGAACTGAAAATCCTGTTCCACACCCACATAGTAGTAAATACATGCACTCCTGAAAAAATCTAAGCCTGTCACAGTAGGATGCGATACAGTTGTAGATTCTTGCGTTGTGTTTAAATATGGGTTTCCCTCCGAACTGGAGAGCTCTTTGAGATCCCAGTATTCTTTTTTTAAACATCATCTCGTAAGACCACTCTATCTCGTCTGAGAGGTCTGGATACTCTTCAAGCATCATGCTTTTAACACGATCTACAGACTCTCTCCATGTTTCCCTTCTCTTTTTTTCCGGAAGCCACCTTGCATATTTTGATACGAAGGCGTAGTTTTGAAGCTCAGAAGCTGACATTAATTACTCTTTCCTTTTTTGGTTCCTCGGCCTTTTCCGCCTTTATTTCCTTGGTACTTATTAAAAAATCTTGCCATGCCTTGGCAATCGTCAGATGCAAAACTTTTCCTTTTGCCTGTGGGTCTACCCTTTTTGTCTCTAACCACAAAGCTAACTTCGAACTTTGGAGAGGGCTCAGAATTCTTAGGGTCCAACATGAGTGTTTTCCTTTTAATCTTCTATTTAGATATCTGGTGAATAAAAAAGCGACACGTTAAGATCCTTCTATGCTTTTACTGGGTTAGGGTAACTGACTTGGAAACATTTTAATATTATGTAAAAGAAATACAAGGTTTTAAGATATCAATGGCGTGTCGCTTTAGCGATAATACTTCGCTCTAAGTCCATTGACTATAGTATTATACACCTGCTATAACAGTATTAAAAGTGGCTGTATTAAAAAAAATGACATTTAATGAATGGATTTAAAAATATCGAAATTTGTTTTTATATTCGTATATTCCAGACCATTGCAGATGAGAAGTTCTAATATGGTTTTATCATGACCACACAAAGAAGCGACAGAACTATCCTCTTCTACAAACCACTTTCTCACATTGTTTTGCCACAAAAGTTTAGAACACACGGCACAGGGACGATGTGTTATATATGCAGAAAGTGACAGGTGTGACTTGATCACAAGATTAGAGATAGCATTCTGTTCTGCATGAACCATAAAGGGGTATTTTTCAGGGCGAGTTTTTGGAAGCTCAGCATCATCAATATGTGAGCAGAAGCCATTATACCCTAAGCTAACGACATGGTTGTTATCGTCAACTATAACACACCCTACCTTTGTCTCGTGATCGTGAGACCTTAAGGAGCAGTAGTGCGCTAGTCCCATGAAATATTGGTTCCAAGAGGGCCTATCCATATTTTTTAATGTTCTTTAATGCGCACTTGCAGTAGGCGTGATTTTCTTCTCCGCTTGGAGTTGTAAACTTGAGGTAGCCCCGCCCATAACAAGTCTTGCATTTTTTTTCAGAATACATGCGGGCGACATCAAAGTAGATAGTTGTTTTATAGGTGGTGAATTTTTCGCTTTTTCTTTTATTGTTCATCTGTTATTCCTTTTCCCAATCCTTTCTGCATAAAATGCGTAACCTAGCAGAAGTAGAAAGTCGTTTGTTGTTTGCTTCTTCATTATACCATTCACATCCTTGTGGCGGAGCAACATACTGTAAGTCATCGCCTACTACACGGATCTTCATCTCTTCCTGTGGTAGTTGTATAAAATCCCAATAGCTTTTTTCTTGAGTTTGTATACAAACTACACCATTGTCCGTTTCGTAGTATTCCCAATCATTGTTTCCAACGCAAAAAGAATGTACTACGAATGAAAAGCCTGTCTCTAATTTAACTGCTCTTCTCATTGTACGGCCATGTCCTTGCTAATACTGTGTTCACTCCATCTATTGTAACGAGCCACCTACCATACTTGCCTGTTTTGCCAGTCGTTATTTGAAAATATCCTTCTTCGTCAGACTGTTCCTTGATTAGCCCTTCGAGGATTTCGGTTGCTTCTTTATAGCCTGCTCGTCCTCTTTCGGGGGTGTTTACTCCAGTTAGTCTGCATCTTATTTTAGCGGTTAGATGAAACCCCAGATCTACTTCGAGATCTGCCGTATCTCCATCCACGCACCTAACAAGCTTAGCTCTATATCTATAATGCATTACTTGAGATCTTCTTCTGAAAATGCATTTTCAAAATACCCGTTCGCATTCACACCATTTTCTGTGAGAAACTTCCTTATTAATGGGTGATCATATTTTTCTGCCAAGAGGTTTCCGAAACAAGCAGGGCAACCGACTACATTTTCATCCTTGTGTTCTTCTACACAGTGAAGTATTCTGGTTTGAATACCCAACACTAGTCTTTGTTGAGATGCCCTTTGCGCATTTAGCAAGAATAGCTCACGCTGGGCGTCCCTCATGTCTATTAGCGTTGTTCTTATTTCATAAACTAATATAATAATAGGAACTAGCAGGAGAAAATAAAATAGTTTTTTATGTCGTTTCATTATTCTATAGTAAGTTAGAGTTAAAAAAAAAGGGACGGGAAACCCGCCCCCTTCTTTGGATAATTCCTTTTATTCCGTTGCTCTTAAAGAGTCTCCAACGATCCAGCTAACGCCAATTGCGGCGATAGTTGTCGCTGTTTCTTCGGGAATGCCCAAGGTGTCGTGTAAAATAACAACAACAACACTAGCAACAGCAGTCCAGAAGCGTCGAGACTTGACCAAAGTTTTTACTTTGTCAACCATCTTTGATTCTCCTTATTAAGAAAAAATTCTTTACAGTGAATTATACTTCAAATTCATCTTATTTGTTCTCTAAACATTCGCTTATTTTTTCAAGGGTGTCAACTATCTGTTGATGCCTAGAGTCGTGTCTTGTTTGCAAGTCTTCTAATAGTTTTTCATAGTGATCTCGTTGTTCTACAAATTGTTCTGTAAAATGATCTTGCATCTCTTTTGTTAAGTCACTTACCTCTTCACGATGCTTGGGAAAAACAACCTTTGTGGTATACCAAAGATACCAACCTAGAAGACCCGTTGCTGAGATTGTTCCCCAGTCAAATCCGGGGATCGCCTCAGCCATAGCTAAGAGAGAAGGGAGCGTTGCTAAAAATATACTTTTCATATTGTTATTTCTATAAAAAAACCCACCCCCCTTAGATGTTAAGAGAGGTGGGAGTTAAAGCACCTTACCAGTTGTATCTCGCAGAATACGAGTCTTGAGTCGGAGTTGGACTTCCGATCATGTAAACAAGACGGCCCGGAGTAGCGGAAGAAGGATTAGCTGCAACATCAGTTCCAGATACCTTCAAGTCGCTCGCATTGTCAGCGGATTCGGAAATGTTCCATCCACCTATGGTTTCAACCGTAACAGGTGTAGACCAATCGCCTGAGAATTCATCCCAGTACCCAGCACGAACAGCAGTTTTGTACAGGTATGAACGCAGTACTCTGAGTTGCTTAATCGAGTCAGTGTTATTAGCACTGTCCGAAGCTGCACCCTCAAGAATTGTATTGTCCAAGCCAGCTATTTTGCTCGTTGCTCGTTGGATATCTTGTCCCGGCTGATTGTTCCAAACAGCGTTAGCGAGAGCTGTAGCTACTTGGTTGTTAACACCAGACTGGATAGTTACGAAGTTATTACCTTCGCCAAGTGAGGTTGCGCTAAAGCGAGGGTCTACAATAGTACCTCCGTCTCTAACAGAACCTTGATCATTGTCTACGCCGCTTGGCCAACCATTAGGGCCTTGTGGGTAAACTTGCGTATCGGCAGATATATTATGATATGCCATTTTAAAACCTCATCTATAAGTATAGTATGAGAATGTTCCTGTATATCCTAACTAATAATAATCCACTCCTGAAGTATAGTACACCTAAATTTTATGAATTTCGTTTATATAATTGTCAAAAATGCTCAAGGAATATAATCTTAGTCCAAAAATATTGGAGGAGATAGCCGCTTGATATTGTTCTTCAAGCCATATATGGCCGCTGGAAACAACATTAATGTTCGTATAGTTCTCTATAGTATTAGAAATAAGTATATTATTATATATATCGTCTCTGTGAAAGCCGTTGGATGGAATTAAATAATCTACCCCAGCATCTTCGACAGCCTCTGCAACGTTTAGTATCTGCTTAGTCCGATGAAGATCATAGTTTAGGACAGCTCTAAGGGTAGCTCCGTAGTCATCACACATTCTTAGGTGAGAGGTTAGGTCTTCTTTTATTTTATTATATTTGTTTTTTCTAATAAGATAGGGGCATATAACAACGTCTATGGTATTAGCACCTTCTTTTAATGCCACAAGGCTCTCGTGAAGCCTTACTCTTCTATCGGAAGTCCCGGTAGGATAGTCTATAGAAACCGCCGTAGAAAGATCTAGATCCCATATATATCTTTTCATTTCTCGAAAAGCGTATAAGGGGAGAGCTACCCCGTTAAACTTTAAATCAACAGCCCTGAAGAGCTTGCGAGTTTGGAGCTCAAAGTCCTCAACAAAGGCTTTGTCGTACATACAATATTCAAGATACATTATTGCTCTCTAACCTCTACCTTCGCTCCCCTCTTTATTGTTTACGTAAGTAAGCATGTGACCTCGAACTTGAGCCATCACATTTCTGTCTTGAAAAAGCTTACCTATTGCAATCCTAAATCGGTATGGCGTAAAAATGTCAAAGGCTTCTACTCCTTTTACATTGGCTATGATATTATGGAAACTTTTAGGGATTTTAAAATTAGTATGCCCTACCCAAAATTTAAAATGAGAACTTGCCAGAGACTGTTCTGTTAGCGGCAGTATCCCGAAAGGGGTAAATATTGTTTTAATATTTGAAAAGAGACTTTCTCCAGTGGTGGAGCTAAGTGCTTCTAGAGCATCTTCGTCTAGTCCGAGCTCTTGTAGAATTTGCTCTTCTTCAGCTTGGTCTAGTTGATTAACCGTACTCTCCATCTCTATTTGGTACGCATCGACCCATTTTTCCCAGTAGACCTCATTCCCACTAGGAACAGGAATTTTATCAGACATATAACACCTCATATTTGGCTAATACAGAAAGCTTGTGAACCTTCGGGAGACTCATACATATAAAAGCACTCGTTGCACAAATAAGTTTCAACGTCATTATCTTTAATCACGAACTCCGGAGTTCTATTGCAGACTACTCCGTTTTCTTTCTCGCAGTCACAAAAATCAACTATGGTCATTTCTTGTACTCTCCTTGAAATTAAAGACATCTGAGGGATGTATCGCTAGTTCGTCCGTATCGCTATGTTCTTCTAATGTTTTCCACAGTTCTAGTACCCTTCCGACATATTGCGATCTTTCTACACTAGTTTCACACCAGCTCTGTAGCGCTTTTAAAAAGTAGTAGCTCATGTCTCCAGCATTGCAACTGTGTAACAATAAAGCTAGTACCTCTGCGGATTCTGCTGTTTCGTCTATAGGTTCTATGTAAAGAGAAAAGTCTCCGGTCACACCCTCCCAAAAGATTGTAATTTTACCCGAAACATTTTCATCTGCTTCTATCTGATCTGGTTCTATTTCGTGATCGTTCTTTTCCTCTAAATCAGATGTTTGTTTTGTTTCACTTCTCTTGAATATCTTTTTTATAAAATTATAAAAGGAAGAAAAAAGAAACCGCATATTGATATACCCCATATTAGTTCTATAAATTGGGCTATTTATTTTTTTTAAACTCATACCAAAGCAGCCCTACATTCGCTAAGGAATAAGCAAACCACATTAATGCATGCGGATAGTCTTTGGTTTTAATGCAGCTTACACCTGTTATGGCATATAAAAATACCGTTAGTGATATAGCTTGAATAGCCATTATTTTTCAAACACCCTATTGTGGGTATTGTTTGTCCTAATAAATTCAGCGCACTTTGCCATGTCTTTGATTTGATCTGCTCCTATATAAGTGCAGCAAGATCTAATCCCACCTAATATTTCTTGAAGGACAGTGCTAACTCCCCCTCTATATTCTACCCTAACAACACGGCCTTCTGACGCTCTATATTTAGCTATTTCATTAGAATGCACCTTTTGTGCTTCGTGAGAAGACATTCCATAAAACTTTAAAGATGTTTTATTGTTATTTTTATCATATTCCCACTCTCCTTCGCACTCTTCAGTGCCCGACAACATTCCTCCTAGCATGACGAAATCAGCATTTGCGCAAAAAGCTTTAGAGATATCTGCCGGATACTTACATCCACCGTCAGCACATATAAGACCTAGCCTTTTGTTTCCTGACTTTAACCCATGGGCTGCATGCGCACACTCGGAAATTGCTGATAGCTGAGGGTATCCAACCCCTGTGACAAGTCTTGTTGTGCACACAGAACCGGGGCCGATACCAACCTTAACAATATCTACTCCACCATGCAGGATAAGTTCCTGAACCATTTCAGGGGTACATATGTTTCCGGCCATGATAATGGATTGAGGAAAGATGTTTCTCACTTTATTGCAATATTCTACAAACTGATCTGTATAGCCATTGGCAATGTCAATACATATATTGGGCTCGAAGTCCTTTATAGTATCTCTCTGGAGGGCAACGAATTCTGAAAGCCTTTTAAGGTCGTTGTGAAGCCCTATGCTAACCCACTGATATGGTTGGACATTAGAATTTATTATTTTTTCAGGACGCCACACCGTTTCTGTCTGCTCCCTAAAGAACAAGTCCAGTTCCTTGGCAGAATATTGTTTTCGTAGACAAGTGATCAGGTTTTGTTTTGAGAGGGATTTCGCCATAGCAAAAGATCCCGTTGTGTCCATATTAGCTGCCATAATAGGAACGCCACACCAAGTGCGAGGACTGTGGTAGAACCGAAATGTTCTTTTAATTTCAACTTCTTTTCTGCTGGCAGCACGGCTTCTTTGCGGAACTATAAGAACATCGTCGAAATCAAGTTTTATGTTGGAGCTGATTCTCATTGACCACTGCTTCCAAAACCCTTGTTTCCTCTCTCTGTGTCGTCATTAACCTCTGCGACTTCTTCTACTTCGCATTCGGGAACTTGATTAAGTACACCCTGTGCGACCTTCTGACCCTTGCTAAAAGTATGGGTCTTTTGACCTAGGTTTACTATGCATATCTTAACCTCACCTCTGTACCCGTTATCAATCACTCCCGCTAAAACATGTAGTCCTGATTTTACTGCGAGGCCAGACCTATCCTTTAGGATCATACCATAGCCGCTTGGTAGTTCCATTGTTATTCCCGTAGAGAACACCTTTCTTTCTCCGGGCTTTAAAACAAAAACTTCCCCATTGAAGTCTCCGTCTTTTATTATAAAAAAATCATATCCGGAATCTTCGAGGGTGTTTTTCTCAGGAACCTTGGCGCACTCTGTAATTTTTTTAACTTTAATTTTCATTTTTTAAACCCATTGTATCTAGTATTATGTCTGCTGTATTATCCCAACTAAATTCTGCGGCAGTTTTTAGTCCTTCTTCATTAACTAAAGATCCTTTAGAGTCTTTCCATCTTGAATAAACCTCCTGCATATGTTCTATAAGTTCTTCCTCTATCCCGTCAAGAGAGGCCCATTCCGCTTCTCCATTAAACCATATTCCATCCGAGGCTGGTTCTTTTTTAAGTGGCTTTGCTAGAAATGAATTTTCTTTATTACAAAACTGTTGGTGCGCCGAATAGTCTGTGGCTATAATATTTTTACCTAGAGACATCATTTCTAGTATCTCTAAGTTCCACCCTTCAGCTCTACTGGGGAAAACCCCGCATGTAGTTTTGCTCATTATCTCAGCAAGTTCTTCTTGGGTCTGAACTCTTTTTAGCACCTTACATCTAGGGTCTTGTTTGTAAAAGTTCTCCCACCCAGCCGCCTGTTCTGCACCTAGGAACGGGTTTGAGCACATCATCCATAGCTCAACATCGTCCTCTTGTGGGAACGCCGCCTTAAAAAGATGGAGCAATAGATCGTGCCCCTTTCTAACCTCCCATTTTCCACAGTTAAAAAATATACACTTGTCAGTATGGGTGTTTTTGGTTTTGAACAAAGAAGTGTCAACTCCCAGAGGGGCAACATGGGTGGGTATGCCGGGGACTTCTCTTTCAACTATCTCTTTGGCCCAATCGGACGCCACGAATATCTCGTCGCAACTACCTAGATGAGATTTCCTTGCCTTATCAAACCTGTCTATCTCAAAGAATGGGAACCCAAAGAATCTGCCTCTCCCGATTCTTTCTGCCATTTGATTCTCGTGCCATATTTTCAGACAAGGACTGTCGGCATCAAAAGAGAATTGTTTTTCAACAAGACCGGAGAAAAGACTAACTTCGGACTGAGAGGATAGGCCTGTAGGCCCAATCGGAAATACCGAGACATCTGCGGATTTATCCAAAGACCTTACTATGTTTTTAGATGCTATTCCATAGCCAAGGTCATTGAGTGGGCAAGATACATTAATCTTCTTCGATAACATAATAGTACTCATCATCTTCTCCAACTACCTCACAACCATCTATTTCTTCTGGGCACTCATTCGATAGAGCACAAAGCCAGAAAGTAGCATCCATTGCCGGATCGTCAAACGGAAATCCAAACATTTTCATCCTTTCTGAATAGCTGGCAGTTTTCTACCTTTATCTCGTAAAAGGGTTCAGACTCTGTGGTCTGTCCATTATATCGGTTCCTAGTATTTTTAAATATGATGTTGTCTTCTTTAATTAGATCCGTGCCCTTACATACGAATGCCCTGTCGCATCTGCCGTTAAAGGAAACAAACCAGTCTGATTTGTTTTTAGGTTTGTATGCGAAGTGCAGAGTGTTGTATCTAAAGTCACCATTTGACCATCCAACGTTCTTAACTTCGGCTTCTACCATAATGGGGTTTCCTAGATCGTCTTCAAATAAAATGTCTCCATCGCAATAGAGCTCTTTTGAATTTTCTAAGGGCTTGTAACCAAGGGTGGTTTCGAATAGATCTAAAGCTGCATTTTTACCCTTTGGGTCGTTGCTGTTATAAAGATCTCGTGAGAATTTTTTTCTAAGCATTGTTTTTCCTGTTATGTTATCTTATATGTAATAAAGAGCCAAGAAAAGGAATTGAACCTTTTAAACAGCTAGGAGCATGAAAACCTTACTGTTTCTCTCTAAGAGCTTGGCTTAAAAATGGAAGGGGTGGGTTTACAGTTATGTCACCACCAACGTTTTAGGGCAAGTTCTGGCAACCCTTTGACAGGCTTCCCTACTTTGTACCACTCACCGGAGCCTCATCCATTTGGACATACTCACCAGTTCGTGTGCCTTACCGCCACTTGCTTGCTGCGGTATTTCAGCCACCTTCCTGAAGGGGACGCTATCCCCAATCAAACATCAAAAGCCACTTCTTCCTCAACGGGCTGCTTTGACGCATTGTAGCTATCCTGCTGCGCCTTTGGAATGGCATTAGCCGGTGTAAGATTGATATTCTCGGCTGTAATCACGAGCTTATTTCTCTTTACTCCTTCTTGGGTTTCCCAGCTATTCAGCTTAAGACGACCCTCGACCATAATATGTCGTCCCTTTGTAAGCATGCTACTTAATGTTTCTGCTTGTTTACCCCAAAGGGTAACATCAACAAAAGTAGAATCCTCTTGGCGGTCGCCATCCTTAGTCCAAATTCGATTAGAAACCACACTGACATCAGCGACTGCGGTTCCGTTTGGCGTATGGCGGAGTTCTGTATCTCTAGTAACTCTGCCAGTCACAATAACTTTATTGATATCGCTCATCTAATATACTCCTTGATAAAATTGTTTAGTTAGTTGCCAGTGGTTGCTAGCAATCCACGATAGCGAAGGGCTTTACGTGTCAGTCTTCGTGCATAAACAGCTCCGTGTTCGCTGACAAGCTTTCGGAACTCGCCTGCTCGTGGGGTATATGCGAACGACTTGCGAACTTGAGCACTGGACAATTGTCCTGTTGCAAATTTCGTAAGAGTTCTAGTTGCCTTTTGGCTACCAAGCAAGACATTCCAGTCTGTGGTTTGAGAATTTTTCATCTTATCCTCGTCCTTTTCAAAAAATGTTAAGTAACAAACGTTTCGTGTAACTAAAGATATTATACCTCCATAGTGGCGAGAAGTGAAAATAAAAATTCACTTTTTGCTAAAATTTATGTATCTGTGGTATCTGGAACACACTTTCCGTCAAGCTCTATGTATCCTTCGTTGCAATTCGGCGGGTATCCAGCTACATCGTCAGCTTTAGACTGAAGGGATGTGCACATAACGACCACAGATCCCAAGTCGTAACCTTGGTCTTTCATTTCTTCGGCTACGCAAGCAATGTCTTCGTCTGTTAGGTATATGTCAGAGGCCATCTCTTGGAATTTTTTTGGGCCTTCTATGGCTACACCCTGTTTGATGGCTTTTTTCTTACCATCCTTGCCGGTATAGCAAGAGCCTTTTTCTCCCCACTTCCATCCAGATTTACCTTCTGAGCTACATCTTTTAAGTGGCATTATTTGCCCCCTTTTTGTTTAGGTGTATATAATATTATGTCTAGACTACAAGAATTATACAATACGATTGTATCTAAAAGCAAAAAAGAATTGTTGAATTATTCACTATTAAGGCAAATAATTCGTAACGCTGGCCTGTATATGCTAAAGATGAGGGGTCAGAATAAGAGGATATATGGAAGCGCAGATTTTTACCCCGAAACAGACCTTCCACATGTTTCTACCGACGGAATAATTATTCAAAAACCAGACGAGTTAGCTGCCTTTATGCTGCACGTTAGCAGGTACAGGATAAAAAGCTACTGCGAGATAGGTGTCTTCAAAAGTGGTCTTGCTGTTATCATGACTGCTTTCTTAAACGTTGTAAATGATGGTCTTGATGAGGCTGTATTTCTTGATCCCAAAGCTGGGCCCGCTAAAGACCTGATGTTTCTAGCAGATCATATGAATGTTTTTTTTGATGACAATAGTGAAGGCCTAAAGGGGACAGGTTTTGATCTTTGCTTTATAGATGGAGACCACTCTTATGAGTGGGTTAAAAAGGACTGGAGCAATATTGGCAAATTTTCTAAGATAACCGCTTTCCATGATATACTTCAAGATGGAAAATATAATGACATATTTTATTGGCGATGTGACGTAAAGAAATATTGGCAAGAGCTAAAGAAAGAAGTTGGAGACCGGAGTCTTGTGCTAAGCATAGCGGGGCCTCCAGAAGAATTTTTAGGAATAGGAGTTATTCATAACGATCAAGCTTCTTTAAAATAGTATTAAGGGGAGACGCTCCTACAATTCTCACATCTTCTTCTGGGTTAGAAAATCTTAGAGAAGACTCTACCATCTTTTCTGCCTCTTTGTCGTTGGAGGCCATGGTTGTTCTGGAGACCAAGAGATCTCCAATCCAAGCTGCTACTTTGTATTGTTTCATATTATTAGAGTGGAGGTGGCCGGAATCGAACCGGCGTCCTAGCACATTGTCAAATAAAGCGTCTACATTGTTAGTGCGTTGTATTCACACAACGAACAAGGTTATCCGATTTATCGGAGTCAGATGGAATACCATCATTTCGCTTTTAATTCGAGTAGCGAACACTCTATCTAAGCACGACTTAGCCCGTTACCATTTGGGCAAAGAGGTATGGTAAACCCCTCGCTGCTATGCAGCTAAAGCCAAAGTTTCTTCTTCGACAATTAAAAATTTAATCGGATTTTATACTGGCCGTCCGATCAACCAGTCAATGCGTCTTTATTCTCTTCTGTGTAGTCGAGACCAATTCACCCCCATTTATATATTAATTTCTGTGAAACCCATGTCTCTATCTATATTGATAGCAGACGCCGTTATATCTCCATTAGGCCTTTTATCATTTATTATGATTCTTTCGCCCTTACCTATTCCCATAATCAACTGGTCGTAGGGAATTCCTAAAGACTGTAGTTGATGCTCTGTAACCGACCGAACACTCTCTCTTCTTGCAGTTACTATAATTATATTATACTCCTTAGAGCACCATTCGTTCATTTTTTCCCTTACGTATGGTAGTATTTTTGGTTCGTCTGTAGATATATCGCTGAAATCCCCCTTATGTTTTAGTAAGGTTCCATCTATATCTATAAAAAATGTTTTTCTATGGTTGTTACTCATGCTATGTCTCCTAATTGATTATTTTAGATCCTGCTTCATCTACATCAAAGCTAACATATTTACTTCTATATTTCTTTTTAAGGTCTTTTTTATTCACACCATTTTCTAGGATGCCAAATATAAATCCAGACCCACCCGACCCTAAGAGCTTAGCCCCTATAACGCCGTCGCTTTTCAGGTCATCATACAGGCTATTTACATGTTCGCTTGATATCAAACTTGATATTTTCTGTTTAGCTTTCCAAGTCTCATCAAGTAGTTTGGCTACACAATCTATATTTGAATCCAAGAAGCACTTATAGGCTTCCTTTGATATTTCCAAAATTTCTTTTTTAACAGAGTCCTTCGCTTTCTTGTGCGAGTTGGATATCTCAAAAGACTTTCTTGTTTTGCCTGTATAAATTAATATAGATCTGTCTACAAATCTCTGCTTAAAAGACTCGCTAATAGGGAGGGGCTTAACTTCAAATCTCCCGTCTTGATTGATTGACACTGAGTTGAAACCCCCATAGCTTGCCCATATTTGGTCTTGAATTCCTCCCGGTTCATCCAGTAGCACTCTTTCAATTTCAATTGCGTCTTCCGCTAATTTTCGCTTAGTGCTTTGTATTCCCTTCATTGAGTATATACAATTGAGTAGACCAACTATAAAAGATGATGATGAGCCTATGCCTGTTTGTGATGGCAGGTCGCTGACGTGATTAATATCTACGCCGAACTTAATCTTACAGTACTCTAGTACGCCTCTAATTCCATTGTGTTGGATCTGGGAATTGTTTCCCACTATCTCCGTTCTAGAATACGCTAGTCTTGTTTTGTATGGGAGTAGAGACGGGGTCTTTCTCATTGAGATGTAGGCATACTTATCCAAGCAAAAGCCTATTAAAAAAGATCCATGCTTTGAGTAATAGTTTTCGTAATCGGTAGATCCACCGAAAAGAGAAACTCGAAATGGTGTTTTTGATATAATCATATTAATAATTAAACATGTTTGCCGTGAGTTTTTCTCTGGGTTCTTTATAAATGGGAAGGCTCTTGTAGAACTCTATCATCTCGGTGACTCCATATACTAGGTCGCACTTTGGGACAAAACCAAGGTCGTATAGTTTTTGGCTACTGACCTCGTAGTCTCTTTTGTCTGGGTCTGTCCTATCATGATCTATTGAGAATTGTACTCCCACTAGTTGTGATATAGCCCAAGCTAAATCACCCTTTGTCATATTAATAACATCGTTGCCTAAATTGAATACCTCTCCCACCATTCTATCTTTGTTCTCTATGGCAAAAACAAAAGCACTGCAAATGTCGTCTACGTGAATATAGTTTCTGCGATAGTGCGGGTCAAATATGGAAAGCTCCTGATCAAAGAGAGAGCGATATGTGAGATTATTGACAAGCAAATCTAGTCTTGGTCTAAATGACCAACCGAATACAGTGGCTAATCTAAAGCAAATTGACTGCTTAGGAAGTTCTCTAAGAAGTAAGTCTTCTGTATCTTGCTTGAGCTTGGCATATAATGAAATGGGATTAGATGGGGTTTCTTCTGTGCAAAGTTCGTCTCCTGTCGAACCATAGCCTGAGTTGGTATTGGGATATATTACTAGCTTGTCTGACAAGTCTTTACTTAGCAGTTTTTCATACCATTCATAGTTAATTGCCGTAGAGTATACCGGAATTTGATCACAAGCGGGAGCTCCAACTATAGCAGCAAGGGGAACAATAACATCGGCTTGTCGAATGCAGTCTTCTAGATTCGGGCTAAAGTCTAGCACATCTTCATTGAAGAAAAATGTTTTATCGCTTAGCTTATGGACTGGAAAGGTCAAATGGCCTTGGTCATAATAAAGATTATCAAAAGCATAGACTGCTTCCACATCTTCTCTTTGACATAGTAGATGGCATAGTTTTGATCCTATATATCCGGATGCTCCGGTAATTAGTATTTTCATGACCTTGCCCTTTCAAAAGATGTCTTCAGGGCGTCCTTGATTCTTTCAACATTTTCTTCAGTTAGGTGCTGATGACACCCTATATGAATTCCATTGTCACCTATCCACTCGGAGTTTGGGAAAGATCCCATTCCACAGTTAAGGTCTCCAGAAAAGGCTTTATGTTGGGTGGGTATACATCCAAAGTTGCGTTTCCAATGAATATTGTATTCGTCGAAAGTATCTTTAATAATGTTTATCTTATTGGAATCTTTCATAGTTACGCTGAAGCCGTGGGGGCAGTTGATGTTGCCTTCGTCTTCTTCAGAAAACCACGCAAGGTCTTCGTTTCCTTCACACGAAGCTCTTAAGTCTTTCATTATTTTATGTCTCTTATTAAACGTATCCCAGAAACATTCTATTGCTTCTAATCCGATACTCGCCTCTAGATCATTCATCTTGGAGTTGAGCCCTGTTCTTTGATGGTCAAAATATATAGAGTTAAATGGGCGACCGTGAGATCTAGTTGATCTAAGAATATCCCCAGCCTCTTTATTCATAGCGGAGACCATGCCGCCCTCCCCGCAGCAAACTAGGTGTGCTATGTAGTAGCTAAAGCAAGCCATATCTCCCATGGTTCCAATGAACTTGTCTTTATATTTAGCCCCATGAGCCTCACACGCATCTTCTATAACGATTAGATTGTGTTGGTCAGCAAACTCAAGTATTCTATCCATCTCTGCTGGACGGCCCATTGTGTGGACTGGCATGATTGCCCGAACCCTGCCGTTATACTCTAGTTTATCTACGTCTATATTTAATGTTTCTTTACTTACGTCTACAAAGCGTGGGACAAAACCCGCTGCTCTAACAGCATTGGAGGTAGCTATGAAGGATAGGGCGGGAACAATGATCTCATCTCCCCTTTTGGCTTTTGGATGTAAGTCATAAACAGCTAAGCAGGCGTTTATACAGGAGTCAGTCCCTGAGCTAACGGCTACGCTATCTTTATAGCCGAATAGACTTCCCCATTTCTCTTCAAAAGCTTTAACCTTTGGCCCCATGGATGCCCAATTAGTATCACATACATCCATTAAGTTTTTTCTAGCCAGCTCACCAATTACAAGTTCGCCAAATTCAATTCTTTGCATTTTTAAATCCTTACTTTAAATCAAACGACAACATATTATACCACCAAGTTACATGCTCTCACTCGTCTTTGCTTCGTGTATTTTGATTAATGCTTCTAACCCTCCAAGATCGTCACATAATTTTGCTCTGTATACCAACTCACAAAGCATTGGCCAGAAAGTTTCGTCACACCCTTTTACGTGTGCAGAACGGGGATGAACGCTTAATAACTTTCCAAGGAGATCATTTCCGTCGTGCCTACTTGTGATGCAGTCTGTTCTAGTATAATAATTTGTTGTTCCCGGCTTAAACATTATTTCATATCCATATCGACTCCTTAAAGTATCCCCTAGGGCAGTAGCAATACCATCTGCATTGCAGTGAGGGCCTGATGTGCCAGCGAGTGCATCAATTATCTTGGTAGAAAATGCAGGGCAGTAGCCATGGGCTCCTTCGGGGTTCTGGTAAGTACCCATCCCTTCCTCTCCAGTTAGCTTATACTGGTCGGAGTACTCTAATATCTCGGAAACAAAGTTTGGTCTAGTGAATACAAAGTCATCAGCAATAAGCTGAACGAACTTAACGTTTTCATCGGCCAATCTGTAGAGTATGTCTTGAACAAGGTGCAATCCATATCTTCCGCCGAGCCGATCAAATGTAAATCTTTTTATTTTAAAGCTGTACTTATCAAACTCTTCGTTCTTCGGTACGTGCGGGTCGTCATCATCAAACTTTATAATGAACTCACTGAGTTTTTTTTCTTCTTCCGTGGTGTTGTCTTCAAAACTATCCAGCAACGCAAAGAGGGGATTTGTATGGGGTTGTGCCGATCTGTCCCATCTGGAAGAAAATATTACGGAATACATTACGATATAACCTTTCTGCAATGGTCTAATAGAAACTTAACACTATCCTCCAACGGGATAGTAGGCTCCCAGTTAGTTTGCTTTTTAAATTTGGTTGTGTCTGGAATTTGTAAGGTGATATCTACTGGCCTTAGTAGGTCTGGGTCTTGCTGTGTTTTGATAGGAACTTTAGCATGTTTTTTAAGAAGCTCTAAAAAATCTCCAACAGATGTAACACTTTTCCCACCTATATTATATGCTTCTCCTGCCTTACAATGGTCACAGGCAATCCAATAACTTTTCATAGCATCTCTTACGTCAATTAAAGTTCTTATTGAGTCTAAGTTACCATGAAAAAGAATGTCTCTTTTCCCCTTTTCTATCTCAACGATTTGACTAGCAAACGATGTAGCAAATAAGTCTCTTCTTCGTGGATTTATGTATGCAAACATTCTGGTGGTTATGGCTTTCAAGCCCCAGCTTTCGTGATATGCATAGCCTAGGGATTCTTGAGCTAGTTTGGATACAGAATACGGGTTCACCGGCTGTATTGGGTGGGTCTCCAGCATTGGAGTTGTTAGGGGGTTTCCATAAACCTCTGAGGTAGAGCATATTTGTACGATGGCTTCGGGACAAACCATTCTTACTGCTTCCAACAAATTGGCTGTTCCCATAATATTATTGTTAACAACTGAAAGTGGCGTATCAAAACATTTTCTAACATTGGCATAGGCGGCTAAGTGGAATATTCTAGATGGACGTGATTCTTGCAGCACCCTGATAATGGAACTAATGTCCATCAGGTCGCATTCCCTAACAGATATTTTGTCAGATATGTCGCTGATATTCCTCAGGGTTCCGGTACTGTGCCATCGACATATTCCCCAAACATCGACATCTGAATGGTTTTCTATGATGTATTCTGCTAGGTAGCTGCCACCACTTCCGGTTATTCCTGTTATTAAAACGCTTTGTTTCATTGTTATTTTCCACAATATGCTCTATATGCGACCGAAGCCCCAGATATAAGCTTGCTTGAAGAATAGGGTTTGTTGTTTCCTCCCACTCCATATGCTAGTTCTATATCATTGTCTTTACAATATCTTATTTCGTTCGAAGTGTGCGTGCTTTGGTTTCTATCTCCCCCGTTAGCAAAAACCATGGGGAATGTAGGGAAATAACTATTGATAAGGTCAATGCTCTTTGTTACGCAGGTGTCTTCATCAACAGCGACGAAGGCCATGTCCACATCTTTAAGGTCTGAAACTATTCTAAGTCTTGCGTCCTCATCCATAAAAGGTATGGATGCTTTCTGTCGAACTTGATCGTCGCTATTAACTATTATAACAAGAAAGTCACCTAGCTTTTTAGCTTCACTTATAAGATCTAAATGGCCCGGATGTATCGGGTTAAAATACCCAGAAACTATGACAATTTTCATACTGGCTTCCTTTTATTAAGGCCAAGTCTTTTCCTTGTATGATAAAACATTCTTTGTAGTAGGCTAGGCTTAAGCTCCCTTACCTCCGGTATTTTGTTGAATTCTGTGACAAGATTTTTCTCTATCCAAAATATGAATGGCTCAAGCTCGCTGCGGACTACTTCTTTGAGACGCCTCTCATACATCTTCATCTCTCCCTCAGAAAGAGTCACTACTGTGCTATTATTGGAAACCTGAAGACCTATATCGTCTGCTTCTCTTCGTCCATTATGGGATGAGTGATGAATTAATGACACTTGATTTGTTAGGTCTATAATGTGATCTGGAAGAGAATTGGTAAATATGCTATAGATGGCCGAATCGGCTCCCCAGTTGCTAATCTCAGCGGGGAAATTACCATTAATGGCCTCCGTCGCTGCGATAGTTAGTATTGGGAAGCAGCAGCCATACTTACGCCACTTGTTAGTTTTAACGTGTGTGTCATCATCTATAGCTATGTAAGCTACTGTTGATCTCTTTATTTTGTAAAAGTCGCACAAGGCCTTTCTTATAATCTCATCCCAATCTTGCGTAACCATTTCGCATTCGTCGTTAAGGGCCCATGTAAACTTTCCTGTACTACACTGAACCCCATAGTTTTGATATTTTTCAGTGAAAAGATTAATGTCTCTTTTCTGTATCACCATCTTTATATTGGCATCGTATTTTTCTTCATACTTTAAGACTAGTTTCTGTGTGGCAGCACAAGTCTCTGGGTCATCTGAATCCAACAATACTATTGCTTCGACAAGATTAGGATACATCGCCTTTCCATAAAATGAATTTAAAGACCTGTCGAGCCATTCCTGTCTTCCTAAAGATCTTGTTGGTATTATTAACGTAAAGTCTATATTTGTATATATTTTCACAGAATTAAAGTTCTTTCTTATTTTCTCAATATCAAACATTTCTACACCTTGATTAATTGCAAAGGTCGGCATGTTCTATTATAATCGTAGACACTCCATCTTCTCTGTCCAATGCTTTTTGGTAAGCCGGAACGATTTGTTCTGGATATAATAATTCTACGACATCAATGACATCGCACATATCTCTAAAGGCCTGTGAGTAATTTGCCTTGTGTTGATGGCCCGGATCTAAGGGAGTGCTAGACCCAACAACGCACTTTGTTATAACCTTAGGCCGTGATTTTCCATCTGACATTTGTATCCATTTGTCTAGATGGTTTACTAATTGGTTGGCTGCCAGTATAGTAAAGTTCATTCTTGGATATATGGACACAGGAATATACTCATCAACAAGTGCCATCCCTAAGCAGAAACCGGCTTGAAAGTCTTCAGCAACTGGAAGCTCAAGGAGTTTGCTTTTGTCATAATTTTTAACTTGATGTGTCACGGCGGTTCCCTTATAAGCCACCGCTTGCCCAACAAAAATTGTTTTTTGATGACCTGCTAGGTAATCCATCCCTTTTTGTATTTCTTCTTTATAGTTCATGTGAATAATTTCCTAATTCTTCTTTAGCTTCTTCTTTTTCTTCCATAAAATCTAGTTCTTCTTCTGATAAGAACTTCATCTCTGAGTTTCTATAGGGGTCTAGATATTCTTTTATCTGTGTTATTTGGTGCTGAAACTCTTCTGGGAGATCTTTTGTGCAATCCATGACAAAGTGTGGAGTTGCGCATCTAGGGCACGTAATTACATTTGAATTTGGAATCTGCACTTCCTGCATAAAATCCGAAGAACAGGTTCTGCATTCATATATGAAGTTTACCTCTGTTTTGTACGGCTTCACCGAAGCAGCCATGCCTCCCTTTTCTTTTATGTACTCTTCTAGGGATTTTACATATCTGTTAATCCCTGCGGGCCCTAGTCTAGCACCTGACTTATGTTTTTTAACTAGCTTGTGCTGTTCAGAATCTACCTGATCATATATATGAATATCGTTAAATGTGTATTTCCTATTATATATGCATCTGCTCATTATTCTTGCAAGAGCTATGTCTGCCTCGTCAGAAACATTTTCAATTGGTAGGAACCAACCCAATACATTATAAAGCTCTTTGCTTATAATAGGATAACAAGCATATTTTTCTGCTTCTTTAAGCGAGCCGCACCTGAGTGTTCTACCCGTGCTGAATATCTCATCTACTTTTCCATATACAATCCTGTCTTCGTGTAGATTAGCTTTTTCTTCTAATTGTTCTAATAGAATTTTATCAAAATCGGAGGTCATGACCGTAATGTCGTCATTTAAAATCCATAAGTAATCTCCTGTGCATTTTTCTGTCATCGGAAACAGCAGGTCTAAATGCCTGTTAAGCATCGGCTTTTTACAGCCATCGCAAATAGCGCTTTGTTTATCACCCGTAAACACTATAAGCGGCAACGACGGGTTGTCTTCTGCATATCGGATTAAAAAATCTCTTGTCGTTCGGTCGTCTTGGTCTGTGCCAATAAAAACTTCTATATTTTTACTATCGTGTACGTTGGCTACTATACTGTTTAATAGCCTGTTAAGCAGTTCTGTCCTTTCCCGTGACATAATAAAAATTGATATTTTTTTTCTACGGTTCATGATAGTCCGAATCTGGTATATAATATGGATTGATTACTAAATTATACCTTAGGCTATCCACATGGCTTCTTACAAAATTGGTTAATTCGTCAGGAAACAGTCCTACAAACAAACTTTCATGACAATAACTACATGTGTAAAAATCAGATTTATTAGGTGTTCCAAATATATTGATAGGATTCTTTTGTTTGCATCCTTTGCATTCATATATTACATTTACTGTTACGTCTACCGGACGACTACATTCCTCATAGACCTGATTGGAGTTTTTGCTCAGCCTTGAAGAGTATCTGTTGATGTCTTTTTTGGTTAGGCTAACCTCTCCTTCTGAGTCGGCTACAATAGCAATATGGGTACAGCCCTTAAATATCTTATCATAGATGGTGACGGGTATATCGCAAAACCTGTCATAGACAGACCCTTTTAGTATAGAAGCTAATGCTATATCTGCCCCGCTTTTAGCAATCTCTAGAGGTAAGAAAAAACCTAATGCCTCGGCTGTCTCTCTGGTCATAAGGGGGTAGCAGGCATAGTCCATGTTATGGTATTTCTTTTCTAACCACCCTCTCTTTTTAATTCTAAAAGTTTCGTTACATTTCCCATAAAAGATTCTGTCGCTCTTCTTGGCAAGAAAGTGTTCTATCTCATTTTCTATAACTGTGTCGAAATTTTTGGTTTGTATCTCCACATCGTCGTTTAATATCCAGAGATATTTACCTTTAGACTTTTCAACCATTGGATGAAGTATGTCTCTATGTCTATTGATGAGAGGGGGTAATCCACCAATGTCTACGTTGGGAATGGGGACATAGTGGGTATTTATTTTAAAGTCATAGGAATCTTGGAACCCGTTGATAAAATCAACAGTGTCTTTATCAGACGGGTGCGCACCTACCCACACCTCTATATCGGATGCGTTTTTTGCATTGCTGTTTATTGAGTCTAGAAGTTCCTTTAGGCAGGAAACTCTACCCCTAGTCATTACAAAGATAGATAACATTTAGAATTCCACAAAGACGCCAGTGCCCGAATGGGGATAGCTGTTTGAGTATCTGTAGTATTTGATTTGGAAGTTCTCGCACTTAGCTGATAGATTTTTGTACATCAAGAACATTTCCTCGGTGCTACCTCCCCATACTTCTTCTGTTACTGTCCCTACAGAAACTCCATTGTCTTCTATTACCCAAGTTATAGGAAGGTCGTGATATAAAGAGTATCTAATGGACTCACTTGCTATCCCTGTTAAAAAAGACATGTCTCCTAAAAAACAGTGAACTCTGGGGTTGTGGGGAGACGGTTCTCTATTGCCAATCGCAAATGCTCTTCCTACTGCTATGGGGCATATGCCTCCCACTATGGCCGAGCTATAGAAATTATTTTCTGGAAAATGCAAGGTTATGGACTTGCCATCTAAGATGTTCTTTTTCACCTTGTCTGGACACACCCCTTTAAGCAACGCATGCATATGACTTGCCCAAGTTGAAAATACATAGTCTAGGTCTCCGACCTCTTTGAATATCTCAACTAATTGTTTTTCGTTTCCACAACGTAGGTGGATGGGGGCTTTGATATGACCTTGCTCATATATCCCCTCTATTTCCTTTTCAAATTTTATTAAGTCCTCTGCGTTCATTGTTGAACTCCTAATACTAACAGCCACTCTACAAGCCCCTTAATCGACCAATAGCTTTCTCTCAAGTCTAATTTTTGTCATTCTTTGTATATTGTCTACAGCTCGATCCCCAAACTTGTTCTGAATCATAGACAGATAACGAGGATTCTCAAAGCAGGCATGAAAAGCATAATCTCTAAATGCTAAAACTTCTTTCGCTTCTAAATTATACGTCCTACTTGGTATGTGGTCATAAGATAAAAATCCAAATTCTGAATAATTTTTTGGCAGTTGCCAGTTTTCTTTTTGTGCCTTTAGATAAAGGGGGCTGCCCGGAAGTGATGTGGCGCAGTACATATTGTGGTTTTCTGCGTTCAGCTCTAATGCTAGATTAAGAGTCTCCTGCATGGTGTCCCAATTGTCATGCCCAAGCCCGAATATGTAGTTAGCACATACATTAATGCCAGCGTCTTGAATCATTTTTGTGACTTCTCTTATATTAATGTCTTCGAACTTTCCTTTAGTTATCTCTCGTCGAATCTCCTGATTACCCGCCTCTATTCCAATAGCAAGCCAGTTCACGCCAGCGGCCTTGAGTTTTTCTAGATACTGGGGCTTAACGGTATCTATACGAGTATAAGCCCATATGTTAAAATCATAACCTCTCTCAATAATTAGATCGGAAAGGTTCATGAAGTGCTTGGGTTTCAAAACCCACATTTCATCTGCTATTTTTAGCTGTTTAACTCCTTGGTCTGCAAGATAGTCTAGCTGCTTAATTGTAAATTCTGGTTCCCAATATCTAAACTTGTTAAAGTCTGCTGACGCTTTTTGTGGATCATTGTCAGTTCTGTTTATTATATTTATCATACAAAATTCACATTTAAATATACATCCTAGAGAAGTATAAATACTTGCAAACGGGCTTCTGTCTTCATCTATAAAATTAGCGTGCCAACTACTTGTTCTGTATTTGTCAAGACTTGGCATGAGATCAAAGGCAACACCGGGAAGGTCTTGTCCTAAAAGTTCTTGGGGGACTAATCTTTCGGGAGGGTTTATATTAATATCATTGCCATTCCTATAGGCTATTCCTTTTACGCTTTTAAGAGCCGATTCCGAAAGGTCTGTAGATAGAAGATTTAATAGAGAATATACCCCTTCATTTGTAAACACTATATCTATCTCTTCATGTCGTTCCAGTGTCTCTAATGGTAATGCGTTTATATGGGGGCCTACAAAGGCAATTTTAGTCTCAGGACATAGTTCTCTAACCTCTTGTGCTGCTGTAACAGCTCCAGTCATTGACGCTGTTGATGCATTGGGGTTTTGCCCAGTAACGACAAATAGTATAAGCCTTGCATTGTAATTTGCTATGTCGCTTATATCGGGCTCAATTTCCATGTCGTGTATGGCAACACCCATGCCTTTACCTCTAACTGCGTTAGCCAGAAGTCCAGCCCATATGTTCGGTTCTTTGGCTGAAAAATCCTCACTAAGTTTTTGGTACAGTTTCCTTGAGGCACTTGGTGCTATTATTAATACATCTAACATAATGTTGTTTCCTGTAGTTTGGGGGCAGCTAAGTCCCTTTGTGATATTATTGTTGGCTCTAGAGGCCATTTATGATTAATTGTTGGGTCGTCATAACGAACAGACCATTGATTTTCGGGGCCCGAATATGGATGTGTCCATTTGTAATGAAGTATACATTCATCGCTAAGGCATTGGTGTGCGTTTAAAAAGTCAGGTGGTACGAGTACCTGTCGCTTGTGCTTGCAGTCTAGATTAAAAACTTGCTTGGCTTGTTTTTTTATATCCCAAGTAACTAGCTCTAGTTCTCCAAAAACGCAGAAACATAATTTCCATGTGTCGGAGTCTCCGTGAAACCCTCTTATGACTCCCCTTGTAGATCTTGAGAATCTATCCTCAACAAAATCTAAACTAAACCATTCTTTTTTCCAAGACGGATAAACTTCTCCTCTTTCGTCTGGGTATGTTTTAAGAGAACCCGAAAGAGATTTAGACAAAGGTATGCGATATTTGCTCATAATCTAATTGGTCTTTATTTAAAAATACGTAGTCTCTTATAAATTCTTTTAATTGTTTGTCTTTGGCATATCCTTCTTCGTCAAACTTTTCTGGGTCATGAGGTAGTATGTCTTGCAGTTCTTCATATCCCATCCCGAAGGAGACTCCTTCTTTAAGGACATCAACTACCGAGTCTATAATGAAAGGATGATCCCAACGAGCCTTCTTTTGTTGAAATTCCCAAAGATGTGGGGCAAACCCAGCACTAGCTCCGTCCATTCCGGTTAAATGCTCTAGAACAACATCTCCACGAATAATCCACTTCTTGTTAATGGCAGCACAAAGAAAAGAAAAGACGGATTCGGTGCATTGTCCTGCAAAAATATCCGGTATAATATTTCCATACTCTTTGAAGAGGTCATTTGAAAACAACTGTACATGCAGGTTTATGGCAGTTCCCACTGGAAGAACCATGTTTCCACCCTCGTCGAAGAGGCTATCGCCTCTGTCGTCGGTATCAATACCTCTTTTTTCTCTAAACCACGTTAAAAAACCTGTGTCCCCACTTGCTCTGGCAGCGACCATGGCATATGGGCCGCTTTTGTATAGATTGTATATTTTTGAAAAGGCATCTGTTTGGTCTTGGAAGTCAATTCCTGAATCAATATATAAATAACTATCAAACTCACCAAATTTCTCGACACACTTTTGCACCGTATGGTTGAAGGTGACATTAACCGGCAAAACTTCCGACACTGTGTTGTAGGTTATCTTGTCTCCAAAGGTACTTTGTAGAAACATCATGTCTGCTGGTGAGTTTAGACAGCTAGATATTGCCACCTCAACGTCATCTAAGTCTTGACTGAGTATGCTTTCTATGGAATTTATATACCTACTTATATTTGGCCTTCCATTGATGCCACATATATTATAAACTGCTAGTAATTTTTTCATTAAGCGATTTTACCTCCTTTGAAATATCCTGAGTCCAAGGATCGGCTGGATTTTCCCATGTGTTTTTTCTCATTTCAGCGGCTGTTTCGTCTGGGTTTACAACTCTTTCTAGGCTAGAGTGAAATATATGATCCAAGTGTACATCTTTTATAAAAAGAACCCTATCTATTTGTTCAAAAATTCTGTATAGACATACATCCCCTCCCAACCCTACAAAATTCTCGTGCATTATAGAACCCATACAGTCGGCAGCTTCTTTTGTTATTATTGGAAAAGATGCATAGTTTTGATGCTCTGCCTTATCTATACTGGTGTCACTAACTGCCGCATATAAGATTCTATCTTGAAAATTGTCCAGTTTGTTTTCTATTTGTGTAGAAATTTTTTCATCCCACCCTTTAGTGAGGAAAAGAACATCATCATTTAATATAAATATATATTTACCCGTAGCTTTTTGTGATAATTTATTGATAGCTGTGTGCAGATTAGTAGGCCTATCCCCCACCTCTATTACTATATTGTCCTCTAAATCAGCAAACGTTGCTTTTATTAGGGGTAGAGATTGAAGGGTTCGTACATCGTCATTATCCACGCCGACAATAACTTGCGTGCTGTTGCTGTTTACGGCTCCAGAGAAAATGGAGTCAAGTAAGTTCATCAGCAAATGGGGTCTACCCCTACTGTTAAGTATAATTGAAAAGTCCATTAAAATCCATTCAATAAGGAGAATCTTCTTTTTTGTTGAGAGATAAGAGTCGTTTCTTGTGGAAATGAGAGTACATCAGGTACTTCTGCTCTGACTATAATATTGGGAATTGCTATGACTTTACCAAACTCTGATGCCATTTGGCAAAAGTGCCAATGCTCACAGCCTCCTCTTGTAGCCCAGCGTATCTTATTTAGAACCTCGGATTTAATTATGGGACATCCACCGAAAGCAGACTTAACAACAACTGGATTTCCGTTGTCCCAGTTATCTCTATCTTTTACGTTATAAAACGGGTTGCTACTCCATGTCATTCCCATGTGTCCGTTTGAATCTATTAAAGCCCAGCTATCATAGTAGCTATCTTTAGACGAATCAAACATTTTGCATTTTATATTTTGCAATATATTAGGGGTTGCCATCGCAACATCTTCTGTCATGTATGGCATATAATCTTCTATTAAGGAGGGTTCAAACATTATATCTGAATCTAAGATTATAGCGAAGTCCGACAGGAGAGGTTGACAACTATGCAGTAGTCTATTCCTATAGTCTGTCATAAATATTTGACGTTCGGATTCTGTTGAATGGTTAAATTTGGGGCGATCTAATTTTTCAGATACCAAGAACCCTCTTCTCGTTTGCATCCACTCGTCTAGGATACGTACAGTGTTATCCTGAGAATCATTTTCGTAAAAAAAATACTCAAATGAGAAATTACTACTATGTGCTTCGAGAGCCTCCAGTCTATCTAATGTTGACTTTAGATAACCTTCCGAGTCCCTGAACATAGATAAGATAGAAATTGTTTTCAATTTAATCACCCTTCTCTACCTTGATAGAATCCTCATCAAAGTGTTGAGTAGAAAACTCAAACATCTCAACATCTGTAACACCAGTCATTTGATGTCGCATACCAACCGGAACATGAAAGGTGTCACCTTCCTTTAGAACTCGGACGGTGGTGTTGAGGGGGCTTTTGTCATCGCTCCATCCATATAAAACCTCAAGCTCTCCTTTGTGGATATAAAATGTTTCATCTTTGAGCTTATGGTAGTGCCAACTGCACCTCTTGCCCTTTTTAAAGAAGAGAAGTTTTCCGCAATACTCTTCTTTATTTACAATCCAATCCTCATATCCCCATCCTTTAGGGACAAAAACTCTATTTTCCATTAAGATATTCCTTTGTTTTTCCTTTTCCAGATCATAGGACTGCGTATATATCTTTTCCACCACGACTGATATGCCTTCACCTTCTCGTTATCTTCTCCGTCATATGTATCAACGTAGGTTGATGAAAGGAAGAATTCTTTAGAATGATCTTTTGAAAAAACCTCAGCTTTTAAGTTCGGCTTCTGATCACCGAAGTCAAAAGAGGGTTCTATGAAATATTTGTTACGATATGGATTTATATCTTTTTTTACCGCCACCATATTTTTTTCAGAAAACTGTGTTACGGCAGTATCATGTTGAGCATCCCATATAGTAATAGGGATTCCCTGTGTATGCTCTGAGCAAAACTCGTTATGTCCATTGCACGCAACCAGAGGCGACAATGCAGGAAGGCTAAACATAAGGTTCGCAAGTTCTCCCTGTAATGAAGTTCCTTCTAGGATACCTATGCCTACTCCAGAGTGCCCGCAGAGGTATGGCACTGCAAAATGTTTCGCATCACCTTCGAGACGCCAAGGTGTTTCGCTATGCTTAATTACTTTAATTTCTACAAGCCGGTTGTGTTGATTTTGATTTAAAAGGTCTATTCCAAATCCGTCAAACTTTGCTTGGCAGAGTGTCTTTGCCCGTAGTTCCATTGTGGGTCTATCGTCATTCTGAAATATTACTATTGTTACTTTGTCTTTATTCATTGATTAAAGTTCCGTATACTTTGTCCCAGTCAAAAAATCTCCATCTATTTAGATGATCTACTTCTTCGTCTTCATTTATATGGTAGACATATTCCATTAGTTCACTCCAGCTACCGAATATATGCTTATGAGGAATTACTCCGAACATCCAGTTTGGAGCATTAGACTTTCCTTGTGCGCACATGGCCAAAACAGGCTTCTTTTGATTCGCTGCTACAAAGGCTTCGTGGTAAGAGCCACACATATGTACGTCTACATCTACACTCATTACAAGAAAGTGGCAAATGTCAACCATCCTTAAGTCCACTGCTGCGATGGGCTTCATCTCGTCTGCAACAGAATTGAAGTCGCCTCTTCTTTTTAGTGTTTCTATCTTGCTTCGGAACCCTTCGTCCTCTTTGGCAAAAGAAGTCGGCTTGTCACAGGGGTTTAATACCCCTATACCAATATCTTTTAACTTCTGAGAGATGTGATCTCTCCACCCGACTCCACCATCATCAACCCTGTCCATTGCACCACATAGATATGCGGCCATTCCTTTAAGTCTATTCATTTATTTATCCTGCACCTGTGATACCGACAGCAACTACAGAGATTTGGATTCCTGTATTTGCAGCATTGTTACCATGTTCTTTACCTGCGTTTACTACATATAGATATTTATTGGATGATGTTACTGCCGCCCCCCAGAGTGGGTCTGCATAAACAAAAGCTCCTCCTGCGTTTACTTTCACATTGCCAGTCCCGCCATTAAACAGGTTTGTAAATGCGTTACTTCCTGTTGTATTAACGAGCAGATACTCTGCTATTCCTGTATTTTTATTTGATATTATTAGACTCTTTAAGCCAGTCATAGGTATGGTTATACTGGTGTTGAATATGCTCTGTTGTAATTCTTTAAAATTAAATGTGCCAGTTCCACCACTAGGAATCACATAATCTTGTAAGTTATATACTGAGTCTATCTGTTTTATATCTACTCCAGTCCCCGAAACTAAAGACTCTGAGTAGCCAATGGAGCCTTGGAAATTGGTTGTTGACTTTGGATCAGTGTCCTGTTGTTGAAAGACTATATCGGCACTTACTGTTGCCGTAGTGTTTAATGCCATCTCATGTTACCTTCTCAAAAAGTATCTACAAAATATTATACCTTCAAACATTCCCTTTTTTTTACTTTAACCAGCCGTTTTGCAATACCCTTAATGCGTTTTTACCTAAAAAGTTTTCAACAATCTGGTCGGAGTAACCTACACCTTTTAAATATGCCGTTATGCGTGGCAATTCGGACATATCTACTATTTCGTCTGGAGGGTCTGTAAATCCATCGAAATCTGTTCCAATGGACGCCGTTTCTGTTCCGCATACATTAATTATGTGGTCAAGAGTTTGTTCTATGTGTTTAAGGCCGAGGCCACTGTCTACAGGGGAAATCCAATAGTTCATAAAAATGATTCCGACAACGCATCCGTGATCGGCAAGCCATTTGAGTTCCCAGTCTTGTAGATTATAGCTTAAACGATTAACCTCAAAGGCTCCTACATGGCTTGCAATAAGGCATTGTGATTTGCCCATTGAATCAACTAAATCGTATATCTGCTTTCGTGCTTGAATCGTACAGTGGGATATATCTATTAACATACCCAAATCAAGCATCCTTTCGGCAACTTTAAGCCCAAGTGGTGTTAGTCCTTTTGTCTCGTCCCACTTTCCTAGTACCTCACGCCATTTCATGTGCTTTGCCCCGTACTCAGGGTATGGGAAAACTGGGTCTACACAGTGGTTCGGATAGAAGTGTGCAATTCCTAAGTAAGCGACTCCTCTGTTGAAAAAATACTCTAGGTTATTTAATACTTCCACCTCTATAGCTTCGGGATGAGACATTACTTCGTCTAGTACCGTTTTTCCCGCCTCGGTTCCTTGTAGACTGTGCGCACCCTCTATGGAGTGAACGATGGAAATATCTCCTTTTGCTATATTGCTTGCGAGATCGCTTGCGGATTCTACTACTCTCATAGCCCTATATCCGCTTTTTCGTTGTTTGTTATATTTGTTTACTTGTTCTTCCATACTGTCTAAGATGTCTACGGTGGCATCAAAATATGTTGGGTCTACTATTTTTTTACGAACACTTGGAGTCATCCAGAGTAGCCAATCTATTAGAGATATATCATCTATCCAGCCCTGCTCTAAAACATAGGCAGTAGATAGTAGAACATCTACGCCGCCTTCGTCTACCATAGGAAAGGTGGCTCTTGCAGAAAAAGGCCAAAAGCTTTCCTTGAACCATTTTGATAGCCACTTACCGTCTCTTTTAGCCAAGTCCCTGTTGAATATAGACCCTTTAAGCATAGAGTGTGAATGTAGATCAACTACTGTAGAATCGGAATGTAGTTCTTGCCAACTCATATGACTAACCTCTTAATACGGAAAAAATTAAAAACAAAACAAGAAGTATAGGGAACATTACTGAAAGAAAAATAACGACACAGGTATTAATTTTATTAATTATCTTTTTCATCTGGCTAATGTTCTACCCTTTGGGGTACGGAGAATACAGCCTATTTTAATAAGATATGGTTCAATCTTTTGCTCTATAGTCTGTCTATCTAAACTTAATGCGCTACATAGAGTATTTACACCGATAGCAGACCCTTTCGGCAACTTTTCTAACACAGATAGATAGTCTCTGTCTATAGGGTTTAGCCCTCGTTCGTCTATGCCCTGCATGGAGATAGCCCTATCAACGCAGACTTTAGACAGATTGTTGATATTATTAGCTATTTTATAGTCTCTCACCCATTCTAGGAAGTTATTCGCTAATCGTGGAGTCCCTCTACTGACATTGGCAATGGATTTTACCGCATCATCAGCTATCCCAACCTTTAGTTTTTCAGCATTAATACTAATCATAAGGGAGAGTTCATCAATGGTATACGATCTTACAAAGTGTTTTAGCTTAAACCTGTCCAAAAAAGGCTGCACAAGGTCGCCCATCTCAGTAGTAGCACCAACAAAGCAAAATTTTGGAATATCCATACTAATTGTTTCTCCCGCACTGTTCTTGCTGGCAGGAATTACAATATCAAGACGGAAATCCTCTATCACTGTCAGTAAGTATTCTTGAACTTTTGAACTTACCCTGTGTATTTCGTCTATAAAAAAGATAGAACCTCTCTGCATCTTCATTAGATATGGAAGAACATCTTTATTAGTGCTTAGGCTTGCCCCATTCGCTATCTCGATAGGAACGCCAAGCTCGTTGGCTAAGGCTCTTGCTAGGGTCGTCTTTCCTAGTCCAGCACCCCCGTAAAACAAACAGTGGGATAAAACATCTTTTCTTGCTAATGCAGATCGCACAGATATTTTAATGTTCTGTACTATTTCTTCTTGACCTATAATGTCGTCGAGTCTATCTGGTCTTATTCGATTATTCATTAATAATAGCCTTTTTTATTAGTTGTACGACATCCATTTTAAATTTATATGTTTTATTAACAAGATTTGTCGCTTCTGATAAACCGTATCCTTGTGATCTTAAAGCTTGTATTGCTCTTTTTTTGACTTTGTTTTCGTTTGAGTTATTGCTTTTAAGTTTGGTGTTTTTGTGACTTGTCTTTAGGAAAGGGGGAATGGTTAGATTTTCTGAACATTCGGGACACTCCAATTCAATACTATTCTTTTGGGGAATTTTATTATTACTAAGACGGAAATGCAAATAGCAATTAGGACACTTATAGTCTATGTCTATTTGAATTCTTGATATTTTGGCTTTCATGCAACTTGCCTAGATAGAAAATAGAAGAAGGTAGGTTGGGTAATACAGATATTGTTTATATATATTTCTTCATAATATCCCATGTCATTTGCCATCCCGACACATGGTGACATATGTCAGATTGACTAGCAATGGGAAAGTCATTTCCTCCCCTTTTACACTTATCTCCGAAAAATATAGTTTTTCCAGATACATCTTTTAATGCCTGTGCTTTATTGTTTCCTTTGGGATATATATCTATACTTAATTCTCCACCCACAACGAATTCAAGGTCTGGATATTTATAGGAAAGCTCATCGGATATAGACTCTCTTTCAAAATTTCTTTTGTCCCACTCAGAATATTCTTTTCTTAATGATTGAGATGCTCCCCTACCAACAGTTGATATATTTACCATTCCGACACGCTCTTCAATGTTGCGATAAGATTTTCCATACCACATGCTTTTTTCTAATATATCTAAAATGTCTAAGTGGAGGCCTACTGGCATTTTCCATTTAGATTCCTTTATTAGTTTTCCATGTTTATAAAGTTGGTTCCCGCAATTTTGATATGAACCATCAACGGACATCCATAACTGTCTCCCTATTTGTTCAATGGTTTTATCTTTATTGGAGCCAGTAATAAAAAAGATTTTATGCTTGCGTTTATACTGTAGGCTATACCATCTAGTAAAAAAGGAAAGAAATTCCTCATTCATTTTTTGACGGGGAAGAGTTAAGGTTCCATCTATGTCAAAAAAAAAGTTCTTTAACTCTGTGTTCATGGGTTAATTATACAATACGGATCGGAATATGTCAAGGAAAAAGTCAAATAGAACCCTGTGAAAAAAGAAGATATTTAATAAGCAGAATATTAAAATGAAGGCTCCCCAGTCTGTTTGTTGGGGTCTATTTTCTATACTTTCATTCCACCTGTCGCTTTTCCTTCTAGGGTCACAACGTGGAGGCTTATAGGGGGAAGGGTTATCCTTGCGTGGTAGATAAGTCATGCTCAACCTGAATATAGATAGGTGTATTGTCGCCAACCCAAGCACCAAAAGTATTGAACTCAAGATACTCAACGGCCTCTTCATAACTGCATTGATTATCTGCAATAAAAATATCTATCATTTTTTCGACAGAGTAAGCAACCCTTCCTGAATCAAAGCCGTTGCAAACGCCAATAATAGCACGGTCAAAGCTATCGGCAAACAAAAGATCATCACCATGTTGTTCAGTAAGCTCTTCACGAATTCCCATGACCCATGAATCCTTTTTTCCAAGTTTTTAAATCTTTATCCCACCACTTCTTGTACTTTTCAGAGATAGCCTTGCTCTTTTCGTTCATAAGTTTTGAGTGTTCTTTAAATCTAGCCATCTCGTCTTCATCTATGTCCGGTGCTTTATATGTTTTCTTTTTGCCCATCTTTGCTACGCCTCCTGTAAACCTTCTGTTCCTCTGTGTGGAGTACATATAAAATTAAACCGGCTACTGCTAGTTCAATCCCCCAAGCTGTGAGGCCTGCAAAAAGAGCATCCATTATTTAAAGCTCTCCTTTGTCTGCTAACTCAGATGCCTTTATGAGTTCTCGCTCGTCCAGCATGATGTGGGTTCCATCGGTAAGTTCAACTCTAATGAATTGCTCTACATCTGAATATTCCGCAAACACTTCCATATTGGGAATCTCTATAAGCTCTACTGCATTAATCATTATGTTGTTCTTTTAGGATTCTTCTGTTTTCTCTGTTCTGTTGTCTCTCGTATTTCCTAGCTTCTCTTTTCATAAACCTGTCTAGTCGATCAGGCAAGAGTGCCTTTTTAGTGAGAATGGGTATTAATGAAATAAATAATAATAGCAACATCCTTGTTAGCATATCATTCACCTTTCTAATTTAGCCTTCCCCACCTATGTCGAGCTTGAAGCTTTTGTTGGGGTCGTGATGGTCTTTTAAGTCTTGGTCTACTGAGTAGCTACTAGGCATGTCTACTCCTACGACTTCTATGTAATAGCGAGAGAGGGCTTTCTCTGCATCGTTTTTTGTTTCAAAATACCCGTATTTAAACGACAATTCATTATCCCAATGAAACCATCCAAGCCCTGAGTCATAGCCTATTTCTTTTTGTTTGTTTTTTTTATTCATGTTTCTCTGGAATTTCTACCTCAAAAGGTAAGTCCTCTAGGGCTTGTAGTAAGCTGGAATATTCTTTGTCTGTGTATGTGTCAAACCTTATGTAAAGACAACGATGATTTTTACATCGGTCGTGCATCTTTTTGAGGTCTTCTCTTCTGAGTCTATCTTCTTTGCAACATACATCTCTACCGTCATAGCTTATTCTGTTACAATATTGCTTTTTGTTATCGTTTTTCATATGGTCTAATCCTGAAAAGCTCACCTCTTTGATACTCTATTGAAATCTTAGGCTTAATGAAGCGATATGTTTTTTTTCTTGGCTTGTAGGTGTCTGCTCTAAGCGGTGCTGTTATAAACTCACCTATACCAAATACAGTAGTTGTTAGACCCTCACAGGCTTTTCTGCCGGTATCGGAAACAAACTTACCTACGGCCTTGACAGCCTCGGCTGGTGGGACAATCTCGATCTCAAAGTCTGCTTTGGCGTTTGTGGCACATAGCAAAACAATACTCAATCCAATAATAAAACTTTTCATTATACAAACCTCCATTTTTATATAAAAAATAAACAAACTAAAGTCAGGACAGACAGTCCTATTATTATTATACCCGCAGTAAACAACCTAGATATACGATCTTCCTTATCTTTTTGCTTCATTCTTTCTCGAATATCTTGAGTGGTAGCCCAAAACCCATCTTTAATTGGGTTGAAACCAAGCTCATCCCATTCTCTTTTATCAGTCATTTCTTTCTTCGGCATCCTCTATTGTGTCGGTAATCATTTGTGAGATGTCTGTTTTTAATGTGAAAATATCGTCTTCGGATAGATATGTATATCCATCTATATAAATTGAAACCTCACTTACAAGTTGTTCTTTCAGTTTTTGTAAACTACTCATGTGCTATGACCTCTTTCATCTCGACCCCAAGATCACCGTATGTCTCGGAAGTTGATTTAATAAGTTCGTCAGTTCTACAAAATCCTATTTGACCATCCATTTTTTTTAATATATCTACAACTACACCTTCTTCTTCTAATTTAACAGATACTTTTAGGTTTCCAAAGTCTATATCTATTTTTTTATTCGGCATATTGATTCCTTATCATCGCTCGATCTTTTTTTGTTTCTTCTAAATAATTCCTTATAACAACATACTATTGGTGCAATACAGGCGGAGGCTATAGCTAAGACCTGTGCAACACTAAAGAAGCACTGACTACATGCAATCATCTGTATCTTGCTCCACATCATGTACGGTGTATTCCCAGTCATCTGGCAGACCATCTACTTGAATGACTTGTCCTCTCCATGTAGAGATGTTTATTTCGTGGTGTCTATCAACCACTATCTCATGCTTGTCTACACAGATAGTTCTGTTTCTATGCTCACTCATCTTCAGTCTTCCTTTCTTTTAATTGTTCAAAATACTTTGCAAGATAGTCTATCATTTCTCTAATGCTCATTTGTTAAATACATCCTCTACTACAGAACAATCCAACGGCTAGAGATAAAAAGAAATATAATATAGCTTTGCTGTAAAACTTTAAGTCATACTTTTCTATTTTACTCACCGTTAAACTCCTTCAAGTAGAAACGGAAACGCTTGTTCCAGTTCTTCAGCACTATTACCTGCTGCCTCTGCTAAACCATCTAAATCTATATTATGGTCATTAGGAAGGTTGCTTGCAGCACAACAATCTAACCATGCGTGAGTAATAGCATCAACTTGATCTGGTGTTAAACTGTCATTATATTGTTTACTCATTCATCATCTCCTTCAGCTAAAAATGGAAATGCCTCTTCGAGTAGCCACATTATCATACCTCCTGTTTCAACAACAGCAGACAAATCATTTTGCCACCCGCCTTCGTCATCAGAAAGCCCTTCAGCGTTCTCATACGCC
>TARA_R110002020_G_scaffold264813_2_pt1 | contig 40800 bp, 32 predicted proteins | sample TARA_R110002020 | Tara Oceans TARA_R110002020 (sample SAMEA4396489) | marine metagenome | biome: Westerlies Biome; feature: [MES] marine water layer (ENVO:01000295) within the mesopelagic zone...; material: water (ENVO:00002006), including particulate matter (ENVO:01000060) such... | reverse complement strand
CAAAGATTCAGATTCCATGCATCAGGAAAAAATAGCAGACGTAATACAGGAAGTAAAGAAAGTAGTAGTAGGCCAGGACAGAATGGTCAACAGACTTTTGATTGGACTTTTTACCAATGGACACATTCTCTTGGAAGGTGTGCCGGGCTTGGCGAAGACCTTGACAGTAAATACACTGGCCAAAGTGCTTCATCTTGATTTCAACAGAATTCAGTTTACGCCAGATTTGCTACCGGCGGATTTGATAGGTACGATGATCTACAATCCTCAAGCAGCAAGTTTCGAAGTGAAGAAAGGACCGATCTTTTCCAATGTGATTTTGGCGGATGAGGTTAACCGTTCTCCAGCTAAGGTTCAGTCGGCGCTATTGGAAGCCATGCAGGAAAAGCAGGTGACTATCGGTGATACTACATACTTGTTGGACAGACCTTTCTTAGTACTTGCTACGCAAAACCCGGTAGATCAGGAGGGAACTTACCCACTTCCGGAAGCACAAGTGGATAGATTCATGATGAAAGTTCATATAGACTACCCAAGCAAAGCTGATGAAATGGAAGTGATGCGTAGAATGGCAAATATGTCTTTCAGCTCAGAAGTGAATGCGATACTTTCAAAAGATGAGATTTTTGACATCCGAAATCAGATCAATGCGGTAAAAATGGCTGAGCCATTAGAGCACTATATCATAGAGTTGGTTTTTGCGACTAGATTTCCGGAGCAATATGGTCTGAAGGAAGAAGCCAAGTACATTCAATTTGGAGTTTCTCCTCGTGCAAGTATCAATTTGAACCTAGCATCCAAGGCGGTTGCCTTCATGGATGGTAGAGATTATGTGTTGCCCGAAGACATCAAGGAAATAGCAGAAGATGTGCTTAATCACAGAATAATTCTCAATTATGAGGCAGAAGCTGATGGGATAAATACAAGGGATCTTGTAAAAATTCTAATGGAAAAAGTTCCTATTAACAAATCGGTAACATTGAAATAACTGCTAATTCAGCAAAAAAAGGCTTTTCGAGAGAGAAGCCTTTTTTTATGCACTTTTTGTTATTCCAATATTAAATTCTGTAATCAATATTAAAAAAAGCATAATTCGGAAAATTCTCTTGAGGTGAATAATTGAGTCAGATTTGCAACATCAAATAAGGCAAACCATATCAATTATTCAATATCAATGAAAAAGTTCAATTCCCTATTTATCCTGTTTGCAGCTATCGTGATTGGATTCACAAGCTGTGTCGACGGAAATGACAAACCAGTAGATCCTGTTGATCCTGAAACTGATGACGTATTGGTAAATACGAACATTTCTTCTAACACTACTTGGGAAACTGGTAAGACGTATGTCCTAGGTGGTAGAATTGCAGTTACTGCTGGAAACACACTTACTATACAGCCAGGCGTTATCGTAAAAGGCGAAGTAGGATCTGGATCTAACGCTACGGCTTTGATTATTGCAAGAGGTGCTAAAATAGATGCGCAAGGAACTGCAACGTCTCCAATCATCTTTACTACAATCGCTGACGAAATCATGCCAGGTGAGATCGCTTCACCAAATCTTGAGGCTGACCTTTCTGGTCTTTGGGGTGGGTTGATCATCCTAGGTAAAGCCAAAGCATCTTTAGCCGGCGACGTAACTGAAACTCAAATCGAAGGTATTCCGCCGTCCGATACTAACGGACTATACGGTGGAACTGATGACGCAGATAACTCCGGAACTCTAAAGTATGTATCTATCCGTCATGGTGGTGCTAACATCGGTGAAGGTAACGAAATCAATGGCCTAACATTAGGTGCTGTGGGTTCAGGAACTGTAATTGAAAACATAGAAGTTATTGGCAACCAAGATGACGGAATCGAATGGTTTGGCGGTACTGTTAGTGTGAAAAATGCAATCATCTGGAATGCTGGTGATGACGGACTTGATACTGACCAAGCTTGGGCTGGTACTCTGGATAACTTCATCGTAGTTGCTGGTGGCGAAACTGATCACTGCCTAGAAATTGACGGTCCAGAAGGTTCTTATAATGCTGGTCATACGTTGAAAAACGGAACTGTAAAAGGTAATGCTGTAGCAGAACTTGGTGACTTCAGAGATGGAGCGAGAGGTACTTTCGAAAACATCTACTTCTTTAATTTCGCTAATCCTGCTGACACTGAAGGTCGTGGCGATCTTTCTTTAAGCGGAGACAAGACATTGGCAACTTTCGCTGACGGATCATTGAAATTCATGAATCTTGAAGCTACGCTTGCTGATGGTGTTGCTTTAACGACAGTATTCAAAAATGGCACTGCTGCCTCTGCTACAAGTGTAGCCGCTGGAGCAAACACAGTAGGTGCTGACAAAGCAGCTTTCGCTAGCACTTGGTCTTGGACTTCAGCTGCAGGCGCAATATCTGATCTTAAATAAACAAACACTTTTGAAAGAAGGAAGGAAGGACTTGCAAGGTTACTTTCTTCCTTCTTTTGAAATTTATTCTAATTGCTGTATGAAAAATCAATCTACTAATCCACTCATGAAGGGATTCCTGATTTTAATTCTGTTAGTACTTTCTCAAGTATTTGCAGGATTTGCTTTTGCCCAAAACGGTATCATTCGTGGTACTATCTTCGAAGAAGGTACAGGCGAACCTCTATTTGGTGTTTCAGTTTTAGTCAAAGAAACATCTACTGGCGCCGTCACTGACTTCGACGGTAAATTTGAAATTAAAGTAGCTCCAGGAACCTACACATTGCAGGTGTCTTACATTTCTTACTCTTCCATCAACCTTACTGAGGTAGTGGTGCAAGCTGGAGAAGTAAATGTGATCAGTGATCTAATGATGGCTGAGGAAGCTTCTGATCTGGAGACAGTGACTGTTTCAGCTGCAGCGATCAGAACTACTGAGTCAGCTCTACTTTCTGTCAAGAGAAATGCTGCTAACTTAATCGATGGTATATCAGCCAGCACATTCCGTCAGATTGGTGATGGTGATGCTGCTTCTGCTGTAAAGCGTGTGACGGGTGTGTCCATCGAAGGTGGTAAATACATCTATGTAAGAGGACTTGGTGATAGATACACCAAAACTGTTTTGAATGGCGTGGATATTCCAGGCCTTGATCCTGATAGAAATACGATCCAGATGGACATATTTCCTACCAATGTGATCGACAATATTATCGTTTCTAAATCTTTCACTGCTGAACTACCTGCTGATTTCACAGGTGGTGTAGTAGATATTGAAACTAAAGATTTTCCTGAGGAAAAATCCATGAGATTGAGCCTCAGCGGAGGTATCAACCCATCGATGCACTTCAACTCAAACTACCTGAAATATGACGGTGGTAGCACAGACTTTTTAGGTTTCGATGACGGAACTAGAGCTATTCCTACTGATGGAAGAACGGATATCCCTCAGTACGGGGATGCAGTAGGTAACCCAAATAGTCCACAAGGATTGGAGTATCAGCAGATTCTAGGTGATTTCAATAAAACACTAGGCGGATATAGAGCGAATAGCTTGATGGATGTTGGTCTTAGCTTTTCTTTAGGAAATCAGATAGCTAAGCAAAAAGCAACGTGGGGCTATAATTTTGCATTTACCTACAAGAATGAAACAGAGTTCTACCAGGATGCGGAGTATAACTTGTATGCTAAGCCTAGAGAGGCTGATCAGACGGAGCTTGAGCCTTTGGAAAGACAGCGTGGAGACTTTGGTGTAAACAATGTATTGCTTGGAGGACTTGCAGGAATCGCGTTGAAAACGGACAATTCCAAATTCAAATTGAATTTGATGCATTTGCAGAATGGCGAGTCTAAGGCAGCTGATTTCGCTTTTATCAATACCAACCTGGGAGCAAACTTCGAAGCTAGACAATATAACCTAGAGTATAGCCAAAGAGGATTGACGAGTATTTTACTTGCCGGCACACATTATCTCAATGGAAATGATTGGGAAATCAACTGGAAATTAGCTCCTACAAGGTCTACTATTTCTGATCCAGACATTAGGTTTACAAGATTTAGAGAGCCTACAAATACGGTGTCTACAGAAGTGGGTCTTCCTGCTAGAATCTGGAGAGACTTGGAAGAATACAGCATCGTGGCCAAAGGCGATATTGCCAAAAACCTGACTCTTTTCTCAAGACAAGGTAAAGTGAAGTTTGGTGGAAATTATGTGTTTAAGCAGCGTGATTTCAACATTCAAAGCTTCCAGTTTGCTACAGGAAATACTGAATTCACAGGTGATCCAAATGAGATTTTGCTTGACGAAAACCTTTTCTCTGCTGACAATAGAAATGGTGTAAGATATAATGCGGATTTTATTCCTATCAATGCGAATGCGTACAATTCGATTGCTACAAACTTTGCTGGCTACGCTTCATTGGAAGCAAATCCTGCTGAGAAATTGAAAGCAATCGTAGGATTGAGAGTTGAGAAATTCAACCAATACTATACTGGTACTAACCAGACAGGAACGATCGATTATGATTTGGTAGAAGTATTGGATGACATGGATTTCTTTCCTACTGTTAACTTGATTTTCAATCTGAAAGACAATCAAAACCTTCGTGCATCTGCTTCAAGAACTATCGCCAGACCTTCTTTCAAGGAACTTTCTTATGCTGAAATCCTTGACCCGATCACCGGTAGAACGTTTATTGGCGGGCTTTATCCAGAAACTACCAACGGCGGTACAGAAGTTCTTTGGGACGGTAACCTCGTTTCTACTCACGTGAACAACTTTGATTTGAGATGGGAAGCTTTTCAGGAAAGAGGTCAAATGCTTTCAGTAAGTGCATTCTACAAGACATTTGAAAAGCCTATCGAAATGGTACAATTCCTTTCAGATCCGGGCACTTTCCAGCCTAGAAACGTGGGTAATGGTACAGTAGCAGGTTTGGAATTTGAATTCAGAAAGTCATTAAAATTCATCGCTCCTAGCTTCGAGAATTTCACTTGGAACACGAACGTAACTATTACTAAGTCTCAGATCAAAATGTCTGAATCTGAATACAGATCTAGATCATTGACAGCAAGAGAAGGTCAAGTGATTGGCGATACTAGAGACATGGCAGGACAAGCTCCTTATTTAATCAATACAGGCTTGAGCTACAATTCCTTTACTACTGGTTGGGAAGCTGGGGTGTTTTATAACGTTCAAGGTTCATCCCTTCAATATGTTGGGTTTGGAAACAGAACAGATACTTATTCTGTGCCATTCAATAGCTTGAACTTGAATGTCAACAAGACCTTCGGAGCAGATGAGCGTATCCAAGCTGGTTTTGGTGTACAGAATATACTGAATTCTAAGAAAGAGTATGTTTACAAGTCCTATGAGGCACAAGATCAGATTTTCAGTAGCCTTTCTCCAGGAACAAAAATCAACATGAGAGTTTCTTTCTCATTCTAATCTAGTACTACCACAAGTGAAAAAGGCTCCTCAAAAGGGAGCCTTTTTTATGTCAGACGCTTAATAATAGGGGAAGCATCTGGGTATTTTTCTAGAAGATCTTCAGCTTCGTAAAGCTCGAAATCCATAAAATCAAATCCTGGAGAGACCACACAGGAAACTAGAGCGTAACTCTCAGGGCTATCTACAGAACTTCCAAAAATAGTGTTGGCGCGTACCAAATGCTGAGGAGCTATGCTATTCTTACTTGAGGGGATTCCTAGTGAAAATTGCTGATGGCCTTTTTCAGTCAACGCATGTATGGTTAAATTACTTCCTTCGTGGAAAAACCAAAGCTCATCACTTTTGATCCGATGAAATTTGGATACGTTTTCGGAAGTAAGCAGGAAGTAAATAGCTGTAGTCAAATTTCTTTGACCAGTTTCTGTTGGGATAGTTTCTCCTGATCTGTAGGTCTCAGCATAAAATCCGCCTTCAGGATGAGGAATCAATGACAGCGCATCTACCAAAAAAGCAATTCTTTCTTTCACATTCATATCAGCTGGCTGGGTATGAATCTATCAATATGTCCACAATACGTACAGCCGTATTTCCATCCCACAGAGGGATTCCCTGATATTGCTTCCATTCTCCTTGCATTATTTTTTCCAAATAAGGTTTTAGCTTGGCTGGATCGGTCCCTACGAGTTCATTGGTGCCAAGGTGGATGGTTTCAGCACGTTCAGTATTGTCGCGAAGCGTGATGCAAGGCACGTTCATGACCGATGCTTCTTCAGTTATTCCTCCTGAATCGGTTATGACACCTTTGGCATTTTTTACCAGGTAATTGAATTCCAGATATCCCAAAGGATCACTCATATGTAGGTTTGGAGCATTTATTCCAAGGGATTGTAAGTTTTTGGCAGTTCTTGGATGCACAGGAAAAATAATCGGTAATCCTTTTGTCCCTTCCAGAATTGCATCAATCATAGCTTTGAGTTTATGCTCTTGATCCACGTTTGCAGGACGGTGCATCGTCATGACAAAGTATTTTCCTTGTTCCAAATTTTCGAAAATCTCACCGTCTGGTTGTTGGAACCTAGGCATCTGAGCCATTAGCGTATCAATCATTGTATTGCCAACGTAATGAATTTTCTCTTCCGCAAATCCACTTTTTCTCAGGTTAGCATTTGCAATTTCAGAAGTCGTAAAAAAATGATCAGTGATGCTATCTGTCACCATACGATTGATTTCTTCTGGCATTGTCAGGTCCCCAGAGCGAATCCCTCCCTCCACATGAGCTACGTCGATTTGGAGTTTTTTGGCAGTAATTGAGCAAGCTAAAGTACTGGTGACATCTCCCACGACTAACACCAAATCTGGTCGATTTTCCATTAATTCCTTCTCAAAAGCGATCATAATAGCGGCCGTTTGTTCAGCCTGAGTTCCGCCACCTCCGCCTAAGTTTGCATTGGGCTCAGGGATATTCAGTTGTTCAAAAAAGTCACCCGACATCTTTTTATCATAATGTTGCCCTGTGTGAACTAGACGGAATTTCACTCCAATCCCTTCTTGTTGTTTTTTTATAATCGCATGAAGTATAGGTGCTATTTTCATGAAATTCGGTCGCGCACCTGCGACAATAGTAAAAGTAGCCATCGCTTGATTTTATATTCTGACCAAAAATAGCGAATCATTTTGGAGACCTAGGTTAAAATTACCCTTGTTTTGTTAAGTCTCGTTTGGCTCCTTTTTTGTTTCTTTGCAGGGTTATCTTTTCTTAACCAACTGAATTTGATGCATCATTATACTTGGTCAAAAGGAGTTCAAGCTCTTTTATTTCTAGTGGCCGTAATTTCATTTTTCTCTTGTGCAGAAACCCTTGAGTCAGAACAGGTGGTTTATTCCAATGATTTTTCAACGTTAGACCTCGCAGGATTTGAGAATGGCAGGATACTAATTTTTGAAAATGATACTATTGTAGGCTATTATCACAATGAGGAAATTGCTCTAAATCTAACGGGTCTTCCTACTCATAACCTGTTGAAGGTGACGCTTGAGATTCTAATCCATGATACGTGGGATGGTAATACTTCAGATGGCGTAAGTGGTCCAGACCAGTGGTTTTTTGGAGTTGATAGTGAGGAAATTTTCAGAACTACTTTTTCCAATACACCTTGTGAATCGACTTATTGCCTTTACCAGTCCTATCCAAACGATTTTTCACAGACTAATAGACCAAAGACTGGCGCAATTCAAACGAACATGCCTGGACTTTGCATATTTGGAAGCGTCCCTAATTACACTACGCGTTATAGCGTTTCTAAAATAATTGAGCATAAAAATTCCAATGCAAGAATCTTCATGAATTCGGATTTGGTGGCTGAGAATTCTCCAGATCCTAAATGCGACGAATCTTGGTCTTTAGCCGCAGTCACAGTTGAAGCCCTTACTTTGAAATGAGAATGATGAAGACAAGGAGATTTTTGAATAGTTGTTTAGGAGCTTCTCTACTATTCCTTTTGATAAGTCATTATACAATGGCTCAAACAGTTCCCGTGGGCACTCCTGTGCTGGATGATTACCTGAGACGTGCACAATTGCTTGGGGATGTGGATTCAGCCACGTCATTTATGATCAGGCCCCTCTATCCAACCTCTGCATTTGGGATAAAATATGGATTTGATCTCGACAGTTCTGTGGTGGACATGGATCTCACACATGTCCATAAGATTTTTGGTAAAGACAATAAGGGCAAGTTTTTATTTATGCCGGCTGTAGTCAAATTTCAATACAATTCTACTTATGCCTTTGGTGTCAATGATGGTGCTTTTATTCCAAACCGTGGGGCTCAAACTATTCTAAGCCCAGGTGCATATGTGGAATATGGAGGGCTGAGTTTACAGTTTCAGCCTGAGCTACTATTGGCTCAAAATCGAGATTACCTCGGATTTCCGATTGAGCATCAGTTAAGTATTCTGTATTATTATGACTATATGAATCGCATAGATATGCCTGAGCGATTTGGAGAGGGTTCATACACACAACTTTACCTAGGTCAATCTAGCATTAGATATAATCTGAAAGAATACTCGTTTGGTGTTTCTTCCGAAAACCTATGGTGGGGACCTGGAAGACGGAATTCCCTTCTACTTGGAAATAATGCTCCAGGATTTATTCATTTTACCGCAAACACTAGAAAGCCTGTAGAGACAAAAATTGGATCCTTTGAAGGACAATTGATCGGAGGGTTTCTTAAATCATCAGGATTTTTGCCTCCTTGGCCTGATTATAGAATCCAAGAAAACAATGTTCTAATTCCAAAACCGGAGGATAATAAGCGGTTTTTATCAGGATTGATATTGACTTATCAGCCTAAATGGGTTCCTGGGCTATTTCTTGGATATGGATCTACCAGTCAGATGTATCGACATGATATTTCTGATTTAGGTGATATTCTTCCCGTTTTCAATGGAAGGAAAAAAGCGCAGAATATTGTAGATCCTACTCAAGAAAAGAGACAGCAATTTAGCTCAGGCTTTTTCAGATGGTTGAGCCCAGAAGGGCACTTCGAATTCTATGGTGAGTATGGAACTCGGGACAACGACCGCAAGCTGAATGACTTTATGATCACCCCAGAGTCTGGTCGTGCATTTACCTTTGGATTTTCTCATTTGATGAGTTTGAAAAAGCCAGGGCATTATTTCCAAATCAGTTCTGAAATGACGCAGACCGGCCAGACTATCAGAGAGGATATTAGAGCACTTAATACCTGGTATATTCATGAGCATGTCGTCGAAGGGTATACACAAAACGGGCAAGTACTGGGAGCTGGAAATGGACCTGCAAGTAATGTGATTTTTCTGGAATTGGCTTGGGTGAATAAGATGAATAGAATAGGCTTCCAGATGGAGCGAATTGTTTATAATAATGATTACTACTATTATAGATATGAGGCATCTAAAGACTGGAGAAACAAATATGTAGATCTTGTTCCTTCGCTGATCGGGGATTGGAAATTTGGCAATGTCCTGCTGAATGCCCGACTTCAATACGTGAATACCTTAAACTATAAATGGTATTTGGAAAATAATCCTGATCAATATTTTGTACCGGGTTACGACCGAAAGAACTTCGTAGGCCAAATTGGATTTGCGTACATATTTCAATAAGCAGGAGTCTCAAGAATATATGAAATCCAGCTTGCTCAAACAGGGAAGACAATCGCCTCATCAGGTTGGAAGAATTACAACCTTGAGAGAATTTCTGTCTGGGGAAATGCAGGCATATGTCAGCTAAAAAATACTATTAAACATATGAAAGTAGAAAAGAACAAAGTAGTAGCCGTTTGCTATGAGCTCAAAGTAGATGATGGAGAGACTGGCATGGTTCAGTATGAATCTGTCCCGGAGGATAAGCCATTTTACTTTCTTTTTAATGCTGGTGAAGTATTTCCAAAATTCGAAGAAGCATTATTGGGCAAATCTGCTGGAGAGGAGTTTTCTGCATTATTAGGTTTTGATGAAGCCTATGGTGACTATATAGAGGAGAAAAAGACCATTATTCCAAAAGCTAATTTTAAGGAAAAAGGGAAAGTGAATAAGGATATGCTCCGAATAGGCAATGTCATCCCAATGCAGGATAGCAAGGGCGGTCAGATTCGCGGGGAGATCACTAAGATTGACTACAAAGGAGTTCACATGGACTTCAATCCTCCACTAGCTGGATATGATCTATTCTTCGAGGGGAAAATAATCGCTGTAAGAGACGCAATGCCTGAGGAACTCGAGCACGGCCATGCTCATGGTCCTGATGGACACCACCACCACTAAAAATTCAAATGCCCTGTTCTTCGAATAGGGCATTTGTCGTATAGGGTTATAGAGAGAGGTAGAATAATTTTAACGAATGATTTTATCCGTTATAGGACAAGAGAAGTTATAATTTATTTGATCAAAAAATCTTCCTTGATAGGATTCTTCACAGCTTTTGTGGTTTGAATTCAAGTTCTGTTAATTAAAAAGTTTGTTTACTAAAATTGGATAAAGGTAATTTTTCAATGGGCTGTTTGGACAACAGGGGTGATTGTTCCAACAGATTTAGGCCTCCTATATGGAGGCCATTTTTAGTTAGAGCTTGCAAGAAGAGTTGCCTGCTCTTCGGCTAATGCTTTAAGTCCTTCGATACGATCTGAACCGTATAGCTTTAAAGCCTTATTAAGCTGAACCGTCGCCTTATCGAAACTTTGCTCATTGAAATGTGAGATGGCGTCATTGTAATACTGTAAGCCTGCTAATTGAGTCAAGTTGACTTTTCTAAAAATTGCATTGTCAGATAAATCTACTTTTGGAGCTCCCAGACGTTGGTTGTAGGATTTTAGCTGCGCAGTAGCATCGGCTTTATACCCTTCTAAATATGATGCTACCTCAGAAGGTGCAGTGATCATGCCGCCAATTGGAAGTGTACTTTCCAAAATGATGTCATTGCCCTCATAGTTCACTACTATAAACACATGGTAATCAGTTTCTACTACTTTATAGCTGAAATCATAACGCTCTAGCAATAAAGCTAAAGCTGCAGAAGCACTCACACAGTCAAACTTACCTTCATCGAGCATGTCATTGAAAGTAGAATGCTGCTCATATACTTTAAATAAATTCTGGTGAGACTTTTCAAAAATTTGTCGAAGCACGTTTATATGAGTGCCTTTTTTCTCGAATCTCATATCCAATTTTGCGAGTAAGTCGTTCCATTTTTCATCAGAAAGTGATTTCTCTGCCTGAACTGCTCTAAAAAGCAAATAGGGATTTTCTTGGCCCGCTTCCCAAAGTTCTTTCTCTGAACTGTTGTCAAAGCTTAACTCATCTAAAATCCCAATAGCATCCTGAGCTTTGGCAAGAAAGCTAAAGGCTGAAATTAGAAGATATGTGAGCAATACTTTTTTCAAGATAGATGAAGCTAATGTTATTATCTAACGCTGGATGTTACGTAAAGTTAACAATTTGGTAACATTAAATCATATGACAACTCAAAACTTAACATTGGAGTAATGCTAGTGGGTGATTTTTAGTCTGAATTGTATGAAATGAGCATTCATCGTCCGACCGAAACTAGCCTCTAAACTATAAAATGATTAGTTCTAGCGCGAATCCAACTGATCAATGAGACAGATTACTTTCTACTCGTGGTGATAGGGTTCATTTCTCAGGATAGTGAACCCTCGGTAGAGCTGTTCGATAAAGAATGGGCGTATCATCTGATGCGAAAAAGTCATTTTGGAAATGGAAAGCTTGCCATTTGCCCGGGAATACACTTCATCTGAAAAACCATAAGGACCTCCTATGACAAAAATTAGCTGCTTCAGTCCGCTATTCATTTTCTTTTGAAGAAATGCTGAGAAATCCATAGAGCTAAAGCTTTTGCCACGCTCGTCTAATAAAATCACGTCATCGGAAGGGATGATATTTTTCAGAATCAATTCACCTTCTTTCTCCTTTTGGAGGACTTCCGAAAGAGATTTGGTTTTTTTCAGGTCTGGAATCACTTCAAATTCAAACTTGATATAAAAATTCAGACGCTTGCTGTACTCCTCGATCAGAGAAATGATCGCTTTGCTATCAGTTTTGCCTATTGCGATAAGTTTGATTTGCATTCCCAAATATGTGAAATTTCTATTTATGGTCTATTAATGTACCTGAAAGGTCTAAAATTGGGGTGTTCTATGTTTTTTGAATTTTTCATTGACGAGTCAACTACAATTTTTAAAGAACTGAAAAACAATTGATTAGATGTGTGGTTATAGATGTATTCAACCAATTATAACTATAACACTTAACAACAATGAAAAAATTAGGCTTAGTAATGACGTTAGTGATGCTCGTGGTAGTATCATCTTTTACGCCCAAAATGAACACAGTTCATGAAACTAAAATTGACGCGGACATAGTGGATTTGGCAGTTTCTCAAGATTTCCTAACCACATTGGTAGCAGCAGTGAAAGCGGGGGATTTGGTAGCTACTTTGAAAGGAGATGGTCCTTTTACCGTTTTTGCTCCGACCAATGATGCTTTTGCGAAGCTTCCTGCAGGAACAGTGGAGAATTTGCTAAAGCCTGAAAACAAGGCTCAATTGGTAAAAATTCTTACTTACCATGTCGTACCAGGGAAAGTGATGTCTTCTGACTTGAAAAATGGCCAAATGGCTAAGACTGTTGAAGGAAGCTCAATCAAAGTTACTCTGGCAGATGGAAAAGCAATGATCAACAATGCTACAGTAACTGCAGCGGATATCGAAGCTGATAATGGTGTAGTTCACGTGATCGACACAGTGATTATGCCTCCAATGTAATTTGAGAGACCCATTTTAGCATCTAAAGCCTGTCTTATTTAGACGGGCTTTTTTTTTGGATGTGGTTTTTTAACTTTAGTAATCTTATCCTAACACAACCACGCAATGAGAATAGTATACTTTGCCCTCCTTCTATTTTTTGTATATGCTTTTTCGCAAGCGCAAACGTTAGATTCTCCTTATTTTACTTTTGGGCCTACACTTACTCCGGATGGAGAAACAATAATTTTCAGCTACGAAGGCGATCTTTGGAAAGTACCTACTGCTGGAGGCCAGTCGGTAAGATTGACAGCTATGGTTGGTGAGGAAACCAAACCAGCTGTATCTCCTGATGGAAAATGGTTGGCTTTCTCAGCCGAGCAATATGGAAATACGGATGTCTTCCTGATGCCAATTGACGGAGGAGAAATTCAGCAATTGACTTTTCATGAGGCTACAGATGAAGTGGATTCATGGGGCTGGGATAGTAAAACGATTTATTTTACCTCAGATCGCTACAATAGATACACCGCTTTCGAGATTACAATTGATGGGGCTACACCAAAACGTCTTTTTCCCAATTACTTCAATACTATTCACAACACTGCTGTCAATCCCAAAACAGGTGAGATATTTTTCAATGAAAGCTGGGAAAGTAAAAGCTTTGCCCACAGAAAACGCTACAAAGGAGAGTATAATCCAGACATTAAATCATATAATCCAACTTCTAGAGCTTTCAAGCAATACACGGATTACGAAGGGAAGGACTTTGGGGCAAGCATAGACCAAGAGGGAAACGTTTACTTCATGTCTGATGAGGCAAATGGAGAATATAATTTATACACATTCAAGGGCGACACAAAGACCCAACTGACAGACTTTCCTACCTCTGTGATGTGGCCAAAAGTGAGTGCCAATGGCAAAAAGGTTGTTTTTCAAAAGGACTATCAAATCCACGTGTATGATGTGGAGACAGGTGTGACGAGTAAACCTGCATTTACCTTGTTCCAAAATCAAACCTTAGGAAAAGAAATCTCAAGAGAAGTAGGTGGTAATATCAGTTATTTTGATGTGTCGTCAGATGGTGAGAAAATGGCTTTTGTATCTAGAGGAGTACTTTTTATCTCAGACATGAAAGGAAAGTTTGTCAAACAGATTCCGACCGATTCAAAAGAAGCTGTGGAGGAAGTGAAGTGGTTGGCGGATAACAAAACGCTGATTTATTCCCGCACTGTAAAAGGCTATCACAATTGGTTTACTCAATCAGCCCAGAATCCTGGCGAGGAAAAGCAATTGACAACTGACCTGGACAAAAATCGGGAGCTTACTCTGAATAAGGGTAGAAGCTTAGGTGTGTACATCAGTGGAAGAAATATGGTCCGTGAAATTGATTTAAAAACGTTTGAAAGTAAAACAGTTGTGGAAGATGAACTTTGGGGGCTCTATACTCCAAAAGCATTTTTCTCCCCGGATGACCAATACATAGTCTTTTCTCCAATTCGGAATTTTGAAAGAGAAGTGATGATTTATCATAGACCCTCTAAGAAAACTCTTAATCTGACAAAGACGCTTGTCACAGAAACAAATCCTGTGTGGTCCCCTGATGGTAAGTACATCTATTTCATCACGGACCGTACTCAGCCTAGTTATCCTTATGGAACTACTGAGGCGCACATGTATAGAATGAAGCTAGAGAAGTTTGCAGATCTCTTTGAATCAGATAAAGTAGATGAGCTTTTTGCGGAGAAAGAGAAAGAGGATAAAGATAAAAAGGAAGAAAAAGTTGAAGTGAAAGTTACCGAAGGGGACTTTATGGAAAGGCTAGAGCAGATTGGGCCTAGCTTTGGTCAGCAATCCTCTCCTTATGTTTATCAGAAGAATGGCAAGACGACTGTTTTCTATATTTCTAACCACGATGAGGGAACTTCAAAGATGTGGAAAACTACCTTGGAAGATTTTGAAAGACCAAAGACAGAGAAAGTCAGTGATGATCGAATGGGGGGATATGAGATCGTGGAAAGTAAGGATAAGTTATACTTATTGGCTGGTGGAAAAGTAAGTACGCTCGATCCATCTACTAACAAAACTGAGGAAATAAAAGTATCCCATTCCTTCTCCAAAAATCTGAAAGATGAGTTTGAGCAGATGTATTATGAGGCTTGGGCAGGAATGGAGCAGAACTTTTATGACGGTGATTTTCATGGACAGAACTGGCAGGAATTGAGAGACAGATATTCTAAGTTTCTACCTTATTTGCGAAGCAGAGGCAATTTAACCTTGATTTTTAATGAGATGCTTGGAGAGCTAAATACATCTCATTTTGGATTCAACTCCAGCGGAAAAGAAGAAGAGATCTATCTAGGAACACGCTCTATGGAAACGGGGATTATCTTTAAAAATGATTCACCATTCGTTGTGGACAAAGTGATATCAGATAGTCCACTTGATATTGACCCTATTCCAGTGAAACCAGGTGACGAGCTGATTGCAGTGAACGGAAAAGATGTGGATAAGTCAAAAAATAGAGAAGCTTATTTTGTAGCTCCGTCTATTAATGATGAATTAGAAATGACCTTCAAAAGAGCAGGTGAAGAAGTGAAAGTCAAAGTACACCCAACTTCCTACAATGCGATGAAAACTTGGCTGTATGATGAGTGGATGGATACGAATGAAGCCTATGTAAATACGAAAACGGATGAGAAGATATCCTATGTACATATGAAAAATATGAGTGGGGGAGAACTGCAGCATTTTCTGGAGTACATGGTTTCCACCAAAGGAAATCGAGAAGGATTGATTTTGGATCTACGGTACAATACTGGCGGAAATGTCCACGATCAAGTTTTACAATTCCTAAGTCAAAAAAGCTACTTGCAGTGGAAATACCGTGATGGAGCGCTGACCAATCAGCCGAATTTTTCTCCATCAGATAAGCCAATTGTTTTGCTTATCAATGAGCAATCACTGTCTGATGCAGAGATGACAGCAGCAGGATTTAAGGAATTGGGATTGGGTACTATTATAGGTACGGAGACTTATCGCTGGATTATCTTCACTTCAGGCCAAGGCTTGGTAGATGGTTCGTTCTACAGACTTCCTTCATGGGGATGTTATACCCTTGATGGGCGAAACTTGGAAAAAGAGGGAGTTGATCCTGATATCCGAGTTGAAGAAGGATTTGTGGATCGGCTGGAAGGAAATCAAAAGCAATTGGATAAAGCAATCCAGGTGATTATGGAGAAGCTGAAATAAAGAAACTGAGGAGGTAGCTACGGTTGGTTTCTTCAGTGAATGAAATAGGAGATGATGAAAAATGTGATTTTTTTTTTGACTTTTGGCAGCAAAAAGTATTTGCGTCTAATCAGGATATAAACCGTATTTGGAATGCCTTTGAAGACAAAAAGCCTCCCGATTTGGGAGGCTTTTGCATTATTTTGGGGAAGTGCTTATTTCACAAGCTCTTTACGTTTCAGGATAGTTTCCATAAATTTTCGCTCATTTTCTGAATTGAAAATACGGAAAGGGAGGTGGATGAATTGAGCTTTTGACATGTAGAGTACATAAGCGTCTTTTCTAACTTCAGCATTTTTGATCATGTTCCACTGAATCGGCATACCTTGCTTCGTGTTGATTTTCATCAGGATCTGACGGCTGTCTATCTCATAAGCCATCTTGTCGAATATCACCTTGTTTTGCTCCATCTGCGTAACGCCAGTGAATTGAATCGCCCAAAACAGTACATAAAGGCCATATGCGATCAATGCCCCGATGATCCACCAGATCGAAGGGATCCAAAAATAACCGCACATAATCACTAATGCTATTGGAATAACCCACCATTGTTCCTTCAAAACATTGACCAAAGCCATCTTGATATAGGTGCCAGTAGGGAGTTGATATTTTTTTGTTTTTACTATCATCACTTTTCTTTTTCAGAGCGCAAATATCCACCTATCCAAGGGAATTAACAAGCCCACTTAAATCATAAAAAAGATCTTTGTGTGAAAACAAATCGGCATTACCATTGATTTAAATCTTGTATTCAATTATCTTATCTCAAATTTTTAGCGATGAGTAGTCTAATAATCGATTTGATTCTGTGTGGTTTGGCTTATGTCATCCTTATATATGTCATGGCAACTATGACAAAAAATTCTTTGAAAAAAGGAGGAAGCAGTGAGGATGATGGAGACGGTGGGGTAGAGGATTTTACGCCACCAAAAATTGACCTACCGCCAGGAGTTCAATGGCCGACTGATTCACCGAAAACAAGGCTGCCAGAGCCAGTGGAGTATTAATGGCACTTATTGCAAATTCCTTGCACCAGTAAACTCATTTCTTTCTTTTTGAAACCGTTTGGCAATTTGATGCTCGGTAGCGTGATCGATTCCAAGCAGGTAGTTTCTCCGCAGATTTCACATTTGAAATGTACATGCTCATGGTTGTGATCTTCTTCTTCGTGCGAGCAAAGGGCGTATTTAGTCGCTCCACTGTCATCGAGGACTTTATGAACCACATCTTTGTCCACAAAAGTTTTTAACGTTCTGTAAATCGTCACCCGATCAAATTGGCTATCCAAAGATTCTTCTAAATCAGAATGAGCTAACGCCACCTGCTTGTCCAGAAACTCGCGGATAATTTCCTGCCGACAATCTGTGATGCGTAGTTTATGACTCTGAAGTATGGAAAGTGGTGAGGACATGTTCATGTGTTTGAAACAAAACTAATCAAAAATTGATTTCAAGTGGTGAAAATCCCGCAAAGGCGCTGCAGTGCAAAGATTTTTAAAAATTAGAATCAATTCGCCAATTATTGCGAGTCAAAGCAAACCTTTTTGAAAATAATCAAAGCTATGACCTTGGAGGTAATGAATTATTTGATTGGGCTAATCAAAGTTGCGCCTTAGCTCCCTTGCGGGCGAAATTTTGCAAAAAAAATGGGCACCAAAACTGGCGCCCATTTAACTTATCGTTTCTTCTTAAACCTTACTTCGGATCAAGAATGGCATTTACTCTTTCTAATGCATCTTCCAAGTGAAGTTTAGACATTCTGTCTGAAGTTCTGGAGATCGCTGATTTGATATCTCTTTGTAGAGTTTTCAATTCACCTCTTGCCATTGGTCTGATGTCAGATTGTGAAGCATTGATCTGCGTGCCTACATATCTTCTGAATGAAGCTGGGATAGTAGGGCCGTCAGTAGTCATGAGGTACTCCATGCGCTCGATGTAGGCTCTCTGAAGTGCTCTTCTATGCACATCAATTGTTTTGCCTGCAGGAAGTTCTGACCAAATACCTTTTCTTAGGTCATCGAATAGCTCAGTTATCTTGTAAGCGTCGTTACCGTTAAGTGCTTCATTTTCGATCACACGTCCAAGTCTGCCTAAGTCAAGTACTGAATTCAGCGTACCAGCCTGAACACCGCGGATTCTTTCTAAAGCTCCGAAATCTTCTGTTCTCGCGAAGATGTCATCCTGCATCATCCATTCTGGAGTTGTGAAAAGCTCATTATTTAGAAACGCTACAGCCGACTTTTGAATGTCCTTAGAAGTATGAGTATAGACAGGTAGATCCTGCCCAACCGCTCTGTAAACTTCAGCAACACCACCGACATTGGTTCTTACATGACCCATGTATCTGTTGAATTGAGTGATTACCTGGCCATACATTTCTTCCAGATCATCAAAATCTTTGTAAGGTTTACCTGACTCAGCGGTCCATTCCATTAGATTTGGCATGATTCTCTTCAGGTTAGCGATACCATATTCAGAAGCTTTCATTGAGTTGTCTCCCAAATCTTCGCTCTGTGCAGTAGGGTCATAGCTATTTCCCTGACGTCCATATCTGTAAATTGGATCGCCTTGTTTTTCCAAAATCCACTTATCTAAAGTCGCCAACTCATCTTCTGGAGTAGCAGCATCAGGAATAGGTCTGTAACCCCAAGCCACAGCATATTTATCATAAGGACCTACGTTTGGCATTAAACTTACACCTTCATCACCAGGCTGGGCGATGTAGTTGAATCGCGCGTAATCCATGATCGATGGCGCTGTTCCCATTTCTTTGGTAAATGCAGCATCTCTTAGTTTTTCTACCGGATAAGCATGAGAAGAGGCAAAGTTGTGAGGAAGTCCAAGGGTGTGTCCTACTTCGTGAGAAGAGACAAACTGTACCAATCTACCCATTACTTCATCTTTAAATTGTACGCTCTGTGCATCAGGATTGATCGCAGCAGTTTGGATGAAGAACCAATTTCTCAATAGGTTCATCACATTGTGGTACCATCCGATATCTGATTCTAAGATTTCACCTGAACGAGGATCAGACACGTGAGGTCCGTAAGCATTCTGGATGTCGGAAGCAAAATATCTGATTACGGAATATCTCGCATCTTCTGGGCTCCAATCAGGATCTTCTTCTTTAGTAGGAGCTAATTTTGCTACAATTGCATTTTTGAAACCAGCAGCTTCAAATGCAACCTGCCAGTCATTCACACCTGCGATCAAGTATGGAATCCACTGCTTAGGGGTAGCTGGGTCGATGTAATAAACAATTTGCTTCTTCGGCTCAACCAATTCGCCAGCCTTGAATTTAGCCATGTCCTCGTCTTTTACTTCCAATCTCCATCTGTCAAGGAAGGTACGATTCTGAGCTTTCTGAGCATCAGCTCCATAATCGACGATAGAACGGCTAAACCATCCTACACGCTGATCTCCTAGACGCTGCTTCATTGGCTCTTTTGGAAGAAGTAACATGGAAGAATTCATTTCCAATGTAATTGAACCAGTAGAACTGTTTGATGGCGGCTCGTTGGCACTATAGGTCATCACATACCTTGCTTCGATATTAATTGGATAGGTATGAATATGAGCAATGTAAGATCTGTCTGTATCCAGACGAGTTACTTTGTAAGCGGTACGCTGGCCTTTTGGTAAGCCTAAAGCCTGTACATCTTTTGCCCATAGATCAGTGGCTTCGATTACGATTCCAGTAGAATCCGTTGCAAGAGATTTGATTGCAAACTTTTGGAGCAAAGGCTCTAAGTTGGAATTCTTCACAGCCAACGCGATAGGAAGAGAATCTGCGGCGTAGTTATTTACAGAGATAACCTTTAGATGGATATCGTTGTTGTATTTTTCCCAACGAAGCATTAATGTGTTTGTACGCTCTCCACCATAGCCTAAACCATCAGCAGTTTTAGCGATAGTGGTGACCATGAGCATGTCTCTTCCGAGTAAAGAGTCGGGGATTTCGTAGTAGTATTTGTCTTCAATCTGATGAACCTTGAAAAGGCCATCCTTAGATTTTGCCTTAGCAGTGATTACATCTTTGTAAGGTTTTGGATCTGAATCATTACCTTTTGGTTTGGCTGGGGTTGCTGGTGCGGACGTTTCCTTCTTGGCATCCTTTTTCTTCTTTTTCTGAGCAAAAGTATCCGTAGAATAAAACATTACACCCATTACGCCAAGGACTAGTGTTAATCTCTTGAGTAATTTGGGTATCGTATTTCTCATAGTTATTATTTGGTTAGGTATTTTCTAAACCGTGAATTTCTGGAAAGCAACTGTAAGGAGCATTCATTTTTGATGAGCGGTTTATATATAAAATTAAAGGCAGAACTGTGAACGATAAGTATAATACGGTCGTAATTGGAGGTGGCCTGGCAGGTTTGATTTCAACTTATTTATTGGCCAAGAGCGGACATGAGGTACTTTTGGTCGAAAAAAAGCACTATCCCTTTCATCGGGTATGTGGAGAATACCTCTCTAATGAAGTACGTGATTTTTTAGAAAGGGAGAATCTTTTACCTGATCAGTTTAGACTTCCTGTGATTACCTCATTTCTTTTTTCTGACACTACCGGGAAGAGCGTCACCACTCCTCTGGACTTAGGGGGCTTTGGCGTGAGCCGCTATGTGCTAGATGATCATATCTATCATAAAGTTTTGGAAAAAGGTGGGGCAGTACAAACTGGAGTACAAGTAGATACCGTGGATTTTGATGAAAAGGAGAATTTTTTTAGGATCGAGTTGACAGATGGAACAGAGATAAAATCTGACAATGTAATAGGAGCTTTTGGCAAGCGATCTAAACTGGACAAAACACTCAAACGAGCATTCATCGAAAAGAGAAGTCCTTATATAGGGGTTAAATATCACATAAAGACTGATTTCGATAGAAGCACAGTTGCGCTTTATAATTTCAAAGGAGGGTATTGTGGGCTGAACACCATAGAGGAAGGCAAAGTCAACATGTGCTATTTGGGGGATCGTGAGCAGCTGAGGAAATATGGCTCAATTGAGGCAATGGAACGAGAAGTTTTGTGGAAAAACCCTAGCCTGAAACAATTTTTCACGGAAAGTGAAATCCTTTTTGACAAGCCAGAAGTGATCAATGAAATCAATTTTGAGCGGAAAAATCCCGTAGAAAATCACATTCTCATGGCAGGTGATTCGGCGGGATTAATCACTCCACTTTGTGGCAATGGTATGGCTATGGCTATTCATGCGGGAAAATTGGCGGCAGAAGCAATTTTGGAAGGGAAGTCCAGAGATGAAGTAGAAGCGCGATATGAGCATTCCTGGAAATCACTTTTTGAGCAGAGACTCTGGCTCGGCAGGAATGTTCAGCGCCTTTTCGGTTCATATCAAGCATCGATATTGACAAGAAAGTTAATTCAGCATGTGCCTTTTATTTCAGATCAAATCATAAAGAATACGCACGGAAAACCTTTTTAATAGCCCAGAGCTTGTATGATCTGCGTGTTTTCCAGAAAGTAATAAATGAAGAAAGCATTGAGCGCTAATGCCGAGAAATAATTCATCCCCATTGCCCAGTTATAATTAGCATACTTAGATGGATTCACTCGGATGAAATTAAACCAAGTCAAAAAGTAAAGCATAATTGGGGTCATCGCAGCTAGATAAATCCAAAGAATGTTGAGTTGATTACGGTCAAAGAAAAACCACGCGAACCCAGTGCCGGTCACCATAAATGCCATGGCTGAAAAAAGAAAAGTGCCTTTTATTCCCAACACCAAACTTAATGTTCGGTCGCCTCTCCGAGCATCTTCGCTATGTTGATAAACCTGTGTCAGCGGATAGTTCCCCCACAACATCAAGCTGGTAAACAGACCTGGGATCAGCACATGAGGCTTGTATAGGACTTCCCAACTTAAATTGCTAAGTCCGGCATAAGCGGTGGCAAACGTGAAATATCCTTGGAAAAATCCAGCAATGAACCAACTCAGCCAAGGATACTTTTTGATCCGGATGGAGGGGTGAGAATAAGCCATACTCACCAGCCCATAAATCAAAATCATAAGCGCCACACTGAAATTGATACTTGCTCCAATTCCAATCGCAATGAGGAAAAAGACCAATGAAAGCCAATAAAGGTCTTTTGTGACTTTAGGTGGATGCTTTAGTCCGCCGATACTTTCTTCGTCCTTATCAAAATAACTGTTGTAGCCGTTACTTGACGGATACAGAAAAAGATGAAGAGCAATAAACACCCAAAGAATTCTCGACTCATTATGGTTGGGAGTGAGTGCCAAAGCAAAAAAAAAGATGGGCATCAAAAAGAGTGAAAAGGGAATTCGAAGATGCTTAAGGCTAGAACTAGAGATCATATCGTAAATGAGGTTGAGCTGATAACTATTCCAGATGGAGATAGTTACAATGCATTCCGCCAATTTAGATATATTCAATTAACTTGATCAGAAGAACTGAAAATTGGATGAATCAAATCTGTTAAGGTTTATTTAATGAAAGAACGAAGACCAACTAAATTTTTGTACATGAAGGTAACTTTCCCAAACTCAAACTGCTGTTTATGAGAAGTGGAATCGTAAGCATAGGAGTGGCAAATCCAGGCAATCCAATCGATCAGTCAGTAATAGCCAGCTTCATGCAGAAGGCACATCAGTTGGATGAAGTCGAGTCAAGGAAATTGGGCTTTTTGTATAGAAAGTCTGGAATTTCCAGTCGCTATAGTGTGCTGAATGATTTTGAGAAGTCAGACCCAGCTGATTTTTCTTTTTTCCCGAATTCAAAAGACTTTGAACCCTTCCCTGGCACAAAGGCAAGGATGGAAGTATTTCGTCAGACGGCTCCAGGTCTTTGTGAAGAGGCGGTGATTAATTGCCTTGCAAAATCTGATATAAAAGCTCAAGATATTACTCATTTAATATTGGTATCATGCACCGGAATGATGGCACCGGGCGTAGAGTTGGCCTTGATGAAAAGTCTTGATCTCGATGATACAGTGGAGCGCTACTGCGTACATTTCATGGGTTGCTATGCAGCTTTTACGGGATTGAAATTGGCAGATAAAATAGTGAAAGCAGAGCCAAATGCGAAAGTAATGTTGGTTTGCGTAGAGCTTTGTACTCTGCATTTTCAGAAAGAATATGTGGAGGATAATATTCTTGCCAATTCACTCTTCGGAGATGGGGCAGCTGCGGCTTTGGTGATGCGATCTGAGAATGGATTAAAAATCAAATCTTATCTCAGTCAAGTTCTTCGTGAAGGCGAGGAAGATATGGCATGGGGGATCGGAGATTTTGGTTTTGAGATGCGTTTGAGCAAGTATATCCCTACACTTCTGGATCAAGGCATTAGCCAATTGAAAGAGAAGTTTGAGCAGAAATTCAAGTTATCCACAGTGGATAACTTTGCTATTCATCCGGGTGGGAAACAGATACTCCAGAAAGTTCAAGAAGCATTTGGTCTGGAAGAATCTGTAAATACTCATGCAATGGAAGTGCTCAAGCAATTTGGAAATATGTCGTCAGTGACCATACTTTTTGTTTTGCAGCGGATGATACATGATGATCTAATTCAAGGAGATATACTCTCTATGGGATTTGGGCCTGGGCTTACGTTAGAAACTTTACTGCTGGAAAAGTGATGAGCAAATTTGCGCAGCGAAGTAAAGAGAAAGAATTGATGGACGATCTCAATTGCTCTGGAGAAGAACTCAATCAGACTTTGCGCGAGCTTAAAACTATCAATCGATGGCTGGGAGGGAATTATGTAACTACTTCTGGTCTGGCGAAGATTTTTAAGAGTTATCCACAAGATTCTTATTCAGTAGTAGATATTGGCTGCGGAGGTGGAGATATGATCAGAGTAATGGATGATTGGGCTAAAAGTTTAAAAAAACCCATTAAATTTACAGGAATCGATGCCAATAGGAACATTATTGAACTTGCGGCGGTTAGATTAGCTGACTTACCCAAAGTTACCTGGAATGTTCAAAATGTTTTTGACAATGAATTTTCCGAAGAAAAAGTAGATATCTCTACGTGTACGCTCTTTACACATCATTTTACAGACAGCGAGTTAGTTACATTGCTGAACTCTCTTCGAGCAAAATCCCGATTAGGAATAGTCATTAATGATTTGCACAGGCATCCACTTGCTTATTATAGCATTAAGTGGTTGACTCGGGTATTTAGCAAATCAAAAATGGTTCAGCATGACGCCTGTTTATCTGTTTTAAGGAGCTTTTCGAGATCAGATTGGGAAAGAATTTTGCAATCTGCGGAAATAGAAAATTTTGAAATTAGCTGGCATTGGGCTTTTCGCTGGCGAGTGAATATTGTATTTTAATTATCCATCCAAATAAACACACAAAACATGGAAGATTGGGGAATTTCTCAAGAAACAACAGACGCATTGTATGCTGACGGCATAAGTCTAGCAGTAGAGATAGCACTTAGATTGATAGCTGCCATTTTTGTCTACTTCATCGGGCGTTTCATCGTTAAGAAATTATTGAATTTTATAAAACATACGCTTGAAAAAAGGGAAGATTCTCCTTCATTAAATGATTTCCTTTTTGGTTTTGCTAAAGTATTGCTGTTTTGCGCGCTATTTATCTCTGTAGCGGTTACTCTTGGAGTAGATGCAACGTCATTTTTGGCAGTATTTGGTGCTGCAGGTTTGGCTATTGGTTTGGCATTGCAGGGCTCCTTGTCGAATTTTGCAGGCGGAATATTGATTCTTGCCTTTAAACCTTTCAAAGTAGGACATGTAATAGTGGCGCAAGGCCATACAGGTACAGTGGCTAGAGTGCAGATTCTTTACACACATTTGATGACTTTCGACAATCAAGAGGTTATCATTCCCAACGGAACTCTGGCTAATAATGATATAGTCAATATGAGTACCCAAGAGACCAGAAGAGCCGAATTGAAGGTAGGCGTAGCCTATGGTACAAACATCAAGCAGGCAAAGGAAATCATATTGAATATTTTTGAAAATGACCCAAGAGCTTTGAAAGAACCGGCTCCTTTTGTTGCATTAAACAACTTTGGAGATAGCTCACTAGATATAGTGGTGAGAGTATGGGCAAAATCATCCGAAATGTGGCCTATGTACTTTGCCGGAATGGAAGCGATCAATTCAGAGTTTGAAAAGCACGGAATCGAAATTCCTTTCCCTCAGCGAGTTGTTCATCAAATCAAGGAAAAAGCTAAAGAAGAAGAGGCTTCTTAAGTTGAATGGCTAAAAACAGAAAGGCGATCACAACAATGATCGCCTTTCTGTTTTTAAAACTTTTTTATGATTTCATTAAGGGACTTTCTTTTGATAGCTGGCACGTATGTTTCTGACTTTGGATAGCCTACTGGAATCAATAGATAGGGTTTTTCATTAAAGGGTCTTTTAAGAATCTCACTCAGAAAATTCATTGGGCTTGGCGTATGAGTTACTGCAGCAAGCCCAGCTTGGTGAATTGCAGCAATCAGAAATCCACAAGCAATTCCTACGGATTCGTTTACATAGTAATGCTGGATTTTTTCACCATTTTCCATACCATACGACTGCTTGAACACTACAATTAAATAGGGCGCTTCCTCCAAAAACGGTTTCTCCCAGTTTGTTCCCAATGGTTTCAAATCAGATTTCCATTGATCCGGCATCCGGCTCGAATAACTGATCTTTTCTTCTTCTTCTGCTGCATCTCTGATTTTCTTTTTAATAGTAGGATCTGAAATCAGGCAAAATGTCCATGGCTGCTTGTGCGCACCAGAGGGAGCTGTGCTTGCTGTGAGGATGATTTTTTCCAAAATTTCGATTGGAACTGGACGTGAATCGAATTCTCTAACTGTCCGACGCTGATCCATATCCTGATAAAACTGCTCTGAGCGCAAAATCATTTCCTCTAGACTGAGCTGTGGGCGCTCATATCTGACATGCTCAAAAGCGTCGATTATTTTCTTTTCCATAAAAAAACGGCTACCCCGAAAGATAGCCGTTTTGATTTTATAATTGGAAGTGAATTAATCCAGCGTCACTGGCTTCGATCCATTTGGATAGAAGATAGTAGCCATTTTATCACAGGCTCCATCTCCGTAATCCACAGTCACTTCAATTCCACTGTATTGAAATGCCAAGATTCCAGAGTTTGGGATTTTCACGCCCGATTCAATACAGCTTTTAGTATAAACCAATGCATCTGTAACCGAAGTTGTGTAGTTGAGTCCCTCGCGACTGGTGCCCGAAGCTGTACCTGTAATAGAAGCCTCATATTCTCCCTGAGTACCAAGTTTGATGATACGTTCCTGATCGCTCACCAGCGTCACAAACGTATTATCAGGCCAAGTGACTTTTCCATTTTCGATTGTTACCTCCAAAGTGATCGTGCCATTCTCAAGGCTCGCACCTTTATTAGTAAGTGTTCTTGTGCCTTCGATCATATGACCATTGACTTCATAGTCTTCAAATGTAGTGGTGATTTTTGCACCCGTAATCAATAGGTTACCAGTGTAAGCCAAATTGACGATTCCTTTTCTCATGACGCCATTTGTGCTGGTACAGCCGTCACCAAAATCAACTTTAATTTTCTTTGCACTTTCATCTAAGGTGATTATTGCTCCTTCACAAATTTTAGAACCTGAGATATTTACGTTTGTTCTAGCACTTAGACCGCTGGTGCTCAGTACAGACAGCGTGAGGTTATCTAAATCTTCGAAGGCAACATTTACTTCAGCGTCTTCATTGACTACTGCAAGATTTGGAACAGGTGCCTCATCATTTGAATCACAGCTCGATACGAGTATGATTCCAAAGATCATCAGGAATAAAATAGTGGAGTTAAGTGTCTTTTTCATATTCTTTTAGGATAGATTTTGGTAATTATTTAGTTGGTTTCTTTGTTGAATTGTTTGGCTTTTTAGACTTTCCACCTACACAGCCGATGTTTTGAGTAAAAGAGACATCATCGGGTAGAATTCCCATTCTGTTGGAGATGTCCCAGTCCTCAGCTTCTATTTCTTTTTCTTTCGTTTGTTCAGGGTTGGTATTTTTCATTTTTCAGATGCAGTTAATGATTAACGTCCATGACTTGCTAAAAATTTGAATACGTGTCAAGGATTGCGCCAATTTGATTAGTTAGCGTGATTCAATTCCTATCTTTGGGCATGAAAGGATTTGATTTTGAAAATTCTAATCTGTCTGAGAAGCTAAAAACGGTTAAAAGTAAGGTCGGAACCTACTCTCTAATGCGTTTGGTCGTCTTTTTTGGCATGGGAGGATTATTTGTTTTGTCGGTAGCCGAGAGTCCGGTTTGGTTCTTGTTTTTTGGAGTCTCGGTAGCGATTTTCATCTCTTTGATCAGAAAATATAATGATCAGAAGGATCAGGAGGCTATTTATTTAGCACTTGAGAAAATGAATTTGGCTAGGGAAAAGCGAGTTGGTAGAAAATTAAAAGATCTAGATTCTGGTAATGAATTTCAAGAAAAAGCCCATCCTTTCTCGAATGACTTGGACCTATTCGGAGACCACTCTTTATTCCAACTCCTGAATCATACTGTTTCTAAAAAAGGGAAGGAAACCCTTGCTGCCAAAATAAAATCTGAATTTGATAGTGTGAAAGCTGGGGCTTTTAGGGAAGCTTCTAGTGAGTTATCCACAAAATTCAAATTTCTTCAAGCGATGGAAAGCATAGGAATTGCTTTTTATAATGAGGAGAAATCAAATTCTGACTGGACCAAATGGTTGGAAGAAAGTGACAAGAGTACACTATTAGTTACCATTGGAGCTTTCCTCGGTCCAATCGGAGGTATAACTCTTTCTACGTTGATCTATCTAGGAATAATTCCAGGAGCGTTTTTGGGTGTTTGGATTTTGCTTGGAATGGTGTTTTTGGGATTGGTATTTAAGCCATTGAAGAAGGCAGCTGAGTCGATTCCGAGTCGCCATCAATTGAAAACATATCGCTATTGGCTGGCAGTACTTGAAAAAGAGCCAATGCAATCAACTCTTCTCAGGGAGAAACAGGCACCATTCCTCACCAAAGAGGTCAAAGCTTCTACACTTTTTGATCAGTTGGACAGCTTAGGATTGTGGATCCAAAACCGGATAAATATTCTGTATATCCCGATTAACCTCATTTTTTGGACAGACTTGTTTTTATACGTTAGACTAGTTTCTTGGAAGAAAAAATATGGTCATCTAGTTGCTCACTTTCCAGCCCAACTAGTAGAATGGGAAGTTTTGATTTCCTTAGGAGCATTTGAAAATGAAGTTGGTGGAAATGGGAAACTTATTTCTATTGAGAAAGGAATCAAAGCCAAGTCAGTTTCTCATCCTCTACTTTTGCCGGGAACTGCAGTGCCCAATAATTTCGAAATCGACGGAAATCAACGAGTGGTTTTGCTCACGGGGGCAAATATGAGTGGAAAGACCACTTTTATGCGAACGCTCGGGATTAATTGTGTGTTGGTGAATCTAGGCTTGAGACCTTTCGCTGAGGAATTTGGATTTAGTACATTTCAACTTTATACCAGTATGAGGAATTCGGATAATTTGGGAGAAAGTGTCAGCTCATTTTATGCGGAACTCAGCAGGATTAAGAAATTGATCGACAGAATCGAAATGGGAGAGCAAATCTTCTTTCTTTTGGATGAAATCTTAAAAGGAACCAATACCGAAGATAGAATCGCTGGTTCTGAAGCATTGATCAGGCAAGTGGTTGATACTAATTCGTTTGGAATCATCAGTACGCACGATATTGAGTTAGCAGAATTGGAAGAAAGAATGAGTACTGTGAGGAATTACAGTTTTCATTCTGAGATTCATGATCAAAACATAGATTTTGACTACAAAATAAAACGGGGAGCATGCCCGAGTTTCAATGCACATAAACTCATGGAGTTAATGGGAATTCGCTTTCAGCAGGAAAAGTGAGTTCTGTTTCTTGAGATTATCTTATTTTTGATTACAAATAAATTATGGCAATACCATCGCAATCACCCATTTTGGGAGTCCTCGGAGGAGGTCAATTGGGCCGAATGCTTATACAGTCGGCAATCAACTATAATCAGGATATCCACATTTTGGATCCAGATCCAAATGCGCCATGCAAGGATCTTTCACAGCGATTTACAGTAGGTTCTTTAAAGGATTTTGATACTGTTTATGCATTTGGTCACGGCTGTGATGTTATTACGGTTGAGATTGAAAGTGTTAATACAGAGGCACTTGAGAAATTGCAGCGTGAAGGGAAGAAGGTTTATCCACAGCCTGATATACTGAGCTTGATAAAAGATAAGCGAAAGCAAAAGCAGTTTTATCAACTAAACGGGATTCCAACAGCGGATTTTATCCTGACGGCGGACAAAGCTGAAGTTATCCACAATGCTGATTTTCTTCCAGCTGTAAATAAACTGGGTAAAGAGGGCTATGATGGACGTGGTGTTCAGGTCTTGAGGTCTGAAGCCGATTTGGAAAATGCATTTGACGCTCCGGGTCTTTTAGAAAAATTGATTGATTTCGATAAGGAGATTGCAGTGACTGTGGCAAGGAATGAAGCTGGGGATTTGATCGCTTATCCTGCAGTAGAATGTGCGTTTCACCCAACAGCCAATTTGGTTGAGTTTCTTTTTGCGCCAGCTGAGATCAGCAGAGAAGTGGCAGAGAAAGCTGAACAGATCGCCAAAGATGTAATTCTGAAATTGGGAATGGTAGGGATTTTGGCTGTTGAAATGTTTGTGACCAAGGAAGGTGATGTATTGGTGAATGAAGTCGCGCCTCGACCTCATAACAGTGGTCACCATACCATAGAGGCTAATTACACCTCGCAATTTGAGCAGCATTTGCGCTCCGTGATGAATTGGCCGCTAGGAAATCCTGACTTGAGATGTCCGGCTGCCATGATTAATTTGCTCGGAGAAGATGGATTTACAGGGCCAGTTTTGGTAGAAGGGCAGGAGGAAGCACTTGCAGAGCAGGGAGTTTATATTCATTTGTATGGCAAGAAAATTACAAAGCCTTTTAGAAAAATGGGGCATGTGACCATAGTATCAGATACGGTTGCAGGCTTGAAAGAAAAAGCGCAGCGAATAAAAGAGTTAATTAAAATCAAATCTATATCATGAATCCACAGGTAGGAATTATCATGGGCAGCCAATCCGATCTTCCGATTATGGCAGAAGCTGCACAAATGCTAGAGGAATTGGGAGTAAACTATGAATTGACAGTTGTGTCTGCACATCGTACACCGCAGCGGATGATAGATTATGCACAATCAGCCCGTGAGCGCGGCATCAAAGTGATCGTAGCAGGTGCTGGTGGAGCGGCTCATTTGCCTGGAATGGTAGCTTCCATGACCAGTCTTCCTGTAATTGGGGTTCCCATCAAAAGCTCCAATTCCATCGACGGCTGGGATAGCATTCTGTCGATTTTGCAAATGCCAGGAGGCATTCCGGTAGCGACGGTTGCCTTAAATGGAGGGAAAAATGCTGGAATTCTTGCGGCTTCCATTGTAGGGTCTTTCGATTCTAAGGTTGGAGAAAGTTTGGATGCATATAAAAAATCATTGAAGGAAAAAGTAGAAGAATCTGCCGCTCAGATAGAAGCGAAGGGCTGGAAGGAGATTTTAAAGAAATAAAAAATGCGGCTGAAGAGCCGCATTTTTGCTTGTTGCTATGAATTGGAAAAAGATAATTCGATTTAAAATCGGAGATGTACCTTGGGAAGTTCCATTAGATGTTTTAGTCCTGATGGGAGTAATTACTTTGATTTTGATGGGTGTAGGCGCTTATTTCGGCTTCCAATTTGGAAGTAGTTAATCCGTAAAGATTCCCCAGCCATCATCATTTTTTTCATTTGAGTCAAAGCCATTTTTCCAGTCTATGAAAAGTATGCGGTATTCCTCAATAGCCTCTCGAAGTAAATCAAGATGCTCCTCAGCGTGGGTTTCTTCCATTCCTAATTGATAAGTCATGGTATTTAGGTTTTTAGCATGCACTTTCATGATCATAGCCTTTTCCATTTTGAGTACGTAGTCCGAGATTGCTTCTGCAGCAGCGAATTTGGCACTCAACACCATCGCATCTTCCATCATGATATTGCCGTAAAGCTCCCTTCGAGCCTCATCCAGACTTCCTACCAAAGCGCGGGTTAAGGCAAAGATGTCCTTTGCCTTTTTTATTAATGGGTGCTTATAGATGTTTTCGTGTTCCTTGCGTGCGTCGAATTCATCGTCTTCGTCCCATCCTGACTCATCATCATCGTCATCATCCCACATAGGACCGAAGTTATTAGAAAGGTAATTTATCTTCTTCTCCCTCTGAATGGAAAGTATCCATTTCAGGCATATGTGAAGGGGCTGATCCACCGCCATTTCTATCTACTTTGAAAGCCTTCACTTCAGTATACCACCGACCATTGTATTCTCTGCTTTCTACATCTATACTCATGGTGACATTATCGCCTTCTGAAATAGAGAACTGATCGATTTTATCTCCCCAAACTGACACGCAAACCTTTTTGGCGTATTGCCCTGGGGTTTCCAGTATATATTCTTGCTTTTTCCAAGAATTTCCACTTTTTGATGTTCCACCTACTTCGGGTAGTTTTTGGATAATTTTTCCGCTCAATTCCATTGTATTTTTTTTAAATTTCTAACTCCGCGAAGTTACACAAAGCACTTGAAATGTTCTGATTGGATAGGTTCAATTTACTTCGATCTAAATGTGGATTTTAACATTTTTTGGCATAAACATTGGTTAATGAGTACTCTGGATTTTGTATGTTTCAAATAATATATTGCCTTAGGCTTTAATTGAAAAATAAAATTTGGATTGTGTTCTTCTTATACTTTGTGAAATAAAATCCTTGAATTTTCTTTGCAGAGTTGTTTTCGAAAACCTACTTTTAAAGACCTTTCTTTTTCTTTCACCCTTACTGGATACTATGGCCTAGACCTTTACGTTTATAATAAACCAACTTAAAATGAGTAAACGAATTGGTCCTAAGGACAGCGAATTGATTGCACAGTATCGAAATGGCAGTGATGCTGCCTTTGATCTATTAGTAGATCGATACCAAAGTAAGATGTTCACCACAATATTTTTGATCGTTAAGGATCAAAAGGTCGCTGAAGATTTACTTCAAGATGTGTTTGTTAAAGTGGTCAAAACACTTAACTCAGATAAATACAACGAAGAAGGTAAGTTTCAGCCTTGGGTGATGCGGATATCTCACAATCTGGCCATTGATTATTTCAGAAAGGCCAAGAGATATCCAACCATACTAATGGAGGATGGTTCTAATATATTCAACTCGCTGAGATTTGCTGAGGAGAATGTAGAAGACCGGCAGGTAAGGGATGAGAATATTGAGCTCGTGAAGCGTCTGATAGATGAGCTTCCCGAAACTCAAAAGCAGGTCCTGATTATGCGTCATTATCTGGATATGAGTTTCCAGGAAATTGCAGATCAGACAGGTGTGAGTATTAATACTGCTCTTGGAAGAATGCGATACGCGCTAATCCATCTGCGGAAGAAGATGAAACAACTAAATTTTGCATATGATAAAACCATTTACCCCAAATGACTTGGTAAGATATATTTACCAGGAAATGTCGGAGGTAGAGCAAGAACTCTTAGTGCAAGCCTTACACAGTGATGAATCACTGATGCAAGATTATGTAGAAATGCTGAGCACAATAGAGCAGATGGATCAAATCCAGCTTCAACCTTCGGAAAAAGTAGTACAGGCAATCAAGTTGAGAGCTCAATCTACGGGACTTGAGAGAGTCTGAAACTATGATATTATGGTAATCCCGCTTCTGGCGGGATTTTTTTATTGCTGCTCGTTGATGAAGGTTGCAGCTTGCTGAAATAATGAAGGATAGGTTTCTAAGGTAAAGCCGTGACCTTGATTTGGCACAGAGATGAATTTATGCTCTACTCCAGCCTCTTTTAAAGCTGTTTCTAATAGTTCACTTTGGGAAATTGGCACCACATTATCCGCTGTTCCATGGAAAAAGATAGTGGGTACTGATTGGCTATCAATAAATGTGATAGGACTTGATGCGGCATAAGAATCAGCTTTGTCTATAGGGTTTCCCCCTAGTAGCCCTCCAAGTCCCGTTACTGTAAGAAAGCTAAAGTCATATAATTCAGCAAGATCGGTAGGAGGGAAAAATGCTACAACCGCCTTAAACTTTTCAGCGGAGCCATGCTTGTAGGCATGTAATAATGCTAAATGTCCACCTGCGCTGGCACCTGCGAGTATAATAGTGTCAGAGATATTCCATTCCGAGGATTTACTTTGGATATAGTTTAAAGCCTCTATTACCTCCTTTTCTTGTGTTGGAAATTTATTTGTTCCTGAAGCAAAGTTATATAAGCTGTAATTGATTGAGACAAAAGCGTATTCTGGCAAAGCAGCCGTGAGGGATGTTCTAAATTGTTTAAACTCTTCTTTGCTGCCTTCTACCCATGCGCCTCCATGAATGTATATAAGTAGTGGGGTGTCTGTGGTGGATCTGCCCGCCGGAAGATACACATCCATGAGTTGATTAGGCTCAGATCCATAAGACTGATCAGACAAGTCTAGTGCTTCGAGTCTCCCTGATGGGTTTTCATCTCCATCTGAAGAACAGCCCCAAATAGTAACTAGGATAAAAACTCCAAGGGTGATTTTTTTTGAAATGCAATAAAATCTATTCATCATTTTCAAAACCATTTTATTAATGAAGCTATTATTTGTTTTGCTTTGATTCCATAAGGTGGCCTTAGCAGAGTTACATTATTAAGTCCGACACGTTGTTTTAGCACTCCTTTTTCATTACTGAAGGCCAAAAAGCCATGAAAGCCATGTGCTTTTCCAATTCCACTATTATTAACCCCGCCAAAAGGTAATTCCATATGAAGAAAATGGATTACGCAGTCATTAACTACCACATTTCCAGAGCTAGTTTCCTGTAGGACTTTGGCTGATTTTTCGGAGTTTTTGCCAAAATAGTAGAGAGCTAGAGGTTTTGGCTTAGAGTTCACATACCTTATTGCTTCATCTAAGGTAGTATAGGGGATCATTGGAAATAGCGGGCCAAAGATCTCTTCTTGCATTACCAGCATGTCATCAGACACATTGGTGAGAATGGTAGGTTCTATATAATTTGTTTTTGAGTCACTCTTACCACCAAAAGCAATTTCCCCTCCTTTCGATACAGCTTCTTCCACATAGTTTATAAGTCGCTGGAAGTGTTTGTTATTTACTATTCTAGCCATATCGGGCGAGTGATCTATCCCTTTGAAGGCGGGATCGTACATTTTTTGCAATGCAACTTTCATTTCTGAAATGAGGGCTTCATAGACCGATTCGTGTGCCAAAATATAATCTGGTGCGATACAGGTTTGGCCACAATTCACATACTTCCCCCAAATCAATTTTTCAGCAGCGTCTTTTAAATCTGCATCTGCATCAATAATCACAGGTGATTTGCCACCCAATTCTAATGTGACAGATGTCAGATGCTCAGCTGCAGCTTTCATGACAATTTTCCCAACTGCCGGGCTTCCCGTGAAAAATATATGGTCGAACGGAAGCTTCAGTAAAGCTTGAGAAACTTCCACTTCGCCTAAACAAACGGCGACCTCATTCTCAGAGAAGAGCTCAGAAATCATCCTAGAAATTAACTCTGAGGTGTACGGAGTCATCTCAGAAGGTTTGATCATCGCTGTACATCCTGCAGCTATAGCAGAGATCAAAGGACCGATTGTAAGGTTGAAAGGGTAATTCCAAGGCGAAATTATTAGACTAGTCCCCTTGGGTTCTAAATGAATCTTAGCAGTAGTTCCCAGCATAGGAAGAGGAGTAGACACGGATTTTGGTCGCATCCACTTCTTTAGGTTTTTTATAGCGTGATTGATTTCGCTTGTTACCGGGAATATCTCTGTCAGATCAGTTTCTGGTTCGGGCTTGTTAAAATCCTTTCTCAATGCATCTCTGATGTCTTGTTGATGATCTTTTATCCAAGTCCTTATTTTTTTTAGTCGGACAATTCTTTCCTCTACAGAGGCAGTCCTCCAGTTTAAGGAGGTTGGGTGCTGACTTTTGAAAAGTTGGTAAATATTAATCGCTGACGGTTTTTCGCTTGTATTGAGTGGCATGGTGTGGCTGTGTGAATATTCTTGATCTAGCTGAGGTCAATGTACAAATGTTACTCAGAGAAGAGGATTAATCAAACATACAAAAGTTTTAATGTGATTGATTTAAAGAAAAAATCTAGTTGATTTTGGTTGTTGAATTAGTAGGAAAGTGATTTTCAACACTTTTAATATTCTTTTCACATAAAAAAAAACGTATTATGTATTAATAATTTTTATCAAATGTTTGGATATGAAAAACATAAAAGTGTATTTTTACAGCAAATAAGTTGAGTTGTTTGGGGAAATGGCTACACATTCAAGCACTTTGGAGAGTTAAAGCCACCAGCGAGTAAAGAAAAAAGCACTTAAAAAGGAAGATTTTTTATCTGCCAAGTATCTGACAAATAGAAGATTATAGAAAGACAATTACGAACAAGAAAAATTTTAAATACTAACGATATGGACAGTACATCCAATTGTCAATTCAGCTCCCGACCACAATCCAGTGGATTTTTCGAAAGGGCGAAAATTAATTTTGGCCTGACAAATTTTTTAACGGTAGGGCTTATGTTCCTGCTATTTTTTGTCTCGGGGCAATCAGTGTTTTCTCAGGGACTTGGAGACCCGATATTTTTAGAGACGTTTGGGACTATCAACGATGGCTCTACACGAGATAATTTTAATGATGGGAGATTAGGTGGGACTAATGTTTATTTTAAAAGAGATAGTCTTTCATATATCCAATCAATGGATTTTTTCTCCCCTTATTATTGGAAAAGTAGTTCTACTGCTGCAGGTCGACTTAATTATCAAAAAAGGAGGCAAGGCAGTAATCCTAATATAAGTGGTTCACCAACATCTGTCCAAAATGGCAACTGGGGGCCAGTTTTTTACAATGGGTCTGGAAATTCAGGTGTCGGTGGATACTCTATTACGAATGACTCGCGAGGATATTACCAGCAGTATTTTTACCGAGGTCAAGACCATACCATTTTAAAGCCAGACGGGACGCCTGAAGGTTCCTATGAAGGCTACATGTTGTTGATTGACGCTCACTCTAGTACCACTACATATTTTAGTAGGGTAGTTGAAGGACTCTGCGCAGGTACAAAATTTAGATTTTCTGTTTGGATTAACGATTTGAATACAAATAATAATCCACAAGGTGGGGGAGGAAATGATAATGCTCACCCACGGGTAAGGTTCGATATTTTTTCAGTCAATGGGAATGGAACAAAGGGGGCATTGTTGCCTGGACTTCCTAACGCCACAGCAAGAACCTCAACAGATAACCAAGTCAAACCACGAAATAATTGGTATGAGTTGACTTTTGATTTTACTATGCCTACTGGTCAAGACAAAGTTTATTTAGAAATAACCAATGTTGTCCCAAATCAATATGGAAATGATTTGGGTATTGATGATATTAGTTTTGCCCCTCTTGGACCAGCTGTTTTGTTGACTGGAAATGACAATGTGTGTCCTGGTGATGATCCAGGACTTAAGGCTACAATTACAGAGACAAATACTACCTTTCTTTACCCAGGCTCTACCTTTTATCAATTACAGTATAGAGCTTATGGAGCTCCCGCTAATACTCCATGGACCTCTATCGGTGATGTTTTGTCATCAAGTAGTAGTACCGGATCAAATGTTACATTTGATAACCCATATGCTGAAGAATCTTCTCCAGGTGTTTCTATTCTTGATCAAAATTTAAGCTATGACTTTAGGGTATTAGTTGCAGGTAGTATGTCTACATTGGGTAATGAGTTTTGTAGAGCCGTTTCTCAAAAGAGGGTAACTCCATATCAACATAAAGTTAATTTGACAGCGAATCCTGCTGAGCTTTGTGCGGGAGGTGATACCGAATTGAAAGCAGAGTTGACAAACGAAGAGCTTAATACCACCTATATTTTTACTTGGGAGAAACGTAATTCTGAAAATGATCCATGGGAAGTGATACAGGGGGAAGATGGATCAATTTTGTCATTGACAAATCTTCAATCCAGTGCAGAATACAAAGTGACTGTTTCAGTCAATACGGGTGGGAATTGTAATTTTGCGAATACCTCCACTACTATAAAAGTAAATGTGGCGCAGAAGCCTGACGCAGGTGAGGATCAGCAGAATTGTGGAAATGGTACATTTACATTGAATGGAAATATTCCGAGTAATGGAAATACTGGGGTTTGGACTTTTAAAAATACACCACCTCAAGGTGCCAGTATTACTAATCCAACACTATATAATACAACCGTAACTGGCGTTCCTGTTGGGGAAGAGGTTATATTGGTCTGGAGTTTAACTTTTAACTCCAGCACTCAGCAGAACCTTCAATGTGAATCTGGTCCTGATGAAGTGAAGTTGACTAATAATCCATTGCCGACGTTCACGGTAACGAATCCGGCAGCTGTTTGTGCACCGGGTACTGCAGACATCACAGGTTCAGTATCTGATGCTTCCCAGGGAGCGGTGTTCACGTACTGGACAGATGCTGCAGCGACTGCAAACGAAATTAGTGATGCTACCCAGTTGGGAGCGGGCACCTATTATATCAAAGCAACGAGCGGAGCAGGCTGTGTGACCATCAAGCCAGTGACGGTGACGGTGAATCCATTGCCTGTATTAGTAGTAGCGTCACCAGACCCTATTTGTGGGCCAGCTGATATCGATTTAGCTGACGCCATCTCTCAAGGAACTTCACAAGGAGCCACTTTTACTTATTTCAAGCTTGATAATCAGACTCCAATACTTTTAAATGGTTCAATTGTTTCTGAATCAGGCACCTATATCATTAGAGCTACTATTGGTGAGTGTTATGTAGAGGAAGAGGTAGTAGTAGTGTTTAATGAGTGTTCGTTGAATGTTGTGAAGAGCAACGACTATGCGGACAATGACGGCTCAGGCGATGTGTCTGTAGGCGACGTGATTACTTATACGTTTGAGGTTGAAAACACCGGCACGGCGACCTTGACAGGAGTGACGGTAGAGGATGATAAATTAGGGTCTGTGACCTTATCTGCGACCACATTGGCTCCGGGTGATAAAGCGACAGGAACGTTGGATTACACGGTACAGGCAAGTGATCTTGGCACAAGCATCGTGAACATCGCGACTGCTGACTCTGATCAGACCGGTACTGACACGGACACCAATACGGTTCCGGTAGCGTCCCCAGCACTGAATGTTGTGAAGGAAGTAATAGGTGTTGATGTTGCCAATGATGGGGTATTGAATACTGCAGGTGATATTATTGAGTATAAAATTACTGTTACCAATACTGGAACAGCCAACCTTACAGGTGTAACGGTTAAAGATCCATTGACTAAGACAGATCTTATAATAGGAGATCTTGCGGTTGGGGCTTATGAGGTAGTAAATGCTCAATATACCATTACTCAAGAAGACTTGAATACAAATGGAGGGGGCGACGGCGATATAGATAATACTGCGACAGCGGATTCTAACCAGACTGAAGAGAATGAAGATAGTGTGGAAGTTCCATTGAAACAGATTCCATCTATCGACATTACCAAGGAAGTATCTTCCAATGATGATGTGCTTGAAGGTGAAGTAATATTTGATATCACAGTCACAAATAACGGAAACGTGACCTTGTACGACATCTATGTGAAGGATGATGTTACTAACGAGGAATGGATGATTGATGAACTAGCTCCTGGAGCATTTGATGTTCATCCAATCACCGTAGAAATCACTCAAGAGTTAATCGATGGTAAGTGTTATACTAATACTGCTTCTGCAGAGGTTAGGAGATACTTTGAATCTGAACAACAACCTGGCTCTGAAGGACCAAGTCTACAAGAGCAATATGAGGTGATTGCTAGGGATGTAGCTGAAGCTCAGGCTTGCTTTACACAAAAAGAAGAGTTGTCAATCGACAAATCAATTATATCTGGTGATCCTTATAGTAAAGTGGATGCTGAAATTAAATATCAGTATGTAGTTACTAACTCAGGAAATGTAACCCTATATGGTCCATTTACTGTAGAAGATGATAAGATCGGCGAGTTAACTGATGATACCAACACCTTAGAATTGGCTCCTGGAGCTACCATTACATTCGAGGGTACATACTTAGTTACTCAGGAAGACTTGACAAATATGTCTGTAACTAATATTGCTAAGGCATTTGGCTATTTGGGTAATGAAGAAAGTATAGAAAGTGAGCCAGATCAAGAAACAGCAGAATCAGTTTACAATGATATTATTGCAAATGATGATGCTGCTGGTACATACACTATAGCTGGTGGAGTAGCTACTATCAATGCCTTCGACAACGACTCCTATATGGGAGGAGCAGCAAATCCTGGAAATGTTACGTTGACTACAGTTGTAGCTGATCCTAAAGGAGTACTTACTGTTGATTCGAACGGTGTAATTACAATTGCTCCAAATGCAGAAGCTGGAGATTACCAGTTGACTTACAGAATTACTGAAAATGGTAACTCTGCAAACTATGATGAGGCAATCATCACAGCGACTGTAGAACCGGTATTGCTAATAGATGAGATTGAATCTTACTGTGAGCTTGATGCACCATATTTAAGATGGTTGCTTGAGCCTGCAAACTTCAACCTTCAAGACTTGGCTCCAGGTGATGATGCACCATTGACAATGATCTGGTATGATAGCAATGATCAAGAAATCATCAGATTTGAAAATATCCCATTGGAAGGTTACATGTTGTTCCCTGGTGCAGATACGTTGCCAGGTGGATATGGTAGCCAGTGGCCAGGATGGAGATTTGTAAATGAGCAGTGGGAATCTGGAAACTTCAACTATGCAGCGGTGAGAGAGCCAGGAGCATATGTATTGTTCCAGTTGAACCCTGAAGTAAGTTCTGAGATAGCATATCCAGGAGCAAATGAAGCTTGTAATCCTAATCCTAATCCTCCTATTGCGGTAGATGATGATATGACAAGTATACCTGTAATCTCAGAAGTAGGCTACAGCGACATCGTGAATATCTTGGATAATGATAAGCTAGGAGCAATCACAGGATTGAATACAACTTTGGTAGACATTACCATAGTGTCAGAAAGTACTCCAGGTGCATTGACTGTTGATTTGACTACTGGTCTAGTATCAGTAACTCCAGGTACTCCAAGTGGAATTTATACTCTTGAGTATAGAATCTGTACTAATCCGAATCCAACTAATTGTGATACGGCTATTGTAACAGTTCTGGTGGTCACTCCAAGCATTGAAGTATTGAAAGACGGTAATTTCAATGATGAGAATAATGATGGCTTCGGAAATGTGGGTGAGACAATCACTTATACTTTCACAGTCAAAAATACAGGCGATGTTGAGTTGAATAATATCATCATCGAGGATGACAAAGTAGCAGTTCAGGGTGGTCCATTGAATGGATTGGCTCCGGGAGCATCTGATTCCAATACATTTACTGCCACTTATGTCTTGACGCAATCAGACATTGACAATGGTGTTGTATTGAACAGTGCAATCGCAAGAGGAGAAGGCCCAAGAGGATATCCAGTAGAAGATAACTCTGAGGATCCAACTCCAGTGCAAACACCAAGTGATCCAGAATGTACTACTTGTACTGAAACTGAGATCCCTCAGAATCCAATGATTGAGTTGTTGAAAGACGGCGCATTTGTAGATGCAAACAATGACGGCTTTGCTCAGGTAGGTGAAACTATAGTTTACACCTTCACGGTGAG
>TARA_R110002020_G_scaffold132907_3_pt1 | contig 40955 bp, 29 predicted proteins | sample TARA_R110002020 | Tara Oceans TARA_R110002020 (sample SAMEA4396489) | marine metagenome | biome: Westerlies Biome; feature: [MES] marine water layer (ENVO:01000295) within the mesopelagic zone...; material: water (ENVO:00002006), including particulate matter (ENVO:01000060) such... | reverse complement strand
ACCTGTGAAAAAGTGAAGTACTGGTAAATCCTGTAAATAAAAGGAAGTGTGATCGGAAGGACCAACACCAGACTCTGAAGTGACCAATTTCAAGCTGTCGGCATTCGCCAAATCCAATGCAGGAACAAAGCTTGGACTGGTACCAACACCATTAATTGCGAGTGTCTTTTCTGCATTCAAGCGACCCACCATATCCATGTTGATCATGTAATTGACTTTTGCGAGGTCAATGGTTGGATTCTTCACAAAGTAATTTGATCCCCATAGACCATTTTCCTCCCCTGAAAATGCTATGAACAGGAAGTTACTTTTATGTTCTTCATGCTTCAGAATTCTAGCCAAAGCAACTAATGCCGCTGTTCCACTGGCATTGTCATCGGCACCATTGTGGATAGCCGAATCACCACGATGAAGTGAACCTTGCCCCCCCATTCCCAAGTGATCAAAATGCGCTCCGATTACTATGGTATTTTCAGACTTGTTGTCAATAAAACCAATGACGTTTCTGCCGGTTACACCTTCACCATCTGTACCGATTACCGCTTCCTCATGAGGGTTCGTAGGTTTTGATACGGTAAAAGGTTGAAAGTAGGATTCCGTTCCTTTAGGCTCCAATCCAATTTCTTTGAATTCGGCAGCCAAATAGTCAGCAGCTTTCTGTTCACCCTCAGTGCCGATCGCCCGTCCACCTAGGTCGTCTGCTGCAAGGTAGGTGACGTCTTCCTTCAACCCTTTTTTCAGGCTTTCATCACTTGGAGCAGGTGTACAACTCCAGGTAAGAAAAGCTACTGAAGTAGCTGCAAGTGTATAGTTTAGTAGTGATTTCATTTGTATAATTTTTAGCTTTTTAAATGTCACATCCTGTCCCGAAATTTCAGGGACGGAGTCTTGCATGATAATTAATCGTTCCTTTTTTTCATGCTCGATTTCATGCCATTTGTCATATTTTGCCAAAGATAATAAATGGTAACTTTGCGCAGCAATTCTTAAAAATTCCAATTAAATAATGAGACAATTACTTATTGCCCTACTTCTATTATCATTTGCATGCAGTCCAAAATCGGAAGTTCAAACTGAAATAGAAACTGAAGTACATTCGGCATCTGACTCCTTGCTATTGAAGCCAGAAGAAATGAAATATTTGAAGAACATCAAGCAACTAACTTTTGGTGGAAATAATGCCGAAGCGTATTGGTCATTTGATGATTCTATGCTGGTTTTTCAATCCGATTACAGTGAATGGGGAGCAGAATGTGATCAGGTTTACTACACTAATTGGAAAACAGATGACCTGCAGAATTCTCAGCCAAAGCGACTTAGCACTGGATTAGGAAGAACCACTTGTTCCTATTTCCTTCCTGACAATAAAAGTATCGTCTATGCATCTACACATTTGGGAGGGGATAATTGCCCGCCAGTCCCAGAGCGTAGAACAGACGGCAAATACGTTTGGCCGATTTATGATTCCTTTGATATTTTCACTTCCGATCTGGAGGGAAATATTATTTCCCAGTTGACGAATGAACCTGGCTATGATGCTGAGGCGACGGTTTCTCCAAAAGGGGATAAAATTGTGTTCACTTCACTGAGAACAGGAGATTTGGAGCTTTACACTATGAATATCGATGGTACAGATGTGAAGCAAATCACTTCCGATTTAGGATATGATGGAGGAGCGTTTTTCTCCCCTGACGGAAGCAAGATCATCTGGAGAGCATCCCGCCCAACTTCTGAAGAAGACATCAAAGAATACAAAGACTTACTCGAAGAAGGTTTGGTAATGCCTACAAGCATGGAATTATATGTAGCAAATTCCGACGGCACTAATGTCAAAAAGATAACAGATTTAGGCAAAGCCAACTGGGCTCCATTCTTTCATCCATCGGGAGAAAAAATCATTTTCGCCTCAAATCACCAAACAGAAAGAGGTTATCCGTTTAATCTCTTCATGATCAATCTTGACGGAACAGGGCTGACTAGAATTACCCATGACGGTACGTTTGATGCATTTCCAGTATTTTCAAACGATGGTAAATACCTGGTTTTCTCTTCCAATAGAAACAACGGAGGAACTAGAGATACCAACCTTTTCGTAGCCGAGTGGATAGGGAATTAACCTTCGTCTTCAATTGCCCATAAAAGTACCTTCACAATTGGCGGTCTTTTTGTTTTATTTAACTTAACCAATTGAAAAACAAGTATGAAAACGCTACCTACACTATTTTTTGCTGCTTTGGTATTGGCAGCTTGCGACGGACAAAAAAAAGATTCCCCAATTGACGCAGCCTTTTCCCCGGAGGATGAGCTAATTCAAACGATCAACACCGAATGCTTTCAATATCTTGGAGAGAAGGATACTGTCAGTCTCACTACACACATGAATGGAACTAGTGTAACTGGAACGCTAGATTATCAGATTTTTGAAAAGGATAAAAACACCGGTAAAATTGAGGGGGAAATTCGAGATGGATTGATGATTTTGGAATATACTTTCATGTCTGAAGGAAGTTCTTCAAAACGCCAAGTTGTCTTTAAGAATTCTGGTGAAGGTTGGAAAGAAGGCTATGGTGACATGAAAGAAGTGGATGGCATCTTAGTTCATGTAGCTATTGATTCTTTGGATTACGAAAATTCCCACAGTTTAGTCCCTGTTCCATGTGAATAGCTTTTAGCGGGTCTTTGACATTTCGCTCTCAATTGCCTAATTTCTAATCTCGAATTGCCCAAGGTCACCTTTTTAATGATTGGTAATTACCAATTAAACTTCATTAAACTCTTTTTAACTATCGGACATGAAATACTATACCCGTTTAGTTTTGCCACTTTTGGTGACCCTATTGCTTGGATTTTCTAAGATATACTTTAGCCCTCAATCAAAAGAGTGGGATGGAGTCTTTTCCTACCTTCCACATATCAACACACTCTTAATTATTTGCGGATTTACCTGGTGTTTGTTAGTTGGAATGCAGATTGTCAAAAAGCTTTTTTTGAAGCAGTATGATATTTCCCAGGAGGATAATCTTCGGGCTAGAAAAGTCCTGACCCAGATTAATATGCTAGTGAAAATTGCAAACTTCATCATCATTTTACTTGGAATAGGTTTGATTTTAGTCTCTTTTGATTCTGTCCGGAAAGTTGGTGTTGGGTTCTTTGCTTCAGCTGGTGTAGCGGGAATCATTATTGGTTTTTCTGCCCAGAAAGCAATCGGGACCTTGATAGCAGGGATTCAGATCGCTTTTACCCAGCCTTTCCGATTAGAAGATGCTGTCGTGGTGGAAGGCGAGTGGGGATGGATAGAGGAAATTAATTTGAATTACATCGTAGTTCGAATCTGGGATTTGAGAAGATTAGTTTTGCCTACCACGTATTTCTTGGAAAACCCATTTCAAAACTGGACTCGAACATCTGGGGATTTATTAGGTTCTGTGTTTTTGTATACTGATTATACTATTCCCTTTGATGAGCTCCGAAAAGAGCTGGATAGAATTTTAGAAACTACAGATCTCTGGGACAAAAAAGTAAAAGTACTGCAGGTATCTGACGCAAAAGAATTTACTGTAGAGACCAGAATACTAGTCAGTGCCAAAAACTCACCAATTGCATGGGATTTGCGTGTTTATGTGAGAGAAAAAATGATTGAGTTCATCCAGAAAAACTACCCTGAAAGCCTTCCGAAAACACGTGTGGAAATGGTCCAAAAAGATATTAGCACTTCATGACCTATCTGCTTTTGATGTATAGCCAATTGGTTGAGCTGCAAAAAAAACAAGAGTTACAGTTGAGTTTCTATGCAATCTTCTAGCAATTTTAAAATCCGTAAAACTGGCAAAATCAATACTTGAAACAAGGCATGGAAGTCTTTCTTCCCGCGCCGCGCTTGTTGGTTGCTAAAAAACTATATCGCAAACTAATCTCATGTGCTCCTCCAGTATTGGCATTTCCAAGAGAAGAAAGAGTGAAATCATGACTGTAACCTACGTCCAATCCTCCACCTAAAGAAATTCCGACCAATCCGATAATCGCTTCATGGTTTGGAATTTCGCTTTGCTGCACTGGAATACCTCTATACCAAACGCCCAACACTAAAGGCTGTATATTAATCTGTGCACCCATATCTAGCTGCGAAAATGAACCTTGATTTTTATAATTGAAAGCTAAGGTCAATTCCTTAGTTCCGAAGCGCTGATTCAAATACTCAGTAGAAGAACCTCCAGAAAGGTCGAATTTCACTCCACCATGAGCAGATATTTTCAATGGTAGTTGGCTGTTTTCTCCGTCCATGAAAGAGATATTAGGCTGAGTCAAATGATGTCCAGCAAGTCCCAACCATAAATTTTCATTATGAAAGAGCATCCCAAAGCTATAGTCCATAAACTGGTGGCTGATGCCCTCACCCAGACTTTCTCCGCTCGCTCCACCAACGGCACCCGTCTGTCCATCGATCTGGCTACCAAAAACCAAATCTCCAAAATATGCATCTCTCTCCATATAGCTTACTTGACCTCCCATTCTCAAAAAGGACCGAAAGCCTAATCTCATTCTATAAGAGTAAGTAGCTCCAACTTCAGTCATGCTCAAATTTGCCATACTTTGCTCAGATCTGTTCACTATCAAGCCTATCCCACTATTTGCACTGAAGATGTAATGATCTACATAAGCAGAATAGGAATTGAATGATTGATCCAGACCAGGCCATTGGTTTCGATAATTCACACCGATCCGAGTCATTTCCGAAGCTCCCGTCATTGCGGGGTTCAGATACAATGGAGCGGCATAAAATTGAGAATATTGGATATCCTGAGCTTGAAGCTGAAAGGATAGGAAGCTTAGGGTAAGAAGCAGATACACGTGTTTCATTTTCTATCTAATAAGGGTGACTCCTCCAGTTCGGGTAAATTTCTCGCCTTCCCTGGATGTGTAGGTGATTTGATATAAGTAATTGCCAGGGGGTGATTCCTGACCTTGGTGTGTTCCATCCCATCCTTGAGTTTCAAGGCTTGCTGTGGAATACAGTTTTTCTCCCCAGGTATTGAAAATATCCATGGAGAAATTGGAGACTGCTCTGAGTTTAGGGATAAACGTGTCATTCAGGCCATCTCCATTTGGGGTAAAAGCATTAGGTATGGTGATAAACTCTAGGGGTGCATTCACTTGGATACTATTTTTTTCAACACTTGAACATCCATAGATGTCAAAGGCTGTAAGGGTAACCTCAAAATTCCCGGAGGTTTGAAAAATATGGATCGGGTCTTTTTCACTTGAAGCTTCTCCATCGCCGAAGGACCATTCCCAGCCGATAAACTCTTCGGATATGATACTTTCGAAGATGATTTCTTCATCTACTTGTACTTCAGGGTCACTGTTGATCTCAAGTTTTCTGTAGTCAAAATCCAACCTTCCAGCTTTGTTTATCTGCGTTGGATAATCCACTCGTAGTTCAGTTTGGGCAGTGCATCCCAAAGCATCAGTTACGTTTACTATCAGATTTCCGGATTTATGATAGTTGATTTCTCTGGAGTCATTTTCTCCTGATCCCCAAGTGATCTTGAATGGCTCTACTCCACCTTGGATGGAGACCCATGCCACGCCTGTGATTGAACCCTCTGTACAATCCACATCCAATGCAGTTTCAATGCGAGCATTTAAAGGCTGGGCCTCATTTATCGTAAAAGACTTATTCACACTACATCCACTTGCGTCAGAAACTGCAAGTAGGTAGGTTCCTGAAGGTAAATTAGCACGGTTCAGACCAGCATCAGGATCATCTTCCCAGATTGCAGTGACTTTTCCTGAAGCACCTTTAACACTCAATTGAATAGAACCTGTGGCTGAACCAGCGCATGTAGCATTAGATTGGGAGAGCATTTCTACCTCAAGTGCAGATGTAGTGGCTACACTAAATTGTTTTTCAACATTACAGCCCAACGCATCAGTCACTGTCAAGGAATAGACGCCAGAGCTGATGTTACTTAGCTTCGAGGAAGTCTGACCATTGCTCCATTTATAGGTATAAGGTGCAGCTCCACCTTCTACCGCAATTTGAATTTCTCCATTTCCCGATCCAGCGCAACTCTCTGGTACCACTGTTTCCTTGACGGTGTAAGAGGTTTGATAGGAGCAACCAGACTGATCTTTAATAATAAGACTGTAAGTACCTGCCGATAAATTGCTAAGATCTTTGGAAGTAGATCCATTACTCCACATGTATGTATAGGGAACTTGGCCACCTTCAACAGCTAACTTAATCGCACCATCATTCTGACCTGAGCAACCCAAATCTTGGATAGATTCAGTAACCTTCATTCCTTCAGATGCAGCTTTGATCTCGAAGGTCGTAGTGACATCACAATTATATTTGTCAGCTACAGTTACAGAATATGTGCCTGGTTCAAGGTTAGAAGCTTCCCAAGTATCTTGAAGCCCATTACTCCAGGTAACTTTATAAGGCTCGCCTCTCCCTACTTTCACAGAGATTTTTGCAGAGCCGTCTTTGCCTGACCCGCAGCTGGCGTCTTTCTTTTCAATTGGATTAAGTATCAATGGAAAAGGCGGCTGAACTACGATCCTTTCAATATGAACTGTCCCTACGACATCGGTTATTTCCACAGTATAGGTACCAGCATATAAGTTGGTTCTATCCTTGGTGGTTTGTAAGGTATTCCACTTATAAGTATATGGTGCAATACCACCTTTTACGTCAAGGATAATATGTCCTTTTTCTGAATGCGAGCAGAGTGCTAATTTACCAGATACCTCTACGGTAATTCCATTAGTGGCTTCAATTCGGCTATTCTCAAAACGCAATACTTCCTCTTCAGTAGTTCGCTGAGCTAACGCAGGAACACTGTTCATCAAACTCCATAAGGGTAGGAGTATCATTAGGAAATATGTAGAATATGCCTTTTTCAATTTTTCGGAAATAGTTGGAAGCTGGGTGACTTTTCAACTTTCTAAATTTGTCTTACAAATCAAGATTACTGCATTTCGTTTTTAAGAATATTATTTTATGCAAATCATATACAACAAAATGATATTCTTTATCACATATGATTTTACGAAATAAGTGTAGAATAATTCTTAAATGCAAGAGTTCAGAGAAAGACGCTCAAAACGAAATGAGTCTAAAAAAAGTATTATTTTTCCTCAAATATTACCATAGCCAAAAAAAGTATGAAGTGATGCTTTTTTTTGTTTATCAAATAAAAAAAGCCTGAACGACAGGCTTTTAAAAAAAATATAAATTTTTTAAGATTATTTTCCGGTAAACTCCAATTTACTGGAAATCAACTCAATACTTGAAACATGGAATAACTCTACTTCGTTGGTTTCTACTTTTAGCATTTCCCCATAAAAATGAATAAGTCAGCGAAATCTCATGAGCTCCACCACTATTTTTCAAGCCCAATTTTGAAATGGTCACATCATAAGAATAGCCAATATCCAATCCATTTTCCAAGGATAGCCCTACCAAACCAATGAATGCCTCATTGTTTGGCAGATTGTTTTTTGTTGGAATCCCACGATACCAAATTCCTAGCACCAATGGCTCGAGATAAAACTGCGCACCAACATCTAATTGGTTGAATGGATCTTGCTGCTTGTAATTGAATGCAAAGGACACGGATCTCTCCGCATAGGCATGAGTGAAATAATTCCTTGGTCCTCCACCTAAATCAAACTTTATTCCGCCTTGAGCAGAAAGCTTCATTGGGAGTTTTGAAATTTGATCTTCAACGAATGAAGTATTAGGCTCTGAAAGGTGGTGCGCTGATACACCAAGCCAGATCTTTTTGGAGTAAAACATCCCACCTACCGAATAATCAAAGAAACTATACCTACTATCAATTGGAATCCCATTAAGCTCGTCGGTGATCCCACCAATTGTCCCATTAATTATATCGATTTGACTACCGAAGACAAGATCCGAAAATAAAGCATCGCGCTGCATAAAGCTGACCATACCGCCAATCCTAAAAAAATTGTTTTCGCTTAATTGAAGTCTATAGGCATAGGAAAGTCCAATTTCATTGGTGGACAGATTGGCTAAACTTTCCTGACTTCCATTGAAAATCAATCCAACCCCACTGTTGTAATCAAAAATATAGTGATCGATGTAGGCAGAATAGGAATTAAAACTATAATCCAAACCCGGCCACTGGTTTCTGTAATTGACACCTACCCGAGTAAGCTCACTAGCGCCTGTTAAAGCTGGATTGAGATATAGAGGAGCAGCGTAGAATTGAGAATATTGGGTATCCTGAGCTATTACATCGGACAGAATGCAACAAATAGCCCCTATAGTAATGAATACACTAATTATTCTCCTATACATAGACAATTACGCCTTAACCATACAAATTTATGTATTTGTGAACTGGCAAGGGTTATATTATTATGAATTAACGATTTGAAACGTCTAGGGCTTATGATTGGGGCTCAATCAAATGAGTTTCAAAACATTATTTTGAAGCTCCACAAACTTGTAGGGCATTCGAGATAATGCTGTAGCTGTTCAATAATTATACCAAAGGGTATGAGAATTATGAAAGGTGGGATTAAATGTCTATTTCGACTTGATTTCTGATCAAATCGTCAAATTCTTCTCGTTTTCTTATCAATTGAGCTTTTCCTTCCCATACCAATACTTCTGCTGGACGCAATCTAGAATTGTAATTAGAGGACATACTGATGCCATAAGCCCCAGCATTTTTAAATACTAACAGATCTCCTTTGCTGACTTTTGCCAACAAACGGTCTTTAGCTAGGGTGTCGGTTTCACAAATATATCCAACCACATGATAGGGTTGTAATTCTCCTTCAGGATTGCTCAAATTGTACACATCATGGAATGCATCGTACATCATAGGTCTGATCAGGTGATTCAACCCAGAGTCCACCCCTACAAACGTAATCTGTGGCGTCTTTTTGACCACATTAGATTCTACGATTAAATACCCAGATTCACTTACCAGAAATTTTCCTGGCTCAATCCATAATTCCAGCTTTTGCCCATATTTTTCGCAGAAATCATTAAATGCCGCAGACACTTTTGTACCAACCTCAGCAATATCGGTCGATGGATCTCCAGCTTTATACGCAACTTTGAATCCACCACCAAAATCCAAGAATTTCAGATCCGGGAAGTTCAATGCAGCATCAAATAGCACATTTCCACCTCTTAGAAAGATCTCAGCATCAAGTATATCGGAACCTGTGTGTATATGAAGACCAACGATTTTAAGTTGATATTTCTTCACCACTTCCAAAATATCAGGGAGCTGTTGGATAGAAATCCCAAATTTACTTTGAATATGGCCTGTAGAAATTTTAGCATTTCCACCAGCCATGATGTGCGGATTGATCCGGATACAAGCAGGCTTTGTATTGCCATAGACCGAACCAAACTCCTCCATCAGCGGAAGGCTATCTAGATTCACCATTACGCCCAATTCTACTGCTTGCTGCACCTCTCTGAAATTCACACCGCTTGGGGTATACATGATCTCCGAAGCTGCAAATCCAGCTAGCATGCAAATCTTTATTTCCTCTATAGAAACAGCGTCTACACCCTCTCCAGCCTTCTTCACTAGCTTCAAGATCGCAATATTAGACAGCGCTTTGGTGGCATATTTGATCTTAAGAGGGACCGTAGCAAAGGCAGTTTGAAGTGATTTAATCTGGCTTGCGATTTTCTCTCCGTCATAAACATAAACTGGAGTACCGAATTCCTGAGCTATTGAATCTAAGCTTATTCCCTGAAGCTGAATAGGATGTTGAGGTGCTGACATTATCTGAAATTTGGGTGCAAAGATAGCCAAATAACAAAAAAAGGAGGCATTTGCCCCCTATTTTCATAAGTTATAGTGTAATTAAGAAAACGCTGTTTTCGAGCCTAAATATAGAAGATGGAGTTGGAATTGATCACCTCACGCTCAATTATATAGGGGTTAAATATTGTTAAGCTCCCTGTATCGGCTGATTATAGGATTAAATTTGTGCAATGTCAAAGAGTAACATTATCTTAATCGTAGTCTTGATGTCCCTGGCCAGCTTTGGTTTGATGGGATTCCAATTCTATTGGGTGAGTAATGCTATCCGTATTAATAGAGAGCGCTTCGATCAAAATGTTCTTCAAGCACTTTCAGGTACGATTGAGCAATTGGAAAAAGGTGAGACTTCCGCCGCATTCTATGGCTATATGATGCAAGACTCAATCATGAGTAGATCTCTATTTGAAAAGATCGATCCGATTGATTTTGACCTTACGGTAAATTCCAGAAGAACCCTGAGATCCAGACCCTCATTAGTAGATTCCTTTTTTCAGGAAAGTCCTCCTCGGGTAAGCCAAACCTTCAGGAGAATCCTTGAATCAAGAGGATTGGACATGAATCAGCTGGAAGAGTTAGAGTCCTTTTTTACCTACATGACTCCCGAGCTAGCCTCCAAGATGCAGTTTACTCCAGATGAAATGGAAGTTTTGCTTCAAGAAAAGGAACGCCAACTTTTGTATTTAAGTCAGCGGGAAAATTCTCCTAGAAAGCCGAATGTTCCTACTACAGAACAGATTGTGGAGATGCAACCTGAGTTCAACATCAGCCCAGATGCTTTGGAGAAAGTATATAGAACAAATATTAAGATCGATTTCATAAATAAAGCCTGGGAAGAAGTAACTGCAGGGCAAAAAGCGATTCTAGATCGGCTAGATACGGCACGAGTCAGGCAACTACTGAAAAGATACCTCCTGGAAAGAAATATTTCAGAAGAATTTGAGCTGGGACTGCTTAAGGATGATGGGCTATTGCTTCCTATCGGACCTGTCAAGCAGCAGTTTGTACTTGTACAGCAAGGTATTCAGGCAAGACTTTTCCCAAATGATATTTTTGGTAAGGAAAATTTCTTAACCATCTATTTCCCAGAGAAAACCAACCATGTTATTCGGGAAGTTTGGCTACCTATATCCAGCTCCATTGTATTCATCGTAGTGATCATTTCCTGCTTTATCTATGCGATAAAAGTGATTATCCGTCAGAAGGCACTTTCGGATACCAAGAATGATTTCATCAATAATATGACACATGAATTCAAAACGCCTTTGGCTACGGTGAGTTTGGCAGTGGAGGCGCTTCAAGACCCCGAACTCTCCAGTCAGGATAAATTCCGAACGCGTTATTTAGGAATTATTAAGGATGAAAATAAGCGTTTGGTCTCTCAGGTGGAAAACGTTCTTCAGGCTGCTGCGTTGGACAAGAAGGATTTCAAGCTAAAAATAGAAGCACTTAACCTGGCAGAGATTTTGGAAAGCACAGTAGATCACTTTGGGCTACAAATCGAAAAAAGAGGAGGTCAGATTACTTTTATCAATGAGCTGGACGAACCAATGATTCAAGGTGATCTTTTTCACCTCACCCATATTTTCAATAATCTGCTGGACAATGCCAATAAGTATTCACCTGAAAATCCTTTTATCACGATTGAAGCCAAAGACGATTCAGAGCAAGTCTATATTACAATCAAGGATGAAGGTATAGGGATGAATAAAGATGCGCAACGCAAAATTTTTGATAAATTTTACCGAGTGCCAACCGGAAACGTACACGATGTCAAAGGCTTCGGTCTTGGATTATCTTATGTAAAAACCATGTTGGAAGCTCACAAAGGAGATATTCACGTAAGTAGCGAACTTGGAAAAGGAAGCTCATTCACCATCAACTTACCCAAGAAACAATGAGTAAAGCAAAATTATTAGTAGTCGAAGACGATCCAAATCTAGGAGATATCCTACAGGAATATTTGGAAATGAAAGGTTATGAACCAACGCTCTGCCGTGATGGTGAAGAAGGTTGGAACAAATACAAGAAGGGGAAATACGACCTTTGCCTTCTGGACATCATGATGCCGAAAAAAGATGGGTTTACCTTGGCCAAGGAAATTAAGAAAGTAGAAGAAAACCTTCCTATTCTATTTCTAACCGCAAAAAACCAAAAAGATGACATCATCGAAGGTCTGAAAATAGGAGCTGATGACTACATCACCAAGCCATTTAGCATGGAGGAATTGCTCCTTCGTGTCAATGCTATCTTGAAGCGAACTCATAAAAGTGAAGAAGTTAATCCGTTGAAGGTATATACTTTCGGAGGATTCACTTTGCACTACGACGAGCAATTCCTGGATGGTCCAAAAGGACGCCACAAATTGACCTCAAAGGAGAATGAATTAATCCGACTGCTTGCTTCGGAAATCAACAACTTGGTAAATAGAAGCCAGGCACTGAAACAAATCTGGGGTGATGACAGCTACTTCAACGCAAGAAGCATGGATGTATACCTAAGCAAAATTCGAAAGCTGCTGAAAGACGATCCGAAAGTACAGATTATCACTGTGCACGGTGAAGGCTTTAAGCTGATCGTGAGTGAAGGATGAGAAGCCCGATGTTTGATGACTGGTGTCAGATGTGAACACGATTAAAGTTTGAAATAGGAACTTTCCAAAAAATCCGAAGCGACCTAAAAGCCCTTCGGATTTTTTATTATTCTAAAATCTTGTTTCTCGGCTCTAGAATCTTGATTCTACTATCTAATTACTTTTGTCTTAATACTAAGGCCTTACTAATTGTTACTCAATCAATCATTTCTGCACCGATACCATTTCCTGCAGGGAAAGTGACTTTTTCGGGTTTGATAATTACACCTTTTGCAGGATCTTTGGAAAGCAACATCGCGCCATCCATATCCACATAGTCTAGTAGTGGTGCTATATGAGCAATCGCTGTGATTCCTACAGAGGATTCAGTCATGCATCCAACCATGGTTTTCATTCCAAGTTTCTTCGCCTCGTGGATCATTCGCAATCCAGGGGTTATCCCTCCGGCTTTTACCAATTTCACATTGATTCCATGAAAAAGCCCGTGGCATTTTTTAACATCGGATTCTACGATGCAACTTTCGTCTGCTATCACCGGAAGCTTGCTGTATTTAAAAACCTCCTTCATTCCTTCCAAATCATCCTTTCCTAATGGCTGCTCCATAAATTCCACGCCTAGTTTCTCCAACTCAACGGAGTAAGATATTGCTTGCTCAGCTGTCCAGGCACAATTGGCATCTATTCTAAAAACAGCATCGGTATGCTTTCGGAGTTCACGGATAATTGCCAAATCATCTGAAGTGCCCAGCTTTATTTTATAAATAGGCCAGTGGACTTCCTTCATTTTTGCGACCATCTTTTCCACTGTATCTATACCAATCGTAAAGTTGGTCAATGGAATATCAGCAGGGTTTAGCGCTAGCAATTCGTAAAGCTTTTTCCCTTGTTTCTTTGCATAAAGATCCCAAGCGGCCAAGTCCAGCGCACATTGGGCAAAAGGGTTGTCTTTAAAAGTCTCTAGACCAAGACCCCAAAGTTCAGCTGGAGTTTCCCATTCACCTTTTTCCACGATAGGTCTGAATTTCTCCAAACATTCCGACATATTCGTAATAGTGATCCCATAAAAGGGATTTGTAGTCGATTCACCTAAACCATACAATGCACCATCTTGCAGTTTTACTAGTATGGTATCTTGCACATCCCTGCTTTGGTGGGCGATGGTAAATGTATGTTTGAGAGGAAGATCGACAACTTGGAAGGATAAATTCATTTGGGCAAATATTCTATTTGGAGCAAAATTAAAGCGTTTTTTGCTTGTATGGTAGAAAGGATTACATTTTATTCAAGGTAAATAGAAATACTTATGAAAGCCAATTCTAAACTCTCAATTAGCTTGTTTTTGCTGTTATTGATTTCATTTGTTAGTTGCAAAACAGCAAACACACTGATTTCAGATCCTACTTCAGTTTCTACTCTTGAATCCGCCTATTCAAAATTCAAAGAATCCACTATCACCCATAGAAGAGTTAAGCACGCTGACTTACAGCCTTTAATCCAGAAACATACCGATGCTTTTGCGGTCTCTAAGTTGGGAGAATCAGTGGAAGGCAGAAGCATATCCAGTTTGGATTGGGGAAATGGTAAAACCAGAGTGATGCTTTGGTCTCAAATGCACGGAAATGAAAGTACAGCGACCATGGCTCTGTTCGATTTGTTCAATTTTCTTGAAGGCAATGGAGATGAATTTGATGATTTGCGGATTCTTCTAAAATCACAGCTGGATCTTAAATTTATCCCGATGATCAATCCTGATGGCGCTGAGCAATTCAAACGAAGAAACGCAATTGATATAGATTTGAACAGAGATGCGATATCTCAGATTTCTCCTGAGGCTATCATCCTAAAAGGCGCACGAGATGATTTCAAACCCGAGTTTGGTTTCAATTTACATGATCAACAAACCTATTATAATGCCTCTGGAACCCCAAAGCAGGCCACTATTTCAGTTTTGGCGCCAGCATATAATTATGACACGGACGTAAATGCAGTAAGGACCCGAGCCATGCAGACAATTGTTGGCATGAATGAGATTCTGCAGCAAGTAGTGCCTGGTCACGTGGGAAAATACGACGATGCATTTGAGCCGAGAGCTTTTGGGGACAACATCACCAAGTGGGGAACAAGCACTATTTTGATCGAGTCTGGAGGATATCCAAATGATCCCGATAAGCAATATATCCGCCAGCTGAATTTTATGATTATCCTTAATGCCTTGGAGCAAATTGCCACCAAAAGCTACGAGCAATACACTGTTGAGGAATATTTTGCTATACCTGATAATGACCTGCAGTTGGTTGACTTGCTACTTAATGAAGTTCAGGTGCCAGTAAATGGCAAATACTTTCCAGTCGATCTGGGAATTAGAAGAAGAGATATTACAGCTGGGGAAACCTATTACATGTCTGCTTCGGTGGATGATTTGGGAGACTTGCAGGTGTATTTTGGATTAGAGGAATTTGATGCTTCTGGGCTGAACTATGTTGAAGGCAAAGTCTATGAAAGTGAATTTGATTCGGTCAAAATGCTTGATGAAGCAAAAGCAATAGAGCTTTTGAAGCAAGGGTATTTGGCAGTAAAAGTTAAAAATGGAGCTAAAGGCGATTTGCATAATCTTCCAATTTTGGTGTTGAAAAGTACAAATACCTTTTCTTCTGGCTGGAGAACCGGGGAAGGGACGAATTTCTTTTTGGAGAAAGATGGAGTGAAAAAATATGCAGTAGTTAATGGATATCTGATTGATCTGGAAAACCCCAAAGATCAGGAGTTTAAGCAGAGGATTTATTAAAGGTTAAAATTTCAAAATGTTTAATTTAACCCGCCACTTGGCGGGTTATTTGTTATTAGCCATATAAATAATTTTTAGAATCCATGAAAAATAATGTATCAGCCATTCTATTTGCAGTAGCGATCGTAATTGCTTCGATTGTTTTAGGAAATGCAATTATCAACCGAAACCGACCTCAAGGTACAATCAATGTCACAGGATTGGGCGAAAGCAACTTCACTTCCGATCTGGTGGTGTGGGAAGGCAATTTCAGCCGAGAAAGCTCTGATTTGAAATCTGCCTATGCTGATTTGGAGAAAGATAGAAAGCTAGTTTCGGACTATTTGATTTCAAAAGGAATTCCTGCTGAGAAGTTGATTTTCAACGCAGTTAATACCAACCCAAACTATGACCAGAATTATTCAAATGATGGCCGATATTTGGGACAAACCTTCAAAGGTTATACTCTTAGTCAATCCTTGAAAATCGAATCTACAGAAGTGGAAAAAGTAGAAAAGATTTCGCGAGAGATCACAGAACTGCTCAACCAAGGAATTGCTTTTTACTCCCAGTCTCCACGCTACTACTATACCGAGCTGGAATCATTGAAGTTGGAAATGATAGCCAAAGCTACAGAAGATGCAACCATCCGTGCTGAGCGAATCGCCGAAAACTCCAAGGGAGATCTTGGCGATCTGATCTCAGCAAATATGGGTATCTTTCAGATCACCGGACAAAACTCCGGGGAAGACTATTCCTGGGGTGGTACTTTTAACACCGCCGACAAAAACAAAACCGCTTCGATTACGATGAAGCTTATCTTTGAAGTAGATTAATTTGAAAGAATCAGAAAATACTAAAACCGCCCTTCACTCCCGCAATGCCCATCGCGAGCGTTACGATTTCCCCAGCTTAATTAGCACTCAGCCTGAGTTGGGCAGATTCGTGGCAGAAAATAAATACGGAGATCTCAGCATTGATTTTTCTAATCCCAAAGCGGTCAAAGAACTCAACCGAGCTTTGCTGAAGCATTTTTACAAGATTTCCGAGTGGAATATTCCGGATGGATATCTCTGTCCACCTATTCCTGGACGCGCTGACTATCTTCATTACCTGGCCGATTTGCTTTCAGACAGTAATTCAGGAAAGTTACCAACAGGTGAAAAGATAAATATCTTAGACATTGGAACTGGTGCAAATTGCATCTATCCAATGCTTGGAAATTCGATTTACAATTGGAGATTCATAGGCTCGGAGATTGACGAAAAAGCTTTGGATTCTGCTCAGGATAATTTGTATGCTAACCCTCAGTTTCGAGGAAACATCACGCTAAGACTGCAGGAAAACTCCAAGGATATACTTTCAGGAATAATCAAATCTGACGATATTTTTGACTTGGTAATCTGTAATCCTCCGTTTCACGAGTCCCAAGCTGCAGCTGAAGCTGCGAGTACCAGAAAAGTCAAAAACCTTAAAGGCAAAGTTGGCAAAAAGGTGACGCTGAATTTTGGAGGTCAAAGCAATGAACTTTGGTGTGAAGGAGGGGAGTCAGCTTTCATCCAAAAGATGATTCGCGAAAGCGTGACGTTCAAATACAACTGCTTTTGGTTCAGTACAATTGTTTCAAAAGAAGAGCATGTTAAAGAGCTTATTTTGGCACTGAAAAAAGCAAGAGTAGCAGAGCGAAAAGTTATAGAAATGACGCAGGGAAATAAGAAAAGTAGATTTATTGCATGGACTTTCCAGAATCCTGAGCAGCAGGAGAATTGGAGAAAAAGGAGATGGAGTTAGAATTTGAAATTGGTGGATTTGAAATTTGAAATTTCGGAAATAAGTACGGCGCTTTGAAATGAATCAAAGCGCCGTACTTAAATCTTAATACTTGATTCTTGGTTCTTAATTCAACGTGCTTTCCACACTGATCTCCAAATCCAAAACTCTAGAAATTGGGCAGTTTTCCTCAGCATCTTTCACTAGCTCATCGAATTTATCCTGAGCGATACCGTCCACTTTAGCTTTGAGCACCAAATGTGATTTTTTCAACGTTCCTTCTTCGAATGTGATATTCGCCGTCACATCCAATTCAGTAGCTGTAAATCCAGCCTCTTGTAAGTTGAAGCTTAATTTCATTGCGAAGCATCCAGAGTGAGCTGCTGCGATTAATTCTTCAGGATTGGTACCAACTCCACTTTCGAATCTGGACCCAAAAGAGTATTGTGTTTTGTCTAAAACAGTACTAGGCGTAGTCAAATGACCTTTGCCTTCTTTACCTGTTCCTTGCCATACGGCGGTTGCTTTTCTGATCATGGTTTAAAAGATTTTAGGGTTAAAAGTTATAGCTATGAAAGGAGATTATTAGCGCAAAAGTTCATGAAAAATCAGGAAATCCTTAGGATTCTATCTTCTCCATTTTAGGTTTCTCAGGCGGATTTGTAGAAGTTATGATCCCAGTCAAATTCTCAAAAACCTCTAAATATTGGTCTGTGACATAATCCCAATTGTATCGTTGAATCAAGCCTTCTCGAGCCGTGCCTCGAAAATAAGCCATTCTCTCAGTGCTACTTTCGGCAGCTTCTATTATGTCTTGAACTGATTCTGTTGACTTTTTGAAATACCAGCCATGCTTTCCATTTTGCAGCATTTCTTGATTAAATGGAGTATCCAATGCCAGAATAGCACAGCCAAAGCCAAGCGCTTTTAGCATGGCCGGATTGGTTCCACCATATTCGTGGCCGTGGAAATAAGCAAAACAGTGGGAATACCAGGCCGCTAATTCATTCTGGTCTGTCACATAACCCAAAAACAGCAATCTATCATCCTCTTTTTTCTTTAGAATGGTAGCATAATCGTCATCAAAAGGAACATCACCTACTATGACTAGCTTTCGTTTAGAGTCTGACTTCAAAAATCCCTCTATTATTAAATCGGCATTATTATCAGGGATAAGTCTGCCTACGATCAAGAAATATTCCTGTGGTTTGACTCCCCATTTTTCTATAGGCTCCGGATCCACGTCTGCACGTGGGTTAGCACCATATGCAATGACTTTAGAGTCCGCATTGAATAATTCCTTGTACACACGCTGCATCTCGTCGGAATCGTTAATCAACTGATCGTAATATTTAGTGGCCATTTTTGAAGCCCAGAAAAAATATTTGGATGCTATACCGTGCCATTTGGGTCTCAGCCATTCCAAACCATCCACATTGATCACGGTTTTCTTTCTGAAAAAACGAGGAATTACACCAAATGGTCCATTGGCACTGTTCACTACAAGGATCACGTCAATATCTGAGAAACAGGCATGAACCATAGAAAAAAAACTGTGAGAGAGCTGAGTGAGTTTTTTGGATTCAATCGCAATTGAATAAATGCATTCAATTCCATTGACATAGCGAGGTTTCTGTGGAAAAAGTGCTCTGTGATTATATACCCGGACATGAACACCTCTTTTCACAAGTCGCTCTCCCAGCTCTCTAATCATCGTATCATAACCACCGTAAACGTATGGATACCCCTTTGCCCCCATTATGGCTACTTTCAATTTCTTTTTAGCTGTTGCCATAAATGGTTTTCAATGTTTTCCTTAAAACTATCCAAACTGAATTCCTTCAAAACACGATTTCTACCAGCACTTCCAAACTTCACTCTAAGTTCTTGGCTCAAAATTAACTTAATTAAAGCATTTACGCCTTTTTCTAGGTTGTTAATTGGAAATAAGTAGCCAGTTTCGCCCTCCAAAATCATTTCCGATGCTCCACCAGAGTGCGTAGCTACCACTGGACAAGCAGCAGCCATAGCTTCCAAAATAACTGTAGGCAAGGAATCAGGTAATATTGAAGGCAATACAAACACATCTGTAGTAGTCAGAATCCCAGCAATATCCTCTCTAAAACCAAGATTCGTCACACAATTTTCAAGCCGATTTTGGAGGATAAATTCATTGATTTCCTCTTCCAAATTTTCATATCCAGGATAAGGATCTCCAACTAGCAAAAAGTGACATTGTGGATAAGTCAAGGAAATCTGCTTAGCCATTTCCAAAAAGAACAGTTGCCCTTTCCCAGGATTAATCCGACCAACCATCGTAATTACCACCTTATTTTCTGCTATTCCGAGCTCCTGAGCAGGTATTCTCTTTGCTTCTAAAAATTCTCTGTATGGAATTCCATTGTGAATAACACGAGGCTTTGAATACTGCAATCGACCCTCCCAGTGGCGCTTTACAGCATTTGAAACGACTATCGGCGAAGGAGTAGTACTATCTAGCATTTTCCTCAGCAGACCAACCAATGGAGGCGGTCCAAGCAGAATCTCGTGTATATGCCAAATGTGTGGAAGGCGATGCCACTTTGCCCATTGTGCTCCTACCACCACAGCTAAAGTGTTCGAATAAACGAGTTTAAAATCAAACTCACGATGAAGCTTATCTAAAAATCTATAGGCTTTAAAATTCTTACCTATTCTATTTACTACTCCAAGCGGATTTACATATTTCCGACGAAGAATTCCTAGATTTTGAATCCGAACATCGACCTTCAACTCTTGCAAATGTAATTGCAAAGGCCCAGGCTCAGGTAGGACCACCACTGGGGTAACCCCAGCATTTTTGTAAACTGTCACTACTTCTATCAGAATCCTGGATGAACCATAGCGGTCTGAAGAACTATTAAGGAAGAGTACTGTCAATTGAAAACAGGTTGTTATTTCTTAAGGATTACATTTTGAAATCCCTCAATAAACTTTTGAGCAGAAAATTTCTTGGCTTGCTCATGACCTTTTTGGATCATCAAATTGACCAGGTCAATATCTTGGGTCAAAAATATCATTTTTTCAGTCAAATCTTGTTGATTCCCTGTCTTGGAAACTAACCCAGCATCTCCTGACACTTCCACCAGCGCTGGTTGATCTGCATGGATCACAGGAAGTCCATAGGCCATCGCCTCTATTATTGGGATGCCAAAGCCTTCATTTTCTGAAGGAAAAGTATATGCAAATGCATTTTGATATAAGGCTTTCACTTGATTATCATTCACATAGCCAGGTAATAAAACACTTTCTTTAATCCCCAATTCTACAATTAACTTTTCCACAATCGGAAAGTCATTCATTTGCGCGCTTTGACCAGCGCCCCCTGCTAATACCAGCTTAAAATCTGTCTTCGTTTTTTTGAGAAATTGATCAAAAGCCCGAACGAGTAAGGGCAAGTTTTTACGTTTATCAAACGTCCCAAGATGAAAAAAGTACTTTTTGTTTTTCAAACCGTTTTCCTCCAAAAATGCAAGATCAAGCCCATTTACCAGCGTTTTTGGAGCTTGATAGATTACCGAAATAGGGTGATTCTTTCCAAGGTGTTTTTCCAAGGAGGCTTTGGAATACTGGGTAGTCGTGATCAACTCTGTATTCTCCTTAAGCCCTTTTTTAATCAATCTAAGAAAATAGGTTCGCCACCATTTGGGATAATTTTGAGGCATTTGCCAAAAGAATGCATCGTGGATCACCGTAAGTCTACGACAGGACAAACTAGCCACTGGAGAAACAAAATCCGGACATATCAGCACATCTGGCTTGTACTTCTTGACCATATCCGGCAATTGAAACTCTTTCCATCGAAAATAATCCAAGTGATAATTAAGCCGCTGGATTTTGGATTGCTCTCCTTTAAACGTCTGATCTGCACTCTGCTCATCTGGATCGTGGGAGAAAATCCATTCAATCTCCGGGTGTGGATAGGTGCGTGCTGCATGCGCAAGCTCCATCATGTAGGTTTTGATGCCTGTGGTGGCGACGTTGAGGTATTGGAGATCTAAGAGGACTTTCATTCGTTCAGAATTTTCTGGCTAAGGTCAAACTGCCCAATTACCATTCCAGAGTTTGGCTAGTAAAAAGTAGATAGACTAGATTCAGCTATTTCTTGCAAACTATCCATTGATTAACCTGAAAAGCATTTTGTACCAACCTATTTAACTTTTTCTTTAAGGGCATTTTATACCTAATCAGATTGCTAAACTTCTCTCCAAAATTATGGGTGAAATGATCATAAACTTCTAAACCTTGCTCTTCACAAAGATATCCAAGCAATTTCTTAGGGAAAATAAACGTGTGCTCAAGGCCATCGATCACATCTGGAACGTTCATCTTGAGCATTTTTGACCAGCGATGAAAACGGTAGAGATTACTAGACATATTTGGAGTGCCAATTGCAAGATATCCACCTGGATTTAGGATTCGCTTCATCTCAGAGATATAGGCTTTCGGGTCCAGCACATGTTCTATCACGTGAGAAATGTGGATAAAATCAAAATAGTTTTCAGGATATTGAGCCTCCCAAACATCTCCCTGAAAGGTCTTAACTGGAAAATGTTCGTTTACAAATGTCAAAGCGCCAGTATCGAATTCCGTGGCATATAACTCACATTTCAATTGATGTGCATAGGCAAGCCCCAAGCCTAATCCACAACCAACATCCAAAAGTTTGGATCCTGCTGCAAGCTTAGAAAGAAACCGTGCTTCTTTCTTGATTTCAGTTTCGTTTAATTCCGATATCCTTTTGAAATGATTGAGAATAAGGTTCTTATAATCAACAGATTCGTAATGATCCTTCTCGTAATAATTAGTGTAATAATCTGCAAGTTCTTTAGCATCTGCCATAGGATTGGCAAAGACCAACTTGCAATTCAAGCATTGAACTCTCGAAATATGTGGCCCTTTTCGATGCGTATCTATCGCAAATCCTTTCAGACTCTCAGAACCACAAATCGGACAGTTTCTATATAATATCATAAACTCAAAGTGCTAATTCGTTTCTATAAACCTCTAACTGGATTCTGGAATACTCGCGCACACTCAATCCCACCATCCACCAGGAAACCCAAGAAACATAGGTGTAGATTTCCACATTGGCAGTAAATAACGGAAGTAACAGCCCAGCCTTCACTGTGCCCGCTACAAAAGCCATTCGTGCGACATTCAGGTTTTCAGAATTTTTGAATACATAGATCGAAGTCCAAATACCCGTAAAAAGAGTGCCTATGTATAGCAGCATCCCGATCCAGCCCAACTGAACACCGTAAATCAAAAACTGATTTTCTCCGCCTACCCTTAATTCATCCGTCACAGATCCAAAATTCCCGCTCATCGCCAACCCAATTCCCTGCGGATTGGAAACCATAGACTCTAGAGCCAGCGCCCATTCCACCACATGCCCAATACTAGATGAATCTGCCAACGTTAGTGTGTCCACTACAAAGAAGTAAAAGTCTTCTGAGGCAAAAATGACCACATAACCAACAAAAAGAACCAATGTCAGGAAACCAAAACCGATCAATTTATATAGCTTGAATACCATTGCAACAAAGAATATCATAAGAAAAAAAGCTGCAAAAGATGCTCTTGAGGAGGCAAACACTAAGCTTCCCATAGTGCAAATCATGATCAGCAAATATTTCCATTGCTGGGATTTCTCTGATGTCAGAAACCAAATTAGACCTGCTGTAAATCCCATCAAAACTGAACTTGCCAACTCCAAAGGATCGGAAAAGAAGCTTCCTAGACGCTTCAATGCATTGGCAGTTTCAAATGTCCAGGTCAAATTATAGTTTCCTTCAGGTTCAATTCCATTGATTTCCTCATTAAATAAGGCATAGCCAGAAAACTGCTGTAGATGTGCATTCAGCAGGAAACTTTCCACCAAATTCACTACGAAAGCACTGATGGCGATTACAAATATGATCTGGAAAAGACGCTTGAGCTCAAAGTCTTCAAATTGTGTATTTCTTCCAAGCATATAAACCAAACTTGGAATAAGCATACTTTTGAAGTACAAAGCTTTGTTCACAAAACTTGCCTGACCGATTGGTAGAAATAGAAATATCACTGCCAAGCCTATAAAAGCTAACATAAACCAATCTGTACTTTTGAGGCGAAAGGGATAATTAAAAAGCTTGCGCTGGTAAATAACAAAGACTAACCCCGCTATCAGCACGATTAATTCTTTACTGACTTGGAATAGACTTAGTAGCAGTGGAGACCTGGTGGCTAAAAAAGCAACACTAAGCGTAGTAATGTAAAAAGGCAGAAATGCTGCCAGAAAAAATATAAAATACGTCCATTTTCCTTTAAATACCATCTGCTGAACTGTCCAGAGAAATCCAGCAGCTACTGCAAATGCGATGAAAAAGAAAAATACTACTGCCATACTTCTGCTTTTTCTAGGGGCAATGACCAGCCATACTTGATTCCTCGAGCGACGGCTTTTAGCTTTTGAAATCTCCCACGAGCACAAAAATAGCCCATCCAAAGGACAAATCGAGCCAAATGATAAGAGGCTGAAAGGATAAACTGCAGACCATGCGATTCAGACCGAACCAGAAAAAATTGATTGCGCACATGGTAATAAAAGACTGTCGCGCTGAGCGTACCTTCAGCATGCTTTTTCTTGGAAGAAGCTCCAGCTTCATGGTAGATCACAGCTCGACTAGCTAACTCTATATCGTATCCTTTTTCCCGAAATCGTAATGACCATTCCACATCTTCAAAGTACGTAAAGTAGCTTTCATTAAGAAGGCCAACTTCTAGCAAGGCATTTCGAGTTATCAACATGCAGCAACCGGTAGCCCAATCTAATTTGCTGTCTTTCGCCTTATATTCTTCCAGCTTTTTTCTATCTCCACTAGTAATCGCTCTACATAAGAGTTGATTCCATTTACCTCCTGCACTCCATATTTTCTTTCGATCATGAAGAAAGCATATCAATGGCTGAACGACTCCAAGAGTTGGATTCTGAGGAAATTTCCGCAGCATTTCTCCCAAAAAATCAGGCTCCACAATCGTATCATTATTCAGAAGCATCACATGAGAATACCCATCATCCAACGCTTTCTTTATGCCGACATTATTTCCTCCAGCAAAACCAAAATTTCTTTCGTTTTCAATTAAGTCTATCTCTGGAAATTTGGACTTTAGAAGCGCCCCCTCTTGGTTTTCGGAGGCATTATCTACCAGAATAATTTTGAAATCGGGGAAATCCGTCTTGCTCAATGATTCAATACAATCTGCAGTGAATGCGTACCCATTCCAGTTCACCAGAATAATTGCAACAGAGGGATCAGGAGTAAAAGCCATGGAAAAGTTTACGATTTCGGGTACGTAAAAGTACCATGCAAATGCAATAGGCTACAATCTCTGTGGATAAAATACCATAGCAGAGCCCAATTCCTCCATAGAAATAAGTCAGGATAGAGGTCACGATCAACATGTATAAACACATCATCCAGCTTGCTTTGAAGAGCAATTGCTTCAAATCTGCGACCAGCATCATGGTGATATTGGGGATATTCAGACACGAAAGAAATAAAAGAGGGGACAAAAGCTGCAAATACGTAACCGATTCATTAAGCTCAGATCTGGACAATACGTTGATTACCCAAGGTGCAGTAAGATAAGTCAATGTAGCAATCACTGCTCCTCCAATAAGAACTCTTATATATACCAACTTCAAAAAACGGTAGAAGGACTTCTCATCTTTCCTATAAAGTTTGGAAGCATTTGGAAAGATCGCCTGCACAATCATCGCAGGAAAAAGTCGTAATACCATCACCACACGCTCAGCCAAACTGTACATTCCGAGCGTTTCAGCTCCAGCAAAAAAGCTGAAAATTATCAAGCCTCCATTGACTGAAATATATCCGGTCAGGTTACTGAAAAAGAATAGGACATTCTCTTTCATACTAGTCCAAATCGCAGAAAACTGAGGTCTATAAAATCGAATTTGTAAGAAGGTGTGGATGTATGCCAGCAAAAACAAGTTGATCATCAAGCCAGAGAAACCCATCATAAAATTGACCCATTTGCTCAGCTCAGGCCTGTGGATAAACAAGACTATCCCCATCAGAAATAGCAGTTTGCTGAAAATATTAGCGATGCTGATCAGCTTCATTTTTTCCATCCCCTGAAAAAACCAAAGCGGTAAAGTAGCTTCAGAAAACAACAGCAGAACGGAATAGACCAGTATCAGCGGGTACTCCTTGAAGAGGTTCAATCCATAAACTCCGAAAATAATCAGAGCTGCGGCAAAAGCCGCCAGAAGGATTTTGGCAGAAAAAATATTTGAAACCAAATGTGAAAGCGCAGTTTTATCTGTTTGATTGATAGCAACTTCTCTAGGTGCGCTGAGATTGTATCCAAAACCGACCATGATATTGAGCAAAACAATAACGGATAGCGCCAGATTCACCAAACCAAATTGATCGACTCCTATCCCTTGAATAAGCAAGGGCATGGAAATAATAGAAATCAGAACATTGGAGGATTGAATAATCGCCAGAAACAGAAAATTCTGAATGGATTTATTCTTTATAATATCGCCGAGCGGGAGGAGACCAAGTTTTTCTAGCATGCCAGCTTATAGTTTAGCTTTCCTGCACATGCTTTTGGTACAGTCTTCGAAAATAAACCATAACTATGGCAAGCATTCCTAAAATCGCACAGCCGTAAACCATCCCTTTTACCAGACGGATTTCAGATCTTTCCAATGGAAATCTCGGAGAATCGATGATTTGAATCAAAGGAGAATTGTTTCGATGATTGACTTTGGCGATTTCTAAGTTTTTGACTACTTCCTCATAAACTGCGCCTGTCGCTTGCACGTCTATCTGACGCTTTCGGGATTCTATTGTAGCTGATGAAAGCAGCGGATTAGCATTTGGAACCCGATCAGATGCTGACGCAAAAGCTCCAATACTCTCATCCAATATTTTGCGGACACTATCAGCCTGGGATTGAAGAATTGCTAAGTTTTCACTGGTTTTTTTCGTCTTTGTCTCTCTGTAAAACTCATTTACATTTTCCACCAACCGCTCATTGAACACCTTAGCATAAGCTTCATCTTTTGAAAGGACAGACACTTGGATTATCGTCAATTTCCGGTCTGGCTTAGCTACAGAAAGTTGTTTTTCACGTACTAGTTTAGCGACTTCTTTTACCACAGAATCCTGGGAAACGGTGAAGTTTTCTCTAGGAATGGAAAAGTCCATAGAAGCTACATCCACTTTCGAAGACCACTTTTTGTCGATTTTTTCAAATTTAATAAATCGATCTATCAACAGCTGATTTTCATCAAAAGGACTTAGAAGTGCTTCATCCAGCATTCGCTCAGAACGATAAAGCTCCATAATATTATCTCCCTGAAACAAGCCGCTGGTGCCTCCCATGGATCCAAGATTTACCCCTACCAAAGAAGCCAATCCTGACATATTTCCCATTCCTCCTCCATCGCCATCTTCAAGGACAAAAGAAGTAGTAGCAATGAACACAGGTTTCTTATAAATGGAAACCAAGGCTCCTAAAACTAATCCAATGACCCCGGCAAGGACTAAGATTTTCCACTGGGACATAAAATAGGAAAACCATCCAGAAGTGTTTTGAATGACTTCCTTGATCGTAAATTGATTATCTGTAAAATGCTTTGATCCAGCCATTACTGCCAGTTGATTTGTGAAATGACTAATCCAAGCGTGGCGAGTCCCGTGGTAATCCCCACGATCTCTCCTAATCTGAGAGGTACTTTCGGGCCTTTAGTAGGTACAATAACCTCAGCTCCAGGTTCTACTGGAGGATAATTTCTAATACCCAAAAATCCTTTGGTTCTTTTCACAGCACCATTGGCATAGACTACATAGGTTTGCTTCCTATTTGCCCGACGCTCAAACCCACCAGCTCCATTGATGTAATGCTTCAAACTGCGATTTGACTCATGGCGAAGGGTAGTCGGATAAACTACGTCGCCCCGCATTCGGACGGTTTGGAATAACTTGGGAACCGATAAAATATCTCCCTCTTCAATGAGAATATCATCTTCAGAGCCAGGGTTTTTCATGATTTCTTCCAGATTTATAGCCACTGCTTCTGTCTCTTTCAGCTTTACTGCAAATCCTGGAGTTTCTGATGCTATCTGATCTAATGATTCTTTTTTGGTTTGTGCAAGTTGATTATCTACAGGTGAAACTTTCTCAGGAAAATCAGATAATAAGCGCTGCAGCAATTCTGCCTGTGCTTCTGAATTCCCTGGGTCTTCCGCAAGTTTCAAACGCAGCGCTTCCAGATTTCGCTGACGGCGAAGTTGCTCTGACTCGGTGTTGAAAAATTCAGTTCTTCGGATTAATGTAGCTCCTTTAGCGTAGGCAAATTTATTAAGTCCTCCAGCCCGTTTGATAATATCAGAGATTCGCTCCCCACTGCTTTGGATGGCAAAAATACCGGGGGAATTAACCTGACCTTCCACTGCCACTAACTTTTGCATGGTGAAACTAGCCCGCTTTCTCACAATCACTTGATCAAATGGTACAAGAGAAGGAGAATTTGGATTGTAGCCCAAATCTGGATTTACTTGAGTAGGAATAATATCTGCCAAGGTTCCCATATCCGAATCTTCCAATCTTCTGGCAATTTCTATATCCTGAGCATTTGCAGATTCCTGAAAACCCCCAGCCATTACGATTAGGTCTTCAACCTTCATTTGAGCTGAAAAAGGGTAAACTCCAGGTCTTTTTACCTCTCCCAGAATCTGCACATATTCTTCATTATTGATATCATAGATACTTGCTATGCGGATTACATCTTCCCTCTGAAGGATAATGTCCGGAGCTGTACCATCCAGCACCTCTTTTAAATTCACTTGAATCATTTCGGTACTTAAGTCATCCTTGGTCCGCAAAACGCTAGCTTGTACAGTATATGCATCGCCACGAAGACCCTCTGCATTTTTCACCAATTGAGATAAGGTAAGCCCATCCGTCAATGCAAATGTACCTTCCCGATACACTGCGCCTTTTATCTGTACTCGATTAGAATAGCGATCTAGTATTCTCTGAACTGTGATTTCATCTCCTCCTTTCAAGAGAAACAAGTCAAATTGATTTTGGTAAACATCAGATACGGAACGTTGATTTCCATTGATTCTAGAAATCGACACACGGTCTTTGAAGGCATAATCCGTAAATCCACCGGCATATCTTAGTAGATCGGAAAAATCGTCCTCCTTGCCCATTTCAAAGACCATAGGGCGCTTCACTTCTCCTTTGATTTTCACATGAGAAATGTATGGATCTACCAAAATCACATCCTGATCTTGAAGTTTTACATCCAGCTGAGCACTACCATTGATCAACAAATCGTAAATATCAATCTCTGCGATTTGCTTGTTATTTCGTACCAATTTGATTTTGCGCATGGTCCCATTTTCGCTGGGTCCGCCTGCCGCATACAATGCATTGAAAACTGTGGAAAAAGCACTCAGCGTAAATGTACCTGGGAGTCTAACTTCCCCTAAAATATTCACTTTGATCGTGCCAACATTCCCTAAAGTCACTTGAAGAAACGTATTTGGATTACTTCCCAAAAGGCCCGGATAATATTTGCCTACGCGGTTTTTAAGAATCCCAGTTGCTTCTTCTATAGTCTTACCAGAAACTGAAACTGGGCCTATATTATCCAAAAGTACAAAGCCATCCGGATTAACACTGGCTTCATAATACTGCTCTGATTGGCCATAGATATCCACATAGATCAAATCGCCAGAGCCCAGAATGTAGCTCTTGGGAGTTGCTTGATTCAGACTTGGTTCAAAGCTTAATCTTCTATTTTCTTGATAAAATAAAGAAGAGCCAAATATCTCATTCTCGTCCGGCTTGGAGGACCTCGCATCGGAAAATTGAAGCATACCGAGGGCAATTTCATCAGATCCAACTTGCTCGCGGCTGTCTCTCTTGGATAGCTTTGTACTTCTTCCTGAGGCGGTTTCTTTTTCTTCTATCCTCAGTCTCATTTTTGAAAGTTCTTCAGGAGGCATCCCTTGAATTTCCAGTGCTTTAAGGAATTCAGCTTTAGTAAGTCCAGCATCATAAGCCCGGTCGAGCAAATCCTGCACTTGTTTATCAGAAAGCTCGTCGACTTTGATCTTGTCCGCCTCATTCATTTCTTGCGCAAATGCTTGAGGGATAGTTAGCCCGATGAAAGCTAGGAAGATGAAAAAGTAAGAGAATCGTATAATTGAAATCATATAGAAAAGACAGTTCCAGGTGAATCAAGAACAAATATGGACATTAAAAATCCATGAATTTCTTAATTCTACCAAATATAGTTCCAAAAACCTAAGTTCACACGCTGCTAGCGAACATACTCACTCCGTACAATTCCGGCATATTTCGATCTGCGATCGATCGCTTAGCAATTGCTTTCTGAAGTTCTGGTAGGGAAGTGATGACCAGATGGCAGCGAAAGATTGGGATTTCAATTCTCCCATGACATATTCAGCATCTTTGTCAAAGCAGCACGGGACTATTTTTCCATCCCAGGTGGACACAGCTCCTTGCCACATTCTCCAGCACTTGTTTTCCAGCTTTTTCTTCAGTTTCCACTTGCCTTCACCAGTTGGGACATATCTGGAATAGCCCAGATCTGAAGGAATGAGCTCCGAGCCATTCTCAAAATCATAGATCTGTGTTGTTTTCAACTGTAACTCGTCTACTTGCATTTCCCTTGCCCAGCGCTTCAAATCTGGAAGTTGATATTCGTTTTGGCCAGTTACCAAAAACTGCAGCACCACTCGAGGGAAGCGATTTTTGGATTTATTCCGCTCTGACAACAGCAATTTTATTCCCTCCTGAACCTTCTCAAGGTTTCCTCCTACACGATACTTTTCATAAATCTCCTGCGTAATCCCATCCATAGAAACAATCAATTGTTTCAATCCGCTTTGTAGCACTTGCTGGACTTGCTGCTCTTGAAGGTAGTGTGCATTAGTAGAAGTAGAAGTGAAAATGCTCTTGGAATTGGCATAGGAAACCATTTCCAAAAAACGTGGATTAAGAAATGGCTCTCCCTGAAAATACAAATGAAGCCAGGTAAGATAACCTTTCACTTGGTCAATTGTGTGCGTGAAAAGCTTCTCCTGAAGCATTCCAGTAGGTCTTGAAAATGCGCGCAATCCAGAAGGACATTCGGGACATCGTAAGTTACAGCTCGTAGTAGGTTCTATGGAAAGCGTAGTGGGTTTGCCCCAAAGAATGGGTTTGCCTAGAATCCTTGAAAGCTGGAATGAAATAGCTAGCATGACGTAATTCAAAAATTTCTGAATCGTCAGGAGATGTAAAAATGCAAATGCCGTGATCAGATTGTTTTTCACAGCGTCAATTAAGGCATAGAATAAGGAAGAAGCAATGGATGCGGGCTATTTTACCACTTCCAAAACGGATACAGGTTTGGATTTATTTTTAAGAGTGAATTCGCCTAAATTTTGAAAAGTAAATTGATCTGTAATCTCATGTGTACATTTCTCCAAAATCAATATTTGACCTGGAACAGCTGCATTTTGAAGTCTTGAAGCCACATTCACTGCGTCACCAATTACGGTATAGTCCAGTCTTTTCAAGGATTGGGAACCAATATTTCCCGAAACCATTTCTCCTGAATTTAGTCCGATAGACACCTTTGGACTGAAGTTCGATTTTTCGGAATACATAGGCATTGCATTCATTTTATCCCTAATCGCAATACAGGCTCTCAATGCTCTTGCTACTTGATCGGGACCTTTAAAAACTGCCATTACCGCATCTCCAATAAATTTGTCTACTGCACCTTTTTCTTCGATTATTTCCCGGACCATTAAGTCAAAATACTCGTTAAGCAAGGGCACCACGATATTTGGTTCTTCATTTTCAGAAATCTTGGTAAATCCACACAAATCCACAAATGCGACTGTAGCCTCCACCGTTTCATTTTCCATCAGTGAAGTCTCCGACTCCTTTCCCACCATAAAATTGAGAACCGTTTCATCCACATACATTTTCAGAATATTATTCTCCCTCATCGCTGTAAGGGTTGATTTGATCTGATTGATGTGCTGCATGGTCTTCTCGATGGTAATCTCCAAATCCTGAAAATCCACAGGCTTGGTGATAAAATCAAATGCACCTCGATTCATCGCTGTTCGGATATTATCCAAATCTCCATAAGCAGAAATTATCACCGCTTTTAGCAGCGGATTTTGCTCCTTGACCTTGGTCAACAGTGTCAACCCGTCCATTTCCGGCATATTGATATCACTTAGAATCATATCGATATCCGGCTGCTCCTTGAGAAGTTCCAATGCTTCCCGACCGTTGAGCGCAAAAACAAATTCGTATTCTCCTGCTCGAATTTTACGCCTGAATTTCTGTGTGATCAAGACTTCCAAATCTGCCTCATCGTCCACTACAAGTATCTTAGACATAATCGTATGATCTACTCTTGATTGATTATTTTACCAATTTCTACTCTAAGCGAATCAAAATCTATTGGCTTTGTGAAAAACTCCTTTGCCCCAGATTCCATTGCTTTTTTATAATTTTCTGTATCTCCATAGGCGGAGATCATGCTTACGTTGATGGCTGGGAATTGGCTTTTTACTTTTTCCAATAATTCTAATCCCGTCATTCCTGGCATGTTGATATCCGAAAAAACATAAACCACTTCCGGTGGATGCTCGCTATCTAGCAACTTGAGCGCTTCATCTCCTGAAAAAGCAAACGCAAGTTCAATAAGGCCACTTCTGACTTCTTTCCGGAACTTCTGGCGAAAAAGTAACTCTACGTCTCGCTCATCATCGACTATTAAAATCTTAATCATTTTATGGATGGTATGGATGGTAAACTTATTTCAAATCTGGTAAACTCGCCTTCTTTTGAGGAAATGGAGAGTGTACCCTTATGAGCTTTTACTATATCATGTGTAATAGAAAGGCCTAATCCTGTGCCTTCCTTTCCTTTTTTGGTAGTAAAAAATGGCTCTAAAATTCTATTTAAAATCGGCTCAGGGATCCCAGCGCCGTTATCTTCTATTTCTGCAATTATTTTGGTTCCAGTTTGCTTAGTCCTGATACTCAGTTTTGGCTGATAGTCAGACTTTTGCTCAGCTTCCCCTAAGGTATTTGACTTGCTCCGCATAGCGTCAAAGGCATTATTGCACAAATTTACGATCACTCTGCTGAAATCTTCAGCTATGATGGAAACTTGCCCTATCTCAGTATCCAAATTCCACTCAAAACTTACATTGATAGGAGTTTTTCCAGCCCGCATTCCATGAAAAGCCAGATTGACAAATTCCTGAAGTAGGGTATTCAAATTCGTAGGAACAAACTCTCCCTGACCTCCTCTAGAATGCATCAACATGGACTTGACTATCCCATCGGCTCTCTTCCCATGAAGCAGGATTTTCTCCAGATTAGCTTTAATATCCTGTAGCAAGTCACCTATTTCTTCCTTTGCTTCAGTCTCACTTAGCTTCTTCAACTCTTCCTTTATCTCCTCCACGTATTCTATACTGAGTTCAGAAAAATTATTAATAAAGTTGATTGGGTTCTTAATCTCATGAGCGATCCCAGCAGACAGTTGCCCAAGACTTGCTAGTTTCTCTTGCAATAGCAATTGCTCTTGAAGCTCCTGATAATCCTTCAGGGATTTCTCCAATTCCATTGTCCTAACACCAAGCAAACGCTCTAGCTCTTTATTTTTCTCAATCCAATCTTCTTGTACCTTATCCATGTTATTGGGTATCTATTGGTAATCGAATACAAAACTCTGTTCCTACACCCTCCGTGCTTTCTACAAGGATCTCGCCTCCATGTGCTTTCACAATATCGTAACTAATTGATAGGCCAAGCCCCGTACCTTGTCCAGTAGGCTTAGTTGTAAAAAATGGCTGAAAAATTTTCTCCTTTACTGATTTTGAAATTCCCCTTCCGTTGTCCTTCACAAGTATTTCTACCCAATTTTCTAGACGCTTGGTGCTCACTTGCACCGTAGGCTCGTACACTCCGCCACTTTCCTGTTTCTTTTCTGTTACTGCGTAAAAAGCATTATTTATTAAATTAAGTAAAACTCTTCCCAATTCCTGCGCAACAAGGTCGATTTGACCAACATTAGGATCTAAATCAGTCGTCATTGTCGCATTAAAAGACTTATCCTTTGCTCTTAATCCATGATAGGCAAGTCGAAAATATTCATCGGTCAGGGTATTAATATCTGTCAAAGCCCTATTTCCACCGCTAATTCTACTATGCTGAAGCATAGCTTTTACGATGGCATCTGCACGCTTACCGTGTTGATTGATTTTGTCCAGATTCTGCTGGATATCCATACTAATTGCCTTGGCTTCATCCAAGTCTCCTTTTTCTAATTCTTCGCGCATCTCTTCCAGAAGTTCTCCACTTACCTCTGAGAAGTTGTTGACAAAATTTAACGGATTTTGAATCTCATGCGCTATACCTGCGGTCAATTCTCCAAGAGAAGCCATTTTTTCAGATTGGACTAGTTGACTTTGCGCATTTTGCAGATCATCTATACTTTTCTTTAGCTGAGCAGTCCTGTGCGAAACCCGTTCTTCCAAAATGCGGTTTTCTTTTTGCAAATATTTAGATCGCACTTGGACGATGGCATAAATAAATGCTGCTAATAGGGAGGCAAAAATCACATAAGCCACCCAAGTTTGCCACCACGGCGGAGAAATTGTGAATTTGATAGTCGCTTCCTCACTCCAAATCCCATTAAATCCCCGAGTAGTTACTTTGAATGTATAATCACCCGGAAGAAGGTTGTAGTAATTTTGGGTCATACTTCGCGGGCTTATTTCTGACCAACTCTCATCTTCTCCTTGCAAAACATACCGATAAACAATTTTATCTCTCCCCAAAACATCCATATTCATAAATGAAAAATTCATGGAGTTTTGGTTGAATGGAAGTACCAAACCTATAGGCATTTTAGTCACCAGATTCACACTATCCCACCGGATATCATTTTGTTCTAAATAACTGCTATCAACAGGAATATCATCCTTGGTATAAAACTCAGTATGATCTGTATTCCATAGTGAGTCTTGTTCAGTGAATTGGCTTTTGGTAAAATCCGTCCCAAGAAAGTCAGGATTTTGATCCATAATATTTATTTTGGTGATGACTACCGAAGGGCGCAATGTGTCAATTTTTGGCACTTGGGAATTCACAGACATAATTGGTGCAGCTCCCCACCAAGCATTCCCATTGGACGTGTAAGTAGCTGTTGCTTGATTGTAGTCATTGAATGGAAATCCTTCTCTTTTTCCGTAGTTATAGAAACGCCAGATAGCTTCAGGATTATCTATTTGAGGTCTTTTCACAACCACAATTCCATTATCGGAACCAATATGCAGGTCTTCACCCACTTCCAGCATGTCATACATCACTGGAGGATTTAGGCCTTGTGCAGGAGTTAGATTTGTAATCGTATCGGCATTCAAATCAATGATAGAAAAACCCGCATCGCCACCTACTACTATTTCCTCTTTCTTAGTTTTGATCATGATAGAGGTATAGTCACTAGTCAGTCCTGTAGACTCACTTAAATAGCTGACATTTCCAGATTTAGGATCAAAAATATCTATCCCTATTTCGTTGCCGAACCAAATTCGCCCATCCTTATCCTCTTCTATTAGCCAAACCCGAGAAGAGGCCAGACCTGAGGCTACATCTGCCTTTTCGAGCACAGTGAGGTCTTTGTTAAATTTGAGCACGCCATCGACAGTTCCCAAAAATATGTTCCCATTTCTGTCTCTTATTGATTTCCAAGCGATCCTGGCAACCTGCTTGTCTAACTCATAAACGGAGGCCGTTTTGGTACTTAAATTAACTAGCGTAAATCCACCAAAGCTTCCGAACAACAGCTCATTTGGTGATATTCTCGAAACAGATCTATGGTTGTTGACATTTGCATTCCCTGGGAATTTCAGAAGGTAAATTTTATCCTTTTTAGGATCATAAATATTTATGCCCTCATAGGTAGCCATCCAGATCATCCCATCCGGACCTTCTTGTATTCCCCAGACTTCATCATTCACTAAGCCGCTTCTGGCATCAAAGTGCTGAGCCAGCATGCCTTCAGGATTGATTAATAATGCCCCAGTATTCTCAGTACCAATCCACACATTTCCTTTTGCATCAGTCATGGTAGCTGCAGGAAAACCACTAGTTACGAATTTCGCCCCGGTTTTGATTTTCTTAATTTTTTGAATGTCTGGATCATAGAGTGTAATCGTATCGTTGTCAGTAATCCAAGCCCTATTGTGCAAATCAAATGTTACAGAAAGTGATTTACCAAAAAAACCCTGATCAGGACCAAACTTGGTAATTCTATTCTCTTCTAATGAAATTGAAACTGGCCCATCTTCAAAAGATGAAACCCACACCTCTCCTTTGGCATTTTCAGTAAATTCAAAGTAGAACCCTGACGGGTGTAGGCCAGATTCATCGCCGATGAATTTAACAGAAGTTCGCTCAGCGTTTAAAACCCCAATTTTCCCTCTTGTGCCAAACCACAGGTTATTTGAACTATCCCTAAATACTCCTGCGGATGTAATGCCTTCGAGGACGTTCAATTGATGTAGCTTCTGACTTTCAGGATCGAGAAAATGGATTCCAGAATCAAGATTGCCTAGCCAAAGTATGCCAGAATCATCCTCATGTATTCTGGCGAATTGGGTTCCGATCTGGTAATTGGTAATTACGCCGCGGTAAATATCAAGCACATATATCCCCGATAGCTGAGATAGGATGAGCAGGTTTCCATTCGCTCCGATTTCCAAATCAACTATACTATCGATTAGTCCGTCAGGATTTCGTGGAAGGATAGTATAATTCTCAAATTGATCTCCTGTATACCTGGATAGCCCACGCTCTGTCGATATCCAAACTATACCATGATCATCAGTTACCATAGCGTAGACTCTATTCCCAATTAGGCCTTCAGTCTGTCCGATTCTCAAAATCCCAGCATCGGAAAGATCAGATTTAGATAGAAAGGCCAGTTTACTTATTTGAGGTTCTTCTAGCAGTTGTTTTTTGACTGTAACAGCTAACCCAGGAATGGTATCCATGCTGATGTTAATCTCCTCACTCCACTTTATGGCGGTAGGTTGAGGCGAGGATTTTAGGGGTCTAAAATCGAAAATAGTAAATGGCTTGGATGGAAGCTTATCAAAGTCAATTGCGTATTCAATTGCCTTAGGCACTTGTTCAGAAGAAACTTTAGTCCAGTTTAGCAGCTTTCCTTGGGGTATTTCGAATGATTCAATTGAAGGTTCCTCATATCCAGAGGGATTTTCAGGGAAAGGCACGTCATTCCCTTGCTGGCAAGCGGTAGCAAGTACGCCCAAACTTAAGGTGAGAAATTTTAACACATTATGACGGTATCTTTTCTCCATAGTTAGCTGAGATTTGAGGACGGTAATGACAAGGTGATCGTAAATGTTGTCCCATCCCCTTCTACTGATTCTACACGGATTTCTCCATTGTGAGCTTTGATTATGTCATAACTTAACGATAGTCCAAGACCTGTCCCTTGACCAGTAGGTTTGGTAGTGAAGAACGGTTGGAACACTTTCTCCACGATTGCTTTGGGGATACCTTTTCCATTGTCGTTCACGCTAATTTGAATAGCTTCCTTGCTTGGCGATACTTCTACCATTGATGTCTTGACTTTTACTAATGGCTTATAACTTTCTCCTTGTTCCTGCTTCTTTTCATTTACAGCATAGAATGCATTGTTAAACAAATTCAAAAGAACTCTACCCATATCCTGTCCTACCATAGGAATCAAGGGAACAGTTGAGTCCAAATCCAATTCAAAATCAGAATTAAACGAACTGTCCTTCGCACGAAGTCCATGGTAGGATAATCGCAGGTATTCGTCTGCGAGAACATTTACACTACTTGGTTCCTTAGATCCTTTACCACTTCTACTGTGTTGCAGCATTCCCTTTACGATAGCTCCGGCGCGCTTGCCATGTTTGTTAATCTTGTCGAGGTTGCTCTCTATATCTTCTAAAATATCGTTTTCAAGCTCATCGTCTCTTTGGTCTTCAGGTCGATCTCTTTCTTCTCTTAATTCCTTAACCAGCTCATTGGTCACTTCAGAAAAGTTATTCACAAAATTCAGAGGATTTTGAATCTCGTGTGCGATTCCAGCCATCAGTTCTCCCAGAGAAGCCATTTTCTCAGAATGTAGTAGCTGTGCCTGAGTTTCTTTCAGATTTTCATGAGTACTGGCCAATTCTGTATAAGCAACTTCTATAGCCTTGGCATGCTGTAGCTCACGCTCCTTGGTTCGCTCATTTTCAGCTTTCAGCACTTGATTTCGTTGGTAAATAGTGATCGGGTAAATCAACGAAATAAAGAGCATTCCATAGATCAAATATGCCCACCAAGTTCTGTAGAGAGGAGGAAGTACCTCAAAATTATAACTAAAAGGCTCAGTCCATTCGCTAACTCCTGGATCAGCCGGTCCGGTAAATCGTGCCTTGACTTTGAAGGTATATTTCCCTTCTTGAATATTACCAAAATTGGCAGTGGTTTTCTTCAGGACAGGACTCCATTTTTCATCATATCCTTCCAAAATGTACTGATACTCTACCAAATAGGGTTTGGCGAGTTCATCCGCTCCAAAATCAATGTTGATGTCGTTATTTCTGTAGGGAAGGACTAAGTTTTGTGGCAAAGGATAAAACCTAGAAATACTGTCAAATTCAATCCCATTGAATTTATCCTTTAAAGCTTCCCGATCTGAATCGCTCAATTCTTTACCATAAACCATCAACTCATCTATGGTACGCGAAAATGTATTTGCCGAAACTTGATCATATTCCTTGCTGAGGCTATGCCAGGAAATAACTTCCTCACTCAAGCGCAATTCCTTGATCAAAACAGTCGGCTGGGTATGATTTCTTTTTAAGGATTTGTAGTCAAACCGAACCAGTGCTGTCTTATTGTTTCCTGTCCCCGCCCATAGTATTCCTTTCTTATCCACAAACATCCCATTTTGTCCATCGACAAGATCCTTCACCGGAAAGCCCGTGTCTGAATTAAAAATTTCAATATTTCTTAAGGAATCAAGCGGTTCTCCAGCTTTTGGTCCATCAAAAATCGCAATACCTAGATTTGTTCCCACAGCCATCTTCCCTTCTGGCATTTCAGCGATTTGAAGAATCACATTATCTGGAAGGCCCTCATTCGTAGTGAAGTTTTGGAATAGTCCCTCTGAATCTTCCAAAATCGATTTGTAATCTTCTAGATCAACCACATTTTCGATTTGTTGGATTTTTTCAGCGCTTAAAATGCTTAGCCCATTCTCAGTTCCTATCCAGAGATTCCCTTGTTGATCTCTGATCAATCGAATCACTGCATCGTCTGCTAACCCTTGTTCCGAGGTGAAATTTGTAAAAGCAATTCCATCAAATCTACTCAACCCTCCATCGGCAGCACCAAACCAAAGTTTTTTGAAATTATCCTCCGCTATTCCCAAAACAACATCTCCAGCCAGTCCTTGTTGAGTAGTAAAGGTTGTAAATGAATCTCCATCAAACTTGCTGACCCCACCACCGTCGGTTCCAAACCACATATTACCTAACTGGTCTTCACTGATATTATAGACTTCATTGGCAGCTAAGCCTTGAGACGTAGTATAGGTAATAAATGAATCTCCGTCGAGCATGCTCACGCCACCTCCTCCAGTCCCAAACCACAGCTGATTCCTTTTATCACGATGACTACTACTTACGATTTCTCCTGCAAGGCCCTGAGCGGTGGTATAGGTAGTGAATTTCTCTCCATCAAATCGACTAACTCCTCCTCCAGCAGTTCCAAACCATAGGTTACCGTCCTTATCCTCTACTGTACTTAAAACAATATTATTCCCCAGTCCCTGAGATGAAGTAAAATTTGTAAAGCTTCTTCCTTCGAATCTGCTCACTCCTCCTCCGTCTGTGCAGAACCAAAGTTTGCCATTTACACCAATCACAATATCCAAGATACTATTACTTGCAAGGCCTTGTTCCCGAGTGTAAGTAGTCATTTTGCCATTTTCATACCTGCTTGCACCGTTTTCTGTTGCAAACCAAACAGCCCCATCACTTGTTTCTACGATCGTACGAATCACCATACTGGCTAGTCCTTCTTCCAGACCAATAGTCTGAAATCTCTGACCATCGAACTTACTTACGCCTCCTCCAATTGTACCAAACCAGATATTCCCAGCTTGATCTACTTTAATACTTCGGACACGATTCGACGCTAATCCCTCAGAAATTGTGAAAGTAATGAAATTCTCTCCATCAAATTTGCTCGCTCCTCCACCATTCGTTCCAAACCAAATATTTCCGGAGTTGTCCTGAGCAATGCTGATTACAACATCGTCAGATAATCCCTGTTCTGTCGTAAAAGTGGTAAAGCCTTTTCCGTCAAATTTACTTGCTCCGCCACCATACGTTCCAAACCAAATATTTCCGTCCACATCCTCCATGATACTCAAAATAGCATCATCTCCGAGACCATTCTCAGTAGTGTAGGTGGTAAACACATTGCCATCATAGCTGCTGACTCCTCCGCCTACAGTACCAAACCAAAGAATGCCTTTACTGTCTTCTAAAATAACTCGAACCGTATTGCCTGCGAGTCCCTGGGAAGTGGTGTAGTTAGTGAAAACTAATCCGTCAAATCTACTGACTCCACCACCGTTGGTAGCAAACCAAAGTTGTCCTCTGCTATCCAAAATAGCGCTGTTTACAGCGTCTAAAGCTAACCCGTTATCCGTAGTGTAATTCTTAAATTGTGATAAACCGCCATCTCCCTGGAAAAATGGTTCTCCTGAAGAATCTCTAATTATTTGTCCATTTTCATCTGTCAAATAAGGCAAAAACTGTGACGTTGGCGCTTCCAAATTAACCCTCGACATAGTCCCTGATTCATTCAGGTGAGAATAGGAGCCTACAGATTGACTGGGGATTTTGATTTTAAGAGGCGCAGGGCTCTCTGCCAAATTAACTTTCATCGCTTGTACTGAATCGGGAAGCTCTCTCAATTCTACTATCTGCGGAAGAGCAGCTAGGGTAGTGACAGGTACGGTTTTGATGTCCTCCCGTGTAGCACAGGAAAAAAGAAGTAACATGCCGCTCCCCACTAAAAAGAGAAAGTTTTTCATTGTAAAAACTATAGTTGGTGTAAATCTGATGGCCCAGATAGGTAAAAAAGAATTGTAAAAGGTAAATATATTTTACCCATTATAAAATGCTTTTCACAAAACATTTTTTGTACTTTTTTAATAATCCCCTCTTGATATCATTTACTCAAAAAAGCTTGATACAGACTTAATTCGGAATTTGAACCAAGAATTGAAACTTGAAAAATCCAATTTAAAAGCGAAAAATAATAGCTAGAAATACAATTGGCATTCCTATCAATCTGCTATAAAAATATTGAATTCAGTCCACGATTCCTCACCCTCTTCTACCTTCCCGATTTGGCTCGCCACCGTTAATTCTCCACCGTGTGCTTTCACTATATCATAACTTAATGAAAGCCCTAAGCCAGTGCCTAACCCAGTTGGTTTTGTGGTAAAAAAGGGCTGAAAGATTTTATCCTTGACTCCTTCTGGCATTCCAGTTCCATTGTCCCTCACCACAATCTCTATTCCCCCCACGATTCTCTTTGTTTTCAACCAAACGGTTGGCTTATACTTATTGGAAAGTGCAGTGTCATTTAGGTTTTCCAATTGCTTCTTCTTTTCTGAAACAGCATAGAATGCATTATTCACCAAATTCAAAATCACTCGACCGATCTCTTGCTGAACTACCTCTGCCATTCCTATTGAATCATCAAAATCCGTTTCCATAGTTGCATTGAACGACTTGTCTTTTGCTCTCAAACCATGATAAG
>TARA_R110002020_G_C16321837_1_pt1 | contig 40979 bp, 27 predicted proteins | sample TARA_R110002020 | Tara Oceans TARA_R110002020 (sample SAMEA4396489) | marine metagenome | biome: Westerlies Biome; feature: [MES] marine water layer (ENVO:01000295) within the mesopelagic zone...; material: water (ENVO:00002006), including particulate matter (ENVO:01000060) such... | reverse complement strand
GCCGGGCTAATAAATCTGGTGGATCACCCCTGTGGGGCAGGCCAGAGGTATTCCACAGCTTGTATAATGCGTTCAACCGGCCTGCAAGCTGCCTCATCTCCCTCAATAGGGTTCTTGCTCGCTAGGGCGAAACGTAGCCAACGAGGTGAAGTTCGTATCGCAACATAGATAGGTGTTTGAGCATCGTCCATTCATCGTTCAAATAATGAGCGCGAAACAGGAACAATAGGAGTCGGACAGCAATCCCCCGGAAGTAATTTGCGGAATCCGAAAGTGACCAAATGGGAAGTGCTAGTCCAACAGAAATGACATCGCGCCAACTGTCCTACAATTTCTTCGGCTCACGTCCTACACTCGAAACCGGTGCCGATCTAATGCATTGTTTTTATTGTTTAAAACTTCTGCAAACAGTTGCTGGCGGAGAGGAAGGGATTAGCCGCCAATCCCTCGCGGATTTGCGCGACCTGGATCTATTTTTTCGCTGATGCCACCTTGTCTAGGATGTCGGCTGGTGATGCATTTACAGCCTCTACAAATCGCAAGAACTCAATCACGTCGATTCGTCGTTCGCCCAATTCAATCTTAGCAACATAAGATTGCGGGACATCTAGCATGTCAGCCACTCGTTGTTGCGACAGCCCGGCACGGTGGCGGGCAGACTTGAGCTCCTGAATGAGAACGCGATGCGCTCGAGATCTAAGAGATTTAGCCACCGCAGCCCCAAGTAGAAAACTGGTTGCTTTGCTAATCCCAATGTCGGATAATCCCATTTTAGGATGAAGAGTTAAGCGAGCGCGTAGCTTTGCAGACCGTGGATAGTATTCGTCACCACCCGCAGCCCCCGAGACCCCCATGCAGGACAGAAAACCCATCCCCAACATCCAGCGCGCAGAACCGCCGCACCCCTCAGGTCGCGCCGGCATCGAGCGCCCCCCCGAACACGCGACCGTCATCGAACCTGCGCCCACCTCCGACGCCAACCCCACCCCGCTCACCCAACTCTTCCGCTTCCAGTACGACCAGCTCCTGCGGTTCTGTGACATCCGTGTCGGCAACCCGGCCGTCGCCGAGGACCTTGTCCAGGACGCGTTCGTGGCTGCCAGGCGCGCCTATCCCGACAAGGGGATAGACGAACTGCGCCCGCTCCTGTTCACCACCTTGCGCAACCTCACGGTCAACTACCTGAAGTCCGGCGACTTCAAGAGACAGTGCGCCTCAACCGAGATCGGCGACGTGGGCGACAGGCTTGCCTGCCAGCGCTCGGCAACTCCGGAGAGACAGGTCATGGATGCACAGATCCTGGAACTGGCAGAAGCGGTCATTGCGGCCATGCCAACCCGCAAACGCGAGGCGCTCCGACTGCACCGGTTTGAGGGCCTGACCTATGACGAGATCGCTGACCACTTGTCAGTCTCGCGCAGTACGGTCAAAAAAGACATTGCGGACGCCGTTGCGGAGATTGCGGAGCGGCTCGCCCGCGCAGAGCGCCGGGACCTGGACCCGGCCCGGTAACAGGCAGGGCAATGACCAAGGACGAAACTGCGAGCCGCCTCAAGACAGCGGCGCACTGGTATGCCGAGCTGCGCGAGCCGGATGCGGATGACCGCACTTGGGACGCGTTCCGTGCCTGGGAAGGATCAGATCCCGCCAATCGCGCCGCGTTCCGGCAGGTCGAAGCGAGCCTCAGCCTGCTGGAAGGCAGCTCACTCGCAGCGCCGGGTGCAGGCAACGGATATGGCTCAAGCGCTACCCAGTCCGCCGCCCGCAAACCCGCTCGCGTGCGTCTCTACTGGCTCACGGGGATTGCGGCAGTGCTCCTACTGGCACTGGTGTCTGTCGTCACCCTCAGCCCGCTAGCGGCGCCTGCGGCCCAGGTCTATGCGACCGCGATTGGCGACACGCGCGATGTTACCCTGGAGGATGGCTCCCAGATCACGCTCAACACCGACACCGAACTCGCGGTGACGTATTCCGATAGCGAGCGGCGGATCCAGCTGGCCCATGGCCAGGCGCTCTTTTCGGTCATGAAGGGGACACGGCCCTTCATCGTGGCGGCCGGCGGCAGCGAGACCCGCGCCCTCGGCACACGGTTCGAAGTCTATCGCGGGCCGGACGATGTGTCCGTCACGCTGGTTGAAGGCTCCGTCAGCGTCCTGCCGGAGACGGCAGGGCAGGGGAGCGCAGTGACTGAGGCCGGCGAAGAGAGTGCCGCAACCGTGCTCGTCCCCGGTGACCGCCTTGTCATGCGCGGCGGCGGCGTGGCCTCCCTCACACAGGTGGAAACCAGCGAGGCGCTGGCCTGGCAGAGCGGGATCCTGCAGTTCAGGGATGTCACGCTTGGCGAAGCGATTGCCGAGCTCAACCGCTATTCTGAAACCAAGCTTCGCGTCGATGATCCTGCGCTGGCCGCCGAGCATCTCAGCGGCGCCTTTCCGGCGGGCGACCAGGACATGTTTGCCGAGACACTCAGGCTCTACCTGCCGGTGGAGCTCATCCGCACAGGCGAAGAGATTCTCGTCACACCTGCGACGCAAGCGTCGCCGTAGCTATGCAGGTCAGGTCAGCGCCTGCGATACCGCTCAAGACGAGAGATATTACATAAAGCGTCATAGTTGAAGCAATATGCGATATTATCGGCATCTATGCGTCAAAAAAGACGTGTACAAAAATTATTAATATGTCCAATATAGTGTTGTATATCTGACGCATTGTCGTCGAATAAAGAGTATTGTGCAGGATAAATGACGCATAAAGTCGATTTTACAACCGCCTCCAGCCAGGCACTCATCGAGGCGCTTTGCAAGCGGCTCGACGAGATCCGCCTGAGCCGCAATATCAGCCAGGCGGATCTTGCCGACGAAGCGGGCGTCTCTCGAAGCACGCTTACACGGCTTGCCGACGGCCAGTCCATATCGCTCGATTCCTTTATCCGGATCATGCAGGCTTTGAGGCTGACCGATCACCTGGCCGCGCTATTGCCCGATCCGGCTGTGCGGCCTGTAGACCGCGTCCGTTTTGACGGGGCCGAGCGCCAGCGGGCCAGCGGCAAGCGATCTGCCAATGCTCCGTGGACCTGGGGCGATACGGAACCTGACGCATGACCGATACGGCCCGTGTCATTTTATGGGGCAGTGACATCGGCGCTGTGACCTGGCTGCCGGACCGTGAAATCGGCGTGTTCCAGTATACACCGGAATTTGCCGCCTCCGATATCAGGGTCGCCCCGATGATGATGCCGTTGACGGATGCGCCCTATGAGTTTCCGTCGCTGTCGCGCGAAACGTTCAAGGGCCTGCCGGGCCTGCTGGCCGACAGCCTTCCCGACAAATTTGGCAATGCGCTCATCAATGCGTGGCTATCGCGCCGGGGGCGGGAACCGGGAAGCTTCACTCCGGTTGAACGCCTTTGCTATACAGGCACGCGCGGCATGGGCGCGCTCGAATTCAGGCCCTTGATCAGCGATGCCCCCTCAACGTCACGGCAGGTCGACATTGAAGCACTGGTCGCGCTCGCCAACCGTGTGCTGGACGACCGGATTGCGCTGGAAGGCAAGTTCACGGGCGTCGACGACCAGCACGCCATCGAAGACATTCTCCGGGTTGGTACGTCGGCGGGCGGTGCGCGCGCCAAGGCTGTCCTCGCCTGGAATCCGGACACAGGCGAATTCCGCTCAGGCCAGGCGCCGGCAGAGGAGGGGTTCAGCCAGTGGCTGATGAAATTCGACGGCGTGGAGGCCAACCGCGACAAGGAGCTGGCCGACCCGCAAGGCTTTGGCCGGATCGAATATGCCTATTCCCTGATGGCCCGCGCGGCAGGTATCGACATGGAAGACTGCCACCTCCACCTGGAGGGCGGCCGTGCACATTTCATGACCCGGCGGTTCGACAGGACAGACACGGGTGCCAAGCTGCACATGCAATCGCTCGGCGCCCTCATGCATTATGATTTCAATTCAGCCGGGGCCTATGCGTATGAACAGGTGCTGCAGGCGATCCGGCGGCTCGGCTTGCCGACGCGCGATGTCGAGCGACAGGTGCGGCGGACCTTCTTCAATCTCGTCGCCCGCAACCAGGACGACCACGTCAAGAACATCGCCTTCCTGATGGACCGGCAAGGCGTATGGCGCCTGTCGCCCGCTTTTGATGTCGCCTATTCCTACAATCCGTCCGGTGCGTGGACGCGCCAGCATCAGATGAGCGTCAACGGCAAGCGTGAGAGGTTCGAGATCGATGACCTGATCGCCTTCGCGGGCGTCGGTGGCATCAAGCCGGCCAGGGCCAAAGCCATACTGGCCGAGGTCTCGCAGGCCGTCGCGCAATGGCACGCGCATGCTGTTGTTGCCGAAATTCCGGATGACGACATAGCCCGTATCGCGCGAGCGCACCGCCACAATCTGTTCTACTGAGAGTTCGTCAGGCGTGCAGGTATGGCGTTGGCCAGGACAACAGGTCCAGAGGCCAGCACGCTCTGCGAAGATAAGGCGTTTGCCCGCTTGCGTGAACCCTTCCGTTTCGCGTCAGGATGGACAAAGTGACGGCCAATCCGTAACTGTGTTAGCGGGATGCAAAGCGAGCGGGTCTGCATACCCACGTGACATCCTGATACAGGAAGCGTTGCAAGGCCGAAGCCAGCCAATGTCTGGCCTCGCAGATTTTTGGACAGGTTCGACCCATGGTTAGCGCGTACGGTACTGAAACGTCCAGGTCCCATGCGGACTTCCTGTGCGGGGGAGGCGAGATGGGAAGCCTCATCCGCGCATTCAACTGGGCGGCGTCGCCCGTCGGAGATCCGGCGGAGTGGCCGCAGGCCCTGCGGACCATCGTGCGTCTGATCTTGAGCACGAACCATCCCATGTTCATATTCTGGGGCGACGATCATATCTGCTTCTACAATGACGCTTACCGCGCCTCCATCGGATCCGAAAAGCATCCGGCCATGCTTGGCGCGAAGGGGCAGGAAATGTGGCCGGAAATATGGCCCATTATCGGTCCGCAAATTGATCAGGTGATGTCGGGCGGCGATGCAACCTGGCACGAGGATCAACTGGTCCCGATCCTGCGCCATGGCAGTATCGATGAGGTTTACTGGACTTATGGTTACAGTCCGATCGATCATGAGGGAACGATCGGCGGCGTCCTCGTGGTGTGCACGGAAACGACCCAGAAGGTGTTGTCGGAAAGGTCCCAGACAGAAGGGCTGGAGCGATTACGCGAGCTGGTTCAGCAGTCGCCTGGCTTTATTGCCGTACTATCGGGTCCGGACCATCGGTTCGAACTGGTGAATGACGCCTATCAGGAACTTTTCCTAGGCGACACGCATGCAATAGGGCGAACTGTTGCCGACGTGTTTCCGGAAGTCGCAGAGCAGGGTTTCACGGCCCTTCTCGATGAAGTGTTCACGACGGGACGCTCTCATTTTGGGCGGGATATGCGGCTCGCCATATTGGCAACAGAGGGGCGGGAATCACGCGAACTGTTTCTTGATTTCATCTACAAGGCCATTCGCAATCCGGCGGGCGAGATTGTCGGTGTATTCGTCGATGGCTATGATGTCACCGAGCGTAGCCGATCTGCGAATGCGCTGGCTGACAGCGAGCGGCGCTATCGCGATCTCGTTCAGAACCAGACGGAAATGATATGCAGGTTCAGGCCGGACGGGGAAATACTGTTCAGCAATAATGCCTATGCGCGGGCCGTTGGCGTAGATCCCGATAAAATGACGAAGGCAAATGTCTGGGACTTCATAAATGCGGCGGATCGACCGGCGGTCGAAGCGAGCCTTGCGCGCCTCTCACCTGACATGCGGCAAGTCCGCATAGAGAACCAGATTCAAACCCCGGACGGGGCGCGCTGGACCCTATGGACCAACAGTGCGATCCGGTTCAGTGCCAACGGTGAGCTGCAGGAGGCCCAGTCCACGGGGATCGACATCACGGAGCGCAAAAGGGTTGAAGAAGCCCTTCGCGAAAGCGAAGCCCGCTTTCGTCACATGTCCGACCATGCCCCTGTGATGATCTGGGTCAGCGAAGCGGACGGCCAATGCGTTTATCGCGGGCGTTCCTGGTATGAACTGACGGGACAAAGCGTACAGGAGGGGCTCCGGGCCGGTTGGCTCGACGCGGTTCATCCCGAAGACCGGGAGGCGGTGGCATCCGGGTATCGCACGGCGGTGGAAGAGCAAACCAGCTTCAGGATCGAATACCGCGTACGTGCAGCGGAAGATGAATATCGCTGGACCATGGATTCCGCCGTGCCGCGCTTCGATGAGGCGCGGCAATATCTAGGTCATGTCGGTTCCATTACGGATATTGACGCGCGTCGCCGTCAGGAAGACCTCAAGAGCCTGCTGCTCGATGAGCTCAACCATCGGGTCAAGAACACGCTTGCGGTCGTACAGGGTATTGCGCAACAGACCTTTCGACCGGACGGCGATGTGCGGAGCATGCGGGCCAGCTTCAACGCGCGCCTGCATGCGCTCGCGGTCGTGCATAACGCGCTCACCCGCGCCGAATGGGGTAAAACGTCTCTTCGCGAAATCGCGGAGGAAACGCTCGCGCTAACGCGTCAATCCCAGAACCGGGTCGAAATTTCAGGCGAGCCTGCAGAGCTCGGCGCCGGCGCGGCGCTTGCGATCGCGATGGCCTTCCATGAGCTTGGGACAAATGCGTTGAAGTACGGTGCCCTCTCCAGCGCGACAGGGAAAGTGTCACTGACATGGAAACTTGAGCCCCAGAATCCGTCAATATTACATATCATCTGGCGGGAGTCCGGCGGGCCTCCGGTGGTGGCCCCGACGGCATACGGATTTGGCTTTACAATGATCAAAAGAGCACTTGAATTCAATGTAGGGGCAAATGTGGAGATGAATTTTGATCCAGAAGGATTTCAGTGTACGATTAAATTGCCTTTAGGGGGTGTATGATGATCCAGAAACTTAAAGGGAAGCGGATACTCATACTGGAAGACGAATTTGTCGTCGCGATAAGTCTTGAGGCCGTCCTGGTCGACGAAGGGGCCATACCCATCGGGCCAGCTGCAAATTGTTCGGAAGCGCTTACGCTTCTGGACGCGCATACCGTGGATGCTGCAGTCATTGACGTAAATCTCGGTGGTGAACTGAGCACATCGGTTGCAGAACGCCTGCGCTTGGCTTCGATACCGTTCGTGGTGACGACCGGCTATGGCGAAAATAATACTGTCTCGGCGATGGGCGGTCATGCTGTCCTGGACAAACCCTACTTGCCAGAAGTGCTGATTGACACACTTGCGGGCATTCTTGCTGGCGCCTCGACTGCGTGAAAATGAGCGTTCGCGCCGAGGACATTCGGCCGCTGCCGGCTTTGGTAGCCGAGGGCGAACGAAGGCCCCTGTTGCGAGGGGGTGGGGATCGCCGATTGGTGTTTGTCTCGCGCTGAAGAGGCGGGCGATCCCGCCTTTCTTGATGCCTGTGACAGGCATAACCCTCAGTCACCTTCCACGGGGCGGGTGGCGCCAGGCTGATCGTCCTGCCTATCCCGCGTCAAGTTTTTGATATTTGGCGGGGTTGCAAAGGGGCAGACCCAGGTTTCATCTACCGCGCGACCTGAATATTGGCGCGCCTCGGATATGGTTCCGTGGTCAGCCAACATCGGATTTACCGACCCGTTCAGCCGTTTATCACGCTCCCGGATGATGGCCTTCATTTCGTCGAAACGCCCATCCTGCCGCAGCTTTTCAAATTGCAGATGTGAATTGAACACCAGCGTCGAATGGGGTGAGCGCCTGGCGCGCCGATTGCTGCCCGGGTGCATGCCAATGACGAAAAATGGGTGCCCGGCAAGGCTCATGGAAAAGCCCGGATCGTCCGGATCGGCGGCAACTGAGTCGTGCCAGGGAATGCCGAGACTGGCATCGAGATTGGAAATACCAGACAGTAATTTCCATAGTTTCGTTTCAAAAGCTGCCTCTAAGTCTATCGGCTCCTGGCTGAATATGGCGACGAAAGAGGTGATACGTGGATCTGCCAGGTCGATCTGTTGCGCATAGTTCATCAGGTCGAGGTACAGCGCCAATTGGCTGCTGGCGGCGCACATATGATGATAGATATTGACGCGTACATTTTGCTGCACCAGCGCTGCCTTCGCCCCCACACAGGGAAAGGGTTCACTTTCGACAAAGGCAAGAAATTGCGACGCCGCTTCAGCCTCGGTGATCGACACCATCGCGGCTCGGTTCAGGACAGGCGCAAGTTTGAAACGTCTTGATTTGGTTGTCACCCACTGACCTCGCTTCGCTTTGAAACATCCTCGCCTTAAAATGCGCAAGCTCTGACCCGGTTCCGCAATCCGGGCAGCGCGTGACAGTGCGCAAGATTCGAGATGGCGGACACAGGGGGGGGCGTGCTTCACGTGAAGGCTGGTCAAGAAGCTGGAGGCAAATGGCCAGATTATCACGCGTTGCCGAAAGCAGATTACAATCGCATTTCTAACCGCTGCCTCACTGCAAGCGCGAGGCGACCGACGGGGCGAAACCGCGCACGCGTCAGAGGCGGACAGATAGTTCAGACGTCTGCTGCGTCTGATCAATGCCAGACTGCGCACGGCGGCATCGCCGATCCCATTCGGCAGGAACGCATGCGTCTCGGGTGCGGCGTCCCGTCTGAGCAAGCTGGTCCATAACTGAATAGCGGCCAGCGGATTTCTCAGATCGTGGGCGAGAATCGCAATCAGAGCCGACATCATGAGGGGCTTGAGGCGCGCCTGACCCGGCCGGATGACGGGCTTGTCAAAGGCAGCAGCACAACTGTCCTGCACCGAGTTCATGCAGGCGTCGTTGGTAACTTGAACCTACGGCGGAGAGGTCCTGCCAGTGGAGCTATGGGTGGCACAACGGGTGTCTTGAAGATTAAACCATCCCCGTCGCACAGTGCGTTGCGACGGGGATGGTGTTAGCGAGCCTGTTACTTCGGCCACAGCGTCTGGTTGCTCTGGTCAAGGACCTTCAGCTGGCGGTTCTCAATCGCAAGAACGGCCTGCGGATTCTCTACACCGGTCTGCCAGATGATATTATCGCGCGCATCCAGAAGAACAAAGTTGCCGGACATCTGAAGCTCTGCGCTCTTGCCGTTGAGAGGCGCCTGAGCATCATTATGGCTTCCCCACACGAACGCATCGCCCTTGTCATAAACAACGAGGTTTCCGTCATCCTGCAGCACGACATAGTAATTCTTGGCCTTCGTGAAATACTTCTTGTTGACCTCGAGCGCCGAGCCGCGCGTGATTGACGGGATCGCCGCACTGTTGCGCGTCACGGCGTTCTTGATCACCTTCGTATCCGTCTCGACTTCGGCGAACATGTCGACGGTGATCGTACCGTTTCTCGTGTAGGCATTCGCGTCGGACTTGCTGCCCTCAGGGCGGTAGTGATAGCGCGGGTAGAACGTCTTCGTGTTCTTGCGTCCCATGACCGAGGCCTGAATTTCCTCGCCCGGCAGGACTGTCACTTCCTGGGATGCATTAATCGCCTTGGACGTTTCTTCGCCCTTGGTGGAATCGGTACCAAAGGACTGCGCCAATTCAGTGCTCACTGTCAGCTCGCTGCCGGCGGTGCCAACACCCGGCACTTCGACGGACGCACTGGAAGCCAGCGAAACGCCCACGGTCAGCGACGTGTTCTGGTTCCATGAGAAGGAGCTGCTCTTCGTTTCCGCATACGAAATCTCGAGGGTGCACGTAATCGGGCTCGTCGCGTTCACATCATTCTTGCAGACGTTTGATCCGCCGATCATTTCCTTGTCAGAGCCTGCGTTTGTCTCGGCTTCTTTCCAGGTATCCACCTTGTACATCTCGTAGCCGAGCCGTTCCACTTTCAGGCTCGACACCCGATCATCCCAGCCCTCTTTCAACAGGTCAAGGTCAAGGCCCCTGGCGCCGCCGTCAAAGGCCTCATTCTGGCCTTCAAAATTGTGACCGTCATAGAGCGTAACCTTCACGCCAGATGGAATGCGGATGTAAGACATCAGGTCAGCGAGCAGAAGCTCGTGCTTTTTCTCGCCCTGATTATAGTTGCCCAGGCCAATCGTGTGGATCGTCTGGTTCGGCTTGCCACTTTCAGCCTGGGGATGCTCAAACATGGTAATGGTCGGACCATCGCCAGCTGCTGCTATGTCGAGCGAGCTGATCGCGTCGCCGAACCATTGCATGTGAGGGTAGTTTCCGCGCCACAGGGTTGCGGAATCCGCCTTCGGCAACAGGTCGCGATCGATGTAAATGGTGACCTTGACGTTACTGCCGACTTTCATCGACGAAATCTCGTCGCTCCAGCCATCAAGCCGTGCATGCCGTCCGAGTTTGTAAACCTGCTCCGGACCCGTGCACTCCGCATTGCCAAAAACAATGATTTCATTTGCGCCTGGTGAGCGCGCCCTTGTGCAATCTGCTGCAGCGACGCCCGGAAATGCCACTGCACCCAGGATCGCGAGCACGCTGCTCGCGCTGGCAAGTCTATTCATTGTGTTCCCTACCCTTGTTGAGTGAAATCCCCTCCCTCGATCAGGGCCTAGCCTGTCGTTTAAAAGGCGTTTCAATTTATATGCAGGTGACGCTACAAAACAAATCATGGCACGACAATGCTACCTCAGAGATTATTGTATTCCTTCTAAACTTCTGCGGGTTCGGCCAGTTCACGCCAAAAAGGCCTTTCGTCATACTGCTGCGTGCAAGTGTTGGCCGCCGGCCTCGAAATTTTCCGCATCCTTGCGTGCGAGCATGTGGGCGCTGACGAGCGCTCACGCTTTCATCGAACCAAGTCTGACGAGCTCGCCATCCCCTTCTGTCGGGAAGTGCACATCATCTGGTGTGTGGCCGGGACCAGGAATTCGGTACGTCATCAGCTCCGGCATGGACGGCGCCACTCGAACGCTATGCGCGGGCCGGTCGGCAAGATTTGCGATGACGTCCTGAACGCGTGGAGCTGCCGTCTAGCTGATCCCCGGCTCAGTGAAGTGGCCGCACCCTTCCCAGTCACGCGAGACAGTATGTTTGGACTGCTCCAGGGGGAAATCGGAATCAAATCGCAATGCAGATCGACTGAAGATCGACGATCAAGACAACAATGTGCTTTCAGTTTTTGCATGTTTGTCGGAGCCGCGATTCCTAATCATCCATCAAGCTCTTGTGGAGGAGGCCCCTCATTCTGTCGATAAACCTATCTCGTTTCGATCAAGCCCTTTCCGGAAAGGCGGCGGCAGAATGCGCCGGGTACAGTTAATCGTCACCGAATGTGCTTTAGGTTTTCAGCGTCGGAAATTGAAGAAGAAGGGCAGGCCGCGCCTCGCTATCTCCATGAGATGCCGTTTGCGCGGGACGCGGGAACGACGATGTGCCCAGCCTTATCCGGCAGCAGGGTGGGATGGAGAAACCATGGCAGGCGAGTGACACTGGCGCCAGGCGTTCCAATCGCGAAACCGGCCAAGCAATTACAATTGGTGCGTGCTGGCCGCATCTTGAAAAGGTGCTAGCCTTGGCGACCGATATGAAATGATGGGGGAAATCGCGTGCAAACCCGGCCTTCGATCTCCATTCCAATTTTGCGACTGGCCGCTTTGGGTATCGTTGGCCCAAAGACAAAATATTTCTTTCGCGACTGGACCGGATTGTCTGGAGGCATGAACCGTGGCTGGCCGCCGGCAGGCAGCCTTCAGCGACTCTCTTCTTGATGACAGGTCCATGTCAGCATCGCATGTCGCGCACGGCGCGGCGTATGGATAACGCGATCGGAAAACGTGTTCGCTTGGCCCGCCGTCTTCGGGATATGTCATTGGCGGACCTGGCGCCTCGTCTCGGGCTGACCCCGCAACAGCTACAACGATCGGAAGCCGGAGCCCGCCGTCTTCCAGCTGCAACCATATATCAAGTGGCGACAGTACTTCACCTGCCCGTGGATTGGTTTTTCATTGTCGATGTCGGTCATCCGGACAAGTACCAGACTTGAAGATAGATCTCGTGAAAACGACCGGAAACGCTTCTGGAAAACCGGCTGCCTATGGCGTTCAGATTTACGATAGCGCTAGCGACGGTTATGCGTGTGGATTACGCGTCAGTTGCCTGACGCGGTCGCGGTGAATGAAAAAGGGCATGGGTGCCGGCTTCGCGCCTGGCCAATTGGCTTGCCATATTGCGCGCCATTATGGGACTTGCAGAGTTGAAATAGGTTGGACCGACCCCTCTGTCTGAAACCGCGATCAGGATTCATCCGGAAGCGCGCCCGCATGAGCGTTCCGCATCGTAACAGGATCCACCGATGTACGGTTGTCGTGGCACTTGAGGCTTGCCGCACCGTAAGTCGCAAATTTACCGCGAGCCAGCATTCGGATCTGATGCACGCAGGGCTGTCTGAGAAAAGGCAGTGTTCAAGGATAAGTCCCCCCCTGAGCCTTGCGCGCAGGTATCGTTCGCCGGCACACTGGGTGGAGGCGTCACGTCATCCGGGCCTGCAATGCGGTTTCTTCCGCTCTGTTTGGCGCGATAGAGCGCAGCGTCAGCGCAGCGATAGAGTTCATCAAAGCCTGAAGCGGGATTTCCTGAGACAAGGGCAATGCCCATACTTGCCGTAATCTGTTCCGGTATCGAAAAATCATGTCGTTCAATGCGCTGTCTGAGGCGTTCGGCGAAACGCGCGGTCCCATGCGCGCTCCGGGAGGCCACAAGAATGCAGAACTCTTCGCCGCCAAATCTCGCGCAATAGTCCTGAGCGCGGCATTCTTCAGTCAATATCCTGGCAAAGGCAACCAGGACCTCATCACCTGTCGCATGACCATGGAGATCATTGACGCGTTTGAAGTGGTCAATATCCACACAAATCAGTGCCAGATTTGTGATCCGATGCAGATCGTCGGCCAACGCGGTATTGAAGTGCGCAATGAAGGCGCGTCGGTTCGGCAAATTCGTCAGAAAATCTGTAGACGCAATGGCCGATAGCTGCGTGTGCTCGGCATCAAGTCTATCACGCTCCCGGCGCAGCTTCATGACATGCAGCGTGACGACGACAGTCGTCATGACGACTTCGAGTAGAAGGGCAGGCGCGAACCCGTAATTCAAAACTGCGGTGTCCGCGATGAAACCGGCGTCGTGAAGAAGGTTGCCGACGATAATGACGCCCAGACCAGACCAGCCCACAAGCTGCAGTGCTGCGGGACGACTTCCGCGGAAGGTCGCAACGGTGAGGCTTGCGAAAATGGCGGCCGGTGTCGCGCTCAAAGCGAGTATCAGGAGCTGAAAGTTGACGTGCTGGTCGGGCGCGCCGAACGGGATCAGCACAAGCGTCGCAACTATTGAGAGTAGCGCTGTCAACGTGAGCGTTCCCCGCCAGAAGCGTCCGAGCTTGTTTGAATCACACAACTCACGCACCAGCAAGCATGCGAGGCTGAAGGTCATCGCAATCACGACGTGATTGAAGTCGGATCGTGCGCCAACGGTTAGGCCGGAGAAGAGCGGAAAGATGAGCCCGGACCATGAGACTGCATACAGAAATGCGGTCAGAAGCATCGCAAAGTGAATGGCCAGAAATTTTGCACGCCATACGGCAAACAGGAAACCGTTCACCAACAAGAGGCCCAGCATCAGCCCGATCAGAATGCCGGAGTGGATGATGCCATCAATATGGTCCCTGGCATCCGCCTCAGCGCTTGCAATTTCGAGCCTATCCCAATTCTCGGTATCGACTGGATTATCGACGCCAATCAGCAATGTTCGGGGTGCGACACCTGTTTCGGAGCCGATTGGAAAACTCATCCGGTTGGGTGACCGCCACTGGCGTCGGAGCGACCCGATCGGATAAGCATTCTGGCGGACTGATCCATCGTCAAATTCCACATAGGTCGTAATGCCGCCATGACGTGACATTGTCGCCCTGACGACCGGCGTGTCGATCAGCCGTATCGAGGCATCGAAGTCGATCCGGATCCAGACATGCTTACCGGAAGGGGTCAGCTTGTTAGCAGAGCAGTCGAAGGATTGGGAACGGCGCACCAGCTCACGGGGCGGCAATTGCGCGTTGTCAAAACTGACACAACTCTCTTTTATATCGATACGGCTGGTATTCCGAGCTGCGGGCTGAGCCTGTGCGGGCGCAGACATCACCAGCAGTGCCAATAGACAGAGGAAGACATGACGTCTCAGCATGCGGGCAGTATACTATTTTATGCTTCCCCCATCGTGACCGGGATGAAGCAAATCGCTGCGACTTCAGAACCTTTGATTAGTAAGTCATCCATGCGACCGTCAGCGTAACGGGGTGCGTGTCGGGGACTTTAACTCAACGGGATCGTTTCCAACAGGCGATTGAGCATCTTGTGGGCGAATTACGTATCGAAGTCTTCCACTCATAGACGGTCGCTCGTGCGACAGATATCAAGGACCCGTACACGGTACAGGTCTTCGACATTCCCGATGTGGGGCGGGAATAGGACATACAAGGATCCAGTTAAATGGATGTTCTCGGGCAAGAATTTCAAATGGTGAACGCGTTCTTTGCCATACGAGAATACTGATCATCAGGATCGCACACCTGAAACCCTGTTCTCCTGACAATGTCCGCTACGCGCGTTCGAAATTTATTTTCTCCGACGCAAAAGGCTCATATTTTTAACCAAAAAAAACGCCTCATGGAGATGAGGCGTTTTGTCTTGAATGAAGGACGCGTTTAGTTCCTTTTCCTTTAGAACTTATAGCTCGCACCAAATACTATGCGACGATCCGTTAGGCCCTGGAAGCATAGCAAGCCGCCCTCATTGACACAGGATTGCTGGACCGGGGACTCGGTGAGGTTCACACCCTCAATTCCGATGTTGAGATGCTCATTCACGTCATAGCTGACGCTGGCATTCAGCTGTCCTCTGGCTTCCTGAACAACGGGGAAACCCCAAGGATAGCTTGACGTACTGCCAAAGTCTTCCGACCGGTAGGCCGAACGCCACGTATACCGCGCCCGCGCTGAAAGACCATATTTTTCATAGTATAGCGTCGTGTTGTACGAGTCTTCGGACAGATCGATCTCGGTAACGGGCAATTGAACATTGGTTGCACCGGTTGTCGCTTCAAAAACCGTAGCGGCGCGAGATGTGGCATTCCAAACGCCGTCGCCAGGGGAGAAACTCAGGTGCGTGTAGTTGGCCAAAACACCAAAGCCCGATGCCCAGCCGAGTCTATCCTCAAACGCTGAGAGGTCATACTGGAATGCAGCCTCAAGTCCTTTTTGGGTCGTCTCGCCACTATCGTTGACCAGCTGAGATGTCGGAACGCATACGCCAGCAACGCCGGTCGTATCCTGCACGCCAGCTGCATTCAGCGGTGCGAAAACGTTACGGAGGGCAATGGGGTTGAAAATACCGCCACCTTCACAGGGATCTGTAACATCGCGGACAAGTTGCGTCACGCCGTTGGCGTCCACCGTGGGTGTTTCCACCGGATTTTGCTGCTGGGACACAAAAAGCCCGGTGCGCTTCTTATGGAAAATGCCTACGCTCAATACAGCAGATGGGGCAAAATACCATTCCGCTCCAAGATCAAAAGACTCCGTTACTTGAGGCTCCAATCCGGGATTGCCCAGATTCACTGCCGGGTTCGGGCTCGTGCTAAAGGTATAGGACGTGGACAGGGAGTCGAAATTGGGGCGCCTGATATCCTTACCCCAACCTGCTCGGATTATCAGATCGTCACGAACGTCTGCGACAAGATTGAATCGTGGCAACACGAAATCATAACTGCCCTCTGTCGTTGTCGGCGTCGCCACTCCATTGACGAGCGTGTTTCCTGTCGACGAAACATCGGTTTGCACGTACCTCAAACCGGCATTCCCACGGAAAATACCTGCCGCAAAATTTGCTTGCGCATACAAAGCATGCGTCTTTTCTTCGATATCGAAAAACGCCGCCTGGTTTGATGTCGGGGAGCTAATAGGGGCGGCCGTTGCGCCTGTCAGCGCATTGTTTGCCGCAATGGCCGCGTTCAACGCATCTAGCACATATTGAGGATTATCCGCCACAAGCTGCGGATTTATTACAAGGAAATCCCGTACATAAAGCGACCTGCCGTCAGCCGCGTTAAAGTTATCCGGGCCTGCTACGAGGACATCCGCGAACAAATTTCCTCTCGGGCTATCGTTGAAAGCGCTAAGCGAATAACTTGAGGTTACATCATCATTCAGACTACTCGTCTTGTTGAAACGGTAGCCAAAGTCAAAGGAGAAATTGTCGTTTTCATCATATGTAAAATCGGCCCGGAATGCATCTTCCGAATTTTCCGCCTTGCTCCGTGATTGCTGTACTTGTTGCAGCATGACGTTCGCAGGATCGAGCAATTGCTCAGTTGTCGGGCCGAGTTGGGCCGGATCCTGCAGGATGCCCCAAGTCAAGCGATCTCCCGTGAGATCGTATACGAACGGTGTGCCATTATCATTCGATGATCCCGTTGGGGCATTTGGATTGATAAAATTCAGCGTTGTATTGATGCTTGGGGTCGTGGTGTCGGACGTTGCTGTCGCGACTTCCACGCGACCTGAAAGCTTTTCACCTAGCGTCCAGTCAGTACCCAATCGGAATATTTTGCTATTCGTCAGGCGAGAATTCGTGTCGCCCGAAAAGCGCAGGTTGCCATCACTTCCATCAGACTGAACGGGTATGACACCCCGGACTGCCGCCTCGATACTGCCGAGATCCTGTCCGCCGATCGCGCCAAAATCAATCGTCTCGAACTCATCAGGTACGGACACGCCGGCAAGGTCTGAAACGCCCGATGCTTGAACGCGCGAACTCTGTTCCCTGCGCTCCTGATCATTGATGATCGCATCGAAATAGAACTTCATATTTTCGAGATTATTCGGCCTGAATTCCAGCGATCCTGCAAAATTGGTCGTTTTGGATTCGTAGTTGTCATAGTCCTGGATCAAGAACTGAATGGGCAGAAAATCGAAACCTTGCGCATTGGGCGTGCCACCATTGGCTGCAACGAAGTTGTCACGATCGACGCGCGGACGAAAGGCCGTAGCGTCTTGCTCTGCGTAGCTTAGACTGCCCACAACGCCGAGTTCTCCAGCGCCTGTCATCCAATTGTTGCCATAGGCACCGGATAATCTGGGCTTGATCCCGTCTGTTGTGAGGCTGCTGTCTTCGCCCTGAATGCTCACACTTAGCAGCCGGTCATCCAGGTCAAGCGGACGAATTGTTCGTAGATTGATTGTGCCACCAACCGAGCCTTCGATCGTTTTTGCTTCTGACGCCTTTGTTACTTCAACAGAAGCGATCATCGCCGCAGAAACGTCTTCAAAGCTGATACCGCCACGGCCAGAGCCAGAGCCTACGGTCGATACCCCATTGATCTCCGTCCGGTTCGAATTTGTACCACGAATCTGAACACCCTTACCGATACCGGCTTCACGTGTGATCTGTACACCGGGAATGTTTTCAAGAACTTCGGCGAGGTTTTGGTCAGGTAATTTTCCGATATCGATGGCTTGAATGACATCCACCAGGTTGTCCGAATTCCGCTTCTCATTAAGAGCACTTGCGAGTGACGCGCGGATGCCGGTAACGACGACGACGTCTTGTCGCGCCTCGCCTTCAACAGCTGTGTCCGGGACAGTTGCAGGTTCTTCCTGCGCTGCTGCCAGCGATCCCAGCGGCAAAGCAACGCCGGCAAATAGGGCCGCGCGCCAGAATTGCAGAGATCCTCGGCGGACGGATTTGTAGCTTGTTTGAGTTGGCATTCGAATTTCCTCCCGGTGATGTTTTTTTGGATTCGCCTTAGACGAAGCGCTTTAGTGCACGGAATACGCTGCGAACCGATATGTCAACCAATATGGTTTAAAATTGTGGGGAAATTGGTAGGACCAATTTGATGTCTAATCAGGCGTGTGTTAATTGGGTGACACTTCTGATCGTGATGATGCGAACCGCTCAGCCAGAAGGGCTCAAATTGAGACTGGATCTGATGCGCTCGTCGCGAGCGCGGCTAAATTATTTGGCTACTATACATATTCCGTAAACTGATCGAGTAAGCGTCATTTCAGTTCGGCGATGACGATTGGGTCGTCAAATTCTGGGGCTGACGAGCGAAGATGTGACCTCGTCAGCGCGTCAACGGCATTATCTAAGCGCCAATATTGGAGCGCAGAAAACGTTCCCGATTTTCATGCGACTGTCGGCGGGCGTCTTCGATGGCTTGTTGTTCGGAGGCATCGAGAAGCGCATGCAGAAGTCTAGAGAAATGCCTGCGCATCGCAGTGCGCGCGGCCGTGGGATCGCGCTGGCGAAGCGCTTCCATGACTTCGGAATGTTCATTCACGCGGTGGGACGAATCTTCATGGCAGACTGCAGAATACACGCGCTTCACTGCATCGACTTCAGTACGGATGCGCCAGAGGGTTTTCAGGAAGAACACGTTTGCCTCGTTGCCTGTCGCTTTGGCGATTAACAAGTGGAAGCTCTTGTCCGCTTCTTCGCCTTCAAGCGAGTCATGATGTACTTTCGCCATTTGCGCGATCGTCGCTTCGAGTTCGGCGATCTGGTCGTCTGTAATCATGGTTGCGGCAAGTGCCGCGCATTCCGACTCGAACAGGAGTCGGGTTTGCGTCAGTTCAAACGGCGTTACTGTTGGAAGCGCCATACCGCCTGCAGCAAGCGGATCGCGGACATACACGCCAGATCCGACTTTAATCTCAACGCGACCTACAGCTTCCAGGGAAATTTCAGCTTCCCGAACGACAACCCTGCTGACGTCGAACTTTTCAGCGAGTTCGCGCTCTCCTGGTAAACGCGTACCGGGCGGGTACGCTCCGGAATCGATCATGCTCTGAATAGCGCGTGCGACCGTGTGATATAGTCGTTTTTCCGTCATTATGGATCATCCTGCAGTCTCGCCAGACGCCTGTGAGTCGTCAAATCTCACTACTCTTGGCAGGTTTAAATACGCGCAAGAAGCTTACGATACAAGGGTTTACAAAGTGGTATAACCAATCAGGGGCGCTTATCACTAGCACGTTACATTGCCGTGTCGGTCAGAAGGGACAGCAGGACGGGAGCCGAACGTCGTCCATTGGAATCATGACCGCTGCCGACCCAAATCAGTTTTCAAACGAATTTTTCCCCTGAGTTCGTCCGCTGATATGCGGCCGGCATTGGTAGGACCACCTGTACATTACGCCTTATCCTCCTTGCTGTTTAGTAAAAATTCGAGGCGAGAGTCATCGTCTGGAGGTAATGGTTGGGAGTAGGGAGAACAAATTGGTATGTGTGATTGGTTGACATTATCGGTCCAATCATTAGTTTTGGGAAAACGCCGCGAAGTTGGTGAGGGAGAGGTCTGACATGTTCCGAAAATTAGCGATGGCATTGGCGGCGGTTATGTTGGTCGGCTGTGGCGCGCATGTCGGCGGCTCGAGCGGAATTGGCGCAGGTATATTACCCGACCCCGTCAACCCGCCGGCCCTCAGGTCAAATTCGCTGCCGAGCGCCCTTAGAACCATCCGCGTGGAAAGCCCCACACAATTTGCTGACGCAGTGACTGCGGCTGTTCCGGGCGACCAGATCGTTTTGGCAAACGGGAATTGGGTTGATTTCGACGCACTCCTGGAAGCCGAAGGAACAGCTGAGGCACCCGTACAGCTTATCGCAGAGACGCCTGGCAAAGTCATCCTTTCAGGACAATCCAGTCTGCGACTCGCCGGCAATTATCTCTTTGTGTCTGGCCTTGTATTCAAGGACGGCTACACACCGCGTAGCGAAGTGATCAGCTTTAGGAAAGACACCGAAAGCACGGCGAATAATTCGCGCGTCACGAGCACGGTGATTGAAGGTTACAGCAACCCCGATCGTGCCCAGCGAGATCTCTGGATCGGTCTCTACGGGAAAAACAATACGTTCGATTTCAACCATTTGTCGGGAAAACTGAATGCCGGACCGACACTGGCCGTCCGCCTCGATACGGAGGCCAGCCGAGAAAACCACCACAGGATCGCCAATAACTATTTCGGGCCCCGACCAATCTTTGGATCGAATGGAGGGGAGACGCTTCGAATCGGAACCAGTCACTTCTCTTTGACAGACTCGCTTACAGTCGTTGAAAACAACTTTTTCGACCGATGCAGCGGTGAAGTTGAGATTATCTCGAACAAGTCCGGGGGGAATATTATCCGCGGTAACACATTTTATGCGTCACGGGGTACACTGACGTTACGTCACGGAAGTGGCACCCTGGTGGAGAATAATCTCTTTGACGGAGCGGGCGCGGCATATACGGGCGGGGTGCGCGTTATAAATGCCCGCCAGACCATCCGGAACAATTACTTCAGGAACCTGACCGGCAATCGTTTCTCAGGCGCCCTCGTGGTGATGAATGGTGTGCCGGATTCGCCCATCAACAGATATCACCAGGTCGACGGCGCTGTTATCGAGCATAATACTTTTGATGGTGTCGCAGCGATCGAATTGGGAGAGGGCTCTGATGCTGAGCGCTCAGCAGTGCCGATCAATTCTGTATTCAAGGATAATCTGGTGATCGGACTGGGAGGGACGACCCCCTTCAATCTCTATGATGACATCAGCGGAATTAAATTCGAAGGCAATGTGTTTGACGTCGTGCCTCCTGCGGCGATTGCAACAGGATTTCAGATTGAAGCGGCCGAGCAGGCTGAGAAATCAATTGCGTCTGCCAATGGAGTGGGCGCGCTGGGTGACTTCGGCGTCGCAAAAGAGGCAACAGGTGTCGCATGGTATCCCAAGGCGTCGGAAGAGTCACCCTTCGAGGGCGGTCGGAACATTGCCTTGCAGCCTGGTAATGACGTTCTCTCTGGGGCCTTGAACACAGCCAGGCCAGGGGATCGCTACACGCTCTCGCCCGGAACTTATCGGGAATCAAGAATTATCAATGTTGAGGTTCCGCTGACTGTGGAAGCGGCCAAAGGTAGACCTGTTGAGCTGTTATTCGAGCGTCCTAACCTATTTGTACTGACGGGCGGTGGCGGTTTGATCCTTCAGGGCGTGACTGTGTCCGGTGTGGATGCGCCGGATGGTTCCGGTAATAGCGTGATCACCACGAGCGATAGCAAAGGCAGCGGCAATCACATGCTTGCCCTCCGCGACGTCCGGTTTGAAAATCTTGATGTCAATCGCGGGTTCTCGGTTGTTGCGGCAAAAAAGGGATCCTTCTTTGATCGCATCGATGTTGAACGTTCGTCTTTCGAGAATGTTTCAGGGACAGTCTTCAAGCTGGATGAAGAAGCCGATGATTATGGCATATATAATGCTGAATTTCTGAGTATCAGGGAAAGCCGCTTCGCGAATATTGGTGGGCCGATTGCAGCCATCTATCGCGGCGGCAGCGACGAAAGCACGTTCGGCCCGCATGCTGATATCAGCGGGTCGACTTTTGACAGTGTCGGTCGGGGAACTGCGCCGCTTATGGTTCTGTACGGCGTGCAGAAAGGCAGCTTCATTGACAACACCGTAACGGGTGCCGACCCAATCGAGCTGACGTTCACGACCGGCCTTCCCGTGTTTTCCCAGAGCGGCAATCGGGTCAACGGTGTAGCACAATCTGATTTTACAAATAAGACCGACCTGAGGAACCGCAAATGATGACGTGGCGGCTTTCTCTTGTGCTCAAGCGTTTCGGCGATGTTGCAGCTACGCTACTCCTCGGCATTTTGATTAGTGGTTGCGCCGGGTCAGTAGCCCCGGGCGCAGACTTGCAGCCGGCGGCATATTCAATCTCCGCCGATAACCTGTTCGACAAATCGATTGAAGAGTTGCGAGCTGAGGTGGACGAACGGCTTGAGAGCGGCGTCCCGGTCCCCGTCCCAGAAGACAGCGGCGGCGGCTACACACACGAGCAACACAAGCAGAATGGCAAGACTATCTACGAAGCCGGAATGCTTTACCGTGTCACCGGCGAAGCGGCCTATCGCGATTTCGCCGCGCAGATCCTGCTAGACTATGCTGCGCTGTATCCCACGCTTGGTCTGCATCCGAAAGTTAATCCTGAGGCGCCCAGCCGCTTGTTCTGGCAAGGACTGAACGAGGCTATGTGGCTTGTCTATGCCAGCCAGGGATATGATGCGATCAAGAATGATCTGAACGAAGATCAGCGCGCTGTGATTGAGGCCGGAGTGCTGCGACCGATGGCTGATTTTCTATCGGAGGGGTCGCCGGGGACTTTCAATCGCATCCATAACCACGGCACATGGGCCGCTGCCGCCGTGGGTATGACAGGCTATGTTCTACAAGATCGCGACTATATTGATAAGGCGCTCTACGGCCTCGACAAATCCGGAGACGCTGGCTTCATCAAGCAGATTGACGAGCTTTTTTCGCCGGACGGCTACTATGCCGAGGGGCCCTACTATCAGCGCTTTGCCTTGATGCCATTTGTCCTGTTTGCGCAGGCGATTGAACGCAACGATCCTGAAATCAAGATATTTGATCGCCGCGACGGTGTATTGCTCAAAGCGATCACCTCGACGATCCAGCAGACTTACGGCGGCCGATTTTTTCCCATCAACGATGCAATACGCGAAAAGGGGTTGAACACGGTCGAGCTTCGCTACGCAGTTGCCATAGCCTACGATCTGACAAATGACCCAACATTGCTCAGTATTGCGCAGCAGCAAAAAAGTATTGTTCCGACGGCTGAAGGCAAAAAGCTTGCTGCAGCCATCGCTGCCGGGCAATCCAGACCTTTCACATTTAAAACACTGGAGCTGCGCGATGGCCCCACTGGCAATCGGGGGGCGGTGTTCGTCTTGCGATCAGGGCCTGAGGCTGATGCGGGCGCAGTCGTGTTCAAAGCTGCGTCGCAAGGCCTGGGTCACGGCCATTTCGACCGGCTAGGCCTGCTATATTACGACAATGGCGATGAGGTGGTCGCCGACTACGGTGCAGCCCGTTTCCTGAACGTGGAACCAAAGGATGGGGGCAAGTATCTCCCGGAGAACACGAGCTGGGCCCAGCAGACCGTCGCCCATAATACACTTGTTGTGGATCAATCCAGCCAGTTTGGGGGAGACTGGGAGGCTGGTGAAGAACTGACGCCGACCATTCTCGCATTTGACGACACGGAGGGAGCGAGTTTCGCCGCAGCCGAAATCAACACGGCCTATCCGGGTGTCAGCTACAGCCGTGTCGTTGCCATGGTGGACCGTGACGATGGTGGCGCCTACATTATAGATATTGTCCGGGGCAAAAGTGACGCAGTCCACACTTATGATTTGCCCGTGCATTTCAAAGGACAGCTGATCGAGACCAGCTTGCCCTTTAAATACGCCACAACAAGCCTCACGCCACTCGGTACCAGTTCGGGGTACCAACATCTTTGGAAAACGGCGGAAGCACCCGAAATTCGGGGTGGCACTCGATCTGATCTGTCTGTCCTGATCAACGACCAGTTCTATACAATGAATTTCGTCTCGGACCAGGGCATGTCCGCGTACCTGACTCGTCTTGGTGCGAATGATCCCAACAATAATTTGCGTAACGAGCAAGCGGTGGTCTTGCGAGCGAGGGCGCAGGACGCAACGTTCATGTCTGTCTATGAACGTCATGGCCGCTACGATAATGACGAAGAGGTCACAGTGTTCTCCGGTGGCTCGGTCGAGCGTCTTGAAATGACTAAGTCCGGCGACTCAGACGTCTACCAGATCCGCTCAAAATCCGGGGATGATGTTTTGGTCCTGTTTTCACATGACACTGATCAGGCACTTGAACACAGCATGACGTACAACGGCAATCGCGTGACGTGGCGCGGCCCTGTGGGTCTCTATGAGACAAAGCCGGTTACAAAAAACAAATAGTAATGGGAGGAAAAAAGATGACCACACAGGCGCACTCACCGCTGTTCATAAACAGTCCTCGAAGCGAGGCAAAGGTCCTCGGGAACGGGATCTGCCGCACACTGCTAGGCTATGACCACAAGATCATGATGGCGAAGGTCTGGTTCGACAAGGGCGCAGTTGGTGATGTGCATTCGCACCACCACTCCCAGGTTTCCTATGTCGTCTCAGGGAAGTTCAAGGTCGAGATTGACGGTCGCCATCAGGTGCTGGAGGCGGGTGACTGCTTTTTTGTGCCGTCGATGGTTGCCCATGGTTCGATTTGCCTCGAGGCAGGCATCCTGCTCGATACCTTTAGTCCTGCGCGTGAAGACTTTTTAAGTGTGGGGGAATAGGACCATGAAGGTACGAGGCTTGAGATGGTGGGTCGTTACGCTTGTCGCGCTCGCGACGGTGATCAACTACATCGACCGACAGACACTAAACGTGCTGTGGCCCTCAAGTATCGCTCCGGACCTCTTTCCAAGTATGGACGCAGATGGCCATAAACAAATACTGGGTATCATTTCCGTCGTTTTCATCTTCTCATACGCTTTGGGACAAGCGATCTTCGGAAAAATCTTTGATTGGATCGGCACGCGCCTTGGGTTTGTGCTTTCCATCGGCGTCTGGTCTCTCGCTACGGCATCCCATGCTCTTGCTCAGGGCGTCCTAAGCTTTAGCATATTCAGATCCGTTCTGGGCATAGCCGAGGCAGGCAACTGGCCGGGCGCGGCAAAGGCAAATGCGGAATGGTTTCCTGTCAACGAGCGAGCTTTGGCGCAGGGTATTTTCAATTCCGGTGCGGCGATCGGGGGAATTATCTCCATTCCACTTATCGCATATTTAGCAATTTTCCTGGAATGGAAGTTGATCTTCATATTGGTGGCCGCTCTCGGCCTGATATGGCTTGTGCCTTGGTTTGTCATCGTCAAGGCCCCCCCAAAGTACCATTCCTGGCTGAGCGACGAAGAGCGAACATACATACTGAGTGGCCAGATCAATGAAGACCTGAACGACGACGGCAATCTGGATGGAGGATACAATCCATCAACAGGCGAGCTGCTATCTCGCAAGCAAAGCTGGGGTGTCATCGTTGCGTCGGCAGCGATTGATCCGATTTGGTGGTTGTTCATTATCTGGATCCCGACCTACCTCTTCGAAGTCCATGACTTCAACATCAAGGAATTAGCAGCCTCGGGCTGGCTGCCTTATGTCGGCGCGATGCTCGGAGCATGGTTTGGCGGACTTCTCGCGCAGAACCGTCTCAAAGCAGGTTGGAGTGTGAACAAGACTCGGAAATTCACGATCATACTGGGCTGCGTGATCATGCTGCCTTCTTTGCTGGCTATGTCTGTGGCTGTGACACCTGGGCTGGCGTTGGCGTTGATGTTCATCATTCTCTTTGGTTTCCAGACTGCGATCGGCAATGTTCAAACCCTGCCCAGCGACTTTTACGGGGGGAAAACCGTTGGAACCCTTTCGGGCTTCGCGGGGATGGCGGCCAAGCTCGCAGCAGCAGGTCTGACCTATCTGGTGCCTTGGCTAACAATGGGCGCAAATTACGCGCCTGTTTTCGTTCTGGGGGCCGCTCTGGCGACCACCGCGATCGCAAGCATTCTCTTCTTATGCGGTGAAATTCGCCCTCTTAAACCGCGCGGATTCGCTCAATGATCCGTATACAAAACACGTAACCCTATCAATTAATATCAACAGGAACAAAATCATGAGTGACCTAAAGGGAAAAACAGCCATCGTAACGGGTGGTTCTCGCGATATCGGCCGGTCGTGCTCTGTCAAACTGGGCGAGCAGGGCTGCAATGTCGTCGTCAATTACAATTCCGACAAGTCGGCGGCTGATGACACTGTTTCAGCGGTGCTGGCCGCTGGTGGCAAAGCGATTGCCGTAAAGGGTGACATGACCAAGAAAGCGGATGTCGATTACGTCGTGGCCGAAGCGGTCAAGGCATTCGGAAAGAACATCCACGTTCTTGTAAACAATGTTGGCGGTCTGGTTGCGCGCAAGAAGCTGGCGGAGATGGATGAGGCGTTCTTCAATCAGGTCATGACCCTGAACATGAACTCGACATTCCTGATGACACAGGCCGTTGTTCCCCACATGCCTGCTGGTAGCTCAATCGTGAACCTGGCCTCTCTGGCGGGCCGTGACGGAGGCGGGGGTGGTGCGTCGGCATATTCAGTTTCCAAAGGCGCGGTGATCACCTTCACCCGGTCGATGGCGAAGGAGCTCGGACCAGATGGCATCCGCTGCAACGCGCTTTGTCCGGGCATGATCGATACGACATTCCACGATACTTTTACGCCCGACGCCGTACGAAAAAACGTCGAAAATTCTGTGCCTTTACGTCGTCAGGGCCATCCGGATGATTGCGCTGATACTGTGGTTTACCTGGCATCGAATAAGTCCGCCTACATCACGGGCGCCAACATTGATATCAATGGCGGTATGTACTTCTCCTAGCGGGAAATTACTGCCTCCCGGTGCAAAGATGTCGGTCACAATGGGGCGCAGCATCTGTGAGCTGGCCTTTGCTTCCTTTAAGAGAAATCCTCAAATGACAGCTACAGTTGTAACCCTTGGCGAGCTGATGATGCGCTTATCTCCGCCACACAAACTGCGTCTGAGACAGGCGACCAGTTTTGATATTTGTCATGGCGGGGCTGAGGCGAATGTCGCATCGGCATTGGCAAATTTCGGCCTGGTATCGCGGTTTGTATCTGCCTTGCCCGATACGGAACTGGGTACCCAAGCCCTAATGATGCTGCGAGCCAATGGCGTGGACGCGCGTTTTGTTTCGAGGGGACCTGGGCGCATGGGCCTCTACTTCATGGAAGAGGGAGCGGATTATCGATCAGGTTGTGTGATCTATGACCGTGCCGACAGTGCGTTCTCGCATCTGGACCCTGCAGACATTAATTGGGACGATGTCTTTGGTGACGCGGACTGGTTTCATCTTAGCGGCATTACGCCAGCCATTAGCCCCAAAACCCGACATCTCGCCGAAGTCAGCGTATCCGAAGCAAGGAACCGCGGCGTACATATTTCCATTGATTTGAATTATCGGGAGCGATTGTGGACCTACGGCACCGCCCCTTCAGATGTTCTTCCCGCTCTAGTCGCTCAGGCCGATACGCTAATAGCCGGGCGTGGCGATTGCCCGGCTTGTCTCGGGCTGGATGGAGACGGCGAAAACGGCACCGACCCCTGGGCAAGGTCACTTGGTGAAAAGATCAAATCGCGGTTTCCACAACTAAAGAACATCGGCATTACGATCCGGTCTTCTTCCACGGCCGAACATCATGAATGGCGCGCTTATTTTCAGAACGAGACAGAGTCCGTCTTTTCTCGCGCATACGAAATGCAAAACGTCATCGACCGGGTCGGAACGGGAGATGCGTTTTCCGCAGGCTTCATATTTGGCCTGCTGACGAAGGCCACTGCCCTGGAGATCGTAAATTTCGGTGCTGCTGCGAACTGCCTCAAACATGCCATCGTCGGAGACGCAAACTGTGTCACCGTTGAGGAAGTTGAAGCGCTCGCGGCGGCTAGCTCGTTTGGCAGACTCAGAAGGTAGATGCCGAGGCAACGAGCCCAATTTTGATATCGGCATACGCGCGCTGATCCTGCTGGTATTGTTCGTCGAAACAGCGGCGTATGCGACGCCCTTCGGGGCATTTTCAGCGCAAACAGATCTGAGGTGGTGGTGCAGGGTGAATCGCCGCGTAAAAAGACGACACGACCGCCATTCTCGATTCTATTGCCACCTTGTCATTCCCGATGCGCCTCAGACGATATTTAAACTTAGATTTTCAATCCCGCCTTGGTGGCGTCACGTGTGATTAGCCTATCTAACCCGGCCCAATGTGCTCGACCTAGACCCGAATAGGAAACCCTCTCACCTGCGTGATGGCAACAATCGACGGACGTGGAGGGCGCGCTGGATCGAAGTCCGGCCAGCGCGTCGGTGTCAGGTCGAGCGACGCGGCGCCTTCGCCCGGATGCTGGATGCCTAGGAGCAGGGTGGCGCCATTGTCGATGAAGGTAGGACTGCAGCATTCGGCGCCGGCCGGCGGGGCATAGAACAATTTCGGCAGGGCGCGCCCATAGCCTTCCAGGTCCATCGCATACAGCCCGTCATGCCCGCTCGGCTGAACGCCATCGGTGCAAATCCAGAGGCGCCCTGAGGGATCAAATCCGATATTGTCGGGATCGGTAAACCAGCCATTCGAGGAGGTGTCCGGATGGAACCGGGCCGCGTGATCCGGGATGGCGGGATCACCGCAAAGGGCGAGCACCTCCCATGCGAACGTGTTCGCAGCATGGTCACGGCCATTGACGGTTTGTGGTGGCCGCAGTTCCAGCAGGTGCCCGAACCGGTTATTGGGGCGGGGATTGGCGGGGTCAGGATCACGGCGGTCGTCATTGCTGGTGAGCGCGATGATCACCGTTCCAGTTACTGGATTGGGCACAAAGCCTTCGGGCGAATCCATCGGCGTTGCGCCGACAAGGTCAGCCGCGCCGCGCGTATTGATCAGCACGTCGCCCTGGGAGTGGAATCCGTTTTCCGGAATCAAGGGTCCCTGGCCAAACACAAGCGGGACCCACTTCAGCAGCCCGTTCGCTTCAAACTGCGCGACGGACAGCACGCCGTCATCAAGCAGGTCGCGGTTGGCTGCCGCGCCGCCGGGCCGCACCGAATAGGGACTCACATTGCCCTAGATTCATACGCGTTCGCGTATTAACTTGACTTATACGAGTTCGCGTATATATACGTTTCATGCGCGAATGCGTATAAGGAGATGTGTCGATGTCAGACCTCGTTAGAAGCCCGCGAATGGCAGGGGATATGGTGCGCAAGGCGCGTCTGGATGCCGGCTGGACGCAAGCTGAACTCGGGGCCCGCATGCGGGTGCGCCAAGCCACCGTGTCCAAACTGGAAGCCGGCGAACCGGCGACGCGCATGGAAGTCTTCTTCGATGCATTGACCGCTCTTGGCCTCGAACTCGTGGTCGCTAAGCGGGGCGGCAAGTCGGATTTCGGAGACCTGTTCTGATGGTGCGCCGGACCCGGACACAGCGTCTGAACATCTATCTGAATGCCCGCGCCGTCGGGCGGCTCGAAAAAGCCGGCTCCGGCGCCGTCTCCTTTGTCTATGATACCGACTGGGTGGCTTGGGAGGCCGCCATGCCCGTGTCGGTCTCGCTGCCTCTCTCGGAGGAGGTCTTCCGAGGTCAGCAGGTCGTCAATGTCTTCGAAAACCTCTTGCCAGATGCCGACCGGGTCCGGCGCAACGTGGCCGAGCGGCTTGGCGCAGAGGGGGTCGATGCGTTTTCGCTTCTGGCCGTGACCGGACGCGACTGCGTGGGTGCCCTGCAGTTCCTGTCTCCGGACGACACGCCGGGGGCGGCAGGTGAGGTGACCGGAACGGTGATGAGCGAGGCGGGCATCGCAGCGCTTATCCGCGGTCTGCACGTCAACCCTCTCGGCCTCGATCCGGAAGATGATGCCTTTCGTATTTCGATTGCCGGGGCCCAGGACAAGACCGCCCTGTTGAAAAAAGACGGCGTCTGGTACCGCCCGACCGGCACGACGGCAACGACCCACATCCTGAAGCCAGCTATCGGTGTCATTCAGAACGAGATCGATCTCACCGACAGCGTGCAGAATGAATACGTCTGCCTGAAGCTTTGCACCTTGCTCGGCCTTGACGTTGCCGAAGCGGAGATTGCGGCGTTCGAAGACCAGCTTGCGCTGAGCATCACGCGATTCGATAGACTGTGGACGCAGGACGGCCGCCTGCTGCGACTGCCACAGGAGGATTTCTGTCAGGCCTTGTCAGTACCGTCGACCCGAAAATATCAGAAGGAGGGTGGACCAGGCGTTCTGGACATCCTTAACCGCTTGAAGGAGAGCGACCGGGCGAATGAGGACCGGTACGCGTTCTTTAAGGCGCAGGTCGTCTTCTGGCTCCTTGGCGCCACCGACGGGCATGCCAAGAATTTTTCGATCGCGCTTCAGCCCGGCGGAGGATTCTGGCTGACGAAACTATACGATGTCCTGACCACACAGCCGGTTGTGGATGCGGGACGGATTTCCCAGAACCAGTTCAAGCTGGCCATGGCGCTCGGGGATCGCAATCGCTACCAGGTCAACCAGATTTCCCGCCGCCATTTCGAGCAGACGGCGAGTGCTGCTGGCTTGCCCAAGGGCACAGTTGGAAAAATCTGTGCGGAGCTGGACGAAGCCGTTCCGATCGCGCTGGAGGCGCTCGGCGCGCTCGTCGACAATACCGTTCCCGAGGCCATCGTTGAGAGTATCGGCCGTGGTGTGCGCACCCGGCTGGCCGCCCTCAATATTCATGAATAGCATTCCTCGGATCGGTCGACCTGTGAGCCGTCGCCCTAACGTTCGGCAAAGCTGAAGGCGGAGACGTGCCCAGCGTGACGAGGGTGCACATGGTGGCATCTGCGACGGAATAGCCATGTTGAATCACGCTGCGGACTTCCAGCCGTTTCAGAGATTCCAAGCATGACAGGGGAAACTCTGCCGGCCTATACAGCTCCGGGCCGCTGAGCACAGACCCGCGATCCCTAGCAGAAAGGCGCCGCTGCCAGGATATTTTTCGCCCTCCTTTCCAAGCCGTTTGTTCTTGGTTCGCACACTGCAGGAACGCGCCCGCAGTTGCTGATCACTGAATCAACCGGAGGGGCTGATGGGAAAAACAAGACATTACCGATCGCACATGCTGGGCACAGCAGCATTCGTCATTATGGCAATGATTTCGCAGCCAAGTGCATCGGCTGATCCAGGGGGAGCAAGTACGGCCAAAGCTTTTGAGATTGGGCCAGTTGCGCTCGGTGATGCGCTTCGGCAGTTCAGCGCACAGTCAGGCACACCGATCCTGTTTTCAGAAGCTGATGTCGCCGGCCGCATGGCCCCGGCCGTGCAGGGCGAGTACCCACCTACCACCGCTCTTGCCCGGCTTCTGGAAGGTAGTGGCCTCGAAACGGTTCAAGCCCCGGGCAAGGCGCTCCTTGTCCGCCTCAAGAAGGCAGACCCTGCATCCTCGTCTCAGCGCGGCCGTCGTGCGGCTGCTGACGATGCGTCGCCGGATATCCTTGGGGCCGCTCCCGCGGAGCCGGACGCGCCTGATACGCTCCGGATCGATTCCATTACAGTCACGGGCACCAGCCTGCGCGGGATCGCGCCGGAAAGCTCCCCGCTCCAGATGTTCAGTCGTGAAGACCTGCTGGAATCCGGTGTCACTTCGACCGAGCAGTTCATCCGGACCCTGCCGCAGAACTTTGGCGGCGGTTCGACCGAGTTCACGCCGGTGGGCGTGCCTGGCGACGAAAGCTCGAGCTACAACAACACATTCGCCACGGGGCCGAACCTGCGCGGCCTCGGATCGGGTGCAACCTTGACGCTGCTCAATGGAAGGCGCTTGGCACCGACTTCGCGCATCGGCGATTTCGTCGACCTGTCCATGATCCCGATTTCGGCGCTTGAGCGGATCGATGTGCTGAGTGACGGGGCCTCGTCCATCTATGGCGGGGACGCGGTGGCCGGCGTGATGAACTTCGTCCTGCGCGATGACTTCGAGGGCGCCGAAACGGCCCTGCGCTATGGGAGCGTGACGAGCGGTGACATGGAAGAATACCGTTTCAGCCAGACGCTCGGCACCGCCTGGACCAGCGGTAACCTGCTCGCCACCTACGAATATTCCGGCCGGGACAATCTCACACTGGCGGACCGGCCCGAGATCGCCGCCTCCACCACATTTGACGGCCAGAGGGAGCGCCATGACCTGCTGCCAGAACAATCGCGTCACAGCGCAGTTGTCGCGGCCAACCAGGCCTTCGGACCCGCCCTGAAGGTTGCCCTGACGGGTGTCTATTCGGATCGCTCGGCGAGCAATACGACCGTCGCCACGACCGGGCAGCTCAGCGCGGACGATGTCGATTCCGAGTTTGTGTCAGCGAGCCTTGGGGCGGACTATGACCTCTCCACGCGCTGGAAACTGTCCTTCGATTCGACCTATAGCCGGATCCGCAATGCCGCCAGCGACCAGACGCTTACACCGACCGTGCGCACGCCCACGATCCGTCGAACGCAGTCCGATCTCTGGTCTGCGGACCTCCTCCTGAGCGGCGACCTTTTCGAGATCCTGGGCGGCACAATCGCCGGCGCGGCGGGGACGCACTATCGTGAGGAAAGCCTTACCAGTGATATCGCGATAGACGGGACCGTGGAGAATGACGCCAGGCGCACGGTCAGCGCTGTGTATGGCGAACTCGGCATTCCCCTGATCGGCCCGCAGAACGCTGTGCCCGGGATCCTCCGGCTTGACCTGAACCTCTCGGGCCGTCTCGACGACTATTCCGATTTCGGGAACACCTTCAATCCGAAACTGGGCGCGCTCTGGTCACCCCTGGAAAGCCTGAACTTGCGCAGCACCTATAGCGAATCCTTTGCACCGCCGGCGCTTGGACGGGTCGGTGACCGCAGGCGGACTGCGGATGTCTATCCCTATGCATTCGTGGCCGCGGGTGTCGGCATGCAGCCGGCTGATCCGGCGCTGCTCGGGACCGATTATATGTATGTCACCGGCACGGGCGCCGACCTCGATCCGGAGACATCGCGGACCTATACATTCGGGTTCGACTACCAGCTGGATCGCGGCGACAGCGCCTGGACCGTCAAGTCGACCTATTATGACATTGCCTTTGACGGGCGCCTCGGTACGACGCCGCTGCCAGGCAGCCTGCCGGCCGTATTCGCGCCTTTCATCATTGAGACAGATCCTTCGAGCCTCCCGGACGGCACGGTGATCTTCTTCCCGTCGCAGGCCGACCTGGATGCTGTCCTGGGGTCGCTGACACGGCCGGTCAGTTTCCTGGTCGGGTCCGAGGGGCTGGACAATATTGGCGTGATCAACAATGCCGCCGTTGTACGTAATCTCGCCTCGACAGAGACCTCCGGCATGGATCTCCAGATCGACTATGAGAAACCGACCGCCATCGGGGCGCTCTCTGCGGGTCTCAGCGCAAACTATATCTTCGACTTTACGCAGCAGGCTTCTGTGTCGACACCCGTGGTCGACAAGCTGAACACGTTCGTCAATCCGGTTGACCTGAAGATCAGGGCCTATGCGGGCCTGTCGCACGGCGGACTGTCCGGCAATGTCTTCGTCAACTACCTGGACAGCTACCGCACCGACAGCACGGCGGCGGCGAAGACGATAGATGCCTGGACCACGGTCGACCTCACCCTCTCCTACGCGTTTGACGCGGCCCATAGCACCTGGCTTGACGGGACCCGGCTCAATCTCTCGGTCAACAACCTGTTTGATACGCCGCCACCGGATGCGCCGACCACGGGCGGGCTCAGGCTTGTCGGGTTCGACCCGACAAATGCCTCACCCGTGATGCGGTTCGTGGCGGTCGAAGTCCGTCGCGTCTTCTGATGCAGGACCTCCGGCGGGCCGTGAAAATCCCCTTGAACGGTCCGCCGGTAGGCCTGGCTATTGAGCGGCTGGCCTGAACCGTTCTCACCACACACAGAAGGAATGTCGCTGATGGCGCGCAAGTTGTTCGCAGGCGTGCGGGACCTGTTTACGGCCTGCCTGATTGTTGCACTGGCAGGCTGTGCCTCCAGCGCAGCTGAGGCGCGGCAGTTTGGTCTGGACGACCTGATGCAGATCGAAGGGTTCGGGTCTGCCGTGTTCGATCCGGCCGGACGCTACCTGGTCTATGAGCAGATCCGTCCGTATGGATCCTATGGAGACTATAGTTTCCGGACCTATGCCTACGACAAGTCGGGCCATCAGTTGTGGCGCGTCGACCTTGCTAGAGGGGGCGAGCCCGAATTGCTTCCCGGGCTTGATCCTGCACCACATACTTACCAGCAGGGGTTCTCGCCGACGGGCCGGTACCTGATGGTCATGCAGTACACGTTCGGGGAACTGTCGCTGGGCGCCTATGACATGGTCACGGACACGTACAAGGGGTTCGTCCCGGTGCCCGCGTTCAGCCGGGCAGGGGAGCATAATCCTGTCTGGATATCGGATGAGGAATTTGCCTATGCCGCCCTTCCGGACGGCGCGCAGCCTGAAGCCACCAGCGTTCGCGCCCATACGGGCAAGGTGCTTTCGCGAGACTGGGAGGCCGCATGGCGCGGCGACCGTGTCACCGCGAACGAGGTGCGGAGTACGTCGGAAGACCGGTCAGGACGGCAGGCCCCTGGCTGGCTTGTCCGGGCCAATGCAAGGACGGGTGATGTCCAGGTCCTAGCAGAGGGGCTCTATGCTGACCTGCGCGTCGCGCCGGATGGCCGGCATCTCGCGGCACTCGCAGTATCGGAGCCGCGTCCGGCGGCCGCGGACACACTCGTGGAAGCAGACCTGCGCCGCTATCGTCTGGCGCTCTTTGATCTGGCGTCCGGTTCTGTCCGGTCTCTCGCGCCCGATCTGGAATTCTTCCCTTACACGCTTGCCTGGGCGCCGGACGGGACGCGTCTTGCTGCCTTCGGCTGGCGCCGGGATGAGACCCCGCGCGACGGGCGTTTCCATGTCGTGGATATGAGCACCGGCGCGGTGACGCGGTATGAACATCGGGGGCTCGATCTTGTCTCGGAACGGGAACGAGGATGGCGCCAGCGGCCGGAACGGACCGTCTTTCTTGGAGAGGACCTCGCCATGTTCGCACGGCGGGTGCCGGCGGACGAAGATGAGTCAGCGCGGTTCAGCTACCGCGATCTCAGGGGTGCGGGCCTCACACGTGCAGACTGGTACGCCGTTTCGCCAGCCGGCACCTCTCGCAACCTCACGGCCGGCCTGGCGGGTGTGTCTCCCATTCCACTCCATGCCAGTGCCGGCCACCTGACCGTGCTCGCCGAGGACGGTGTCTACCAGGTTGGGATGGCAGCCGGCCTGAGGCGCCTGACGCCGCAGCTCCCCGGAAAGTTCCGCGTGCATCAGGCGGGCACGTTCGCTACGCGCAGCAGCGTGATCCGGCCAGACTATTCCAACGAGTCCCTGGTCACGGTCGAAGGCGACGGGCCGCCTATTATCCTCATGGTCGACCTCACCGGGGCCTTGCCGCCGGTCGTTATTGCTGCACCGTCTCCGGGCGCCGTACCGCTTGCTGGCTCCCATGCGGCAGGCGCCGTCCTGTTTCGCGCGGAGGCGGGTCCTGTCTCGCGCTTGCTGCTAGCCGATGCAGACCGGCACGCGGCGCCGCGGGAACTGTCGCGTATCAATGCGCACCTGGAGGGCATCGCGCTCGGAACGTGGAAGCGGGTTGCCTATCCTGTCACGGATCCAGAGGGCAAGGTGGCGGACCGTAGGCTCGAAAGCTGCGTACTGCTGCCGCCGGGCTTTGACCCGGCCGCACCGCCGCCGCTGGTTGTGGAAGTCTATCCCGATGTCGGACCTTTCTGTCCGTCGGATGGGGCGGCGATGGACTATCCAGATCCTGACTCGGCCTATCTCTGGGTGGGGAAGGGTTTTGCCTATACGCGGCTGGCGACGCCGAAGGAGCTGATACGCACCGAAGATGGGCCGATCGCCGGCCTGGACGAGGTAGTGGATGCGGGCGTCTCCGCATTGGTCGCGGAAGGCTTTGCGGATCCGGACCGATTGACCCTGTACGGTTTCAGCCAGGGCGGCGTCTCGGCGCTCTATGTGGCGGCAAAGTCGCCGCGGTTCAGGGCCGTGATTGCCAAGAACAGCTGGGCTGACATGTTCAGCCACTATTTCTCGGGATCGGGTATTTACGCCTATCTCTATGACTCCTTTGGCGCTTTCCTGTCCTATGATTCCGTCGATGGCAGCGACTTCGGCTTTGGCCGGACGCCGTTCGAGGATCCGGACGCCTATATTCGGAACAGCCCGGTCTTCCTGGCGCCTGATTTCAAAATGCCTGTTCTCCTGATCCATACCGATATGGACGGTTTCCCCATGTCACAGTTCGACGAGATGTACGGGGCGCTGCAGCGGGCGGGAAAGGAGGTGCGCTACGTCCGTTACTGGGGCGAAGGTCACGGTCCCTCATCGCCAGCGAATTTAAGGGATATGTGGCAGCGCCAGATGGACTTTCTCGAAGCCGCGGGCGCCGCGCCCTAGGTCTCTCTAAGTATTACCAAAAGGGTGGAGTTTCCGACTCGTGTAGGGAACCATCACACGCTACACACCTGTCGATTTTGAGTGTGTATGTCGCGCATTATAACTTGAATTAATTGAAATTATCCCGCATATACTATTCTTATATAATTGTGGGATAATTTGATGTAATGTCATCAGTGAAAGCCTTTTCAGACGAGCAGCTCAGAACGCTTATCAACCTGCGTCAGCGTTATGAGGTCTGGATGGATGCCGAGAGAAGTCTCGCCTCCATGCCCTATGACCTACGCCGTAAGACTGTTTCCGGCCGCGAGTATCTCTATGAAATCCTTGATCGTACGGGCAACGGCAAAAGTCTTGGTCCTTGGAGCGATGCACTTGAGGCTAAATTTACACACTATCACGAGACGAAAAGGGCCTCGAAGGCGCAACGGGATGGTGCAAGAGAAGTCCTCAATGAGAGTGCACGCCTGTATCGCGCTTTACGGCTTCCGCTCTTGTCGAGTGAGGCTGGACCCCTGTTGCGGGAAATTGACAGGAGGGCGCTGCTCGGCAGCCACCTGTTGGTTGTCGGGACCAACGCTATGGCGGCCTACGCAATTGAGGCCGCTGGGGCGCTGATTGGCGCGCCCGATGAGACAGAAGACTTCGATCTCGCCTGGACGGCTGAGAAAGAGCAGGAGCCGGATGCTCTAATTTGGGAGATGCTCAAATCAGTAGATCCGACATATACAGTCAATACCGAGCGAAGTTTTCAGGCACGTAATGCGAAAGCTTATGAAGTCGAAATCCTTGTGGCACCATCACGGGCCGCGACTATGAGCAAGAGAGATAGGCCGAGACCGGTTCCGTTGCCAGAGCAGGAGTGGTTGCTTTTAGGGCGACCTGTCGATCAGGTCGTCGGCTGTCGTGATGGTACACCAGCAAGGATTGTCGCCCCCGACCCTCGCTGGTTTGCTCTTCAGAAACTTTGGATGTCGAAGAAGGAAAGCCGCAACCCTTTGAAGCGACCTAAAGACCAGCGTCAGGGCTTGGCTTTGCTAAATGCGATTTCCGACGCGATGCCCCAGTATCCCTTAGATGCCAGCTTCAAATCCGAGTTGCCCGATGAGCTTGTACCGCTCTTGCTTTGGTGGCGCTCAGTTCGTGACGGTTGAGGTATACTTTCAAATGCAAAAGTTGAGATGGATCGAAGACTGAAGCATGCGATAAGGGGGGTGAACGAAAGGTGTAATGTCCATGCCAATATAGGGTTACTGCCTGGTGGCAGTATCCTGTGTGCTCAGGCATCGATGACTAGTCGGACTGATAGGTGCGTGTACAGAGTTGTATTGATTGGGAAGCCTTGCATCAGAGAGGTAGACTTTCTCTGAGCCGCCGGCGCCGCACCCTAAACTTCTCTTGTCGGCGCAGGCAAAGCGGTGCGCTTACCCGTTTCCCGTACCCACGCGCGCAGCCAGGCCTCGATGCCGTAATAGGTGAGAAGCCGGCTGCCAGAGTGTTGCGTCTCATACTGGTCACGCTCACTAAAGGCGCGCACCTCCGACGGCGAGATGAGATTGCGGGCGGCGAGTTCACCTGTAGCCAATGCGCTCAGGATCACCTCGCGATGCGCGGAGACGCGGTCAATATAGAAACGTGCCGCATAGCCTTTTGTGGTTCGCCGCAGCACGAGATCAGGTACCATGTCCTGGAACGCCATTCGGGCCAGCCCGCGATTGACGCCGCCAGAACTGAGGGTCCAGGCGGGCAGTCGCAGGCACAGGTCAAGCAGGGGCTCTGACATCAGCGGCCTGACGGTTTCCCTGTCTCCTCCGGAATCCACATGATCACGAACCTGGAACATGTGCACCAATGTGCTGACCTGGTCGAACTTGGCAGGCGGCAGGCCCTTGGCATGCGTCGCCCAGGCCGGGAGCAGGAGATGCGGGTCCAGGCCTTCGAATGCATGTTGGTTCACCAGCGTGCGGCGGCCGCTCAGTCCGGCCGTTGCGGCACTGACAAGGGGGCGCCCCGTGACGTGCGAGAGCGTGTCTTTCAGCACGGACCAGACCGACCGTCCGGATAGGTGTGCGGTCTCGAGCAGGATCTTGCTCAGGTCACGTGAAAGCCCGCGTTGCAAGATGAAATCGGCAAAGGCTGTTGGCGCGGTCGATACCCGAAACAGGTGATCGCCGCCCTGACCCGTGAAGAGGGCCCCGCCACCAGTCTGAAAGGGTGGCAAAAGGCCGGGCAGGTCCGGCGCCAGGAATTGCCTGTTCGGGCGAACCGTGAGCGGATGGTCATTGACAGCGGGCAGGCCAGCATCCGGCGTAACAGGTATTTCGAGGAGATCGCAGCCGGCATGACCGGCTGCGGCGCGCGCATAGCTGTGTTCAGGTCCGTCTGCTGATTCAGGGCGGAAGTGGACCGCCGATATGCGGCCGCCATATCCCGAGCGAGCGAGGCTGTTGAGGACAATCGAGGAGTCGAGGCCGCCTGACAGGCTGACGGCGACTTGCTTGCAGGCACTTGCCCATGTGCCGGTCACCTGCATGACCGTTCGGCGCAGAAGGTGGGCAGCCTCAGCTCTCGGAGGATCGAATCCTGCAAGAGCTATCTCACGTGGATCCCAGAGCGGATCGATCCTTGTGCCGCCTGGCGTTATGAGCAGTCTCTGGCCGCCCAGTAGCTCGCCGATTTCATTCAGGCCAGTATCGCCGTTCTGGATCTTGTCATAGGCAAGGAGGGCGGCAATGAACGCTTCATTGATCGAAAATCCGGACCTGTCGAGGAAGCGGCATTTCTCGAGGTTCGAGAAGATGACGAACACGCCCGATTGCTCCGTATAATAGCAGGGAATGGACGCGGCCGGATCGGCGATCACGGCAAATCCCTCGCTCGTTCTCAGGAACGCGACAAAGGTTCCCCAATACCGCGCCAGCAGCGCGCGGCCTCCTGAATGCCTGATCGCCGCGAGGCTTTGCGCGTCAAGATTTGCGACTGGCGTAGCGGCATGCGGTTCATCGGTTTTGCGGAACAGTGTGCCGAAAATGGCGCCTGCCTGACTTTTGCCTTCTGAGCCCAGGACAATGAAAGGGCGCTCAAGCGGCGGGCAAGAGACATCATGGAGGACAAAGCCGTCCTGCTCCACGCGGTTGGTTTGAGGTCCTGTCTGTTCATGGATGGCCCGCTTCAGGGACGATGCCCGGTGCGATGCGGCAGGATCATGTTCATTCCATACAAGGGCAATATAGGATCGCATCATAGCGCCTAGACGGACATGATGGGTCTGAATTCAGCAACCGTGTCGCTGTCTTCATTCAGGATGACGCCATTGTATTCGACCCAGCAATGGGCGCTGAATGGACAGAGCCTGACCCCGAAGACCCAGTCCGGAGCGATACCAGACCTTGTGAGGTAGTTCATGAGCACAAGGCTCCGAAACCGGCATGCGTCACGCGTGCTGAAAAAATAGGGTGTCATCGCGTGAAAGTCGGCGACCCGATGTAAAACGCGTTCGATCGGTGCGGATTGGCAAGCCCGTTCTTCCCGCTTCCATCGCATGACGCCATCGATGACGCCTTCAAAATTGCGGGAATGCTCCAGTGTCCAGCTCGACAGGGTCGCGATCGACAGGTCCAGCGCCGTTTTTGCTGTCCGTGAGGGATGTGAGAGGGTAACAAGTTTCGGCAGGCTTGCATGAGGCGCCGGAAAAGAAGTGGCGACAGGGTTTTTGCCTGCCGCAGTGTCCTGCGTAAGGACCTTCCGCGCGACCAGGCGCTCAGCGAAACGCGAAGCGTGGGCCGGAAGCTCATCCGCCTCGGAAGCCGCGCAGATTGTATTAAACCATTCCCGCTGCGCGCCAGTAAACCGGAAATACATGTCCCGCGTCACGTCGAGAAAAATCAACGCATCGTCACACTCACAGAAATGCACATGGGGATTGAGCCAATAGGATTGCATGATGGCTTCTGCTTTCGGCAGTAGGCGGATGCTTGCGTGATTGCGTATTCGGAGGCGACACGCGGGTGATGGGGGTTGGCGCAAAAGCCGGAGCATCCACGGTGAGAGAGTCAGGGGGAATGCTCCGGCCAGGTCATGATGATCTTTTCCAAACGTGGAGAGGTCATCAGTGCAGGATCTCAGGCTTCCCGGGATTCCTGCACAAAGAGCTCTTCGGATTTCGAACCGATGCCCTTGGTTTCTTCCGAGACCGAACCGAGTTCGATCGGTTCGAATGCGTCGTCATCAATTTGAACGTTGGTCTTCATTTGTCGTCTCCTTGGACTTGATCGTCGTGCCATTCACGACAAGGAGAAATATGATCCTATCTAAGGTAGAGTCAACACTATGGAATCTAAAAAAGAATCAATAAAACAAAGTACTACACAAGGCGGGGGGTCCCGCGCTTTCGTCCGGAAGGCGGCGGTCAAAGGTCAGGCGAATGGCATCAATGTATTGCTTTCAAATCATGGAGTTTTCGCCTCTCGATCCTCAGGGGAAGTCTGCAGGCATAGATCAGGCGCAAGGCTTATGGGTGATTGCGCAAGGAGCGCGTCGGCTTTGGCATGCTGTCCCGTCATCCGGTATTTGCGTGCCCTGGCGACGCTATAATAGGCCCGGACGTATGGACTGACGGCGAACAGGGCAGGGGAACTGATGACGGAGGCAAAGCCCGGGTCGGGGCTCTGCCACATGTCGCCATAGAGCCCTGAGAGGTATTGGCCGGCTGGCTCCGGGAGCATCCAGTGTCTCCCATGAAAACTAGCGCTGGTGAGTCCGAAAGGCGCAAGACGCCATTGAATGTCACCTGGTGTGTGGCTGAACCCGAAGGACACCGCGCCCTGGCTTCGGTGATGCAGGAATATGTCCACGGCGGTCCCCTGGCACCTGACGGCAAAGTAGCGATCCCCAGGGCGGGCCGAAGGTGGCAGTAGTATTCCGGGATGTGCGCGCAGGATGCCTGCAATGTCAGTGACCTGAGCCCCAAATGGTCCCGCATTTGAATAGAGAGTCTGTC